>Ga0116115_1001284_pt1 | contig 11128 bp, 10 predicted proteins | sample June2015DPH_10_1_2_FD_89789 | JGI IMG/M metagenome (GOLD analysis project Ga0116115, IMG submission 89789) | Peatland microbial communities from SPRUCE experiment site at the Marcell Experimental Forest, Minnesota, USA - June2015DPH_10_100 | ecosystem: Environmental > Terrestrial > Soil >... | reverse complement strand
GGTCGCACGGCCCCCTCGGCGATGGCAAGCTATCCTTTAACGCTGTTCCTGGTGGCAGGTAACGTGGAAGGGCTAAAACCCGGCCTCTATATTTATCAACCAGCGGGCCATGAACTGGTTTGGATAAAAGATGGGGACTACCGCCAAGCAATCGGAAATCAAAATTCGATCAAGGCGGCTCCAATCGATATCGTCATTGCGGCAAATTACGATAAGCTCAAGACGTCCGGTGACAACGGCCAGAAATGGGCCTATCTGGAAGGTGGACATGTTGCACAGAATATATGTCTCGAGGCTATCGCTTTAGACCTGGGCACGGTGACGGTGGGCGGCTTCATTGAAGACCAGGTGAAAAATGTCATCGGGCTGACGGGCAATACCGGCATTCTATATGTAATGCCTGTCGGTAAAGAGCCGTAAACCTGGCACGGAGCATTGTAATTATCAGTCTAGGCCTTTGTTGCCGAACCGGTTATGGTGGGTGAAATCCTTTACATTTCGGCGCACCCTCAGGTATTTGGCCGGCTTAGAGATTGGATAGCCCAAACGGCAGGCAAAGGCGATCCTTAGTTGTTTGGGAATATTAAGAGTTCTCTTTACCTCTTTTTCCACCGGGTCCGCTCCAAGCACGCTCATTATGTGAAAACCGATGCCCAGGGAATTGGCCATGAGCCACATGTTTTCCATGACGCAACCAAGACTTATAATACCCAGGAAATCACCCTCCGAAGCTGGTGCTCTTTCACCGGGGTCATAGAGCACAATCAGCAGGACAGGGCTTGTTGGGTTAGACCTTTCCAGGGACGAAATAGCCTTTTTATCGGCTTTATCCAGTTTAAAGTCCGGCTTTCTCCAGGCCGGAGGAAACAAGGTACCAAGAATACCTACCTTTTTTCTACGCAATTCCTCTTCGGAAAAGGATAGCTGCTTATAGTTTTCCCGTATAAAGGTTTCGGATACCGGACTTTTTATTTTCCCTATAGCTTCCAGAAGCTTTTTGTCGTCCACGACAACTATTTCAAAGTTCTGCATATTGTGAGCGGTGGGCGCCCACCGCCCCGCCTCTAAAACCCGACGTAAGTCCTCCTTTGCAACCGGGCGTTTAGTATCGAAGGAGATCCTTAGTGATTTCCTTTTCCGGATTAGCTTCAAGATATCTTGCATAATAGTCTCCTGATCAAAAAAATACATTAATGGATTTTCTATTTCTAGTCATGCACTCACTTTCAGAACAGCCCTGAAATGCACTTTGGATGTCATCATTTTTTCATAAGCCAATGCAGCTTGTTCTAACGGAAATACCTCAATCACAGGCAGGGCTCCGGATATAACACAAAAATTCAGAGTTTCTTCCGATTTGTCTTTGGCTGGTCTTCCTGTCCATCCACGTACCGAAAGTCTTCCCCCCAGCAACTGCCCCGGGGAAATCTGTAATGGTTCGCCCGGTGCGGCAACAACTATCAATTGGCCATCAAAACCAAGTCCATTTATAACTCCCGAAATAGCTTTACTATTGGGAGCTGTAGCCAGAATAACCCGTGCCCCGCCAAGTTTTTTAAGCTCGTCGGCCGGATTCGAAGATTCAGCGTCAATATATACATGCGCACCTAATTTATAAGCCAGCTCTTCCTTATCCTTGCCACGCGACAATGCCACGGTTTTAAAACCAAGCTTTCTGGCAAACTGTATTCCCAGATGTCCGAGACCTCCAATCCCTTGAATCGCAACCAGGTCACCACCCCTGGCCCCACTGTTACGCAGGGCAGTAAAAGTAGTTCTGCCCGCACACAGCAGAGGTGCTGCTTCTAAAGAGTTAAGCTCATCGGGAATAATTGTCATCGCCTGCTGTGGTGCTACCATATATTCGGCATAGCCGCCATCAAAAGAAATTCCGGTGGTTAAAAAATTTGCACAGTTGCCGGGATCTCCCTTTCTACAAGCCTCACATTTAAGACAGGGCCCTCCATACCACCCAACCCCGACCCGCTGGCCTATCTTCCAAAATGAAACGTTAAGACCTGGCCTGTCAATTGTTCCGACGACTTCATGTCCGGGAACTCTGGGATATTTGATACCGGGAAAATGCCCCTCTTTTACTACGGCATCTCCATGGCAAACTCCACAGGCCTGGACTTTGATGCGTACTTCGTTCTCCTTCGGTTCCGGGATTTCCTTTTTAACTAATTCGAAATCGGCGCCCGGCGAACTAACCTGGACAGCTCTCATTAACGACACGAGTAATTCAATCTCCTTTACCTAATTCTCACATTCAGGTTCCTGTGGAAAAGAGCAGGACAAGCCTACCTGCCCGGTGCGATGCAGCGACTGTTGCCCCATGCACCTGCGCAAATACCGGAGCTGTTGCTTGCAGTCGCGTTTCCAGATAAGATGCATGAGCATTTGCCCCAGGACTGATTGTACGGCAGGGTCCAGTTGTCAGAGCCGGCGGCAGCGGACGGCGTCACGTCAAAGGCAGCAATTACCGTCAGACACGCTACCGCGGCCAGCAGCGATATTCCGCATATTTTCAATATCTTCATGGCTTTACCCTCTTTAGAATATGTATTTCAGTATGCATTAAGTTTGCCTTGCTTTAATAAATTATAGTCTTTGAAGTATCAAATAGTTGCAAAATTGCGGACAGAAAGATGGCAAATCTATGACAATGCGTTTTCAATACACGTTTAACTGAAGTTCATTGATGAAGAACATGGAGATATTGCCCATACCAGTATCAAACGTCAGCGAGGATACACCTTCCTTTATTCGACGGCATTTATTGGTTGCCTGATATCATTTTCCCAAATAGAATGAACAATCTGCTGAAGTCACTTTATCAGCGCCCTATCGTCAGCAAAAGGGAAGAAAGCCAGAACTCTGTCTTCTATTTAAAAATGGTAGCGCATACCGGATTTGCTCCCAGGTGTCACAAACAGTGGTTTTACGTTCAAACTAGAACGATTGTGTCAATTGCGGAAAACCTGGTTTGATCGTAGAATTGCATCTGGTAACAACCCGTTTCATTCCGTTTAGTAGCAAATTAGTAGCAACATTCTAGCCTCAGCTTGCGATCGATATGGATAGAGTCTTAGCTGTGACCTGTTACACGCCTATCGCCTGCGCCACCTTTGCCCAACTCCGGTCTTGCTCTCCCTCCAGCCGACGGAGATAAACAGTGGTCACAGCAAGACTGCTATGGTCCAAGAACCGGCTCACGTCTTCCACTGTCTCCCCGGCATCCCGGCGCAGCTTAGCAGCGGTATGGCGAAAGATATGGACGCCGGCAGGCTTCATCCCCACCCGCCTGAAGTAGCGCTGGAGGTTGCCGTAGAACGTGCCGCTGGTCAGCCCCTCACAATCCTGCGAGCGTGATGGCCACAACGACGTCCCCGATTGCATGTTGGCTAGGTTCAGCCCGAAGGCCGCCAGCGCGGCGCTTACGGCATCCATCGCAGGCTTGGGCAGTTCTCTGCGGCCGCGTTTCCCACCTTTACCTCTATATGTATAGTATGTCCGATCGCCCTCAATGCTCAGATCACCTGCCTTCATACTCATTACCTCGGCACGCCTGCGTCCGGTGAGCACCAGTGTCAGAATGATAGCCCGGTCCCGCAGGCCTACAGGAGAATCTGGAACCACTGCCAGAAGCTGGTGGACCTGGTCAGCGGAGAGACCCCTGGGTGGGCTGGGTGATACCTGCGGCCTCTGGAGCTTGTCGCAGGGGTTCGACTGGATAATATCCATGCGGATAAGGAACCGGAAAAAGGAACTGAGACATGCAATGCGAGCACCTATAGTGATGGCTGAGGGCTGCTTACCGGAAAGCCCGGGGCCATGGGCGTAGACAAAGATGTCCTGGGCTATTACATGGTCGGGTTCTTTTCCGGAGCGGCCGAAGAAGTCCTGTAGCATCCGGGAATAGCCCTCAACGGTACGGCGTGATCCGGAGCGTTGCTCTTTCTCGGCCAGGAATGCATATAAAGCGCGCTGCCAGCCGGTGGCGGTGTCGGCAAAGTTGGTAATCGTAGTGGTCATGGTAGCATCTCCTTTTTATAGTGTTGCCATCATACATCACTCTGGCGTTCTCAGAAGTCAAGCAAACAAACAGGTAGCGTATCATTTTGAAAATAAATTATGTTAATATTGTTAATCATGGAAAATTGAGGAAGAGAATGCCAGAAAGAAAAGCAAAGAAAGAAGCACCTATAAAGTATTACCAAGCTAGTGATATGACTATATCGTATAATCCTGAAATTGAGAGGGTTGCAGGAGGAATAACATCTCAATCACTGACTATGGATTTTTGCACGGCAGAAGGTCTGATACGTATTAGGCTTGTAGGCGCTACATGTAATAGATTCAATACGATATACCGTCAAAATACTGATGGCAGGCTAAATGTAATTTAGGAATCAAACTAATTTATAGTCTTTTATTTGGTAATATTTCGATTCGTGCCGCCTACAACGGATTACAATTTGAAATTGATTGTGGGAATCCCATGCATTGCGCTCTTACGGACGGTTATCGACTATATAGTATGCTGGAAATACTATTATCCGAAACTCTAAGTGAGCCGTGGGGACGGGGAAGTTGGCCACCTATTTTACCACCCATTTTTTTGCCGCCGTGTATAGATGGTTCGAGAGCCAGTTTTTGCCGGAGTAAAGCCAGGGGGCCATCTGGTGCGGTAATTTCCGTTGGTAAACCAAGTACCTCCGTGCAGAGCCTGGTGTCAATTTCATGGCGAACCGGGTCACGGTCTATTTCGTTGACCGGCCGCAGCTCGCGACTCTTCATTTCATCAAAGATGGCTACTGCTTTTGACAACGCCTTTTTGGAAAGCTTGGTCACATCTAATACCGGCAGCGAGTCAAGCGCCGACACGCCAATGCTGCCACGGCCCGCTTGCTGTTTATTGGCATGCCACCAATGTAATAGCAGACCCAGAGACGAATTTGCCCACAATGTCAGGGCCTTTTCCTGATCGCGGTTATTGAGAAGTATGGACGGCCAGGCACGTCCACCAATGGTAGGCTTGTTTGTGCACTGCATAGCTGTTGATTGGCTGTTAAATCGAAAGTCTCTATTGAAATGACTGTGAGATGCTGTCTCACAAATGTAGTCTACTTTTTTCCTCACGGCCGTATCTTCTGCCGCCGTGGCACCCTGACGAACAATGCCTTCACTATCCGCCTCGAACTCCATGCAACGCTCACGCTTGGCATCATGAGACCACAGAACCGGATACGTTGGCGCTACCTTTGTTTTCAGGCTCTCGATCTGGAAAGGACCTCGAATTCCGCCGGTTGACGTATTGGCGTTAATGTCCATATGATAAGGACCGACTTGTCCAATTTTAGATACAGTTGAAATGAATACTGGTTTCGCACTGAGTTGGTTCAAGCCGGGCAACCAAACTAACCCATTGGCACTCAGCTGATAAGCTGTTTGGGCGAGAGAGCCATCTAATATGCGAGCCAACTGCCATGGACCCTCAGGTGCTAGGGGTGCGTCAATTGCGTAACCGATTAAATCATCACCGAAATGAAGTGGAGTTCCACCTACGGGCCCGTCTTCCAATTTGCGCAGGTTTCCAGCCTTGGCAATGCTGATCTGAACGGCAGCACTGGCACCGACAAGCGGAGAAGCAGGCCGCTCATTCAACACTACAAATGTGGCGCGCGTGCTTTCCTTTGACATCTTGCGACCTATAACCAAACACTCACCCATACCCGTATCGGCAGAAAAGGAAAGCTCGTCGTCACGGGCGCCTGCAATCGAGATGAAGATGAGGTCGCCATAGGATTTGCGGAGCAATTTCCGCGAGGCATCCCAAGCATCGCCTGACAATAAACTAAGAGGCATTACAAGCGCTAGAGCACCGTCTCTCTTCAGCTTACGATCCGCAAGAACGAGAAATGCACTGGCCTCGCCAGCATTGCCATGGTAGCTTGTCCCCTGAAGAAGGCGATCGGTAGCGGATGCCATCACTCGTTGTTGTTCAGCAGTGGAGCCGAAGGCGGCGAACATTGGGTTTGGCGTTCCGATTTTATCAGCTTCCTGACCCGTATCTCTTGTGAAAGGCGGGTTCATAATGACGAGGTCGAATGAAGCATGTGGCAGAGATGACCAAAGCTCTTGCTCTCTTTCACCCATGCCCTCCACAGCTTTGGCAGTGATTGCGATGATTTCGAACGGACGCTGAGGATCTAATAAGTCAAGAGAACCTAGCGCCACGCCACCGCCCGGCTGTGGACCATATGCCACGGTCATAATTGAGCTCTGTTTGTAATTTACCGTAGGGTGTGCACCAGCCAGCATAGAGGCTGTCAAATGGGCCGCTGCAGGCAATACGTCACAGCCGACAAGAGCCGCAGCCATCATTGATGGGTGTAGCGCCTCGGCATCGCCGCCGGCCGCTTCATGCAATTGGCTAATGCGCTGGTACGCGGTAGATAAAAGAGTCCCGGTACCGCAGGCAAAATCGGCTATGCGCAAGTTTTTAACGTCGTCAGGATTCGACCACAAGCCCTGTCCGGGCGTACGTTCCAGATGAATTGCAAGCCCGACTAATAGAGCTGCTGCCGCGGGGGTAGTATAGTAAGCAGCAAGAAACTTCCGGTCTGCAATCAGGCGCTGGAAAACTGCGCCAGTCAAATCATGTGAGCGCATGAGACGGTTTTCTATAAGTTCACCTGCGGTCATAATCAGGCGTCTAATTAAGGGTCTGGCGTTGTCAGCCGGGATCAGCTCGAGAATGCGCCGAGCGATATCGAAAATCGGCCAGTAATTGACCTTAAGAATCTTATACCATTCTTCAATGATGGCAGATTTGATAGCCGCGGAACCCGTGGCCTGAATCTCATCTAATGTACGCACATCACCCAGGGCACCCGGACCACGGGCAAGGCTCTCATGAAATACAAGTGCATTAGCCAGTATAGTAGTGGCCATCCTCCAGGTTTGCTCGTCATCCTGCTGGCGAAGCTGCTCACATATTTTCTTGATCGACGCGGGATGTGTAGAGGCCATATCGCTTAGCAATGCTGCCGCCTCACTCACACCACTTACTAAACTATCGGCCGCTTGCTCTATCACCGCCGGGGGCACAGAAGCAGCCTGAATAAGAATGGACATGTCGACTATGTTTCCATGCAACCAGCCAGCCCGGGGCCAACGCAGGTACGTTCTCGAATTCTCGCCTGTATAGAGGGCCATCTCAAAGTCCGAAGCAGACGACAGCTCCCGTTTGAGGGCGGCACTTGAATGGCTGCGCAGCCTGACAGGCAACCGTACAGCCAGAGAGGACAATATGCGTCGGCCGGAGGGCAGGAGCTGCTCGCCAAGCCGTTGAAGCGCATCTTTCTCCAAGCTCCGAGCCGGTATGACCTCCGTCTCGACGACCACCGGGGATACACTTGGTTCGACTACCAGTATGTCTGGCTGCTCTGCGCTGCCCTTGATGCAACCGATATTTTCAGACCTGACGATGTCCTTTGTACGCCATAAACTGCGGGTCTCTGAGAGGATCTCAGCGAGCGCGTCGTTTATTGTATGCTCCGTTATTGGCATCTTCTAATAGGCCTTAGACATCGCCAATGTGTTGCATTTTTCCTATAAATGGCTGCACCTTAGCTGATTTTAACACAGGGGATAGGGATTCGCATAGACTTAATTTCCATCGCAAGAAAGAAAGATGGGAATTAGGTAAGGATTGACAGGTGCCTGACTGCACCTGATCTGAGTCCACGAGTGCCTGAAGAGCCGTCACCATCCAAACAGTGTCACCTGAACTAGTTGCATTTTCGCCAATGGCTATGACCATATGTCACTAGCTATTGTGATTTGTTTTTGCAGGTTATTTGTACCAGGATTACGCGGTAATCAGCGGGCGTGTAACCAAAAATAACAGTGGTCAGATAAAGTGGTCATAGCTCCATCACCTTGACATCATCTGATACAGAGAGACGGGCTTCCGTCAAGGATCTGATCTCATCCACGCTCCAGCCGGGGGCAAACTCCTTAAGGATCAGCCCGTGGTCTGTCACTTCAATTACCGCCACGTCGGTGATGATCAAATTAACGCATTTCGCCGCAGTCAGAGGGTAGGTTAAGCTTTTTACCAGCTTGGGTTTACCCTCTTTATTCGTATGCGTCATAGTTACGATGACTCTTTTGGCCCCCCAGGCCAAATCCATGCTGCCCCCAATCTGCGGATACTCGTCATTGTAGCTGAGGCTATGAATGGCCAGGTCACCGGTTTCGGAAACCTGGAGACCTCCCAGTATTGATATCAGCCGCCCGCTTCGGATCATGGCAAAAGATGTGAGCATGTCAAAAAAGCTCATCCCGGGAGCAGGGGTATAGAATTTTGCTCCTGCATCTATCAGGCCGGGGTCGGCTTGCTCGACGTTGTCGGTCGTTACAAGCGGGCCGTAACCGATAACGCCATTCTCCGCCTGGACATGCACACCTTCCGGAAGATTGGCTGCACACATTTGCGGTATGCCGAGGCCGAGGTTACAGTAATCACCATGCTTCAGTTCCCGTACCGCACGCATTGCCATGACTAACTCATCCAATCTCTCTTTCATTTCACACCTACTTATTAACCAAAGCTACAGCCAGTTTGACGAGTTCTTTAAGGTTTTTGGCGCCTGCGATATCGCCCTCGGGTATTTTTACGAGGTAGTCCACGTATATTCCCGGAGTGACTATACATTCGGGATCCAGTTCGCCCGGCTCGACTATTTCGTCGACCTCGACAATATTCATCTTTGATGCCATTGCGATAACCGGATTGGCTGCCCGGGCCGAGCCATGGTAAACCAGATTTCCAAGCTTGTCCGCTTTGGCAGCCTTGATCAGTCCCACATCGGGGCGGATAGGGGTTTCAAATATATACTCCTTTCCATCGATAACCCTCGTTTCCTTTCCGGTGGCTATGATGGTCCCGATGCCTATCGGGCTGTAAAATCCTCCCAGTCCCATGGCGCCAGCATGCAGACGCTCCATGAAAACGCCGTGCGTGGTCGCTTCTGTTTCAAGTTTCCCGCTCTTGATGAGGTCGCCCAGGAAATCTGCTTGCATTCCCGTGCGGCTGTATGCACGGCCTCCAAGATAGGGTGTTACGATCTTCTTCAGATGGGAAAGAAGCATGGTCGGGTCGGGGAAGCCCCATTCGACAGTCCCGGGCGGACCTGGCAAGAAATTCTCGATATACAGGGTCAGGTTTTTGACGTTGGTTGCCGCCAGTGCACGGTATAAATGCCCGGGCGTACCGCATAGACCCCACATATGAGAAGCTACGTGGTCGTTATCTTTTACTACAGATATGGCTTCTGCGGCGCTACATATTTTAACCGTCATTTTATAATACCTCCTGTATGATTTAGAGTAGTTATAGCGCCTTCAGTATCCGCCAGTTCACTGATAATTACCAATTGCTTATTTCTGGGATTTAGGGCTTTATTCACTTATATCCCAACTTCTTATTTGACGGGCGCTCCGAACAGCCCTTGCGGCCGGATAAGCAGCAGGATGATCACCAGCACAAACAGCACTGCCTCGGAATAGTACGAGATGTAGAAGGCCATAATGCTGTTGAGGAAGCCGAGAATCAACCCGCCGATGATCGCGCCTGTTAGACTGCCCAGGCCGCCGATCACGATGGCCAACAGCGAAAAAAGCATGGGAGCGCGGCCGATAAACGGATTGATCGAATAGACCGGTGCCATAATGCAACCCGCCCATGCAGCCAGCGCCCAGCCGATGGCCATGACAATCAGCGAAACGCGGTCGACACGTACGCCATACAGGCTCGCCGCCCTTGGTTCCTGCGCCACAGCCCTTATGGACAGTCCAACCTTGGTTCCGTTCAACACGGCATACATGGCAACCAGGACCACAACGGTGAACGCAACCACGGCCAGTTTCTGATAGCTGATGCTGAAGATCCCGAAATCTATCGTCCCAGGCATAACCTCAGCCAACCCCTTGTCCTGCATCCCGAATACCATGCTGGTCAGGCCCTCCAGAAAAAAGATCAGGGCCAGCGTGACTGCGCCGACGTACAGGGCATCCGACACCCGGTCGATAATTACTTTCTTAACGAGCATGCCCAATCCGGCAATAATAACGCCTGCGATCAACATTGCCAGGGGGAATGGTATGCCCGCCGCCGTCACGCCGTAGTAGACGGCGACCGCTCCCAGCATATAATACTGTCCATGTGTCCAGTTCAATATTCCGAGGATGCTGAACACCAGCACCATGCCAAAGGCCATGGTTATATATGTGCTACTCTGAACCAGTCCGTCGATCCATATTTCAGCAGGTGGCATGAGGCTTCCCGGCTCTTAAGAGTTGCCGCTCCGGTCAACAAGTTGACCCCGTGGCAAGAATAGTCAAAGCATAGCTTACAGCCACAGAGCCTTTTTGTCACGGCGCACTCTCTGATCTGGCAAAGGCCGCAGATGAAGAACTTGCTACCGTCGCCCTTGCAGCCGCTGCAGTTGACCTGTTCCCGCTGCATGTCGAAATGGAACCCCTTGCGCCACGCTCGTCTGAAGCCTTCACGTAGTTTATTGCTGTCGGCCCGGGTCGCTGAATAGGTTGGGCGGGAAAAGACAAAGAGATTAAAAAGATCCTGCGGTTAGTATGCTTATGCAGCTGTTAAGCCCAAGCCGGTATTTTGCTAATAATTTGCTAATAGATCGAATAAAACGGGTTATTGCTGGAAAGTATTTTACGTTCAAAACAATTCTTTGACAACTATTACTAAGGTTCTAACTTGAACGTAGAATAACGGTTTGTACACCTACTGACAGATTTCAAGACCGTCACCATCCGGTGATAGTGTGCGCTATACTCCAAGTCTAAAGTCGTTTCAGATACGTTCAACCATGCTGATTTCCTCTTTGGTGGCGTTGATCTGACAGCCAAATTCGAACTTCTGCCAGTCGACGGTAATCTTAGGCCGTCCGGTAGGGCACCCAATGGGTTTTCTGGCCATGATGTGACTCCTTGGATTATTTCTTGAAGAATATTTACTTGGTAGAGCTAAGTGTACGGTAGACAGAACTTTTTCACTAACGTTTGTACTAAAGAATAGTTAACTTGTGGC
>Ga0116115_1001277_pt1 | contig 11163 bp, 9 predicted proteins | sample June2015DPH_10_1_2_FD_89789 | JGI IMG/M metagenome (GOLD analysis project Ga0116115, IMG submission 89789) | Peatland microbial communities from SPRUCE experiment site at the Marcell Experimental Forest, Minnesota, USA - June2015DPH_10_100 | ecosystem: Environmental > Terrestrial > Soil >... | reverse complement strand
CCTCCTGCGAGAAGGACTCCGAGTGTGTCTTTCATCAGACTGACTCTGACTTTCGAACAGACTGCATTCGGTTTTCCGCTGCCACAGAAAACAGTAGATGGTAGCACAGGGCCATGGGGTTGCGGCGATTCGAAGACGCGTGGCTTCCCGGCGCTCTTGGCATCCGCTTAGCGGGCTACGGGAGTTGGGTCGGGGACTCGGCTCCGGTATTGTGACGGTAGAGCCTTATCTGTTGCTTGACTGCCTCGAGGGCCCCGAAACCCCAGAGACTTGCGGGCTCGATATCGTCGGAAGTGTTGGCGTCAAAGCCCTCGTCGGGCGGCACGAACTCATTGAACTGATGAATGATGAGAAAGATGGGGTCCAGTTGCCGGGCGTAGGTCATGAAAGAGTCGAAGGTGTCGTATCCTCCATTGTCTCCGAAGCGCAGGGCGGCGTCGGGACAGTAGGGCGGAGCGTCGGGATTCGGGCAGCCCCATCCGTTTTGGCCGGCAGTGGCGATGGAGGCGATAAAGTTTTCTACGCGGGAACCGGTCCCGTCATGAACCTCGTTGTATGACGGATAGTAAGGGCAGTACGGGGCGAGGGTGCAGGTGGGGTTGAGGCGATCGACCCAGCTCCAGAAGCCGTAGGCGGGATTGATTTCGACAGGTCCGTCGGGAGTGCTCTGGTTAAGCCAGAGGTACGGCTGACTGTCGAGATATCCCGCGATCATTTTGAATGTGTACCTGCGCGCGATCTCGGGATGGTTTTTCAGAAATTTTCTGATCTGGAACCACAAAGGATTGTCTGACCGGCTTGGATCCTGCGCCGCCCCAAGGAAAATCAGCATGAGGGGCTTGCCTTTGTAGATCACCTGGCGATCGGGATATTCCTGCAAGAGCGACCCAAAATACTCGATCTCTTTTTCCAATGCGGTCTTACCGTCGACATCCTTGAACAACACATTGTCGTCGATGCCGCCCAACTGGGGAATGAGTTTGAGTCGAGTGCCCAGCTTTGTCCATGCCGGAAAAAGATTGCCGGTGTTGTCGCGGATGGTTTGGTTGTAAGAGCGGAAGGAGGGCGTGCAGTACGGGACATATTTCTTGATGAACCACTCGCTGTTGAAGATACAGCTCACGTTGTTGGTCAAGTCGCCGATCGCGGCGTCGATGCCCATGTATTCCATCTGGGCGACATGCTGCTGGATCACGGCGGGCTGGGCGCTGTCGTAGCCGCCGCCGCCGCGTTGCATGTCCGGAGACTGAAGCAGAGGCATGGCGGCGCTGGTTTGAAAGGTAACCGCTTTGGGACCGAACCAGGCTTCATATTCCATAACCACGATGTGGCTGTGCGCGTCGACGATCAGCGGGCCAGCGGGTACCGAGGAGGAAGCGGCCGACAGTGCGGATGCGAGAAGGAGGGCCAGGGTTAACGAAACAGCCTTCATCGCACGAGTATTACCCTTCATACACAATGTAACCCTTGTCTCAAAGGAAGTTTCGGCGGTCATCGGGAAAACTAAAGACCCGAAGCGGAGATTCCCCAATTGATTACTTTTCTTCCTCGATCTTGATGCGGAGCTGCTTTAGGAACTTCAGATCCTGGTCGTTGATTTTGAATTCGGGATTGGTGGAGAGAGTGGTGACCAGGGAAGTTTTGTCGGAGGTTTTCTCACCCTGCTTGCTGACGCCGATAGTGGCTTCGAGAACCAGAAAAATATCATAACCGCCCTCTTTGATGCGAGAGACGACTTCGGCGATCTGTTCCGAATCAGAGAGAGATTCGTTGATGGCTTCGCCGAGTTCCTTCATCAAGTCTTTGAGTTGCTGGTCCACATATCCCCCGATCGCCGTTCGGTACAGACTTCCTACTACGATTTAGATGCCTGGCGCCGTCGAACGGTTTTGCTGGCGCGCAGGTTTGCGTCATTGTAGCGCTCCGGGCTGTTAAAATCGAGGCCGTGAGCAAGGTTTCTACGGTACGGAAGTTAGGCGTGGTGGCGCGGGTGGCGAATGAGCAGGCCAAGCGCAGCCGGACCCTGCGGGCTGCCAAGGGTGCCGTGGCTACCACAGCGCGGGCTTTCGGACGAGTGCTGCATCAGTTGTGGCTGGAGGTTACGGGGGTTATTTTCCTAATCATGGCCTTGAGTTTCGCGGGTGCGTCGGTGAAAGAGTACGGGAAGTATCATGCCGGGCAGACGGGGTTGGGGCGCGTGGCGATTGCAATTTGTTGCACAGTGACGTTTGCGTGGTTCGGAGTGAGTTCCTTCTTGAGGGTGAGGAAGAAGGGAGGAGGTGGCGCACGGTGAGGCGAGTTTGTAGCGCCGCATAGGGCAGCAGATTCCTCTCCGCTGTGCGGTTCGGAATGACAATATTTTTGGGCATGCGGAATGACGAAGATTTTCTGGGGTGGAAACGGGCGGGGTTAGGAAGAGTTGTTCACCATGGCGGACAGAATCAAAGTGGCGGCTGAGAAGCGTGTGGCGGACGTTGAAACGTCTTCGCACCTTCTGGTGAACCCGCTGTATACGCCGGCGGATCTCAAGGGCTCGGATTACGAGAGCGAGATTGGGTATCCGGGGGAGTATCCATTTACGCGGGGGGTGCAAGCCACGATGTACCGCGGGCGGTTGTGGACCATGCGTCAGTACGCGGGCATGGGCGACGCCGAGGAATCGAACAAGCGCTACAAGTATCTGCTGGCGAACGGGACGACTGGGCTCTCGGTAGCGTTCGATTTGCCGACGCAGATCGGGATGGATTCAGATCACATTCTGGCTGCGGGTGAAGTTGGCAAGGTGGGCGTGGCGATCGATTCGATTGAAGATATGGAGCGGCTTTTCGGCGGCATCGAGCTGACCAAGATTTCTACATCGATGACCATCAATGCGACGGCGTCGATTCTGCTGGCGTTGTACGTGGCAGTGGCGCGGCGTCAGGGCGCGGACATCCGGCAGCTTTCAGGCACGGTGCAGAATGATGTGCTCAAAGAATACATCGCGCGCGGAACGTATATTTATCCGCCGCAACAGGCGATGCGGGTGATTACGGACATGTTTGCCTGGGCAAAGGAGAATGTTCCGGAGTGGAACACGATTTCGATTTCGGGGTATCACATGCGGGAGGCGGGATCGACGGCGGTGCAGGAAGTGGCGTTTACGCTGGGGAACGGCATGGCCTATGTGGAGGCGGCGATCAAGGCCGGGCTGGATGTGGACAAGTTCGGACCACGGCTGTCATTCTTCTTCAACGCGCACAGCAATTTTCTGGAAGAAGTGGCGAAGTTTCGCGCAGCGCGAAGGATGTGGGCGCGCATTATGCGAGAGCATTTCAAAGCGAAGAATCCGAGATCATGGATGCTGCGCTTCCATACTCAAACGGCGGGGTCTACGCTGACGGCGCAGCAGCCGGAAAATAATATTGTCCGCACGGCGATCCAAGGGTTGGCGGCGGTGATGGGCGGGACGCAGTCGCTGCACACGAATTCCTATGACGAAGCGCTGGCGCTGCCGACGGAGCAGGCGGCGAGAATTGCGCTGCGAACGCAGCAGGTGATTGCTTACGAGTCCGGCGCGGCGCAGACCATCGATCCGCTGGCGGGTTCGTATTACATCGAGACGCTGACCAATGAAATTGAGAAGCGGGCGGCGGAATATTTGGGAAAGATAGAAGTTATGGGCGGCATGCTGAAGGCGATTGAGCGCGGATTTGTGCAGCAGGAGATTCAGAACGCAGCGTATGAATACCAGCAAGCCGTGGATCATGAAGAAGCGATTGTGGTCGGAGTGAACCGCTTTGAGGTGGAAGAAGAGAAGCCGATCCCGATTCAGCGAATTGATCCGGCGCTGGAGTCCAGGCAGATTGAACGGGTGCGGGCGTTGCGGGCTCGGCGGGATGCGGAGCCGTGGAAGCAGGCGGTCACATCGGTAGAGAATGCGGCGCGATCGGGCGAGAATGTTATGCCGAGGATTCTCGCGGCGGTTGAGGCTTATGCGACCGTGGGTGAGATTTCTGACGCCATGCGGCGGGTGTTTGGGGAGTACCGGGAAGCGGTGGTGATCTAGCGTGTGGCGTCCGAAGTTTTGTAGTCGCAAGCGTTGCGGCAAGGCTCGCAATACATGAGGCCGTCCGCGCAGATGCGGACGTCGAGCTGCGACTGGCAGAGGCAGCAGAACTTATCGCACTCGCACTGGTCCTCCAGCATTTCACATTGACCGCAACGATACTTGCCGTGACTGGTTCCGGCGCTCATAGCCGTAATGTAGCGCCGCTGGGAAAAGCTGGGAACGTGCCGTTAGTAACCCACAAAACTCTTGGGCGCGCTCTCGCTGGCGCGTATGGATTTTCCCGTGCCCTATAATTCTGAGCAATGACCTTCCAACAGTTGCTGGATGGAGCGGAAGTCCTCGCGCAAAACGGGGATCCGGGCGTGAGCAGTGTGGAATATGACTCGCGGCGGGTGAAGCCGGGGTGCGTATTTGTGGCCATGCGCGGCGAATCCAGCGACGGTAACCGGTTTATCGATCAGGCGATTCAGGCGGGGGCTGTAGCGGTGGTGACAGACTCGGCAGAGGAGAAGCCACGTCCGAATGTGGGCTGGTCGGTGGTTCCGAACGGGCGGCGTGCGCTGGCGCGGGTTAGCGCGAACTTCTATAAGAAGCCGGCTGAGCGGATTGCGGTCACGGGCATCACCGGGACGAATGGGAAGAGCACGACGGCGTTTCTGCTGGAATCGATCCTGACGGCAGCGGGGCGGAAGAGCGCGCTCATCGGGACAATTGAATATCACGTGGCCGGGAAAGTGTTGCCCGCACCGCACACTACGCCGGAGGCGCTGGAACTGAATCGCATTTTCAATGAAGCACTGGGGCACGGTGCTACGGACGCGGTGATGGAAGTTTCTTCGCATGCGCTGGCGCAGGAGCGCGTGTTTGGCGTGCCGTTTGATGTGGCCGTATTTACGAATCTGACGCGCGACCATCTCGATTATCACAAGACGATGGAAGAGTACTTCGCGGCGAAGCGAGTGCTGTTTGCGGGCTGCGGCACGGATGCGCCGCGAGCGGTAGTGACGAATATAGATGATGAATATGGCGCGAAGCTGGCCGAGTTCAGCCGGAAGCGCAGTTCCTTGGTGCTGAAGTATGGACGGGAGCGAGGCGATCTGCACGCGGAAAAAGTTGAGATCACAACGCGAGGGACACGGTTTGATCTGCTGACGCCGGAGGGGAATATCGCGGTATTCTCGGCGCTGATTGGGCGCGTGAATGTGTACAACATTCTGGCGGCGGCGGGAGCGGGCTACGCGCGGGGGTGCAAGACTGACGCGATCGCTGCAGGGATCGACAAGCTAGGTTCCGTTCCGGGAAGGTTTGAGCGAGTGGACTGCAGTCAGCCGTTCACGGTGGTGGTGGACTACGCGCATACGGACGACGCGTTGCGGAATCTGACGGCGCTGGGGCGGGAGTTGGTTTCTGGCGCGAAAGGCCGAGTGTTGACGGTGTTTGGGTGCGGAGGGGATCGGGACAGGAAGAAGCGTCCGCTGATGGGCGAGGCAGCGGGTCGGGGGAGCGATTTTGTGGTACTGACGTCGGACAATCCTCGCAGCGAGGATCCGGTCGCGATTATTAATGATGCGGTGGTGGGGCTGCAGAAGACTGGCGTGAAATACAGTGTTGAGGCGGACCGGCGCAAGGCGATTGCTCTGGCGATTGGAGAGGCACGGCCGGGAGACATTGTGTTGCTGGCGGGGAAAGGGCATGAGAAGGTGCAGGTTACGCGGGAAGGTGCGGCTTCGTTTGATGACTTGGCAGTGGCGCGCGACGCGCTGCGGGCGGCGGGGTTTGAGTGCAAATGTGATCAAGCGGGAGCGAAGCGGTGAGGCTAACGCTGGCCAGGATTGCAGAGTTTATTTCGGCGGCGGGAGAGTTCGCGCCGGAAGAGGTGGCGTGTGGATACTCGATCGATTCGCGGACGGTGGGGCTGGGCCAGCTTTTCTTTGCGGTGAAGGGTGAGCGTTTGGATGGCCATGACTTCGTGGAGCAGGCGCTGGAAAAAGGGGCGGCTGGTGCGGTTGTGCGCAAGGATCGGTTGGGCCGCTATCCGCAGCAGGCGCGGTTGTTGGCGGTGGAAGACACGCTGGTCGCATTGCAGACTCTGGCGACAGCGGCGCGGAAACTGTGGGGCAAACCGCTGATCGCGGTGACGGGGTCCGCGGGGAAGACGACCACGAAGGAAGCGATTGCACACGTGTTGGGCGCGCGGTTTCGGGTGCTGAAATCGGAAGGGAACTTCAACAATCATTTTGGTTTGCCGCTGATGCTGCTGAAGCTGGAGCCCGAGCATGACTTGGCCGTGATCGAGATGGGAATGTCGCACGCGGGGGAGATTCGGGCGCTGGCGAAGATTGCGCAGCCGGAGATTGGCGTGGTGACGAATGTGGCGGCGGTGCATCTGGAGTTTTTTGATTCGTTGGCGGGAATTGCGCGGGCGAAATATGAGTTGGTTGAATCGTTGCCCGGCAGTGGCACTGTGGTGTTAAATGCCGACGACGAGTACGTCTCACAGTTCGGGCGTGGCTTCAAGGGGAAAGTTGTGATGTATGGCACGCGGACGGCTGCGGATGTGCGCGCGGAGAAAATTCAGTCACAGGGCGCGCAGGGGACGGAGTTCGATGTAGTGGTTGGAAGCGTGCGCGAACATGCGACATTGCCGTTGGTGGGGGAGCACAACGTATTGAATGCGCTGGCGGCGGTGGCTGTGGGATTAGAGCGCGGGCTAAAACCTTCGGAGGCGATTGCGGAGTTGTACACGCTGGCACCGGCGGATAAGCGTGGACAGGTTCTCCAACTGGGTAACATCACGGTGATCAACGATTGTTACAATTCGAATCCGAAGGCACTGGAAGCGATGGTGGATGCGCTGGCCGCGATGTGGGCCAAGCGACGCATCGTGGTTGCGGGCGAAATGCTGGAGTTGGGTCCGGCGGGCGAGGAAATGCACCGGCAAGCGGGGCAGCATGTCGCGGACAAAAAGATTGATGTGTTACTCGGAGTGCGCGGACTGGCGCGGTCTATGGTCGAGGGCGCGAGGCAGGCGGGAACCCGATCAGAGTTTGTGGCGTCGCCGGAGGAAGCAGGCGAATGGCTGGCGCGTGAAGCTCGGGATGGCGACGTGGTTTTGCTGAAGGCTTCGCGAGGCGTGAAGCTGGAGAAGGCGCTGGAGGCCTGGAAGGCACGGCGCGACGGCAACAATTGAGACCATCGCGGGACGGAGGCTGATTGCTCTACTGGCTGTTGTTCGTGAAGCTGCAACATTATTTTCCGCCGTTCCGCATCTTCCGCTATTTGACGTTCCGTACTGCGTTTGCCAGCCTTACCGCACTGTTTACCGCGCTCATCGTGGGTCCGCTGGTGATCAACCGGCTGCGGGAATTCCAGATTGGACAATACATTCGGGAAGAAGGACCGAAGGCACATCAGAAAAAAGCGGGAACGCCGACCATGGGCGGGCTGCTGATTGCGATCGCCATTGTGGTGCCGACGCTGCTGTGGGCGGACCTGAGCAATCGGTTTGTGTGGATTGCGGTATTCGCCACGTGCGCGTATGCGGCGATTGGATTTACCGACGACTACACCAAAGTGGCGCACCGCCGGAATCTGGGGCTGACCGGAAAGGCCAAGTTGGGGCTGCAGATTGCAACCAGCATTCTGATCGCGGTGATGCTGATTGCGATGCAGACTTACGGGATGTATTCGACGAAGCTGATTGTACCGTTCTTCAAGCAATTTCATCCCGACCTGGTGGTGCAGAATCTGGAACGGTTTCCGCATCTTTGGCCGCTGGCGTTTTTGCCATTTATCGCGTTTGTTGCGCTGGTGATCGTGGGCTCGAGCAACGCGGTGAATCTTACGGATGGGCTGGACGGGCTGGCGATTGGCTGCACCGTGATTGCCGCGGGCGCGCTGACCGTGCTCACGTATGTGAGCGGGCACGCGACGTTTGCGACTTACCTGGAAATTCCAAAAATGCCGCAGGTGGGCGAGTTGACGATTTTCTGCGGTGCGATGGTGGGATCGTCAATTGGGTTTTTGTGGTACAACGCGCATCCGGCGGAAGTGTTCATGGGCGACGTAGGGTCGCTGGCGCTGGGCGGGGCGATTGGGACGGTCGCGGTGATCATCAAACAGGAATTGCTGCTGCCGTTCATTGGCGGAGTATTCGTGATTGAGGCAGTGTCGGTGATCCTGCAGGTGGGATCGTATAAGCTGCGCAAGAAGCGGATTTTCAAGATGGCGCCGATTCATCATCATTTTGAGTTGATGGGATGGTCGGAGTCTAAGATTATCGTGCGCTTCTGGATTGCGTCGCTGGTGTTTGCCCTGTTCGCGCTGACGACGTTGAAACTGAGATAAGAACCGATTCACTACAGAGTCACGGAGACACAGAGAAAAAACAATAATTGGTTTTCTCTGTGACTCGGTGTCGGGAGCCTGCCCTGAGCGAAGCCGAAGGGTGGTGAAATGGATTTAATGGAACTCAAAGATAAACGCGTGCTGGTGGTTGGTCTCGGTAAGTCGGGGGTGGCGTCGGCGCTTTTTCTAAAGGCGCACGGGGCGCGAGTTACTGTTTCTGACACCAAGAGCGGAGATGAACTGCGCAACGAGATTCCGGTGCTGCTCGATCATGGGGTTACGGTCGAGACCGGCGGGCACGGCGAGCGTTTGTTTCGCGGGCAGGATCTGATTGTGGTGAGCCCGGGGGTTCCGGTAGATGCGCCGCTGCTGGCGCAAGCGCGGTCTTTGGGCGAGGCTGTGATCGGCGAGATTGAACTGGCGGCGCAGTTTCTGCCGGGACCGATTGTGGCCATCACGGGGTCGAACGGGAAAACTACAACGACAACTTTGACAGGGGAGATTCTGGCGGCGGGCGGATTGCCGACGCTGGTCGGTGGCAACATTGGTACTCCGGCGATTTCGCTGGCGGAGCGGGCGAAGCCGGAGACGGTGATTGTGCTGGAGGTTTCGAGCTTTCAATTGGAGACCATTCAGACCTTCCGTCCGAAAGTTGCCGCGGTCTTGAATGTGACACCCGATCATCTGGATCGGCACCGGACGTTGGAAGTTTACGTGGATGCGAAGACGCGAATCTTTGAAAATCAGCAGGGCGGAGATTTCGCGGTGCTGAACGGCGACGATCCTATTTGTGTGGCGATGGCGGGGCGGACTCGAGCACAGGTGTTCTGGTTCAGCCGACAACAGGAAGTGAAGCGGGGAGCGTGGGTTCGTGACGGGAACATTCTGTTTCGTGATAGCACGGGACAGCGCGAGATCATGCAGGTTTCCGAGATTCCGCTGAAGGGAGCGCACAATCTGGAGAACGTGCTGGCGGCGGTGTGCGCGAGCGCGCTGATGGGATGCGCACCGGAGAAGATCCGGCAGGCCGTGCGCGAGTTCAAGGCGGTCGAGCACCGGCTGGAGTTTGTGGCGACGATCCGCGGCGTGGATTATTACAACGACTCGAAGGCCACCAATGTGGATGCGACCATCAAGGCGCTGGAGTCGTTTCCAGCGAACATCCACCTCATTCTTGGCGGCAAGGACAAGGGCAGCGACTATACGGTACTTAACGAGTTGCTGCGGCAGCGGGTGAAACGCGTGTACACGATTGGGGCGGCGGCGGCGAAGATCGAGTCGCAGATTAAGAATGTAGAAGTTGTACATGCGGAGACGCTAGAGAATGCTCTTCGCAAAGCGAACGCGGTGGCGCAGCCGGGGGACGTGGTGTTGCTGGCTCCGGCCTGTGCGAGTTTCGATCAGTTCAAGAGCTATGAGCACCGGGGAAAGGTGTTCAAAGAGATTGTGAGCTCGTTCGCCTGATGTGCGTTTTCACCACCCTTCGGCATCGCTCAGGGCAAGCTCCGACACAGAGGCACAGAAAAGACAGGGAAGAGCGTTCCGCCCAGGAATCAAAACAATCAACATTCAAAACTCAACAATCGACAATTCATCCTCCGTGTCTCCGTGCCTCCGTGGTGAAATGAACTTCCCATGGCAAAGCGGGTGAGTGTGGATCGCGGGCTGTTCACTGTGACCATGCTCTTGGTGTTTGTGGGGCTGGTGATGGTGTTTTCGGCGTCGGCGGTGATGGCGCGGGAGCGGTTTGGGTCTCCGTATGCATTTTTGTCGAAGCAGTTGATCTGGGCGACGGCGGGCCTGGTGGCGATGGTGGTGGCGATGCGGGTGGATTACCGGCGCTACAAGCATCCTGCGCTGGTGTTCTCGGTGATGGGGCTGACCACGCTGCTGCTGATCTCCGTGTTCTTTCTGGACCGCTCACACAATACGCATCGCTGGATTCACGCCGGAGGTTTTTCATTCCAACCTTCGGAACTGGCCAAGCCGGTGCTGATTCTGTTTCTTGCGTATTTTCTGGAGGGCCGGGCGAAAACAATGGATGACTGGCGCAACACGCTCGTGCCCGCGGCGGTGCCCGTATTGGTCCTGCTGGGGCTGATCGTATTGCAGCCGGACCTCGGTACCGCGATCGCGTGTGCCGGGATCGCGGCTTGCATCCTGTATGTGGCGGGGATGCGGCTGCGGTATTTCGGGTACGCGTTCGGGGCATCGCTTGTGCCGCTTTATTTTCTGATCTTCCATGTGAGCTTCCGGCGCGATCGCATTTTGGCTTTTATGAATCCGTACGCAGAGCGACAGAAGGCTGGGTTTCACTTGATTCAATCGTTGATCGCGGTGGGTACGGGCGGGGTGACTGGCACGGGCTTGATGGAAGGCAAGCAGAAGCTTTTTTATCTGCCCGAGCCCCACACTGATTTTATTTTTGCCGTGACGGCCGAAGAGTTAGGTCTGGTGGGAGCGCTGTTTGTCGTGACGCTGTTTGCCATCTTTCTGTGGCGCGGCATGCGGGCTTCGTGGCGCACGGAAGACGTCTTCGGGAGATACCTGGCGATGGGGATTACCAACATGGTGGTGCTGCAAGCGTTCATCAACATCAGCGTGGTGCTGGGCATGATGCCTACCAAGGGGATTCCGCTGCCGCTGGTGTCGTACGGAGGGTCGTCACTGTTTGTGACGCTGGCTTGCGTGGGCGTGCTGCTGAATATTACGAAGCAGGCGGAGTAAGGAAAGCCGGCGCGGATTGCGCGGATCTCAGACCGATT
>Ga0116115_1001275_pt1 | contig 11180 bp, 6 predicted proteins | sample June2015DPH_10_1_2_FD_89789 | JGI IMG/M metagenome (GOLD analysis project Ga0116115, IMG submission 89789) | Peatland microbial communities from SPRUCE experiment site at the Marcell Experimental Forest, Minnesota, USA - June2015DPH_10_100 | ecosystem: Environmental > Terrestrial > Soil >... | reverse complement strand
GGGCGTCGTTGGTTTCACGGTTTGGACGAAGATGGCTTCTGTGTGTCCGTCGATCACTAGGACGCGGTGGCAACTTGCCGAAACGTTAAACTCAGCGGAATGTCCAATATCGCCAAGGATCTTCTGAGTTTCTCGTTGGACTTTTTCCTCTTCTTCTTTTATGAACGGGATCACATTGTCGATTATGTCCAATGACGCAACGCCTGGGTAGCCAGCCCCAGATACTGCTTGCATTGAGGACATTACGATGTTCTTCAGACCAAACGTGTCGAAGATAGGTTTCAATGAGAGGCTGAGGACCGCCGTTGTGCAGTTGGGATTGGTCACTATCGCACCGTCCCATTTCCGTTTATGCCTCTGCTCGTCGATGAGCTTTAGGTGATTGAAGTTCGCTTCAGGGTTCATCAGGGGGACATCGGCATCCATCCTGTGTGCTGAAGCGTTGCTAACTACCGCGAAACCGGCTTTTGCGAAAACTTCCTCAGTTTCAACCGCTTGATCAGCTGGTAGGGCTGAGAAGATGATGTCAGCGTCAACTTCCTTAGGATTAGTAGGGTGAACGACCATTTCAGCGATTCCTTCCTTCAACTGAGTTTCCATCCTCCAGTTAACCGCTTCGCCAAACCGCATTCCGGCGCTTCTTTCAGATCCGGTCAGAGTTGTAATCTCGAACCATGGGTGGTCCGTCAGTAGCTGTACGAACCGTTGGCCAACTAGCCCGGTTGCCCCTAGGATTGCAGCTTTCACCCTACAACTCACCCCTCACAACTTGCCTCATGAGGTTCAAAGCCGTCTCCCTCTCATCCCATGAGACAAAAACAAGGATGCTCGAGGCCAGCGTCAGCATTCCGAAGATGTTGATTTCCTTTTCGCGCAGGCGCTGTGATATTCTACCTATGATCCCGGGAGTGTCCTCCAGGCCAACCCCTTTGACTTTCAAGAAAGCCAAGTTTCTTTGGACTGCCATCGCGAGGGTTTCGCTGCAACCAATGAGTAAGTCATGGACGTTTTTGAGTAGAAGAGTCTGAGGAGTCTGGGGGACATAGAAGATAACGGAATCAAAGTTGGCTGAAAGACCATCCAGCATTGAATGTTGTCTTATCTCACGCACTACGTTGGCTAATATTTCCGGGTTTTCGGAAATGGCTTTGCCAGTTATTGTGATCGCCATCGCAGGGGTACTGCTGGCAAAAGTAACCTCGATTTCGCCTGATATTCCGCCGGTGATGATTGTTCCGTCAGCTTCTAGGTCGTCTTTGTTGTGATTAATCACTTTGACTGGTATATCGGGATCTTTGTACTTCAGAGCCTTCCTGTGGATGAATTTGGTTCCTGAATCTGCTAACCCCACGAGGGTCCGAACTTCTATCCGAGCGAGTTTACGTGCGTTTGGAATGATTTTGGGGTCGGCTGTGAGGATTCCGTCAGCGTCAGTTACCAAGACGACCTCGTCAGCTCCGATAGCTTTCGCTATGATGAAAGCGGTTGTGTCGCTTCCGCCTCGCCCTATGGTGCTTATCTTGCCCCCAGTTGAGCGGCCTACGAATCCGGCGATCACTGGCACCGTCCCCAAGTCGAGTAATGGGACGACGTGCTCACGGACTTTCTGCAAGCACAGCTCAAGTATTGGGTTCGCGTTGGAGAAGTCATCATCAGTAATGATCGGCCAATCGGCGTCGGTCGGATCGAAGTATCTCGCTTCGAGACCTTCGGATTTAAGCGCGGTGGCAAAGATTCGTACGCTCGTTCTTTCGCCCATCGCCAGGACGTCATCTAGATCCGTCTTGTCCGGCGCCTTAGTAGAGTCATGATTGACAAGGCCGATAAGCTGATCAGTCATCTTTCCGATAGCTGAAACTACTACAACGAGTCGAGTACCCTTCGCCGTCTCTTTGAATACTAACCGGGCTGCTTTCGCAATACGGTCTTTGTCCGCTAGGCTTGAACCGCCGAACTTGACAACAATTCTCCGTGTCTTTTGTTTAGATGAAGCCCGAGGACTTGCGGCGATTACCGTTTGAAGTATTGTCGGCGCAGAAATCTTACTGGACAGAGTTTGGGGAGTGGTAGAGCCAGTGGCACTCACCGTAAATGTAGTCACCGAAAATGTAGCCACCGCGCGTTGTACCAGCCATTTGCTTTATGCTACGCCCCTCTGTAGCCTAGCGCACCACTTGAGTGTGACTTAAAAGAATTCCTCAGACAATCAACATAATCATACTTCGTTCGCCGTACGGGACCGTCGGTCTCAAAGAAGGCATAATCCCGAACTGTCCTGAGTATGGATGCACCTCCACTACCTTGGCAGGCTCGCTACTTCAATGCGCGCACCGTCGCGAGACGCGCGTAAAGGCGGGTCGTCACCCTTAGCAGATCTGAAACAATAAACGAGCAGATGATCCCTTACATTAACCGCCTCTCAGCCCTGCTCTTCGTAGTGGCAGGTGTCGCAAACCACCGAGCGAATAAGCAAGAATGAACGAAGGAATGGCATGCGAAACAATAACCTCAAGAGTTCGTTTCAACGCTCCAACCCACTACTCAAGGAAAATGCTGGATGATTTCCCATGCCTGAGGAAGCAATTACTACAAAGGCTCTGACGAAAACGTTCGGTCATTTTACCGCGGTCGACGGTCTAAACGTAGGCGTCAATAAAGGAGAGCTATTTGGCCTGCTTGGGCCAAACGGCGCAGGAAAGACCACCATCGTCCGAATGCTTTGCACCCTAATCGAACCGACACGAGGCACCGCCAATGTTGTGGGCTATGATATTCGCGAGCAAGCGGCTGAGGTTAGGCGACAGATTGGAGTGGTTTCTGAGGGAGTCTCCCTCTACAAGGATCTGACGATCGAAGAGAACCTGAAGCTGCTCAGTACGCTCTACGAAATCCCCCGCCCCAAGGCAGAGGCAAGAATACGAGAGTTGATGGATATGTTCGCTTTCAGGGAAAAAGCGAGCCGACTGGTAGGTGCCCTTTCATCCGGGTGGGCGAAGAAGGCTATGATATGCGCGGCTTTGCTTCACAGCCCACAGGTCCTATTCCTTGACGAAGTGACCTCCGGCCTCGACCCTCAATCAGCGATCGCACTTCAGGATTTCACAAGGAAACAGTGCGACCTGGGAGTCACTGTAATCTGGACGACGCACTACATGGGTGAACCTGAGAAGATCTGCGACCGAGTTGGCATTATGTTCGCGGGCAGATTAGTGCAGGTTGGGACCCCGAACGAATTGAAACATAGCGTAAGCGAACTCGCGATGGTAGAAGTTGAGACACCCGACTTGTCAAAAGTTCAGCTTGACAGGGTAAAACTCAAACTGAAGGCGATGAACCATGTTTGCAACGTGAAGTATGTGCATTCGAAGCTTCAAGTTAGCTGCGAGCGAACTGATACACTTGCCGAAGAAGTCGCGGCCGCTCTGTTTGATGTTGGGGCAAGGATTAGAGCGATTAGCACGAAAGATCCAACGCTTGAAGAGGCATTCATCGCTCTAACGGGTGGCGAAGAGGAAATTGATCGATTCCTCGAAAGCTCGGGATAAAAGGCATAGAGTGTAGTCGATTTTCTGATGTCGGTAGCAACATTCCTCAGCGATTCCGTTGCCGTCGCCGAGAATGAATTTCGTCAGTTCCGCCGAAATCGAAGCGCTATACTCATCTCGCTCGTCGTACTGCCCTTATTCTTCACAATCTCACTCGGAGCCGGTCGAGGAGCAGCAGGGACCACTTTCTCTCCCACCGCAGACATCCCGATCGGATTCGTAGATAATGATAATTCGCTCGCCTCACTGCGCCTCTGGCAGGCATTAACCAGTTCACCCGACTTCCATAACTTGATACAGAGCTACAATGAGCAAGCCACCATAGCCGAGCTAGGCACCAAACGCATCTACGCCGTAATCGTTGTCCCGAAAGATTTCCAAAATGATCTGGAGAACGGAAATCAGGCAAAACTGATACTTTACACTGACGACAGTGAACCCGGCGTCTCCGACCAAATCCAGAGCACACTCACGAGTTATGTGCAAAATTTCGACCCGAACGTCGAAGTCCAACCCCATTTGAGTCAGGTGCAACGACAATCTGTCGCGGGCGTCGGCATCGTTGCTAAAGGAGCCGTGTTCGCAGGCTTCAACATAGGCCTAACGGCCGTACTTGCAATTGTGCAAATCTTCGCCGCTTTCTACGAAATAGCAGGCGGCATATCTCGTGAACGAGAGGACGGAACATATGCACGCCTACTGGTCTCTCCTATTCCGACCGGCTCAATAGTGCTCGGAAAAACACTCTTCGACATTCTCCTCTGCATTATTCGGACTTTCACAGTTCTAGGAATCTCGGTTTATGGTTATGGGGCAAGACCAAGTACGGATCTCTTTACGCTGCTCGCCTTATCTTTGATCGTAGCCCTGGTCACTATGGGTATTGGTTTTGTAGCGGCCTCGTTGAAGTTGGGTCAGAGGGCTGTGGTAATCATCGAATTCTTTCTAATATTGTTCCTATTCGCTTTCAGCGGCTTGATCATCGACATCAATCTCCTGGTCGGCATCACGCAGGTAATAGGCAACCTGCTACCATTTACCTACGCGTTTGACGCCCTAAAGCGTACTATTCTACTCGGTAGGCCTTTGCTGTCCCTTACGTTCGACCTCGAATATTTGATCGGATCAATCCTTGCATCCTACGGTATCGCTTTGGTTCTACTTCACGTTTCTCGGGAGAGGCTCATCACGTGAAGAGTTTCGTTCGTGATACAGTAGCCATTACAGGGAAAGAGTTGAAGCAGCTGCGCCGGGACCCTGTGTCCCTCATATTAACGATCATGTTCCCTATTCTTCTGATTGGTATTTTCATCGTCATTGTGTCCGCATTCAGCGCTACATCCCATAATGTGCCGGTGGTCGTTGCTGACTTGGATGGAACCCCTGCTTCGAACGCGCTAATCGATGAGTTGACCAGGTCACGGTTCATTCACGTAACCCAACTCGTTCAAACTGAAGATCAAGCGTATCAGGCTGTTGCCAACGGGCAAGTTATTGGTGCTATAGTAATACCGCAGGGGTTCGGAGTCGCGCTGGCTTCGGGGAACGCGTTTGTCATCGTCTCTACTGATAATTCGAAGTTGACCTCTTCCGCGTTCGTTACTGCTGCGGTGAATCAAGGCGCCCAAGACCTTGTTAACCAAGCTAGCCTTGGTGAAGGGGTAAATTTCGCGTTGAAGTTAGCCCCGATCGAGGTAATTACAAGGCCCCTCTCGGGGCGGCCCCCGACCGGGGATCCAATTCTGCCGGGGTTTCTGGGCATGATTGCCATACTCGGTGGGTTTGATGACATCGTGAACGCGATTAGTCGAGAGCGGGAGCGCGGCACCTTCCCCCGCCTGACTCTTTCTCCAGTGAGTTTGTTCGCTGTATATTCGGGTAAGATGTTTGCGACCGTTGTTCTAACGATCCTAAGGACGGCGCTGGTGCTTGTAATCTTCAGCCTTTACGGTCTTGTGATTCGCGGAAACCTCATACTAATCTTCCTAACGACCATCTTAATCGCCGTTTTCACCCTATCCTTAGGCCTGGCGATGTCAACGAGGATCCGCGGGTCAGCCACACTCACTGTTCTTGAGATAGCTATGACATTTCCGCTGTTCACATTGGCGGGGACATTTAATTCCCCGCTTTTGCTAGCGCCTGGGGGTAGGGCGATCGCGGATAGCCTTCCTTGGACGTATGGTAATGATGCGCTTAGACGTTTGATCTACTTGGGGGTTGGGCTGAATGCGGTTGCAGGCGACCTTCTCATCTTATTCATCAGCAGCCTCATACTGATGCCCATCGCGATCTTCCTATCGAAGCGCACTATGTAGCGTTACCGACGTCTTCTACGCTCTAACAATAATGCTGTAGCTGCGCCTACTATTAGGATGGTTAGGGGAATCGCTGGGAGTTCAGGTATTGGGATTTGGCTTTCTTCCAGAATGTAGTTGAGTGCATGATTCTCTTCTCCTTGGTCGACGTTGAGTGTGAACGTGATTTGTTGGTGGCCTTCGTTTTGGTTCCATTCGGTAATTGTGGCATGGTAGGTTCCTGGGTTTAGGTAGCCATCAAACCATCCGTCCCACGTATACCAGTAATACTGGTACCCAGAAGTGTCCACAAGTTCCACTGTTACCCAACTCATCGTTCTGGTTTGATCGTCCCAATTCACTCCAAGTATAGTTCCTTGAATGTACCCTCGTCTGTCAACTTCGAACTCGGCTGAAGCTTCGCCGCTGAGAGGAGCGTTTAGGATGAGCTCAAACCCTGAACCGTATTCTAGTTGCGCGTAGGGTCCAAGATGGTTGTATGGGAAGAAGTAGGGCGATTCGCCTTGAAGGAGGGCTGGGGGGGGTGGGTACGCGACCGTGGGCTGGTACCAGTTCACGAAGTCAACCATCACCGTCCAGGATCCGGAGTAGCTGCCTTCGAATGTGCCGCTACCCCATATTCCGTGGAGAAGTCCGCTGGGGAAGAGGGTGGCGCTCTGGACGCGTGATGTTGCGCTGCTCGGTTCCGTGTAGCTGAAGAGTCCAGCAAGATCCCTGTAGGTTAGCAGCGTGGTTCCCGCGGGGAGCGCTTGGTTAATGAGTTTCTTTCCGTTCGCGATGAAGCCCACGTTTGATGACGGGAGCTGGATGCCGGCGTCTGATGTGAATAGGGTTGTTGCGGCTACAAGCCTATCTTGATCGTCGAATACGCGAAACCTAACCGACATATTGTAGGCCGTCCCTGAGATAATCTTCTCAGTCTCGAAGAGAACACTCACTGTCACGTTTACCCCGACGATGAGGTTGAGGTTTATGTCAGCCATTTGGCCGAGCCATGGGACGGACACGTAAACGTTGCCAAGGTCGCCAAGCGTGACCACGTTCTCCTGCACATACCCATACGTCCAACCGTTCAGCGCATATGTTCCCGGATAAATTGCCAAGTTCGATCTGAATGAGGGGAGTCTGTAGTAGGTGAAATTGAACAGGAAACCTTCATGGATGTATTCCTGGAGGAAATCAAAGGTCGTCATGGAATTAGTGGGATCTGTGGAGGCTACGCTGGGAATGTCAGGTCCGAGGCTGTCGACGAATACGCTTCCGTTTGTCATGAGGTAGCTGGAACCTAGCCCGTACGAAGTTACCCAACCTGGCCACGGGAGGGTTGTGAACATTGAGTTCTGTGTCGGTACCGACCATCGCTCATTCTTAGCGTTCCAGAAGTTGATTACGTCTATGAAGTTCCGTGATGAAATGTCGTACACTAGAACATCCACGGATGTGTCGTTCCACACCCAGTTCCGTTCGACTCGCGGCCTCTCCCAGTCGGTAGATGTCACGGACGCGTTGATACTGCCGCCTCGGTACATGTGGGTGCTTGCTTCCAGGAGGCAGCTGCCAACCGAGATGCTTACCGATAGTGGTTGGTCCAATTCATCGAATGACGTTGCCGGTGGAAGGGCCTGAATGTAGCCCCTCATGAATACGCGGACCGTGTAGGTATCGGTTGGGAGCCCATAGTCGTATGCCCCCCTGTACCTGGCAAGGGAATACTTGACCAGTGCTCTCGGGTCGAAGGGGGATACGTGGAGTGGATCCCCCGCCATTCCCAAGCCGTTGAGCAGTATAGACATCTCAGACTTTGATGAAGAGACTTGTGTGAAGTTGAATGCTGCCAGCGAGTTATCTCGCGCGAACGCCTCCGCTATCATATACCGTGCTGGGTCAGGGCCTCCGATCGGCTCCTCCATAAGCGTAGCTGGGTTGTCATGGAAGTGGACTGTAACGTTCATACCGCATGATTGTACGAGGTCGATTGGTATGAACGTGTTATAGGGGCCGATGTCTGGGACTGTGAACGAGTAATCCACGAATGTCCCCCCATCAGGGGTAGTCTGGACATACCCATTCAGGAAGACTCGAATGTAGTATGTTCCGGGGCTTAGGCTGTCCGTCCATGTGGCGAAGACTTCAGGAACCATTCCGGAGAATCTCGTTGGCACACCATAGACACCCTCGGATCCAAATTGGAAAGTGAACTCCGACGCTGATGAACCTAGGCCAGTGTTCGGATCGAGGTTGCCACGGGGGTCGACCCACCAGACTTGAGCGGGTCCCACTCCGTTAAACAACCCAAACGGATCTTTGGGTTGGGTTGGGTTCGTGTACGTATAGTAGCCTATCGGGCCTTCCCAAGGGAATGCGACCTCTTTCGGGCCTGCCACCCCTGAAATTAACCCGCTGAAACCCATCTTTGAGAAGTATGTGTTTCCATTCACATATGATGTATAAGGCGCATCGGTGAGGTTGATGGGAGATTCAGTTTCGATGCTTGGAACGTCATAGGATTCACTATTGTAGATGATCATTGAGATTGGGCGTTGGGCAGGCCACTGGCCTTCGCCGAACCCTAGCTTGGAGAATATTGTACCCCGGAGTTGGAAGCCAACGTTAAGGTACCCGTCAAACTGAAGCGACTGCCCCCGGGTCACCCTAACATTGCTAGCAATTTTCTGTTCGGGAAGCCCCGCTGCTGACGCGTAGATATCGTAGACCCCTGGGGCGACTCCTTCTATCTCATAGTGGCCCTGAGCGGTTGCGTTGAAGTATCCTCTTGCCTCAACCGCGTGGCCCGTCGGTTCGTTTGTCAGTGGATTGTTTGCTACGCCAACCGCTCTGACCATTCCTGGAAGGTTAATAGGTTTTCCATAGAGGGTGCTGTTCAGACCTCCATACCTAAGCGTGCCCGAAATTATGGCTGGGTCCACCTCGCCCTTAACGAGGAGTACTGGCCAATTTTCCATCGGCACCGTGCCCGCGATCAAATTAGCGGACGCAGCACTGTGCACGGGGTAAGAGTCGTTGAGGAACATTTTGAAGAAATATCTTCCAGCGGTGAAAGGTGCTTTCATCTGGTTGATTCGAATGTAATACCAGTTGTCGAAGTTCTTGTTAAAGTTGAACGTGATCCCTGATGGTGGTGCTTGGATGTTTATGATCCATGAGCCGGGTTCGAATGGATCGTTCATATCCGCTCGGGTCACGAATATGCTGCCATAATCGCTGGTGATGGTGGTGACGATGTTAGTGTTATCGCCTTGATCCCAGTTTATTCCGGCGTCAGGTTCGAAGCCGTCTTGGATTAGTTTGCCTGTTGCATCGAAGACAGGCGCGGGGATGTAGATTGCTAGGCTCGTGTAGTTGAATCGGCTTGGGCTAGGGAAAGTATTCGGGTTTGAGAAGTTCAGGGCGAAGATCAAATCACCCACGCTGTCGTGGTCGGCGGTTGAGGTGAGAATGGCACCTTCGGGGCTGTAGGAGTCGCCTGCCTCCTGGAGTGGTTGTTGATTGGTGAAGGGTGACTGGTAACCGGGCGGGTTGGAGGCTACCCCCGAGTATGTTTCTAAGCCGCTTCCTGGCCAGACGTATCCTAAGGGGCCGGGGACATGATTGCCGCCAGGGATTGTGAGTTCATTATCGTTTATTCGGTATGGGGATGTTCCGCTTAAGTCTCCTAGTGTTGTGTGAGCAGAAACGGGAGCAGCGAATGAGAGTGCGAGGGCCATCAATAGTAGGAGAATGGCCCACCTGCGAACCAAGTATCACTTGCTCCAAACCAACTGGATCTCTGCACTGTGAACTTTCTATTTCCTGCCCGTCTGGGCGTTCTGCGCAGTCGCCTTAGCCTTTCGTCGCCTCATATACAGGAAGCCGCCCCCACCACCCACGACTATGATTGCCACAACGATCAAAGCTACAGGTACAGCCGGCTGCTCAACTGTGAAGGTGATGGAGTATGAGTAGTCATCGTATAGTTGAACTGTGTCCTGAGTCCAGTCGAATCGCAGGCTGTAAGTGTACTGGGCTGGTTGGGCTTTGCTGTCAACATCGACCGTGAAGAAGGCCACTTTAGTTTCATTCGCTAACATTGTGCCGAGAAAATCCGTTAATGTGCCAGTGAAAAAGTTCCCGACAAGCAGTTCCACCCTTACCGAGTCGGCTTCTACGGACCCAGCGTTTCTAATGACGACGCTTATGACATCTCCTGAATCGCCAACATGGACCGTCGAAGGTGTTACGCTGATGATGTCAAATCTGACCTTCTCGCTAACGTAGAGTGGAAGTTCTCCAAACGGTATCAGTTGGCTTCCGGTGACTTCCCCGAGTATGACGGAATATTGCCCGAAGGTCGCGTTTTCAGCTACGTCGACAATGAAGTTAGCAGTTGTTGTCTGTCCGGCTGGTATGTTTCCTACGAAGATCTGGTCGGAGCCGCTGGACGAAGCGCTGAAGGGGGGTTGTAGAACGAGTTGAAGTTGGACATTTTTCGCTGTTCCTTGGCCTGAATTTGCTATTGTGACCTGCACGCCAACCTGCTTGCTGTCAGGATAAATCTTAGTCGGATTCGTGACCACGCCTTGAACGTGAAGCTCCCCATGCCAGATGGGAACGTCCACGGGCACCGTTGTATCAATCTGTTGTAGCTCTCTCGCTGACTGGTAAGATAATTCTACGGAGTACCTGTAGATGCCCTCCTTAGCCCTCGCGTCGATGCTGAGAGTATAAGTGAGTACGTAGCCCTGGCCCGCTTGAATGTCACCGGCCTGCTGCGAGACATCGGTCGCGTTATACTTTACTCCATTAACGAAGTAAGAGTAGATAAGCGGTGGCCCGACGTACAGTGTCGCGTTAACACTCCTTGCAACATCGTCACCCACATTAGTGATCAATATGGAAAGCTGAAGATTAACATCTCCCGGATGTGCCGTATCCGGGGTAACGGCGCTCGCTCCCCAATATACGTTGGTAACAACAACGTTTGCCACGCCAATCGCAGCCGCGGGTTGCGTCTCAGTACGAATAAAGAACGCAAGCAATACTACAAGCAAGAGCATCGTTGTCCTTCTGAACTGCATCCTTCCCACCGAAACTTTCACTTTCCGAATCTGGCAGCTGCGCTTTAAAGTTACGCTTGAAAAATCGGTTGTTCCCTATTCGGATTTACACGTTCTTTCGCGACGTGCTCTTTTGAAGGCTTCAGCCGCCAGTCCAACCATTAGTTGATGATTACAGCGATTGGCTAGCGCGATTTGACTACAATCCGCGTCTAAACGCGAGTAGCGATAATGTCACCATCAAGCAGGTGAAGGCCCCCAAG
>Ga0116115_1001274_pt1 | contig 11191 bp, 11 predicted proteins | sample June2015DPH_10_1_2_FD_89789 | JGI IMG/M metagenome (GOLD analysis project Ga0116115, IMG submission 89789) | Peatland microbial communities from SPRUCE experiment site at the Marcell Experimental Forest, Minnesota, USA - June2015DPH_10_100 | ecosystem: Environmental > Terrestrial > Soil >... | reverse complement strand
TGCACCAGGAGTTACGACGGTTCCACATGGCGGACGATAGTTATCGGCGGCATGGGTTTGGGCGGGGCCTCCCGCACATCCGATCAATCATGCAATACGGTGAACGGCAGTACGAATACGTGTATAATATCTCCCCTATCGAACGGGGGGTTGTCGTCCTACTTTGCCCTCGATGTGACAAACCCCGAGAACCCGAAGTACATGTGGGAATTTTCCGGTTCAACCGACGGAAGTGGCAATCTGCTGGGTGACTTGGGAGCGGCGACCACCGGACCTGTCATTATAAGAGAAGCTTGGCGGGATGCGAACGGAATTCCGGACCAGAGCAGGAACGGTAAATGGTACGCAGTCTTTGCCTCCGGTCCGACCGGCAACATAGATACAACAAACCATAGATTCATGGGTATATCCGACCAGAATCTGAAAATATTCATCGTTGATCTGGCGACCGGCACCCTGGTAAAAACCTTTAACAGTGGGGACCTTACCACCCCGATCAATAACGCCTTTGCGGGATCGTTGACGACAAACTCCATAGACACCGACAGATGGGCTTCCAATTCGAATGGATATTACAGCGATGATGCTGTCTACATCGGTTATACCCAGTTCGATGCGGGTACGGGGAAGTGGGACAAAGGCGGGGTACTGCGGCTCACCACAAACGACTGGAATGACCCGACAAGCACTACCCCTGGTCAGAATTGGACTCTGAGTCCCCTTATCAGCGGCACCGGCCCGGTAACTACCGCGATAACCAAGCTGCAGGACACGACCAACAATAACCTCTGGATATATTTCGGTACTGGACGTTTCTACTACAACGGCGACGATACATCAACAAGCACGCAGGCAATCTACGGGGTCAGGGAACCGTGCTACTCAACGTTTAACACGACTCTGGCAACGCAAAGAGCCGGAGGGACGGTGAATCACATCGATGCCACATGCACTGCTACGGTGGATCAAACAAAACTTGTTGACCAGACCGGGACGTCATCGAGCGCCCCAAGCGCAACCCTGTCTGGTACTGCATCAGGCTGGCTTGTTAATCTGGATCCTTCCGACAGTAACGATTTGACTGAAAGGATAATATCAGATCCGACCGCATCAACAGCCGGGGCGGTGTTTTTTACCTCTTTCAAGCCCATTTCAAGCGTATGCGCGTATGGAGGCCTTTCCTATGTGTGGGCATTGGGATACAATACGGGCGGCCTGCCACCGGCCGCAGCCATGACGGGGCAGGCCCTTCTCCAGGTGTCAACCGGACAACTGCAGCAAATTTCCCTGTCAACTGCCTTCACCGATCCCAATGGAAATATGCGCTATAATGGAAGAAGACTTGCCGCGCCTGTAAACGGCATGCCCCCGACTTCACAGGGTCTGGCCCTTGTCGGCAATCCAAAGCCGGTGAAAAAAATCATTCATATCAGGGAGAAGTAAATGCGGAGAAGAGCCGGTTTTACATTGGTTGAGCTCGTAGTAGTGATGGCGATTGTGGGAATATTGCTCACCCTGGCCACCCTCTACTTCTCCAAGATGACAACGACCAGAAATATAGAAAAAGAAACCCGTCAGTTGCTTGCGGATATTAATGCTGCCCGTACGCAAGCGATGTTCGGCAAGCAACCCACAGCTATCACTTTCCAACCGAACTCATACACCATTGTGGGAACTGCCACCAGGACAACCTCCGTCCATTATAATTTAACCCTTTCGGACGGTAGCTCGATAGCAGGGCAAACTGTCAATTTTGACACGGGCGGGATGGCCAGCTCCACATCGGGCTCAACATTGACGTTAATGGTCAACCCGACAAACAGCGGGGCTTCCGTAGATTGCATAATAATCGATACGGCTCGGACAAGCCTCGGAGGAATGGTTAATGCCTCGTGTACGATTAAGTGATAATGGCTTTACCCTGATTGAAGTCGTGGTATCAATCCTGATTTTAGTGGTGGGGATGTTGGGGCTACTGGGGACGATAAATGTGGCGATACAGCACAATATGATGAACCAGTTACGCAATGAAGCAACGAGAGTCGCCGATGCGGAAATGGCGCGGGAGATGGGGAAGGGTTTCAACAATGTTTCCACCACGCCGGCAAATTTTGTAAGAACGCGGCAGTTTATGCTAGGCTCAATAAATTTTCAGGTAAATCGGGCCGGCAATACGCTGGCCAATTCGAAGTGGGTATCCTATACGGTCACATGGGGATATAAAAAGGCGCAATACAATACGACCATCTCTTCGGTCATCTCGCCACCTCCCCAGTAAGGTTGAGCAAATGAAGACAAATAGAAAGGGCTTTACACTTGTCGAGCTTATCGTAGTCATGGCGATTTTCATTATCGTCATAATTGTGGTAACGCAATCGTTCAATACCGTCCTGACCCAGGCTTCCAGGCTGTTCAGAAGTGAGAACAGCAATACGGAAGGGGTGGTGGGTCTTGAGATGTTGCGCCATGACCTGAACGTGATCGGGTTCGGGCTGGCAACCGAGGCTTCCTCGGTTGCTTACACAGGTGAGGCGGCTGCTGGTGTATCGGCGTCAAACGGTACTAATACAAATCCTTCCCTAAATGACCCGTTCAACGGTCCGCCAAGGCCGGTCGCGGCTCTGGAGCGGTCAGCTGCGGGTTGCGGGGCTATAACGACCGACAAACCCGATAATACGACCTTCACACTTGTCCCTTGTTCGGATTATCTGGCTCTCAAGGCGACCAGTCTCGGCGCAGCTCCGGCGGCGCAGCGTTGGACGTACCTGAATGGCTTGACGCCGGTTCCCGTGCAACCGGCGGCCGATAATCCAATTGCCGGCGACTCTGTTGTCGTGCTGAACAAAAACCTGTCTGCAATGGCCAACTCATCCACCCTTGTGCCAACATCGACACATGGATTTTACTATAATTTCGGGGCAGCGGCATTTGCCAATTTCACCGGCAACTCCGCATCCGTCGTGAATGTTTATGGTGTCGGGAACGGCGTCTTGCGGATGCCGTTCAACAGGGTCGATTATTTTGTGGCAAAACCTGCCGATACGACAAAGATGTCGGCGTCGTGCGCGCCCGGGACCGGTGTCCTCTATAGGGCACAGGTAAATAATACCAACGGCTTGCCGACCGACGGCATGTTGACCTATTCTCCGCTTCTGGATTGCGTTGCTTCAATGCAGGTCGTATTCGGATGGAGTACCGGCGTTTCAGGATTGATCGATACCTGGACAAACGCAGATGGCAGCACGGTTGTTGGTTCGAGCTCCGCGATTGCGGGATTTCCGCAACCACTATTGCCGGCTGGAAATTCAAGCGCTTCCAATGGGCAGATAAACATCAGGAACAATCTGAAGCAGATCAAGATTTATATCCTCGCCCAGAACGGAGCGAAGGACAGCAACTATACCAGCCCTTCACCGATTCTTGTGGGTGATGCCACGGACAATGCAGGGCAAAGTCTCACCTACAGTTATGATATTAACGGCGCCGGGTGGCAGAACTATCGCTGGAAATTGTACCGGATCTTTGTCACTCCCAAAAACCTGGCTGTTAACCAATGATAGGAAAACCATGAAAGCATTACGCAACGAAAACGGAATAGCGCTGGTGACGAGCCTGATGCTGACATTGATATCGCTCGCGATAATTCTGGCATTACTTTACATGATAACGGCCGGTACTAAATTATCCGGCATGCAGAAGCGCTATGCGACCGCTCTGGATGCCTCGTATGGCGGCGCCGAGATTGTGGCGAAGGACATTATCCCGTTTGTTTTTAAAGATATTGCCAGCCCCAATCTGATTGGTGACCTGACGTCGACGTACAATGTCTCCGGGAACAGCTTGAACCTCAATTTATCCATTACCCAAGCATGCTTTCAGGCAAAATTAACAAAAGACATCAGCCAGTGGCCCGCAGGATGCGACGCCATGGCACTCCCTGTCAGTGGTCCCGACCTGACCATGCAACTGCCGTCCAATAACGGTCAAAGCCCATATACCATTTATAGCAAGATTGTCAGCACCAGGGTAGGGAACAGCGATACGAGCGGGCTTAACCTGACTGGAGCAGGCGTGGCTGAAGCTAACAATATCGTTTACCCCCAATCGCAGCCATTTCTCTACAAAATCGAAATCCAGGGGCAAAAACAGGGAGATGCCAGTGTAAGCGCCAACCTTGAAGTACTATACGCATACTGAGACGTAATGAAGAGTAAATAACCTTTAAGACAATATCTCAACATTTGGCAACTCTTCGCGAAGATAAGCTCACTGCACTGCTCCCCGCTTTTGTTTTCCGATTCAATTTCGAAATTAATCACTCAAGCTCATTCACCCCCGTTCTCATCTCCAGCCCCCTGCCGTGGTTCCTTGAAGGTCTTAATGGGTTTTCTCGGGTTTATTGAAAGCGCATTTCACCGCCAGGCGGATCTCTTCCGTATCGTTGCGATTGGCCGGCTTCAGCGCATGATAAAAAATTCCTACCTCGCGAATCGTGCGGACAAGGGGAAGCGATTGCTCGTCGGAAACAAGGATTATGGTCAGCTGGCGGTTACATTTCTTGAGCAGGCGTACCAGGTCCGGCAGATTAATTTTTTTATCGAAATCACTTCCGAGCAGTACGACCTGGATCTTCTTTTCCAGGACAGAGCAAAACACATGGACCGCCGAATCGGTCGTCTCGACCTGATAACCCTCCTTGCGGAAAACGTCGGCAACCTGTCTGCGAACCTCGCTGTCCCTGTCTGCCAAGAGAATCTCTCGCTCTACCATGATCATTCTCCGTTTTGTTTGGGAACGTTTTACGCCATAAACAAACATTTAACAAGCAATCATGATGATGCTTCATTTTATTATATATCTTTAGTTATGGCAAATTAAAATATTTTACTGCCGGTAGCCAAAAACAGGGATTGGTACAACCCGAATCGGGGGAAAACGGTTAATGTTTTTCAAGGTTATTTCCCCTTTCCGTTTCCGTACTGATAGTCGGCGAGGAGCGAACGGGCATGCTCGTCGTCGTGGCAGTAGATACAGAGGTTTTCCCAGTTGCTCCCGTCAGCCGGGTTGTTGAGATGGTTGCCGTCCCTGTGGTGAACGGTGAGGAGGTGGAGGTTGTCAAGGGCGAATTCCCGGCCGCATTTGGCGCAGATCCAGCCATAAAGCTTGAGGGAGCGCTCCCGGTAATTGTCGGATGCAGACAAATCCCCCTTCATCCGGCGCACCAGTTCGTCCAGCTCCTCCTGGCTTTTCACCGTGACCGGCCGTGGTCTCCGTGGCTTGAATGATTTGGGCATAAGGCCACTCCTTGTTTAAATATCGAATTTTTCTTATCATCGCTCTTTTCTGCCCGTTCGTCAACATTGCTGGCAAAAACTCTCCCATAGCTATCCTTGGACCTATCCTTGACTTACTTTAGCGGCAGGAGTATAATAAAACCATAAAGAGAAATGTTCTATGGCAAATGCTCTGATAAGGATGTTATCAGCAAGATTGGATAGAGTCCATAATCCGGAGATGGTCGTACAAAGGGTCTACTGGATAGCGGAGCAGTTCATAATCTGACGTTGCGGAGATAACGCGACAGCGTTCATAACCATCCGCCAGGCGCGTGTACTATATATGTACAACCGCTTGAAAAAGGGGTGACCGAAAGGGTAAGCCGGGTGAAGCGGCTGGCAACGGGCACTTTATTCGGGCCGATTAAGGCTTCCTAACCGACGGACTGGCATAAAGCATCTCAAGAGCAACGTCAGTGCAGTTAAAAAGAAAAGCCCCGGGAGTTTCCCCGGGGCTTTTCTTTTCGTGCACCCGCATGGGAGGTGAAGGTGCAGCGAAATCCGGGCCGCCGGTTCCGGAGGGAGACTCATGGAGTGCGGCGGGGAGGCCGGCCGGTTCGTGAATGCTTGTTTTGGTACATGCACCGGTCGGCCGTTTTCAGGGCTTCAGGAAGCTGTTGGCCGTTCTCCGCAGTTGCAATCCCCAGTGAAAGGTTTATCGGTATGCTGTGTGTCTCATTCCAGGCGCGCAGGTTTTCCCGGATGCGGGACACTACCTCATGAACCGTCAATTCGTCGGTATCGGGAAGGAGCATGGCGAATTCATCACCGCCGAATCTCGCCACTACATCTTCGCCACGGAAAACTTCTTGCAGAAGAATCGCCGTCTGCCTAAGGAGGGTATCCCCTTCTGCGTGTCCCAGGGTGTCATTGACTGATTTCAGGCCATCGAGATCCGCCATGACAATACTCAAAGGAAAGCGTCTGCCACGCTCAAGCCTGGCCATCTCCTGTTCAAAATAGAACCGGTTGTAGAGGCCGGTCAGGATGTCATGGGAAATCATGAACTGGATTTTTTCTTCCGTCTGTTTCCGCTTCGTGATATTCCTGATGACTTCAATGCCGGCAATGACCTCACCCTGGGCGTTTTTCAAGGGAGAGACGGTGATTTCGAAGTACATCATTCCATGGCTGCTGGCGAAACGTTTTTCCACGGTGTGAATGCCCCCATCCAAAAAAGAGATTTTCATGTGGCAGTATTCACAAACAGCATCCTTGCGGGCATATGCCTTATAGCAATATTCGCCGAGATGTTCTCCCACGAGATCCTTATAGATCTGATTCTGGTAGACGATTTTGAAATCCCTGTCATGGATGCTTATGCCGTCACCGATAGCGGCGATGACGGCATCTGTCCTGGCTTTTTCATCTTCGACTTTTAAAATGGCGCTCTTAAGTGCTTCTTCCGTGTAACGGCGATCGGTAATATCCTGCAGAAAAGCCAGCCTGGCAATTTCGCCTCCCCATTCCATCTCCAGCATCCGAACTTCAATGGCCATGGTTTCGCAGTCTTGTCGATGAATAAGAAACTCGCCGACGCTGTTTTCAGCCCATGGAAAATCAGGGGATTTGCCCAGCAATTCATGGAACGGACGGCCAAGTAATTTGCCCGCGGCCTTATTGGCGAACTGCACCAAACCGTTCTTTCCAAAAACAATTAAGCCCGCACCATTTTCTTCTATTATTGTGGCGGAAGACGATAAAATTGGCTCCGGTTTCAGGCCACAATGGGTATTCAGCTGTTCCGACATTTTCTTGCTCCGCGCAAGTTTCAGATTAACCGGCAAGCGTTCGCGAAATTTATAAAATGATATTACTAGGTAATTAACTGTTGCTTTTTAGTCAATAGTCATGCTAAAATAGGGCGCAAATTAGAAAATTGCACCCTGGGAATATCCCCATAAAATATGCATTATCTCGGCAAAATAAATTAACCCATCTTCTTAAAGCAATAAGTATACCCAGTAATTATATTTAGCGAGTATATTAATCATGACCGACAAAATAAATTATTCAGAAATATTTATTGCCCAGCGGATCAAGCAGCTCCGACAGGCAAAAGGATTGACCCAGAAGGCATTCGCGGGTTCACTGGGTATTGTGCAAGGTTATTTGAGCGGCATAGAGCAAGGCAAAAAAATACCCTCCTATACCCTCCTGATGGCCATATGTCATATCCATGGGGTGACCGAGGAATGGTTGTTTGGCGGTATGGATGCAGAATTTGCGGAGAAACCGCAACCGAAGGAACAATTTTCGGCACATGTACCGGGGGGGGTACCATTAATCAGAAACATTCCCGAGAATTTTCCGAATGAAATCGGTGAAAATGCGATATCTGATTTAATTCGTCTTCCGGATATCCCCGAAGGATGCTATGCCACCATCGCGGTTGGAGATTTCATGGCTCCGACGATCCGGGATGGCGACCTGGTGATCTTCAAACCTGGCGCCGAGTTCGGCAATCGAAGCATTGTCCTTATGACCAACAAATGGGGAGAAGTGATTCTGCGCAGATATCGAATGACCGGGGAAGAGGTGTTTTTTTCTCCCGAAAACACGGTTTATGCTCCATTCAAAGCCGATGCGAATACGAGGATATTCGGCACTGTGATCGATGTCTGGAGACGGGTGAAGATGTAAAGTCTTAAGTCACAAATGTCAGGACATCGCTGACCCGAGTCTAATTCTAAAAAGTGTCAGGACATCGCTGACCCGAATATAAAGATGGTTGAAATCTCATGAGGGAATATCTGGTGGCAGGCGATATTCAAAAATCTGGATAAGTTCATCACCAAGATACACCTGCAACGCATGGATTTCCGTCACGATTATTGCTCGTAAATACGAATATACGAGGTCTTTGGAAACTTCAAATTTTTCACCGAAAATATCGAGCTTTCTGTCACTTCTTATGAACCGGATGAGGGAGATATTTCCATCCGGAATAAAATCGATCACTGGCAACTTTGTGTTCGCCCCGAGAGTGACGGGCTTGAACTCTTCGGTTGCGATGATTTCATAGGGCGTCTTTCCCTTGAGGCAGCTGTAACGGTGATGCCGGTTATGAAACCTTTGGAAGTTCTTGCTCTGCCGTTTGAGCATTGCATAGCTTGAGAACCACTGCCGGCGGAAGAACTTCTTGTCATAGGTGTCGTTGAAATGTTCAATTTCGCCATTACGCCACGGTTCCCCGACGGGTATAAAAACCGGATGAACGCCATAGTAAAGGCAGAGTCTCAATATCAAACCGAGTGATCTGGGATAGCGGTTACTACCCCGGAAACTCAATTCGTTGTCAAACTGAAGGAAGTCGGGAAGCCCTACGACCTTCCAGCAGCGCAGCAAGCTTTGGGCAACCTGGTCATCCTCTTTGGTCCGCTGTGACTCGATATAGACCAAATGGCTGTACAGGTCCATTATGTTCAGAGAATAAAACCGGCCATGGCCCTTGATATAGCGGGGACCGACCAAGTCCATCTGGTGGATATTGTTACAGCAAAGGGCCTCGGTAAAGTACGGATATTCAACTCCCTTGGGAGTATAAACTGTTTTTTTTAACCAACCCTTCCCGCTTCAGGGTACGGTTAATGGTGCTGTCCGAGCGTAGTGATAAGCCCAGCTTGTGCAGTTCCCACTTGATTGCCGAAACGCCGACCTGGTTGTAAGGCTCGGATTCCAAGCGGGTTCTGGTGGCAATGATGATTTCCTTCTCTTGCGGGGAAATCTCAATCGGCCTTCTTATGGGGGCCTTGGAGCGCTCCTTGTACCAGTCCGCCGCTGCGGTCTGATACCGCTTCAGCCACTTGAAAAACCACTCCTTGGAGCGGTTGATGCTTGTATATACTGCTTTTGGCGACTCACCATCCAAAAGGTGACGCTTGACGGCTTCTTTTCTGAGGTCTTCTTCCATTGATGCTCTCCTTTCATGATTATTCATGGAGAGCATTTTAACCGATATTTTAATGAAGGTCAGCGATGTCCTGACACAAAAAACGGCATTAAGAGTCAGCGATGTCTTGACACATCCGGGTCAGCGATGTCCTGACACTTGTCACTTAAGGCTTAAGAAGCTAACCATCCCTTTAGTGATCGAATCAAATTCAAAGGTTATGATTTTAGTTCAATCGGCCCCTCCCGCCTCGACGACCAGATCGACTCCGCTCTCTCCGCTTAGCTGCCGCACCGTCCTGTCCCATTCGGGGGGCGCAGGATAGTTGCTGCCGTCCATGTCCCCCAACTGTATCACCCATTCTTACATAACTCCGGGCGCGATCATGCATTAAGCTATTTATTTAAATGGGCAGTTGGTAACTAATGGCGGAAGACAAGGGGTTCTGTCGGGAGGAAAGGGAATCTTGACATTTTACGCTATGTGTAGTTAAATCATTCGTTATGAATTATAAATACTAAAAAAAGGGAACGGCTTTTATGAAAAAAATACCGGGACATTACTCGCACCTCGCCCTATGGGTGCTTCTTATGGTGCTTCTGGCGGCATGCGGGAATAAAAACTCAACGCTAACCTCTTCCTCAAACCCAGGCAACGGCTATTACCACAGTGTGGCCTTTCGCAATTACACAACATTCACCTGGGGCGCCAACTCCTACGGCCAATTGGGTAATGGTGATAACACAGGCGTTTCCCAATTATCACCGATCCATGTTTTACCGATCCAAGTTTCCCTAACAAGAGTGGCCGGCATTTCCGCAGGCGGAACGCATACACTCGCCTTCACAAGCGGCGGCAATGTCTGGTCCTGGGGAAACAACGGTTTCGGTCAGTTGGGTAATAATTCAACTACCGCTAGTTCGACGCCGGTCCAGATCTCTTCCCTGGGAACTACCACCACCGCCGTCTCCGCCGGATGGGCCTACAGCCTGGCTTTGCAAAGCGACGGGACGGTCTGGGCTTGGGGGGACAACGAATTTGGCCAATTGGGAAATACTACGGGTCCCGTACCGGTTACCCCCAGTTTAATCCCGGTGCAGGTCCTGAACCCGCTTGGTTCTAACCTGACCCTAGTCACCAAGATAGCGGCCGGGGGGGGGCACAGCCTTGCCCTTGCAGGTCTCGAAGGAAATAAGCCGGTTTATGCCTGGGGGTATAACAGTAATGGCCAGTTGGGACAGCAATCCAACCCTCGCTTTGGTAATTTATCCACCTCCTCGAATAGCAACTCCGCGGTAGAAGTCACAAAAGCTGATGGCACTATTCTCTCGAATGTTACCGATATCGCCGCCGGGGGTAGCCACAGCCTTTTCATCGTGAATGACGGTGTCAATCCAGCTACAGTCTGGGCCTGCGGCTCCAACTTCTACGGGCAGCTCGGGGTCGGTGTTAGTGGTGATACCAAAGACCGGAACCGCGGCGTCGTGCAGGTGGTAGCTCTTACCGGTATTTTCAGTCAAGTCGCCGCAGGGTCCGCCCACTCACTTGCATTAAGGCAGAGCGACGGAACGGTCTGGGCCTGGGGATACAACGTCTTCGGCCAGTTGGGGAACGGGGCGGCCCTGGGGAGCAGCTCTCCGGTAAATACACCGTTCCAGGTGAAGATGAGCAATGGCAGTTTCTTGACCGGCGTGACCAAGATCGTCGCCATCGGCAACCACAGTCTCGCTGTTGACATCAATGGTCAACTCTGGGCCTGGGGGGAGAACACATTCGGCGAACTCGGTTTGGGAGATACAACTAACCGGAATTTAGCAACGCAGGTCCCGAGATTTAGTTCTCGCGCCGATCTCTATCATCCCTAACTGGAAGGTTAGCGGATGGGGTGCTGCCTACATCCCCCCGACTGCCGGGCTGTCACCCGGCCGGATGCATATCTTCTGAAAATAGTTATGATTTTTGC
>Ga0116115_1001266_pt1 | contig 11223 bp, 9 predicted proteins | sample June2015DPH_10_1_2_FD_89789 | JGI IMG/M metagenome (GOLD analysis project Ga0116115, IMG submission 89789) | Peatland microbial communities from SPRUCE experiment site at the Marcell Experimental Forest, Minnesota, USA - June2015DPH_10_100 | ecosystem: Environmental > Terrestrial > Soil >... | reverse complement strand
GGTTCCACTAGGTCGGCAATATTGTCAGTTGCAGTCTTGAAGTTGCCAAAGGTGGTGGGCCCGGAGGGATTTGAACCCACGATTTGTGGGACTAATGGCCATTTTCGAAGCTCTAACGCACACGAACGGTAGTTATTGACGGCCCGACTCTCGCTTTACGGCTGATAACCTCTCGGCATCCAGGCGCCTATTCGGCGGTCTTCCGACGTTTCCTTCTGACAGTAATAAGCAAGGTTACTGCAACAAGAATGACCACTGCAATTCCAATTGGCAAGATGACTGCGATCGGGAGCAATTCGGCAGGCGGCCCGCTGGGCAGTGTTAATGAGCTTGTTGTAGCTGTAGCGAAAAGTGTTCTCGAAGCCAACGCCTGATTGGCAGTAATAATCGAGCTTTCAGCATACGAATATGCTTTGTACCATTCACCCTCTCGCCTCTGCTCCTGTGCTGAAGCCAGAATGGACGCGGCTTGGGTCACGTTGGCTCCCGCACCAAGTGCCTGGTTTATGAGGGATTGAGCTTCAACGATTGCCTGATCAACAGGTTGCCAAAGAGAAATTTCCTCGGCACCGCCTAATCTTCCAGCCACGAGATAGCCTCCGCCAAGGGCGAGACTAGTGACATTTGACATGGGGAACATGAAGAGCGGTGCCCCGGTTGCGTCCAAGATGTAGATGCTCGACGAATCCGCTACAGCTAGATAGTCGCCGGTAGGAGAAATCGCAAACTGGGAATTGCTCGTCCCTATGCTTCCCTTCGGCCCTGTGTTGAACCCCAGGAAGAAACTGAAATTGGTGTTTGTTGATCTATCGAAGTAATGGATACGGCCGTCATCCGTGGCTGTGAGCAGGGCCTTTCCATCGGAGGAAATTGCACTATCCTCGGAGACGCGTGATGAAACGTTTCCAGTCCATACAACATTTCCAAGAGAATCGAGTAGGTATAACCATGGATTAGGTCCGTAAAGTCTTGACAGCGAATGGGGGTTGCCAACAAAAAATCCACTTAGTCCGACCAGAAGTTGACCAGTGTCGTCAAAGCTTAGGCTTTCTATAAGATAATAAAAGTTCGGACCGAAATGCGGGGAATCTCCGTCGAAAACTTTCCCCCACGAGACTCCCGTCCCAAAGTCTTGGAATCTTTGTGGGTCGCCGATTACTTTGAGGATACCAAAGCTCAAGATTGAGTTCGCGAATCCAGCAATCGCCAACGTGCCATTGTCAGATACCGCGACCCTCCAGAAGGATAGCATCCCCAGTTTTGTCATTCCGGAGACAGAAGCAAGCGGGGCCTTGTTGCCCATAGCAAGTTGATCCACATCGAATAATTTGATGGAGTCAGTCTTCACGGCGAAGTATTTTCCGGAATCCGAAAGAGCAGAATCCGAGAATGTTGTAGACTGTAGATCGTAAATCAATGTCCCGTTCTTGTAAAGACTGATGTGCCCAGAATCCGAGCGGACTGCAACAATTTCTCCGTTGCGGGACATCGTGACGTGAAGCCGATTCTCATAGTTACCACTAGAACTAACGCTAGAGGTATAGTAAAATGACGGCGTCTCGTTTTCGTGCCAAAGAGTTCCAGCGGATAAAAGGGAGACCGTTGGAAACAGTTTACCAACGTGGAACGTGGCACTCATGCCGTTGTCAGAATAATCTGATTCCTGAATGGTGCGATTCGGGTTAATAGTGGCCAGCACCGTCATATTCGTGGGCGAATCCGCTACAAACGGTCCGAAGTAGGCAAAAGCATCAGATCCACTTTTCACATCAACGCTGTCTTGATATTCGGTTGGTCCCTGGGCATTTGCTCCTTGCCATGAGACCTTGAGGTTCAAGGTGGCGTTCCGCGGTTCGTAGCCACCCGAATTAGTCACCAGAACGTAGATACGGAATTGCTCCTTCGAACCCGGAAGGATTGGAGTAGACGCCTGCTCATTCCATGTTGGGTATATCTCTGCGACTGTCAGATTCGGCGAAGACGGGGTTGAACCAGCAACATAGACCACACTTGATGTGAAAAGGATTAGAACTAGCATGAAAAGCGACTTGAGCAAGTCAAGCCCTTTCAACAGTTCACCAACACTGAGAATATATGGGTTTCTTGAGTCATCTGACTACTTTCTAGGGTTACGGTTCTCTGAACTCTTCGACTGATGTCGGTTAATTTCGTGAAACCGAAAGTTAAGCAACGAGTCAAAAGGCCATCAGGGAATTGTCCGTGATTGTTGCGGGTTCGTGAAATTAATAAATTTTTGGTGGGGCCCGTGGGATACGAACCCACCAATATCGTGGGTTCTATGAGGGTTCCACGGATTGTTAGCCAAGTTAAACAAGCGAAGGTTTGGCAACCCCCGCATGTTTTCATATGAAGGTTAGACCACTTCGTCAGGTCGTTTGCAACCAGACCAAGGGCCACTCTCCCGTCGAACGCAATCACTACTCCACACGCCCAAATAGCATTAACGGACAACACTCATACGAAGAACCGTTTTTCGACTTTGGCGTATTCCTTCCGCATAAAGTCGGTTTCTTTCGAAGCCCGTGAAGTCGACTAGCCGCATTCTAGCCCTTAACGCAACAGGTGCACGTCGTGGGGCGTGGGGGTGGGACTTCAGCACAATATATTGTGCGGGAGGAAGCTTGAATGCCTTATCGAATCATCTGTTCATTCGACATCGTGAGCATGGTGAACTATCGAAAGGCAGCACCCTTATTATCAGTGAAATTTCAAGGTGATAATATGAGCGCATCCGCAAGAGAAAGGACAGAATCAAAAGTACTTGCTACTAAAGTAACTAGTGATGAAGCCTTTGCAGAAGGCACTAAATGGAGCCAAAGAACTTTTTTTTACAAGAATGCTACTGAAAGCATAAGGGCTGGAAGGCCTTTGGCCGCGGGCGTCTACTACCACAAAAACGGCAGGGGCATGGTTAGCATCTTTTCGGGCATCGGGGGCGGCTTTCGTGCTCGGGTGGTGCAGGTTGACGAAGCCGGAAACTTGAGCTTTGCAAAGAAAAAAGTAAGTTCAACAGATCCTCCAACTAAGGTCGAAAAGGCCGTAGATAAAGGCAAAAGACTTGCAGATGCATCAGAAGTGCTTGCAAACACCGCATTCTTGGAGGCCAATCCGGGAGAACTTATTGTATTCGGCTCTAAAAATGCAACAGCATTGACTGGAGGGAAAGAGATTGAAAAAGGATATTATTTGACGGTTCAAAAAAAAGCCAAACTAAAAGTCCTGCTTGCCGAACAACTAACAGAAAAAAGAAAAGAAGTTGCTGAGTTAGAAAGGAAACTAGAAGAAGCAATAAAAGCCGAAAAGGAGAATGGACTCCATTCCCAAAGTTCTCACACGTGACCCCCTTTCTGTTGCTGCGTCATCGTCACATACACTCCTGTCGCATAGGTCGAGATAAAGATCAGAGCAAAAGGAATCCATGTTCCGAGAACGCTCATGAACATTTGGAAACTCCTCATGATTGCGAAAGCCACGACAAAGAAATCCATCAGGAAAACGAATGCAAGAAAAATCAGGGCGGTCTGTAACGGCGTTGTATACCTGAATTTCTTGAAGTAGAGTAAGGATATAATCGCAAAGACGACAGGTGCTCCAATTGCGTGCGCTATCAGGGCGTTGATCTGAGAAGAAAACATCATTCCAACTCCAATGATCGCCGCACAGACAGCCCACCCCCACAAAAGCTAGCGCCAGGATAGTCATGGCCATGTTCGCTTGACTCATCGATAACATCTCAGGGAACCTCCCGTACTACCCGTTCTTGGCGGATTGATCACCGGACGTTTCTGGGTCTGTGGGATTTTCTCGTCAGACAAAGTGCCCTCATTCACACATGATGGTTTTACTATTCGTTTTGATCAGGCGAAACACTGTGTTTCCACTTTGAGGTACTCCTTCCGCAGATAGTCAATGTCGCGAGACATCATGTCCCTGAAATGATCCTCTCGTTCAGCCACATGTCCAAGCATGAAATGGACTACACGGTGTGGAATGCCAACCTTCACGCAGGATGTGTGGAAATAATCCCTCAAGTCATGCCATCTGAGACCCGCAGCGTGAACCGCAAGAATTCGTGGTGGGGCCGGTGGGACTTAATTGTAATGTACGGTGGGGCTACTTCTAAATCGTCCCATTTTGAGCCGTTTCTGCTTCCTGAGTTCTAGCAAGACCCCATCCAATCACTCGTGGAGTCGATGGGAGTTGAACCCACAAATCGTGGGACCAATGAGACTCTCGAACCCTCGATACTGAGAATCAACTCAACTTACGAGAAGCAGGAAGAAGTAGAGCACCCCGACTGTGACCGCTGTTACGATGATCCCGATTTTTAGAAAGTCGAAGAATCCTAAGGTGTGCCCTTGTTTTTCAGCTTCTTCGATAATTATGAGGGTACTGGCTGCCCCAAGGAGCGTGAAATTACCTGCCAGCGTGCTTCCGCCTCCAAGCGCAATCCAGGCGTACACGTTCTGGGGACCAAAATTCAATGATTTCATGAGCGGAATATAGAGCGCAACCATCGGCACATTGCTCAAGACTTGGCTAAGCCCAACGCTAGAAACCAGAATTGCGAGTATCGAAGAATGCGGATTCTGAGCACTGATCGTAGGCAAGTAGCTCGCCATCGCCGCGATGATCCCATTATCCCAAACGGCCTGCGTAAGCACGAAGAGAGAAGCGAACAAAACAAGGATACCCCAATCGATCGATTGAATGATCTCCCTGCTTCGACCGGAGAGGGCCAAAAGCAGGGCTGCTCCGAAAAGTGATACCTCTGCGATTCCGAAAGGCGTTGGAACACCTGCCTCTTCAAGGATGTTTATGAGAAAGATTGCCGCAATAGTTAGACAGGTGACAGAGATGGCAAGCTTTGCCAGTCCACCGTCTTTCATCACGTCTTTCTGTGTTGACGCTTCGAAATCGACCAGGTCACGGAAACCTTTTCGTGCTTTCGCAAACTCGTTGCGGAGCTGATGCCTCAGAAGATAGTAGGTTAGCAGGAGGTTGACTATTGTAGGAATGAGGAGGTATCTCGCAAAGGTGAGAACGGGGGCACGCATTCCGCTGCCCAAAGCTACGAGTAAGTTCTGCGGATTTCCTATCGGTGTTACGGCGCTGCCAATAGTAACAGCGAATGCTAAGGTGAGAAGAAGAGGTCGTGAGGAAATCTTCATCTTCTTGGCGAGCGAAATCATGACTGGTGTACCCATGAGGGCTAGGGTGTCGTTCATCAGAACGGCGCTGGCTGCTGCAAAGCCGAAGAATGTGAGATACAAGACGTCCTCGGGTTTTTTCGCCCTAAGCAAGAGCCTAGTTGTAAATGCGTCCAGGACGCCTGCGATGTCGAGTGCTGTGACGAGAGTGAACATGCTGAAGAGAAATAGAATGACATGAAGGTCAACTGCCTTGTAGGCGTCGGTTACACTGATCGACCCTGACAAAACCATCGCAGCTGCACCAATCAGCAGAATCAGCCAAATTGGAAACTTCCATCCTTTCACATTGCGAAAAGCTAGAACACCATAAGTTGCGACGAAAATAGCCAGTGCCACAAGAGCCTTAGGATCGGGAAAGGGCAAGTTTCCAACTCAAAGGCTGGACGAAACCTGTTTCCAGTATCTTAATCCTCGCCTTTGTGTTAATTATCTTTGTGAAGCCTTGATTTTTGTCGGGCCGATGGGATTCGAATCCACGAATCGTGGGAATCATGGGACTCCAAAGCCTAGTCAGAAACTTCGGGCAGGCCTTATGAGCTCAATTTTGTTGGGCGAAGCTCTCACGAACACACTGATATCCGCTTGTCAGTTCTTTTTTCGCATAGCAAAACCACATAGGGACAGGGCTGCGGCCAACATGAGTGCTGGCCAAATGGTTTCGGAGACACTTGCATACTGATTACTTTGCGTGTCCAAGACCCACCTAGTGGCTAAGTTGCTCTGGGGGTCACTTGTTGGTATAAGTTTGAAGGATTGTTGGCTGCGCGGTTGAACGGTGGTCGGTTCAGTGAACGTGTAGCCCACGTCGACCACATTGCCGTTGGCGCCGTAGAAGATGGCTACGACTTCCGTGTATTCGCTGATTGTGTCACCGTTGTTCTTGACTTCGCCCACTATAGTCAAAAATCCAAAGCTATCCTTTGATGAGGACGTATTGATAATCTCTAGGGCAGTGGTCAATGGTTCGGCCGTCTCGAACTCTATTGCGAGTGTGTAACTTCGAATCATCGCCGACTTCCCCTTGTCAAATTCGAACACGTCAAAGCCTGAAGTAACACCGGGGGGCAGGCGGTCGAGCAACGTGTAAGTGAAGGAAGTACCCACTACGGCGCCGTTCTGGTCTTTGAAGGTGGCGCCGATGCGCACAGATTGTAACCAAACATCGCCGGTATTTTGCGCTTCGCCCACCACATGAAGGTAACCAACCTCATCTATGTAGTTGCTAGTGTTGTTGTGAATGACGGCACTTGGAGATGCCGCCACATGGGGCAACGCGAATAGGAACAGTAGGACTAAGGTGACTGGGATGAATCTCTTCATAACTTCAAACCTAGAGAATCTATAAGTTGAAGTCGAAGGCTCTTAATACTTGCCAAATCCTCCCCGTTTTCCTTGACCCCAGTGGCCTCTCAGGCCCATAACTTCTCTGTTCTCATTGGCCATCACAGCAGAATCCAATAGCAAAACGCGGAATGGCTGCGTCCCTCTTGGTTGCAACAGTAGGAATTGCAGCATTGAGAAAATTCTCCGAAACAAAAACCAGGTTATCTAGGAGGAGAGTATCTTCTCGATAATCTTGTTATCTATGAATTGGTACTGGCGCTTGCATGTTTCACAGGAGAAATTGAATTCGTTAATCTCCCTCGCACGCTTCCACAGTTTAACGTGGCTAATCCACACTAGTTGGTTCTTGCAGTTAGGACTTCTAGTTGACTTGTTCTCGAATAGCAATCTTAGACAGCTCTAGAGATATTTCGCTAGATTATCAATTCGTAGGGGAATGAGCTTGCCGTCATCCTGCAGCTCAAACCATAAGCAACATCGTTCGCAACGTTTCAGCGGGCATTTATCTTGGCCGAGAAGTTCCAGGTCACAAATCGGACAGCTCAACTTCATTCACGGTTCTTGCCGTGAATCATGTAAGCAAATAACTGGACTCGATGCTTCTGTCTAACGGTCAGTGAATTGTGAAAGTAGACGAGCATGACGAGCGAGAGGAACCCAAAACTGTCTCTTGGGCTGATTCTTGGGAAAGAATCAATTACGAGTCACGATTTAACCTAGAGTGCCATTCTCAATCTGAATGACCATACTATGGCGTTGCCGGAACAAACCAGCGTGCAGCTGCCTTTGCTGAAGACTCTTTCGGATAGTGGCGGGAACTTCCAATTCTTGAAGCTGTTGAGAGTTGGCCGCTCTGATGATAAAGTATGGATTAGGCGTCTCGAAGACGCATGTAGTCCTTAATCGTATTATAACGGTCCTTGTAACGTTCGGTACGAAGTCGTCTGACTCACAATCAGTCGAGAACAATGCCGTATGATATACAAAGCGATTTATTGTAAACCATGAAAGCTACTTAGTAGCCTTGTCGAAATTTATTCGCCTTCTAGTAACGATTCTACTTATGCTTCCAGTTGTCAGTTTGCCAGCAGTTCAAAGTCAGGCGTATACCACGGTCACCACCCCTGTAGCTACAAGCTATGGGACAACAACCTACACTACCGATTATGGTTCCTCTCCTTATGCAGGCAAGCTGGGTGGAACACCTGGAATCTATGTGTACTCCCAGGGTTCCTTGCTTCAACTCTGTCCCATCGTGTATGACTATTTTGTCGTGACCCAGGGCGCTGAAGTTTCCTTTTCGATAACGTCGAACAACAATCCGCTTGTTTTCTATATTATGACGGCAGCTCAGTTTGCTTCTCTGAACATCATAAATGAACCCGATTATTCTCCTATAACACCCAATGTCGTTGTATGTGGCACACAAAATGGTTACAACGGCGCTTGGCCTGCGGTGTTTGCAATGTTTCAAATCTTGACATCCTATGAAACCGCCTGGACAGCTCCGGGCGATGGCCAGTACTATTGGATTCTAACGACCGGAAATAGCAGAAAGTCTGTCCAGTACACATTGAACGTGTGGTCCGCAAAGTCTCAAGTCGAAACTTTCACAATGTACACCACTGCTACGAACCCCATTCCTGCGTCTACGACGATGAACCTTCTCAAAACCGAAGCTATCTCGCAGCCCCTGACCCAGGCATTCACGTTTTCAGCAGACCAGCTCTATGCTGGCGGAGCTGTAGTATTCGCTGCTCTGTTCGTGGTCACTCTAGTTATGCTGCTTAGGCAGCGGAAGAGAAAGAGGTAGGCCCTCTAGCGTATCAATTATAGGATAAAGTCCTTGGAGTCCCTATCACAAGTGTTTTCTGCTAACAAGTGGATAAACTACTCTGCCGTTAGCACTATGTCTCTACTCAGAAATTTATCGTGGCTATTCGTTCTAACAGGTTTACGTTTCTTCCTATGGCTTTGAGTGTCTGGACTGTTCCTCTAATCGTGGAGTCTCGTTAGCCGTTCTTTTTGAGATGGAATGCGAATGTTGCAATTTCGCTGAGGGTAGACGGTTCGTTAGATGGTGGGGCCGGTGGGATTTGAACCCACGACCTCTGGCCCTGAGACTTTTCGTTCTTAGGGACGCCAGCGCCCCAGGTTCACCGCGCGCATTTGCGCTCTGGTATCCTGTTGGCGGAATCGTGTTCCCAGACCAAGTTGTCCAGAGAGTTGCTAAGCAGTCTCTTCTAGACGACGGCCCCGTTCTAGGCAGAAAAGAAATGAGCGCTCATAAGAACCTTTCATAACAGGCCAAGCGCGCCTAACACGCTCTGGAAATTTTCAACCGACCCATCGTGCTTGTATTCGCCTAGGGCCTTCACGATCTTCCTTCTGTCCGGGAAGAGTTGTGAAGCGTGAAGCGTTTTCGACACCCTTCCGAACAGGAAGTATTGAAGTAGTGATGTGACGTTTGCGACGCGCCTTGCCGTGCTCGCGCTCTCGAAATCAACAATACAGGGATGGCCAAACTTGTTAACAAGAACATTCTTGGGGGCGTGGCTCAACTCCCCGTGGTCAAGCCCAATCGAGTCAAGCATGAAGCAACATGTAACGAGGCGTGTGACTAGCTCCCTCAACACTCTTCCACCTGTCCTTGAACCCTCTGCCCATCGGAATAGTGGAATGCCTCGGAAAAAATCCATTGCTAGAAAGTTCTTTGATGCAGAAATCAAACGCGGCCCAACATCAACGCTATTCGCCAACCGCAACAGCCTAGCCTCGTCGTTCATCGATGGCCGGTCGGCGTCCAGACGCCGGATCTTCAAAGCGACAAGTTTCCCTTCAAGACGAGCCTGCGTCACGACGCCAACGCAACCTTTCCCAAGAATTGGGATACCGCCTATCTGGGTGACCCCTCGGAAACGAAGAGCGGAAATCCCAATCTCTGAAAGCTCCATTATCCTTTCCTTCGCTTCATCGGGATCTGTACCAGGATAGGTGAGTATGTGTGAGTAACGGGACTGCAGAAGCCCATGTAGGGGTATTTCGTTTTCATGCAAACCATGCTGGCCTTCCTGAGAGGTAAGTTCTCATGGCCTTGGCAAACTCCGTATTTGAGACGATCAGCCTTACAATCCTTTCATTTTCAAGAATTTGTAACCTCTTCCTGAAGGACTCAGCAAGCAAAGAAGCAACGCCGACGTCTTTCCCTCCAGAACGAAGTGCTGACTTGAGCAAGGCATTTGCGGAAACAACTGACCTCCTCTTTTCTACAACCCAATGGCCATTTTCAATCCAAGGGCCCGAGATTGTATTGGGATTCGGCGCGTGTTTTGATAGGAACGAAGCACTCTCATCATACCCGTAAACTGAAGGACCATCGTGGCGTTTCGGACGAGGCAAACATCCTTGCTCCAGTTCGAAGAGAATTATGTTCAACGATTTTTCATCGCTCCACGCCCATGATCGGACCACTTTGAAATCGTTGTTCTCCAGAAGGTTGACGAGCGCTCTCTGCGTGCGGTAGAGTTGGCTCCATAGAATGTCGACAACTGCATCTATTCTTCCCACGACTAGGCAGATGATTGTCGACCCACGGGTTCGAATGAGTTTCCGGTAATTAGCGGGGGTCAACGCCTTCACTTTTGGTTGCGCGAATAGAGCAGATGTGGGTTTCCAGTCAAGTTGCCTGCATGCAGCGACAAAATTGCAGAGCTGGTTCTCTCGGACCGCGGCTGCTAAATTGCGGCCTTTGTCCACAGGATCGATGACGATCAATGGTTCTCGAAAGACGCGGTGCGCTTCTGCACGCCTGCCCTCGTAGTAGTTCTCAATGTCTATGACTTCGTCCTCATGCCATCCCATGAAATCTTGAACAACACGATGGAAATCCTTGCGCGAAACTATGAGCGTCTCGCATAGCATGCCGCTGAAGCCGCCAGTTTTGATGTCTGCTCCATAGCTCCCTATCCCCCTCATGAAGGCCTTGAGCAAGCGAACTTCGTCGTGCTGCTCCTTAGTGAAGTGTTGGTTAATGTACTCGGTGTGGTAGGGGCTCCTGTCTGTGGCGCTTAGCCATTTACCTTTCTCGACTTTGTAGCATGGGACAACGTTGACCCGAAGCTCACTCTTACTACCCAATTCTACTGTTGATTCTATGTACGGGTGCTCCGCATACCTCTCGACGATTGTGTGAGGGAGAAGCGCCTCGCGTGCAATTGGCAAGCACACATCTCGCAGTTGCGTTTTGGTTAGCTGTGGGCTTACTCTCATGAAAATATCGACGTCGGCATGATCCCGTATCCATGTGTCCTTCGCGACGGAGCCGTCCAAGCGGACCTCAGCTTCGAGATTCGCCTTAACGCACTCCTGCTCGACAGCAGCCCTAATCTGCTCAGCCCTTGTCTCAACTGCGCTTTTCAATTTCAGTGAAGGAGCAATCTTCTTCTTAACGGCATCACAAACCTCTCCGAACTTGTCCAAGACGTACACTTGATCCGTTAGGGCGAAGCTATTACCTCGTGGATTGTTGTGTAAATCGGCCCCCTAGGGGTCAATGTGCTCTTCTTTAATCGCACAGCCTTTACCGCCATCTTCCCGAACTCTTCGCTACGCTTACTCTCAACATACTGCGCCAAGGCATCCCTGT
>Ga0116115_1001245_pt1 | contig 11325 bp, 8 predicted proteins | sample June2015DPH_10_1_2_FD_89789 | JGI IMG/M metagenome (GOLD analysis project Ga0116115, IMG submission 89789) | Peatland microbial communities from SPRUCE experiment site at the Marcell Experimental Forest, Minnesota, USA - June2015DPH_10_100 | ecosystem: Environmental > Terrestrial > Soil >... | reverse complement strand
GAATGGGCCGCGGGAGGCGGTCTTTGGATCATGGTCGCATGCGAAATGGTTCTGCTGCTACTGTGCGCTCGGAGGATGGGTGGCGACGAACTTGTTGTGAAGTCAGGAATGTAGTCAAAAACGAACGACGCAAGCAAGACTTGGAGCCGAGAAGGCGAGAGGGGGCGGATCTCAGCTCCCTCCCTCGAGGTTGGTCTCGCGGCGGTTAGACCAGCTGCGTCTTCGAGAGCGGCATTTCGCGGATGCGTTTGCCGGTTGCTGCATGGATGGCGTTGTAAAAAGCCGGAGCAAACGGCGGCACTCCGGGCTCTCCCACGCCAGCAGGAGGAGCATCGCTCTCGACGATGTAAACGCTGGTGTGTTTCGGAGCGCTGTTCATGCGAACGAGCTCATAGTCGTTAAAGTTGCTCTGGTTCACTACCCCATTGGTGACAGTGATCTCGCTGAGGAGGGCGAGACTTGCGCCGAAGTTGGCAGCTCCCTCGATCTGGTTGCGGACGTTGTCGGGCGCGACGACCGTCCCAGTATCGACCGCTGTCCAGACATTGGGGATTTGCACCTGACCCTTTTCGTCTACTTCGACTTCCACCACCGTAGCCACGTAAGTCAGGAAGGCGCGGTGTGCGGCGACACCGAAGCCATGTCCTTTCCCACTAGGACTTTTTCCCCAGCCTGACTTTTCCGCCACCATTTCCACTACGCGACGCAGGCGGGCTGTATCGAGCGGATAGCGCTTCTGTTCTTCCTGCTCGTCTGGCTCGGCCTTCAGCGGGACGATGCGCGGGGGGCCAATCAGCTCAAGCAGGTATTGCACGGAGTCCTTGTTGGCGGCGTTGGCCAGTTCGTCGGCGAAAGAGTGAATGGCAAACGCGTGATAGATGTTGGCAACGCTGCGCAACCAACCGATGCGTACATGGGCGTCGGCGGGTCCATTCTCGGCGCGATGATTAGGAATGTCGAATGGCAGGTTGTTCCAGCCCAGGCCCATTTCATCATCAGCGTACTTGGCGTTCACATCGAAGGTGGAGCCGATCGGAGGATAGGCGGTGCGCTGCAGCCAGGCCGTCGGCTTGCCGTCCGGTCCAACCGCCGCCTTCATATACATGGCGGCGACCGAGTGGAAGAAGTCGAATTGGATGTCGTCTTCACGGGTCCAGACAACCTTCACTGGCTTGCCGAGCTGTTTCGAGAGAACGGCTGCTTCCGCGACCTGGTCGGGTTTTGATTTCCGGCCGAAGGCTCCGCCGAGCAGGGTGACGTGGCAGGTGACGTCCTCTTTCTTAACGCCCAATACACTGGCAATCGTTTCCTGCACGGCTTGCGGGCTCTGAGTCGGGGCCCATGCCAGAACCTTGCCATCGCGGTATTCGGCGACGGCGACCGGTGGCTCCATCGAGGCATGCGCGAGATGCGGAGCGTAAAATTCCGCCTCGATGATCTTGCCGCCCTTGGCAAATTCCGCGTCCACGTCGCCCACGTTGCGGACTACTTTGCCCGGCTGACGGGCCGTGGATTCAAGTGTCTTGCGGAACTGATCGGAGTTGTAGACCGCGTTGGGACTGGTGTCCCAATTGACCTTCAAAGCCTTGCGCCCTTGAAAGGCAGCCCAGGTGTCATCGGCGATGACGGCGACCCCGCCCAGTGGTTGGAAGTGGTGCGGCGGTTTGAACGTCTCGATGGTCAGCGTCTGCTTCACGCCGCGCACCTTCAGAGCCGCCTTGTCGTCATAGGACTTAATCTTCTGTCCGAGGACGGGCGGATGCTCGATGGAGGCATATACCATGCCGGGCATCTTGGCATCCATGCCGAACGTGGCTTTGCCAGTGACGATATCCGGGAGATCGAACAGGGCGTTGTCTTTGCCGATGTAGCGCCACTCCGACCGGCTCTTGAGCGGAACATCTTCCTTCCTGGGAACACGCAGTTTGGCGGCGGCGGCCGACAGTTCGCCGTAACTAAGCTTGCGGGCGCTTGCCTTGTGCACGACGAAGCCCGGCTCGGTAGTGCACTCTTTCTCCGCTACACGCCATTTCCTGGCGGCCGCGGTGATCAGCATGACGCGGCCGGTAGCGCCGACCTGGCGCATCTGGTCGAAGAAACTGCGAACCGAGTGTGAGCCGTCGGTATCCTGATCGCCATACTTGGCGTCGCCGATGGCTTGGTCAATCTTGACCTTCGACCAATCGGCATCGAGTTCGTCGGCTACGACCAGGGGCAGCGCTGTGCGGCTGCCACAACCCATCTCGGAGCGATGAGCAACGATGGTGATGGTGCCGTCACTTGCGATACTGAGGAAGATACCTGGTTGAAAAAGGTCTGGGGCATCACTGGGTATGTCGGCCCAAAGCGGTTCGGGTACGAGGCGTGCACCCAGCACAAACGTCCCAGCTGCGACGGCGCCCTTCAGAAATCCGCGGCGGCTGACATTCTGGATGTTGTTCATGCCATCTCCTTCGCAGCCTGGTGAATCGCCGCTCGAATGCGCTGGTAGGTTCCGCAGCGGCAGAGATTGCCCGACATTGCCTCGTCGATCTGCTGGTCGCTGGGATTGTGATTCTGCCTCAGAAAAGCGACGGCCTGCATGATCTGGCCGGTCTGGCAATATCCGCATTGCGGGACCTTGATCTCCATCCAGGCCTTTTGCACGGGGTGCAGTCCTGTAGCGGAGATCCCTTCGATCGTGGTGATGCTGGTTCCTTCTAGCTCTTTCATCGCGACGGAACAGGATCGCACCGCTTCACCGTTCTGATGGACGGTGCAGGCTCCGCATAGAGACATGCCGCAGCCAAACTTTGTGCCGGTGAATTCGGCGATATCGCGCAGGTACCACAGCAGCGGCATCTCGGGATCGCCGTCGTAGGTCCTTTCCGTGCCGTTCACTTTGAAGCGGATCATTTCTCCTCCGCGTTTACGAGCAGATGGAAGCCTGCTGATTGTCCTATCCTAGTTGCCCCCATCGTACGGTTCAATAGCGTACCGGACTCAGGCGCGTGATCAGTCGGACTGGAGCCAATTCCGCCTGTATGCACCGGTGCGGGGTAGCTACACTATTGCAACGGCTGCCGTGACAACGAGCATATTGCCGGTGATCGGCATTATTCTTGGACGATATTAACGTACACACCGACGCCTACATTGTATCGACACTGATCGTGCTGACTGCACGGGACCCTTTTTGTCATTCCCTTAGCCGACAATTCTCACTGCGGCTGCCATGCAGTTGTGCATGGCAGCGGGCACACAGCGTGATTAGATTAGAATCCTCGTCCGAGCCCTGCTGACTGCTTAGTCGCTGGTGGTGTACCTGCAGATTGTTTCTTGAGCCACGGACCTGGCATCTCCAGTTGTCTCGCGCTAAGACCAGGCGACAAAGCTCCTTATACGAGTGGGGACCTACCCGCAAGGGTGGGCGCTTCGGAACCATTTCTGTCACGAAGCTTCCTGATGTAAGCAGGACAGGAACTTCTGCCTTTGCTCTTCAGGCAGAAGCTTGAAGAACCTCGTCATCGAGAACAGCAGCATCTCCGGGTCTCCATGGTCCAGGTTGGCTCCCGCCAGGAAGTCCGCACAGATCATCTCCAAACCGTACCCTCGGGAGCGGGCGCTCCCGAGCATCAAAGCCGCCGTCTCGATCGCCCGCTCAATCACTGGCATCCACGGCGAAAGAGCTCGCTGAAGCGGGCCTTTGCAGTTTGGAGCTGCCAACGGGCACCTGCCACGCGCTGTCCTTTTTTGTCATGCAAGCCGGAAACTGAGCTAAAAAGATTACTATTTAGAACACTTAAGTAACATTGACCCCACTACGTTCAGTTGTAATGCTGCTTGTTGTGGCAAGAAAGTTACAGAAGCCTTATAAGCGCACCAGGCCGCCACGCATCCGTGTCCCCAATAACGAGCGGGCAATATTCACCCTCGATAGCAACAAATTTGTTGGCGTAATTCGACGTCTCTCCCTTACTGGAGGCTCTGCTGTCCTTTCCAATGGTCCTATTGCTGAGGGAACGCTGGCGCAAATGGATTTGGGCACTGTGTTTGGGAAAGTGACTGCACAAATCGAATTCATGCACCGTGGAGCTGATGGGATACCACTTGCTCAAGCGTTCCGCTTCATTGGGATGGACGACGTGAGTTCCGAACGATTCAGCGCTGCCGCCAGGCAAATGGAAAAGGCGGGGTTCAGTGATGTCGAAGAGAAAGAGAATCCCCTCGGCAATCTGGCATCCCAGACTCTGAACAAACTCCGGGACAGCATTCGCAGCCTTTCAATGGTGATCGCTCCCGGCGGGACGGATAAACCTTAAGATTTGCATAGCTATCCCTATCACGCGTGACCCTCCCAAACGAAGCCCTTTAAGAAAACCGCATTGGGGACTGGGTTGGTTGTCGGCAACCCTTCCCTCACCGGATTATGGAAGGGTTGCCCGTCGTCCGACGGCAATCGGGCCAAACCAATGTCGCGAATCCATGTCGCTTACTAGTACCGGTCTTCTGGCTTACTTCGAGCTGCGCAGATGCACAGGGGCCGGGCATGATACGACGTGCCAGGACGATTGAATTGATTAAATCTACAGTCAGGAACCGATGCTTCGAGACGGTGGTCGAGATCTGCTCATTTTGGGGTAGCCGCCGGCGTTCGCAGCGGACCCGGAATTCCGGTTTGAAATCTTATGTGTTGTCCGGCGCAGACCTTTGCAACTCCCCTGCTTTTCGGACAATCAGGCCCAGGCCCCGCGCCTGAGCATCGCGCTTGAGGGCTGCGAGCTGAGCTTGGGCGGCTGCCGCGTGTCCTGATTTCATTTCTATTTCAGCGAGTGCGAGACGAGTCTCGAATTGATCGGCAAGAAAACCTTGCTTGATCTCGCCCTTCAAGATGGCTTCGAGATTCGACTTAGCCTCCGCGAGGTTGCCGGATGCGGCGAGGGCGCGAGCGGAAGCGTTTGCAAACTTGATACTAACGGGCCGATTCTGGTTCTTCGCTGCGATCTCGACTTCGGCATCGGCCGCGGTTTTGGCGTCCGCCGCTTTGCCTTGCGCCAGCAATGCCTCGATCAGGACTGCGGCCGCGGTCAGCTCATCGTCGGCTTGTTGCTCGCTGCGAAACTCCATCATGGCCTCACGGGCCGACTTTTCGGCGGCAGCGGCGTGGCCCTCTTCGATGGATTCTTCGGCCAGATAAGTTCGAGACTCAGCCGCCGTTGGCTTTTCGCCCAGTTCGTTGCGAATCGCGAGGGACTGCTCGAACGCTTTCCGCGCCCCCGCCAGGTCTCCTTGCTGGAGACGCGGCTGACCGAGTCCGGCCAGCACGTATCCCACGGCGTGCTTATCATCGATCCGTTGTGCCAGTTCGAGGGCCTGCCGATAGGTGGCGACGGCGACGCTCAAGTCTGCCTGGTCGGCCTGCAGTTCACCAAGATTGATCAGGGTTAGAGCTTCGCCTTCGCTATCCTCAACCTTGTGGTATCTGGGAAGCGCCTCGCGGAGAAGATCTTTCGCTTTGGCGAGATTCCCCTCGACATAGACTACAGCCGCAAAATTGGCCAGGCTGGTGGCGACATTGTCATCGTTGCCAACCTCGCGAAAAGTTTGCGCCGCCTCCTGCCACAAATGCTCGGTCTCGGCAAGGTTTCCCTGCTGAACGTGCGCATAGCCGATATCGTTCAGTATTTTCCCCACTCCGTTGCGATCACCGGCCGCGGCATAGAGTTGCTGGGCCTCCTGGCAGGCCGCGATACCCTCATTGATTTTGCCAATGGCGACGAGGTTAACGCACTTGTTTCCGTTGGCCCGGGCAACCAGCAATTTCGCACCGGACGCTAGTCCCTTCTTTATGGCTTGCTCGTCGGCGGCGAGCGCTTTGGCATGGTCGGAATCCGACAGGGCCGATGCCAGTCGCAAGTCGATTCCAGGATCGGCGCCGGCCGGCGCGGGAAGTTTTTGCAAAGTTTCCAATGTACTGATGGAATCGGCCGGCTTGCCCGCGTAATCCTGCATGTCGGCCAGGCTCAACCCATAATCGAGTTTGTCGGGAAACAAGCTAGACAGAGTGCGATAGACCTCGATAGCTTTAGCGTAGTCGAGAGTGGTGCTGCGATAACGCCCCTCCACCACCAGCCGCTCCTCGTATCTGAGCTTGCCCGATAACTGGAAAGCCTTGGCGGCCTCCGCCTTCGCCTTGGCATTGTAGCCGAGCGCAGTCCACGCACTTGCCAGGGCCTCGTGCGACAAGGGATATTTCGGATCGGCCGCCACCGCCTGCTGCAGCAGATCGCGCGCCGCCAAAAAATCGAAGACCCGGAATTTCGCAAGACCCTCGGCGTACAAGCGCGCGGCTTCCGGGTTATCCGGCAACGACGCTCGTATGCTCACGGCGTCGGGCGGAGACACCGCTTCCACGCCCAGTTTCTCCCGCAGGCGCGCTCCGGCTTGCGAGACCAGATCAAACAGGTCATCTTCGGCTCCCGTGGCCGCGACCTCGGCGACCGTCTCTCCGGCGGATGCATTTTGGACTCGGAGGTCAAGGCGAATGCTTTCATTGGACTTGGACTTCCCGCTGAGGACTGTGTAGGATCCGAGCACCACCAGGTCGCTGCCCATGTGCTTACGCATACTCGCCAGCGTGTCTTTGGAGAAAGTTCCCGTGTCGGCGAGCGCGAGATCGCGCCTGGTGTGGGCAATGTCCTCGCCTGAGATCAGGCGAAGCTTTTCTCCCGCAGCCAGCTCGGTGCTGACCATTTCCGCCAGTGCCGTGGACAGCCATTCTTTGTCGGGGTTCCCGGAAAGATTGCGAAAACCGAGAACGGCGATGGCGCGGCGAGACTTTGTGCTCTGAACCGCAGCAGAGGAAGCTGTCTCTCGTCTGGCACGCAACTGGCGATTGCGGACGACGTAATAAAGGAGAAGACCAACCAGACCCGCAAGCGCGATCGCCGTCAAACTCACCGCCAGGAGATTGCGCTGCGGCTTGCTCTCCTCAATGGTCACCTTCTGGATGGAGTGGCTTTCGATGACAAGGTCGGTCGGCTCATCCGTCACGTCCCGAACCTTTTCCGTGAAGCGGTAACCCCTTCCCGGAACCGTCGCGATGTAGCGGGCGCCCTGCGCACTCTCCCCCAGTGCCTTCCGTAGCACAAAGATGTTCTGGGTGAGGTTTGATTCCTCGACAAAGCTGTCGGGCCACAGGGCTTTCATCAAGTCATCTTTCAGGACGATCCGCTCACTGCTGCGAATCAGGATCAAAAGCGTCTCAAAGGCTTTGGGAGTAAGCGGAATAGGGTTCTGCCCGCGCAACAACTGCCTTTCCTCGAGGTCAATCCGGAAGGGGCCGAACTCGTAGAAGTTCTTATTTTCCTTGCTCATAGCCGCATTGAGGCACTTTTGAGAACTTTTTGAACCATTCTTGAGGACTTTGATCCGTCCACCGGGGCATTCTGCCGCACGTCGAGGCGGTTAGGCCAGATGCCCGGGTTAAGTGGCCCCGAATTTACCACGAGACCACGCACCAGATAAAGGACAAGGCGATGCCAAAGCCGAGAAAAATCGAGATCACCATCCAGACCGACCGGCGAGTGGAGATTCATGCCGCCGGGGTTGGCCGAACGTGGTGCCAGCAGTGTGACACCGAGGTCGAGGTCGTCACCTGGCAAACGGCGTCTCTGCTCGCCAACTCGCTGCGGGTGGACTTGACGCATGGTGCGGCGCCGTCGGACTTGCATATGCCTGTTGCCTCCGACGGCACACCGCTTATTTGTCTGGAGTCCTTGCTGGAGTTGGCTCGCAGCGTAAATAGGTTGCCCGGGACCGGCGTGATCAAAGGCTCACTGCCGGGGAAATAGTAGTCACGACCAGGGAATTGAGTAGAAGGATTCACCAAGAAACAAATCACTTAAGGAGAATCAAAATGAAAACGACAATTGAGGTTCGAAGCAGAGTTGAGATGCGAAAAATCGCAAGTTTGTCTGCAGCGTTTCTGATCGGCATCCTAAGTATGCTTGCCCCCAAGCTCGGCTGGGCTACAACGGCGCTTCAGTACCACGGCGGACCGTTCCTGCAAACGTTCGAAATTTACCCGCTGTACTATGGCAATTGGGCCGAATCGGACATCACTACGCAGCAGACCTATGTCGTTAATCTAGCGGCGTACCTGTCGGGGGAGAATGCACCCGCCTCCGAGCAGCCGATGATGAAACAGTACGGTGTGAACCAGGTCACTGTGGCAGCGGCGGCCACGGCGAGCCCGGACGCGAAACCCAAAGCCCTATCTCGTAGCACTCTCCTCAGTATCATTCACACCAACCAAAAGAGCGGGACCCTCCCGGCTTTCGGACCTAACACGCTGATCGTGGTGTTCCCCGCACACGGTTTCACCGTCACTGGGTGCGATGGATGTGGGGGGTACCACGCTTCGCAATCGACCTCCGCCTTCTGGGCGGTCATCCCGGAGGATCAGGAACAAGTTGTGATCGCTCACGAAATCTTCGAGTCCTCTGCCGATCCGGCAGTCAACAATTTTCTGGGGTGGGACGAGGCGGTAGACCAGTGTGACACCGCAAGCCCAATCAACCTATCCTTCGGGCCGATCCCCCCCGCCATCGACAATACCGACGGAGGCACCTGTTCAACCACGGGGTACACGAGCCTCGACGAAATCCAAGTCTACGGGTGGACGTACGCAGATTACAGGGCCGAGTACAACACGTTGTTTCCAGAAGGCTGGCGTCTGTACAGTCTTCAATCGTACGTGTTGTCCGACGGCAATGTGCTTTACAACGCGGTGTGGCGGCCAACAGGGAATACGGGTGAGGAGCAGCTCTATGGAGTAACCTACGCGCAATTCCGGAGTACGTACAATACGCTGTTTCCGGAAGGCTGGCGGCTGTACATTCTTCAATCGTACGTTTTGCCCAACGGCGATGTGCTTTACAACGCGGTGTTTCGACCGGGGAATCTGGGTGAGCAGCAGCTCTACGGAGTAACTTACGCGCAATTCCGGAGCACCTATAACACGCTCTATCCGGAAGGCTGGCGGTTGTCCATTCTGCAATCGTACGTATTGCCTAACGGCGACGTGCTTTACAACGCGGTGTTTCGGCCAGGGGATTCGGGCGAAACTCAGGTCTACGGATGGACGCTGACCGATTTCCAGACCGAGTATAACAAGTTATGGACAGAGGGCTGGCGCCTGTACATTCTCGATTCGTATGTCATATCCGACGGGACGGTGCGCTACAACGCGGTTTGGCGGCCGGCGACACACGGCGAAATCCAGGTGTACGACTGGACGTTTGCGGATTTCCAGACCGAGTACAACACGCTATGGACAGAGGGTTGGCGGCTTTACATTCTCAATGCATATGTACTGCCGGGCGACGAGGTGCGTTACGACGCAGTCTGGCAGCAGGGCACGATCGATCGCCCCTTGTAGACATGGCGCGGCTCGCTCGCATCGGGAGAGCCGCCATTTTTTTGACACGCTGCGCGCGCTCTCACGAGCGCGCGTCAGGAGAGTTGCGTTTTCCCTTGACACGATCTGCTGTTGCAAGGAGAGGATGTCAGAGGCTTTGCGCTCATACTGCTCGCCCCAAATTTCCGTGTTGTCCTGCACGTTGGTGAGGTCGGCGCTGACCTGGATCGTATCACCGCGTTGTACGACCCCGCGGTAAGCAAGGCGTCCACGGTCAATTCCTCTCCGACTTTTTGAAGTAGGATCCGGGGAGTAGTTGCGGCTGAAACAGGACCTTGTTAGAGGGAATTGGGCCTTCGGCCACGCTCACCGAAACCAGGAACTTGCCCAACAACCCATTTCTTGTTTCGAGAGGAGTTGTTCGCGATAACTTCGGTAACAGGTTTTAGGTTTCGGACTTAAGGTAAGCTATTCCTGATGCCCGAAGGAAGTCAACGCTGTTCTCGCACCAAGATGGTCTTGCCACTGCGCGTGTGGCTGAACGGGCAGGATGGCGAAACTCTGCCCTCGCAATGGGCGCACACCGTTGATATCAGTCACATCGGCGGCCGGCTGGGCGGATTGCGCACGAAGCTTTCTCCCGGGCAGACCATTGCATTACAACGAGGACAGCACAAAGCGTCTTTCCGTGTCATCTGGAGCAAGCATCTTGCGGCCAACGAAAATCAGGTTGGAATCGAAGCGCTTGACTACCGACGAAACATTTGGGGTGTGGAACTTCCGCCATCTCCCTTTTCTCCTAAAGTGGCAGCTTCCACTCGAGGCGCAACACACAAATTTATTCAATTAGCAGCTCATTCCCGCATGCGCTGGGGCTTGAGCTTTGGCTTGCTATTCCTCGGCTTGGCGCTAGGGTTGTCTCTCTATCTCGAAACTTTCTATGAGTCCGGACGCGTGGCAATTCAGCCTCCTGAACCTGCTCCGCCCAGCGCCGAGGATCTCGCCCGCCTTACGCCCAGGCCACATCCCATGCCGGGTTTGCTCACAAGAACCTTGGCCTCTTCCGCGTCGCGTGTGCAAGTTGCCGAAACCCCAATAGGACACGTGGTTTATCCCGTGGCCCCGGATGACAGCATCAGAGGTAAAGTTCGATTACAAATCATCATCGCGGCTAATGGAGTGGTGGAGCAAATTCACGCGCTCAGCGGGAAACAGCCCCTCGCGGAAGCAGCGGCGCAAGCTGTGCGCCTCTGGCACTACAGTTCATTCCCGGGCAGGGAGCGGTTAACTGAGCGGGAGACCAGCGTCACGGTGAGCTTCGTCGGCACCGACGCTGTCTCTTTGCAGTTTCCTTCCTCGAATACGCAGGTCCACGCAAATTGAGCCGCTCGTTCGCCGAGTGACCCAATAACAAAGTTCTAATCCAGGAAGAAAGCACAAAGGAATTTATGCGACCTGAAGTCGATGTCACCGACTGGTTACCACGGCCTGCGCCTGGTTGCAGTAAGGCTCCTTGAGAATCCGCCCGCGGTGGTCTTCCAATGCCGCAGTTGGGTCTGTTCGTTCAAGCGTGGATCACGCCTGGCAGTTGTAGCGTTGAGATAGCAGCAGCGGGAACTTGGGACCCGCCTGGAGGATTCCGAATCGATCGTAGCGGGCAATGGTTCGGTTGAAAGCGCTCTGGGGCTTTGTCTACACCATCAAATACCCGGGCCGGCTGCTGCCGGTTTGAACGTGACCAGCATCGAAAAGGGAGATTTGGTTCTGCCCTACAAACTAGCGGCAGAAGACGGTGGATCAGTCCCGTCATCCCTGATTCCGATGGGTATGCGAACCGTTTCCGTCAACGTGAACGAGGTCACGGGTGTGGCAGGCTTTGTTGCGCCGGGCACCCGAGTCGGCGTGTTGGCTACAGTCAATTTCAG
>Ga0116115_1001229_pt1 | contig 11414 bp, 14 predicted proteins | sample June2015DPH_10_1_2_FD_89789 | JGI IMG/M metagenome (GOLD analysis project Ga0116115, IMG submission 89789) | Peatland microbial communities from SPRUCE experiment site at the Marcell Experimental Forest, Minnesota, USA - June2015DPH_10_100 | ecosystem: Environmental > Terrestrial > Soil >... | reverse complement strand
GCCAACGATGAGGATTCCGTTTTTCACAAATAGTCTATTAAACCTGTAAACAACGCTCAAAAGTGCGGTAACATAGCGCAACTCCGAGGTTGTAGTGCGATGTTGGCCCCGACATCGGCCACGGATGCTGGTAAGCGGCTCAGAGCTGCGCGTAAACGATTGTGCCTGTCCACACGCGAAGTGGAACACCTCAGCAGGGAGATCGCCCTCAAACTGAACGCTCCGGACTTCTTCATCTCTCGCACTTGGCTAGGCGATGTCGAAGCGGGAAAGTTAAAAATGAATATTTACAGACTTCAAAGCTTGAGCCTGATCTATAGGCTGGGCCTCGACGAAATTCTGTCGTTCTTCGGTGTTGACATCCGCAACGCCGGCACCGAACAAAAACTCGTGGGGCTACCGCACACCTACTTGGTGACGCCGACGCTTGGAGGCGCGCAGAGTACACTCGTGGCCCCGGTGGAACTGCGAGAGAAAATCGACTTCGGGAGTACCAACTTGGTCTCGCGGATGTTTGAGAGCTGGGGCGAGATTCCGGTTGCACTGCTCCAGCACATGGACTGGCGGAATTCCCTTTACGGATATATCGGGATCGAAGACCGCACGCTTTACCCTATGCTGAGGCCCGGTTCGTTTGTGCAGATCGACTCCCAGCAGACGAAGGTCCAACCTGACGGCTGGCACGACGAATTCGAGCGACCAATCTATTTTGTGGAGCTTCGAGATAACCTATATGTGTGCAGCTGGTGCGAAGTGAACGGCAGCCAGTTGGTGCTTCTCCCCTCTGCCCAATCTGGAAAGCAGTCGCAACACGTTCGCTACCCAGGGGACGCGGACATTGTCGGTCGAGTCACCGCGGTCACGATGTGCATTGCGGAGATGCGGGGAGTTTAGTGCATAGGGTTTGCCTCTCCTCGCGACGGGTTTGGGCGCGGTGGGAGCGGCTACTGAAGCCTCAAGGAGTGATTCGGATGAATCACCCCTTGACACCTTGCCGCCGTGCCTGAAAAAAATACTGAAGCAACCAAGATTTGAAGGTCCCGCGATCAGGATTGAACTCGTTCACCGCTCTAAATACATCCAGGAATGTCTCCCGGACCGTCTCTTCTGCTTCGCCATCATCGTGCAGCGTTGCGCGGGCGATTCGGAAGACCAGAGCACTGTGCCGTTCAAACAGCACCGCCAGGGCATCGTTGCAGCCCATGCGCAGGGCTGCCATGAGATCTTCGTCACTGAGCATCTGAAGGCGAGAGGGGGAGAGGAACAGGGCTGCCAGTTCGTCGTCCGACAGAGACATGAGCGGCAACCTCCTTTTTGACTTCAAAAACCGTGTCTATCTTACGCCCATCTCGCCTGCAACATTTGTGAATGACTTCGTCTCCGATGCCCGTGGACGAACAGGAATTGCAAAACAAGTTTCGCGAACGTGTCGGTCACAGAAATGTCGTGAAGAGCACCGCGGATCTTGTCCGCTAAATCCAAGAGACGCTGAATGTTCGGTTCATCGTAACAGTCTGCATCGATTCCCCAGTGTCGTCATTTAAGTACAGCGCGACACCAGCGTTTCAAGCAGAATCTCGGGGTTCAGCTCCGCATCTCGGGCGTCAACCTTGCGTACAATGCGCTAGAGTAGTTTGTCGCAGTTACGCTGCTGGTGGACCAGACTATGGAGCTGAGCTGCGAGAATGATCGGTTATCGCTCTGCCGAGTGCTCGGTCGGCGGAAGGAGCGGTACGGAGAAGCCTTCATACTTGCTCCCCTTGATCATCTGGCGATGCACCGATGAACGGCGATCGGCGCAAAGGCAGCCTGGCCTCCGTGCCATCGTGGGTGAGACAAACCGTGGAGACACTGCCGGGTGTGTGTAAAGCGTCGTCCTATTGGGCGAGAAGGGATAGCCGGGCAACCCTGCCTTAAGAATCTCCGCCGCGGCCATCAATCCCGCTACAAAGGACAGAAATGGCAATGAGGCATCCACCGTTTCACCTGTGGCAGATTGAACGACCGTCTCTGTCGCACAAGCTGTCGCCGCCTGGGGAGTGTCGGGGGGAAACAGGCAGCACGAACATGCATCAAGCAGAGGTATGTGCCGAATCACGGACGCCTCCCAGTTTGCCCCGGTGGTGCCATAGATCTGAAGTGGCGGTGCGGATTGCTCGATGATGTAGCGGACGTTGCGCTCATTCGCCGCCGAGATTAAGAGGTCGGGAGTGCCCGCTTCACGGGCAAACCAAAGGGTGGATTGATCTAAAGCTTTTCGTTCTTTCGTAACACTCTGGACCCCAACCGAACGCAGGTAGGAAGCCGTGGCATCGACTTTGTACACACCGTTACCAGCAACGGATGCCGCGAAAATGGGTGACCGATCAAGATTTTGGACCTTCACAAAATCCATATCGAACAGGGTCGCGGAGAACCGGTTCGTCACGAGCGTAAGAAAGTACAAAACTGCTGTTCCAACCGAGCCCAAGCCGACGGCCCAGATGGACCCAAGATCCGGTGCTGGATCAAACCGGGGGACTTTGCTGTCACGAATAATACTGCTCTGCCAATTGAAGGCATTGAAGAGATGGGGACCATCCATTGCTTCCATCTGAAGGGCGAAGAGACGCGCGACCGCGATAATGGCCGCGAGGGCTGGTCCGATAGGGTTTGCTTGATCGCTGTCGGGCAGGGGTGACGCACCTGGTCCAATAAATGCATTCCAGCCGGACCCGTGAACCGTTGCTGCACTGTGGTTCCGTCCGAGAGAGAGAATATAGTCTCCATCGCGCCCTCCCCGCATCTCGAAAAGGCCAGCCGGATCGGCGGCAAAGGCAATCTCACCCAATCGATTTCGGAGTTGCGTGCCGACCCAAGGTAATGGTGGCAGGATATCGCTGTCCGGTACGTCGAACGCGACCACAGGCGTCATGCGCGCGAGAAGATTTGCCGCTACAATCGCTGCAACTTGGCCATCATAGCGGGCGGCAGACTCCGCCCCCAGTTTCAAGAGTATCGGGCGATCTGTTGGCAAAACGCGGCCCGCATACCGGAAACTCCGGTCGTTTCTTTCGCGGTGCCAGGACGGATTGAACATGACCTAGAATTTTCCGGTTATGAGTTTGACCGCCTTGCCCTGTAGCTCCGAAAACGCTTCATTACGATAAAAATAGATTGCTGCCCCGGCCAGGGACGGCAATTGGCGTCCGTAATTTGGAACGACGATTGACACATATCCGTCGTAGGCTATCCGGGCTCCGTCTTCATCGCCGTCGCTGTGGTAGGCCTGTCCTGGATGTGTGTGAATTTGCCCAATCACCTGCAGCCCCGCATCGGTTGCCTGCCTTACGACGCGGGCCATCGCTATGGATGAGACGTTAAAGCTGCCGGAAGTCGTTCGCGATTCAGGACGGATGGCGCCAACAACGACCGTGGTGGCGCCGTTCGTCTGGCCAAACAGATAGGCAATCCCCTCGTGACCGCGTGCGATTTCTGGAGCCACGCAGTCCCGCATAACAAGCACAGAAGCTTGGGTCATGATAAGCCGGCGGGGCGCAGGGTTGTTGACCGGGCGATAGGCAGGCGCGGGCTCTTTACCCAGCGCAGTCAGGAAGGTGCGGAGCTGTTTGAACATGGTTCTTGTCCATTCACCCCAGCCGCTTGCGGTTGAAGCGGGGACCGTTGAGTTCGACGTAAATGCGCAGTGCCATATGGGCCAGAGTGGTGCAGCCGCTGGTGTAGGAGTTTTTCTGCCAGTCGCCAATAGTCCAATCTCCGTGCGGCCCCCTCGAATCGACCGATTTATAGGCGAGCCGATTCCATGGGGCACAAATTACCCCGTTCGTGTGCAGAAAGCCTGATCCCTGAGGCCTGTCTGCCAAGCGGTCTGTGTGGGTACCCTGAGCGTCGCACCAGTGCCAAGCTGGAGGCTGCACCGGATAGCGGTCGCAATCCACCAGGAGGTAAAACTGGGATTGGTCGTTAGCCGGTAACCCCAAATGGAAATGGAGTGAATCCGGCTCCTTAAGTGGCCAACCCCGAGTGGCGGCGATCTCGCGGATTGCTGCCAGTTCCTCCGCGACGGTCAGCTCGGCGACGGTCGGCACAGTTAAACGCCTGAGCCGGTAGCGACCAGTTCCAGTTTGGCTTTGCACTTGAGGCCAAAACTCTCCAGGGTGTGGTCGGTTGGCTGAAGCACTTTTTCACCATGCACGAGTTCGAAGGTATCTTTCTTGTTAAGATCCTTTTTGTTCACGATGATTTCGATGACCGCGGACACTTTCGTGCTGTCGTGAAATATGCCTTCGAAAACACCTTTAGGCGTCGCGACCTCCAGGAAAATCTCGTGAGGCTTGAGTGGCTCCGCTTCCCGAACTTCCTGGAGGGCTTCTTCAACTTCATGTTCCGCCGTCCGCTCCGCGGCTTCTGCAGTTTTGAGATCGGCCACCGCTCGCGCCAAGTGGCCTTCAGCCTGTTTCAACGGCTCAGAACTCTCCATAGAACCCTCCTGCATGAATTAGGACCGATCCTGACACGGCCCAATGACACTCGGCCCAGGGGTCGGGCTTCGGCGGCCCGAAACTTCAATCCCGCCCTTTCATAGAAAAGCACAACTCTCGGGCCTTGTCAAGCATAAGACACTGATAAAACACGAAGACAGTATTGCTGTCGGTCGTTTGATTCGAGAACAAAAGCGTTTTCTTGAGCCGGCAGCGCGGAAGACGAGCTCCCGGCTTACACCGAGAGCAGCGCGGAGCTGGGGGAAGCGGATACGGCGCTACAGTTCTTCGAGAAGCGCCGGATACCCACAACACTGTTCAGTTGCAAATGAACTCTCGAAGAGATAGGCTATTTTGCTTCCTCCAACCCGAACAACATGGCGAATCAACGCCCAAAACAGATCAAGTATCCGATCGAGAACTTCGAATTCAGCGACTCAGAATTGGTTATCGCGATAGTCTGTGCCGTTGGAACCGACTACCATCCGATCCGCGAGTGGTTAACCAAGACTCTTGAAAAATACGAATATACGGCCAACCCGATAAGAGTCAGTGATTTGATCGGGAAGCTCACCCCTGATGAACTACCCAAAGAGCCCGAGATCGCTCGCATCGACGAAAGTATGACGGCAGGTAACAATGCGTGCACGGAATCCCATCGTGAGGACATCTGGGCTCTTGCTGTGATCGCCAGCATAAACTCGTTTCGACACAGAGTCACAGGGGGTGCCAAAGAATTGCCGCGCACAGCGCATCTCATCTTCTCTCTAAAACGACCCGCCGAAGTGGCAATGCTGCGAAAGGTGTATGGTAGGGGGTTTTTCCTGATCGGTGTGTATGCGACCGAAAAAGAGCGGCTGGACTACCTTATCGAACGGAACGCTCCCAAGAACGAAGCTGAACGCATCATAAAGCGCGACGCGGAGGAGTCAGACGAGGAATTCGGCCAGAGGACGGCGGAGACATTTCAACTGGCCGACGTTTTCGTGCAGTTCAAGAACAAAGCTTACGAAAAGGAGTTGGCGAGATTTTTGGATCTCATATTCTCAAATCCTTACATAACGCCCACTCTAGACGAGTATGCGATGTTCCTTGCCTACGCGGGTTCGTGGCGATCCGGGCAGCTAGGCAGACAGGTTGGCGCTGCGATCACGTCGCGTGACGGAGATGTGCTGGCGATCGGCTGCAACGATGTCCCCAAGGCCGGCGGTGGACTGTATTGGCCCGGCAATGATGATCAGAGGGATCACATACTCAAACGCGATTCGAACGACGAAGAGCGCGACAGAATAGTCGATCGCCTCCTGGCAAAGATCGCAGAAGTAGATTCGCAGCAGAGCGTTCAACTCCGAAGCTCCCTGTTCGACGCGTTAGAAGGATCAGGAATGGCTCCGGATGACAAAACACAAGTGATCGAAACGATTGTGAAACAGTTCTTCGACCTCGAGCAAAAGCAGATCGTCGAAATCCGCCCTAGTTTTAGGAAGATTTTGGATATATCTGAATACGGCCGAGCGGTCCATGGCGAGATGGATGCAATTCTGTCGTGCGCTCGGTCTGGTGTTAGCACGAAAGGAACTCTGCTGTACGCCACGACGTTTCCGTGCCACAATTGCGCTCGGCACATCATTGCGGCAGGCATACAACGCGTCTACTATATCGAGCCCTATGGAAAAAGCAAGGCGGAACTGCTACACGCAGATGCCATTGTCGTAGAGGAGAAGGCCATGAAACGACCACGTCGGCGTGAGCGGAAAGTCCCTTTCACCCATTTTGTCGGGGTCGGTCCGCGTAGATATCTCGATCTGTTCTCCCTGGCACTCGGCGCGGGGCACGAACTTATACGCAAAGACGGTGGACGAGTGTTTGAGATTGAACCTTCTGGTGCATGGCCCCGGGTACCACTTCCCCCAAAATCGTATCTCGATAGAGAAGAAGATGCGATCGAGCAATTCGACCTTGTTCCTTCACCTCAATTGAAACTGGACATTTGAGACGCAATTCGTTACAACATTATTTGATCGAGTCTGAATATGCCCGTCATTAAGAACAAATCGACTGCGGAAAACCGAGAGTTCTGGTCACATGTTGAAGCAATCGCGCAGGCTGTACGTTCTCGGAATGCCCACCGGGGAACGGTTGCGACTGCCGCCTCAGCTAATTCAGGTGAGAACGCTCGCAACGGCGAAGCACGGCCAGAGCGGTGCGCCCCGGCGACTGTGCCAACTGAGCGCCACTGAACATCGCGGGTTGAACGGTGGATGAGGCCCCCCACCAAGCCCGTCAAAAGGGGACTCCACACCTGCAAATCAGATAGCTGACTTTTCATGTGCCGACGTGCATATAAGAAAGGGAAGTCGAGGCCGCTAAGGCGGTTCCTGCAGGCTTAGCGTACGATTCTGTTTTCTGAGACGACCCCATGTAGCGCCCACAGAGACATACCTGACGGTTCCGCTACGTCACAGAAAACCCAAAGTGGAAAGGCGGATCGTCATAGCTTGTTCGCTGACCTTGAACTCGCCGGCAAGCTTTTCTACGTTGTCATCACACAGCGACTTCACTTTTAGGGCCTTGATTCTTTCCAAAAGCAACTTTGATGGCATCAGGAGACACGCCGCAAACTGGTTGGCCTCAATCTCCTTTATATCAACACCTGTGCTCGATCTGGAATTGCGCGGTGTAATGATGTGCCCGCGATCAACATGGACATGTTCCCCCGGTTCGAACTGATGTCGCAGCTGGAAATGCGCGATCTCGTGCGCTATCGTAAAGCGCTGTCGGTTGGGAGGGTCACTCTCTTGAACGGCAATCACTGTGGAATCACCCTTGCTGATCAGGAGCCCGGAGATGTCGTCCCCCAATTCAACGTGAACGACCTTCAAACCGAGCCGCTTGGCAACAAGCTGGACATTGACCGGAGGATTCCTGAAGCCAAGGGCTTCGGCCAGCGCTTCGCCCTGATATCTTGCTGTTCGCAGACTCATATTCTATTCCTGCCGCTCGGACTGGATGGGCGGGCAGCAACGGTGAGCCTCCTCAGTTGAGGGGCGCTCAAATTGAGCTTTCTCCTCAACTCGCGCTCGACATCCTTTGGGCTCGCGGCCTGAGCGGGCTGGTCAGCGGCGGGCATCAACTCCTGAATGTCGACGGCCAAGGCTTTGGCTAACTGCACAAACGTGTGGACAAGAACTCGTTGTTTTCCGTTCTCGATATTCGCTATCGACGCCCGTGTCGAAGGTGGATTCAGGCGCAGACCAAGCTGCGCCTGCGTGATCTTCCGCTCTTCACGGGCCTCCTGGATTTTCGAGCCGAGAATTTCATAGAAGGGTTCGATCTTCTGCGCCATGCCACACCTATATACTGCTGCTACGAGCCCGTTGTCAAGTAATACTGTCTTTGCCCTGAAGAAGCGATACGGGGCCGCGGACGCTCATTGAGTGGGGAAGAAACAAATCCGAACTGTTGGGAAAACCCGCTTTTGATTTTTAGCGCCGGTCCGCCCCACCTGCGACGCATTTGACGTTAGGCGCAAGACTTCGTCGTCGTGGTCCCCGTGGTCGATTGAAGTGCTGACCACGTTTCGTACTCCCAGTCTGACAAAGTACGCGGCACAGCTTGCTTGCTGATCTCGTCGATCCAGTGCCGATACTCTTGCTCGTCATCCGACCAGGTCCACGACCCAACCAATTTCGCAGCACCAAGCACGATGCCATCGACCGGGCAGTGAGGTGGCTTCCCCTCGCCCAGTGCGCCCAGCCTCCAAAGGAATTTGAGGTACAGATTAAAAGCCTTTTGCGCTGTCCCGTAGCGAAAACGCCCGTCCTTAAGAATCTGTCTGTACCGCGTCGAGAGGCTCTCTGAAATCCTTCGAATCGCAGCGCAGTGTTTGTCGTCCGATACAGGGAGACTCGGCTGTTTGTAGCGCAGTGACTCCTCGCGCATCATCCGTGCCAACTCAAGTCGGAACGTCAGTCTTTCATTTCCGACTTCATCTCTGGAGTAGACCTTGTTCTGGCGCTGTTGCAATGCCGCCTTCAAAGTCTCGGTCATGGCACCCTGCTCGGTGCTCACACGAGTTACGATCAGGAACGGATCATTCATCTGGGTCCCTTCAAGACCTCTTCTCCACTTTGCTGTGAAATCGTACCGTGATTTGATCGCCTACCACGTTCGCCCGGAGAGTGGTCTGGGTTGAATCCCCGATACGCTGAGAAACGGAGGTAGGAGCATCACATCCGTGCCCTGCTCAGGATGGTATGAGCAGAACACCCGACCTGCGCAATCCATTTCCACGGTGATGAGGTTCTTGTTGATCGTTTTGCTATGCTGTGCGGCCTCCAACGCGATTTGGCGACAGGCTGCGCCGATCACTTCTTTGGGGACTTGCTTCTTCAGCATTCCTTCCAATCCCCGGAAGTGCGTCGTTAGCTTCTTCGATTTGAAGTCTCCGATCACGGTGACATCGTACTGGTGCCTTTCGGGGACGAACAAGCCGATGGAGTACAGGAACTCCGACGCCGCAACGGAGGATTGCTCAAAGAATGGCTTCCCAGACCGCGCCGTCTGACTATGGAAAACGAGGTCGTTGTAGATAACGCAAGTGAACGGCGTCAGGACACCAGAGGTTTTTTGCCATCCGCCCAAAATGAAGTGCGTCCGCTTGTCGATCACCCTGAGCTTTGAAAAGTACGCAGTCGCTGCGCCGGTCAGATTCCCTGCGATCTCCACGAGCGGAAGCTCCACGGCGTTCATTCCCCGCAATTGGTCAAACAGCCAACCGGTGGTTCCGTAAGCTGACTGATGCGTTGCTGCGAAGCCGCTCCATCCGAGGACGAAATGGGCATGTTTGCCCATCACTACGAGGGATTTCCGCAGTTCTTCAGACCACGAAGTCTGGTCTGCCAAAGAGGAAAGGCGCGTGTCGCTAACCTGCACGACCATGCGCGGGCTGACAGGCATTATCACGAAACTCATGTTTCACTCCGCTGCAAAATGCGCCCTCAGCGACAGGAGGAAATTCTGGAGCCATGGCAGCTATTTTCTCCCTCTGATTTTACTGCCAAATGGGAACACTGAGGGAACACGGGGGGGCTCCGTCGCCCATAACGATTCTCATTTGGCCAGACTGCATCAGAGAGTTTTTCTCGTGCCATCCGCAAAAAACGGGCGGAGTGCAGGAAGACACTCCGCCCAATCTCGCTCGACTCCTCTAGGTTACAGACTTGGTTTTTGGCTTGGTCTTAGGTTTGGCTTCCTTACTGCGTTTCGCCGCCAACTCAGCAACCACGGCTTTCTCCAGCTTTTCGACATCCACGCGATAGCGCTTGGCGGCATCCGTGAGCAGTTCGTCGGATGCGCCGGCGCGCATATAGGCAGAGTCGAGCAGGCTGATTTCGAGCAGTATCCGGCAGAGCGCGACTTCGTCATAGGTGCTGACACGCTTTGCCAGAAGCTCCTGCGGAGTCTTCGTGCTCTTGCCTTCCTCGACTTTGTGCCGCTTCGCCAGAGTCGGCACTTGATTGTAGGGCAGTTGGCCGATGACGTGATGAACTACGGTCAAAAGATCGGCCTTCTTCAATGGCGCTGACACCCGCTCCAACACTGCTGCCAAAGCGCGGTGCCGCGTGGTGATTGCCAGCTTGGTTTTTTCGATGCGCTTGCGTTCCTCGATCCGCTCCCGCGCAACCTGTTCGGGAGAGGGCGTGTTTGCGTGATGCACGCGGCAAGCCGGGTCGGCGCAAACTTTGACGATCTGTCCGCGCTTGCCGCCGTCCATCACGATGGCTTCGGTCATCTTCTCGCAAGGCTTCTGGACCGGCGGCAACTTCGTCGCTGTTCCGTTCGTCTTGGCCTTCTTGATTTGGAGTTCCACGTAGTGGTGCCGCCCCAAGGGAGCGCCCTCACGGGAATTCCACGCCGAAGAAATCTGGACCAGCTTCGGCTTGCTTTCGAGCGTCTTCGACACGTAAACGTCGAGCTTGTGACGGAGGCACTGGGCGTCAATACAGCTATCCTTTTGGACATCGGGAAAAAGTAGCTTGTTAAAGCCCGTCCGTTTCGGGCAATTGGTGCACGAACCTGCTTCGGGCACCAGCGTTTCATCCTGTTTGTCGAACGGCACGGATGCCAGTTGCAGCAGGATGTTGGACTCGATCCAGACCGCCAGTTCGCGCACGGGGATGAGGACTTGCGTGTTGCCCTCGCTCGTCCACATGCCGCGAAAGGCGGCGGTGAAAGCTTCCTGCTGCTGCGCAGCCGGGAGCTTGGCGATCAGCAATGCGTGGCCGATAGTGATCTGATCTTTCAGGAACGCCTCAGCCACGGGCGGGATGAGGTCTGCGAGCCTGATCCTGCCGTAAATGTACGCCTCGCTTTTCGCCGTCCTGGCCGCAATGCTGGCAATGCTGTAGACGGGTTCTCCGAGTTCAAGCAATGCCCGGAAACCCAGAGCTTCCTCAAGCGGGTGGATGTCCTGTCGTTGGAGATTTTCAACGCACTGGGCTTCGATGGCCTCCGCGTCCGTGAGTTTGACGATGCGGACGGGAAGGTTTTCGAGTTCCGCGATGCGAGCGGCCCGCAGACGACGCGCTCCGGCTACGACTTCGTATTTGCATTCGTCCAGTTCGCGCACTAGCAGGGGTGCGAGAACGCCCTGCGTTTTGAAACTCGCGGCCAGTTCTTCCAATGCAACCGGATCGAACCGTTTCCGTGGATTCGTGGCCGACTCGACCAATGCGGCGATTGAGATGTTGCGATATTCATTGTTCGTGACTGCATGTTGCGTAGCTTGCATGACTTCTTCTCCTCTCATTTGGTTGTATTTCTGTTTGGTGGTGATCGGCGCACACGTTGCGCGTATGCGCCGGAATCTCTGGTGGTTGGCGGTTATGCGGCTGCGGTCGCCGCCGGAGGCTCGGGGGCAATGCCCCCGAG
>Ga0116115_1001225_pt1 | contig 11427 bp, 7 predicted proteins | sample June2015DPH_10_1_2_FD_89789 | JGI IMG/M metagenome (GOLD analysis project Ga0116115, IMG submission 89789) | Peatland microbial communities from SPRUCE experiment site at the Marcell Experimental Forest, Minnesota, USA - June2015DPH_10_100 | ecosystem: Environmental > Terrestrial > Soil >... | reverse complement strand
TGTCCCAGGTGTAGAGGTATGGTGAGATGGCTGTGCTGAACGGTATCGTATCCCAAGTATTCGACGGGAATTTTTCGAGGATGTGTTTTGGCAGTGGAGCAAAAGCAGCGTACGTCTGCCTTGTAAAGGCATTCACGCTAGGTAAATGAAACTGGAACTGGTATTCGCCAGTCGCCTTCCACAAGCCGTGCCTGATGGGATCGCTGGTTGAGGCACGATTGTCAAGTGTAACAGTGGTCCCGTTAAGAAATGTGAAGTCAACAACGTTACCCAGTGCGCTCACGTCAGTTTGATGGTTTACGGATGCAGTGGCAGGGTTCAGCATTGCCCAACGGGTCCAGACGAAATCATCGGCTGTGATCTCAACTCCGCTCTGGAAAGTTGCACCGTGTCTTATGTTAATCGTCCAAATCAACTGATCAGGAGTTGAGCTGATACTCGTCGCGAGCGCCGGATAGAATGTTTGATCCCTGCCATCCGTGTCTTGAAGGCCCGCGCCGGAAAACATTATCGGATTGTAAATATAGAAAGCAGCAAATGTGTTGGCCTTGTTCGTGATGGCTGGATTTAACCCGCTATCGGGAAGCGCCCTGTTCTGCTCGGCAAGGGTTAACTCCGTTCCTCCCGACCATTGCTGAATGTCAGGAAAAGTCACGACGGTGGAAACATTCTGTTTTCCCCAGGAGAGCCACTTTTGCTCCCTCGGGAGCAGCGCTGCCGCTTCGTAAATGTAGTTGTATGGTTTGTCATGAAAGACTTTTTCTTGTATCTGGTTCAACGTGCTGATTTGCTGGTTTGTGTCGGTTGTTCCGTAGAATTGATCAAATAGAGAGTTCACTTGTGGATTGCTGTAAAGCGCGTAGTTGTTACCATTGGGAGCCCACGAACCTGAGGAGCCGTACAGGTTGCTTGCGAAGTCAGGAATCGGATTGGTGTAGCCCCAGCCTATGAATCCAATATCGTAGCCACCAGCAGCGTAAGTGGCACCCTGGGGAACCCCGGAGAAGAACAACCTATTGGCAAGATCGCTGAAGCTGAGTTGGACTAGTTTAGCATCAATTCCGAGGGCAACCATGTTTCTAGTTATCTTCTTCGCGTATTCGACCCTCACCGGATTATTGGTCGGAACGATCAGCGTAGTCGAGAACAATGGTGCTGCGTGAACTGGTACGAGAATGGGTGGAATTACACCCGCAGAACTCAAGTAGAAGGAAAGCGCGAGGAACATTACCGCGCAGAAAACTGATCTTAGCCTTTGCATAATCATCACTGAAGACATTCTCACAATTGGTATTCCGCGTTTACGAGTAATTAGCGCTTCTCATGCCGTACGGAATATTCCTATGGCTTGCTCTTCGCTGACAATGGGTGAACAACGTTTGGAATTACCGGTTGCTCTTGGAAGAACTGATTTCAGGCGCCCATGCCTTCAACCGTGAGCAATGAACCAGTCGGATCCTATGTCTCAAGCTTTGCTGGAGCGTAGGATGTCAACAATGTTTGGACCTACGACAACGCCCAAGGCACGTGGACCAGAGCAACAGTGTCCACTTGGCTGGTGCCCGGAGAGGCCATGTGGATCCTAATGACCTCACCGCCACACTAAGGCCCTAGACTTCGTGGTGTCGCGCGAGAGAAATCGCGCAACTGCTCCCTAGCCGTTGCAGGTAGAACCCATTGGCGCGTAGTTTTGACTACTACTTTCTTCGTTGATTAAGGTACACAGCCAACGCGGCGCCGCCAATGACAACCAGAGCCGCCGCCAACCCCACTGTAGGTATTGGGGTCAATGGGGGGGCTTGGACATGAATCAGTTTGGATGCTTCCATCTGTTTCATCATCGAGTCGCCTCCAAGCAACCTGAACCAAGAGGTTGCGTTAATCGTAAAGTCGCCTGTTGCAAGCGGCGTCCATTGGTCATGGATTGTTAGAGCTCCGGTCGTTGTGTGGTTGGACGAATACTCCACAGAGTTCGAACCGTTCAGTATCTGGATCGTTATCACGTAATCGTGAGCGATCATGAACTCGACGCAGCCTGGAAGGACTGGAGCGTAGCTCACCGTGACGTTCACAGATTCCCCGATTCTGTAAGTGTCTTTGTCGGATTGCACGGCCAGGGAGCTACAGGGGTGGTCGTTGACTGAAACAGATCCGTAAACCCCTGGGGCCACCAGGACCAACAAAACCAGTAACCAAACAGCTCCATAACGGCTGGCGTGTGACGTGCCATATCTCAAATCGCGAACCCCGAGTACTAGTTGGTATTGAGGATGGTTAAGTCTAGGTTTTCGAACAGCACCAGACATAACCCGCGAGAAAGGGAGGGTTTATATCGGCTGATATTGGACCGCAAACGTGGGTTCTCAGTTTTTGTCACAAGTGTTAAGTATGTTGAGAGTTTGACAGATTGATTGAGTGTTAAACTCAAATGAAAATGTTTCTGAAATTGTTAGCAATAACGTTACTTGTCTTAATCAGCACCACTAGTATCTCAATTACTTCAACAAACTTCGTGAAAGCTCAAGCCCCAACACCATGGACTTGGGATGGAGGCATGATCGGCCGGCCACCCAACATCCTACTCGACCCCTCCTTCAATCCAAAAACCGTGTTCAACCCAGCTGCGCCTATTGGCGGAGCCCCATTCTGCACGAGTGGTGGCTTGGGAACTATCCTTTGCTACCCACCTGACTTCATCAGGAAAGCTTACGACTTCCCAACCCTTACAACAGGAACGAGCGTGTGGGAAAATGTCACCGATAACCCAGCATACAGCATGGTCCCGGCGATGGATGGAGTCAACGGAACCGGTCAAACAATCGTCATCGTAGACGCCTTCGGCAGCCCAACCATACTCAACGACTTGAGCAACTACGACGGCAACTTCAGCCTACCAGCACCACCCAGCTTCGTGATTCGATGTGGGCCAACTTGGACCGGGGTAGGTGACACATGTCCAACCTTCAATAGCACCAACACTAACCAAGTAGGATGGGCCGAGGAAATCACGCTTGATGTGACCGCATCTCATGCACTCGCACCAGGCGCAAACATAGTGCTAGTAGTCTCGAACTCCGACTTCGACAGTGACCTGAACGCAGCTGAGATGGCGGTGGTCACGCAACCCAGCCTTATGGGTAGCATAATGTCGCAAAGCTTCGGGGAACCCGACTCCGTTGTCGGATGCATCAATTTCCCAACATGCACACTGTTTGACCCTTCCATTAAGGCTACACAAGACAACGTCTACAGAATCGCCGCAACCAACCATTGGACCGTTCTCGCCTCATCAGGTGATGATGGAGCGAACGAGGGCTACCGATACTTCTCTCCGCCAAAGGCAAACGCGTTGATACCATCATCTCCATCAACTAGCCCCTACGTCTTGGCCATCGGAGGCACACAAGGCCAACCCTATACAGGCACAAACGGCCAATACTACCCACCAGGCCCTGGAGGCACTAAGACTTGCGCTGCGGGAGCAACCTGCAACACAGGCCTCGTAGTGATGACCGGCGGCGCCAACGGATGCACGACAGCTGCGAGACCAGGCGAACCAACAGGCTGTACCCCCACTGGTTACGGGGGCGAGGGTGCTTGGAATGAGTACAATGACCTCGGATCTAGCAGTTCGACCGGCGGTGGAGTGAGCACACTATACACGAAACCACTCTATCAGACATCTCTACCTGCAACATTCGCAACCCTACCAAGCGGAACTATGGCAGCATCGGGTAGATTAGGCCCAGACGTTTCATTCAATGCAGCAGTCGTCGGCGGCGTACTAGCCTATCTAGGAATCGCTCCAAGTCTTCACCGTTGGGCAGTTTTTGGTGGAACGAGCGCAAGCTCACCTTCGTGGGCTGCAATCATCGCCCTACTCAACCAAGTGAACGCAGGCCCAGTAGGTTTCATCAACCCAACAATCTACAGCCTCGCCATGAGCCCGCTCTACAGTCACTCCTTCCATGACATAACCGTCGGCAACAACACCAATGTCCTACCGCCAACGCTAAGCTTCAAAGGATATCCAGCGGCAGCTGGCTTCGACCTGACAACTGGTTGGGGCAGTCCTGATGTTTTGAACTTCCTAACGGACTTCATGACTATCACCCAAGGGTCGATTAGCTTGGTTCCTGGTTGGAACCTGATCAGCATTCCACTAGTTCCAGTAACCACAGCAATCAACACCGTTCTCGCAAATCTGATCGTGGACAACTCTTTCACAAGCATCTTTGCCTACCAAGGCGGCAGCTGGAAATCTGCCCTGTTAACCGGAGGCGGAACCTTTTCAGGCCACGTCACGGGCACCCTTACGACCATCCAAGACGGAGTTGGCTACTGGATCTTCATGACCAAAGCTGACACACTGGCATACTCAGTTCCCTCGACGGGTTGGGTAATTCCGCCCGCAATGAGCCCACCAAACTACGCGCTTTCATTAGGCTGGAACTTGATCGGCTTCAAACCACAACCCACAGTAGCCCCCGAAACAGCAAGCTCCTACCTAGCGAGCATTGCCACAAAGTATAGCACGAACAATGTCTGGATCTACAACAGCAGTGCAGGCACTTGGACCAGAACGGATGGCGTTACCGTTCTAATCGGACAAGGCATGTGGGTCTACATGACCACGGCCGCAGTACTCTACCCATAGAGTACTCCCTTCCTTTTTTTCTCTCATTTTTCTGAGCATACGCTACGCTATGTAGCCACTGCACCATCGACCAACTCAAACCACAGCAACCTCCGAAGCGTTAAGGCTGAATCGGCTTACGAGCTCCCGTCCTAAGTCTACAATCTTGTGTCTATGATTGTGGCCCGAGGGGCCTCGCGGTAATCGCCTCGAGCAAAGGTGCCTTCGAAGTGGGCTGTCTCTTTCACCGGGCCATTCATGATGATTGTGACAGCATTATTGGTCCCAGTGTAGGATGAAATGCCAATCCCAACCCATTTCCTGAACTGATATCTTGCCCCCGGAGTTGCTTGGATTGTGACCAACGTGCCCGCATTCTCCCATTGAGTTATGCTGGAGGCGGGGGAAGTAGTCCCGGCACCGGAAGGGAAAACCTCTAGCGTCAAGCTATACTGATGCTGATAAGCGAGGTTGGCCGTTAGCGGGCCTGCAACGGTTCCACTTATCACTTGGCTTGTGAACCATCGCTCGTTCCCCGTGGAACCTCCTAGGGGGTTCGGGTCCACGGACCAGAAAGTTCCCGGATCCACCAGAACAAACGTGGGGGTAATCGTCAACGTGAAGGTCTGGGAAGAACCGCCGTGAACGTAGTGAAGGACTGGCGCGAGGGGAGAGCCTCCGCTGAGAATTGAATAACTGAAAGTCAACGAAACAAGATTCGCAATTGCCGGAGCCAAATTGCTAGCAAGGGGGGTTCCCCAGCCCGTTACTGGGTCCCACCCCGCGGTTGCGGAGTAATCCCCATTTGAGCCCGAAACCACATCGTGGAAGAGTGATGAATACAAGGCACTGGCTCCCAGCTGATAGATCAACGGCGCAACGTTTCCCAACGCGCCACCGTTCAATTGAATCGCGATCGCCAAGAACCCAGCCCAAAGCGGAGTGGAAAGACTTGTGCCAAAGCAGGGGAACCATCCTCCACCAATTCCGCCACCACAACTGCTCGCGAACGATGAATAAACCCAGAAAGCTGGGGTCCCACCGATCATGGAGACATCAGGGACAGCGCGACCGGGCTTCGCGCCGAGGTAGGAAATTTGCCAGGAGGGCTCTGCGAAGAATCCGCTGTATCCTCCGCCACTGAACGAGGCTCCCGTTTCTCCTCCATAACTAGTGCAGCTGTTTACCGTGCATCCTGTCATAACAAGGTTCGTTGCTCCAACTGCCAAAACGTTGGGGTCAGAGGATGGGAATTCTGTCCCGATATGCCCGCCGTCCGGCCTTGAGCCCTGATCGCTAGACGCAAAAAGAACTGTCAACCCTAGTGCAGCGTCAACCTGCAATCGTGCATCAACCGATTGCACAAAAGCAACCGGAAACTGAGTATCACTGCAGGAGAAGAAGAAGGAACCGGAGTTGCAGGCGTAGGTCCAACTGTTCGAAACGATGCTCGCAAGATTGTGCGCCGCAACGTAGTCAACAGCATTCATCAAATCCACAGTATCATAGAGAAGTACGATCCCAGCCTTCGGCGCCGTAGTGTGCACGGCTTCAACATCCATGGCCGCTTCAGCCGCCCAATTAGTGAGGTAGGAAGATGGGGGGATTGGCCCATCAGGGTAAACGAGGTTGATTGATACAGATGGGAGGCCATACTGCAGGTCGTACGTGTCTATCGCTGATTGTATACCCGGGTCACCGGGGAAATCGACTATGGCCACATTCACGCCTTGCCCCATGAACAATGAAGAATACAAGCCGGTCAAAGAGTACCCTACCTGAACCGCCTGAGGGCACAGGGGATGATTGAAAGATCCAGACGGTCCGCAAGGTGTCTCGGCTGGGCGTGGTGTCGTGTAATTGTCGAGGCCGAGTACAGCTAAGGCTAAGCCAGCAAGGTTCTGTGGTAGAGTCGGGTCTGATGTTGCTGAGTAGAAAGTTCCGTTCTTATCTTGAGAAAATACCCCAAAGTTCACATTAAATACGTTCGCCGCTTGCTGCGCCGACCCAGTCAACCTCAGCACCAAGGGTGACGCCGCATCGGTTACAGTGAACCCATAGTTCTGGAAGAACGCTTTAACGGAATCCCTGGCGCCTGGCGTGGGCATGTAAGGTTGCAAGGTGGCGGCGTTCAGGAAGTTACGAAACTCAGGCGATGCAGGGTTCTCAACCGACCCGAGGCAGGCCTCGAAGGCGTCACGATTCCTGATCTTGAACACAAACTCCAAGTTTAGGATTGTATTCGAAGCGAAGTCGCCCTTGTACGCCGCCTGGTGCTTCATGACTACTGGGGCAACGCTTCCCGAAACTGCTCCCCTTTCCACCCCGAGATTGATCTGCTGTCTCGAGGAATCGCTTGGAGTAGGAGAAAGGCAGGGAGATACCGCCGCGTTACTCGATGCCCTTGTTGCTGGCTGTTGCGGTCCTGCAACCGTCAGAATCAGAAACAAGAGAGCCAAAGTGGAGTAGAGGGATTTCATTACGCTAGGCTCCTTAACGGCAGACTACACGACCAAGGACCCCGTTGAGAAGGCTCAATATTGAGAGAGCGCAAGCGAGGGAGAGCATCGAGACATGCGCCAAGCAAAACAACAATCAGAGTTGCTTGCTCATAAGCACTCACATAATGTTCCACTGCAGACGTGGATGACCCTAATTTGTGTCACAGCCCTAGAGCGCTTTGATTGAAACAATTAACCCGATGGGAGCTATGGGAGTGCCACAATAGCCGTATCGGAGCGTCTACGCGGCGAACTCGTAGGGCTCGCAGCCGAGCTTCCAATAAAAGTAGGTAGGAAGGTCGACTATGAGGATGTTATCCGGTACCTGATAGGCAGACATCGAAAAAACGCGAAGCTTCTCGAACATGCCTGCGCTCCGGTCGCTGTGCGCGCCCAAAACGTTAGGAAAGGGCTTCGGAGGGGAAGAGCTGAAGGCAGTCGGAGTGAGCATGAGCTTGAGCGACGATACTCTTAGGGCCGTATGCGGTATACCCGATACTTCTTACGGGATACGTCACCAAAGCAGGTGACGAACCCTGCCTGAAACGACCGTAACAGAAAAATACAGATAACGATACCGAAGGAAGTGAGACGGGGAATGGACCTGAGACCTGGTGAGAAAGTCATGGTCTTAAGACGTGATATTGATAGTCAATTGGTACAACGATACAAAAAGATCCGCCAACCCCTGAAACATCTCATAGGCAAGAGACAATATCGCCGTAGGGTTTCGATAGAGGAACTCGAGGAAAAGATTGAGGCCAGATAGAGCCTCTGAGGTCGCGGCAATTGGCCTGGGGTTACCTTCGCTTGGCACCGTTTGGCACCACCCCCTGATGGGTGGATCCACCCTCCCCGCTGCGAACAGCTGTCGCGTCATTTGACCGTGAGTTCCCTCGGCCCACCATTACTAAATTCCATTTCGTTCTCGACTGCATGCTTTCTGGGGTGGGATTATATGGTACAAAAGTACCTATCGACCTTATGACCGAAATCATCAAAGTAGAAGTGGACGAGGCTTTGGCAAAGAGGTTCAGAAAGAGAGCGATGGAACTGTACGGCTACAAGAAGGGCGCCATGAAGACGGCACTTGAGGCGACAATTAAGAGATTCTCTACGCCTGGAAGTGCTGATTGGCATTTGGTAAGAGGGGCGCTAAGGAACGTACGAACAAACTCGGTTCAACTACAACACAAGATTTGGTCGCGCGTTGATTGATTCTTCTAGATACAAGCATCTTCTTGGAGCTTCTGCTGGACCAAAAACGAGCTGCCGAGTGCGAGAGACTCCTTGAGCTAGTCTCGAAAGGTGTCTCTCCTTCGTGTGTCGCTTCAAGAATTAAATGAATAGCTTCTTTGATTCTGCGAATAACTTCTTCTTCACTTCTTGCTTGGGTCATGGCTGCCGGAAGTTCTAAGCAATGAGCCACATAGTACCCTGCCCCATCTCTTCGTATGTTTACGTGGAACGACCTATCCAACAACTCGACTTCTACCTCAACCTATAGCGATTAATCTAACCTATGAAAATCACGTCTTCGACCGATCTGAAGTGTGGATCTCCGCTCACTACCTTGGCAGCGCGCGACTTCGCTGCTGCATAGATTATCGAATCCGCTAGCGGCCAATCCTTGATTCTCTTCTTCATGATAAAGTCGGTCTCCCCAGCTTGCAGGGCAAGGGGAGCATTGAGAGGCACAATCTCAGTTACAGACTCAACGTAAGTGAAGTGCTCTTGCATATCTCTTTGAGACTTGCGCCCCGCCTCGATTTCTCTGAGGTACCATCTACGCAGTTCACTGAGCACGATTGAAGGGGTAAGACCGCGGCCCCCTTCAATGTACGTTTTAGCCTTGGAACCCTGCTTGGATCCGAGCAGATACTCTACCCAAGCGTAAGTGTCAATCACAAAGTTAGAAGCGGTGGTCGTCCCCTTTCTCCCTCACAAATCGATGGGAACCACGGCAAGCACCAAAGAGAGAGTCCGGGACGCCCGCTTTTGACCTAGCCAGTCTTCTGATAACTTCGTCGTAGCTCGGTACCTCCATTTGCTTTTTGAGTCTCTCTAGGAGGCGGCGAGTCTCATCCCGCACCTGAACCGTCGTTGTCATTTGCTATAGAACTATAGCTATAGCCCTATAAGCCTTCCCACACGCTCTCCGCATACACACGTAGGTTCTGTTAACTTGTTGGCTGATTGCTTACACTGACCTCTCATACCTAACAGTAACATCTGTTCCATAGGAAGGCTAGTCATCAGCCGATGAAGGCAACTCATTAGGCGATATGTGGGCTCTGTACCTGAAAGCTGAGTTGTCCGATGTTGGGTAAGGCGTTGCTTGACCGGCGTAAAACCCTGACTAGGCGAATGGTCTAGCTGGCTCAGTGAATGCTGGGCGAGAGGGCTGAGGTTCAGCCCCGTCGCGTCTGCAAGTGAAGCGATGGTATGGGAATTCGTGACTGACGGTAATCCCTCAGTCGATGCAGACGAGTTAACTCCAAAGGCGAATAACCATGAGCCGAAGAGTTAACAGAACCCACACGTACACACGCATACACAGTGACGATGGCTTGTGCCTGAACACAGCCAACAAATGCTTGTCGTCGTTACGCGTGACGGTACGAAGAAGTTTCGTGCTCCTAGACATAGGGGACCTGCTAGCGCGTTCTAGGTGTCGTTCAAACCTGAAACCGAGTGATGCGTAGTGAGCAAGAAAGGGATGAACGGGAAGGTGCGCGTAAAATGGCCGCGGAGCCGTTCATTATTCCAGCCGCCGACGCAGGCTTAGCAAAGTTGCGAGCCCTCGCACTGGATAGGATTAATACTGCAAACATTACCGTTACCGGTGAGAAGTTATTTCTTTGGTCCATCTTCGAACCGTTCTCGTCTGTACGCTCCTGTTGCTGGCCGTAGTCAGCGGTAGTCTTTCAATCACCCCGCCTCCTCCCGTCCAAGCCTGTAACGGCTGCAACTTCCTACTCACCTGGGGCACCAACGGTTCCAATCCCGGCCAATTCGACAGCCCGTGGGGTGTTGCTGTTGATTCAGCCGGGAACGTGTACGTAACCGACCAAAACAATGATCGTGTTGAGAAGTTTACGAGCACGGGTGCTTACGTTACGGCATGGGGTTGCACCTCCGCTGCAAGCGGCTGTTCGTCCGGTTCTGGTCTAGGCGAATTCCACAGACCGCTTGGTATTGCCGTTGATTCCTCAGGGAACGTATACGTAACTGATTATACCAATAATCGTGTTGAGAAGTTTACGAGCACAGGGCACTACATTACCGCCTGGGGTTGCGCCACCGCTGGAACCGGCTGTCCTGGCAGTTCAACTCCCGGCGAACTCAACGAGCCGTATGGTCTTGCCGTTGATTCCTCTGGGAACGTGTACGTAGCCGACTTCAGCAATAGTCGTGTTGAGAAGTTCACGAGTACAGGCACATTCATTGCGACTATCGCTTCGTCCGGTTCTGGTCCCGGCAATGTCGACGGTCCGGTTGGTGTTGCTGTTGATTCAGGCGGGAACGTGTACGTAGCCGACGATGGGAATAATCGTATCGAGAAGCTTACTAGCACGGGTGCTTACCTTACGGCGTGGGGTTGCACCGACGCTGGAGACGGTTGTCCGGGTGGTTCTGGTCCCGGCGAATTCAACTATCCGCAGAGCGTTGCTGTTGATTCAGCCGGGAACGTGTACGCAGCCGACTATGGCGGTAATCGTGTTGAGAAGTTCACGAGCACGGGGACTTATGTTACCGCTTGGGGTTGCGCCACCGCTGGAACCGGCTGTCCTGGCAGTTCAACTCCCGGCGAACTCAACGAACCTCATGGTATTGCTGCTGATTCAGCCGGGAACGTATACGTAGTCGACGTTCAGAATTACCGTATTGAGCTGTTTAGTGACCTGACCTCAGCGTCGATTTCTTTGGTCACGGGTTGGAATTTGATTTCGCTGCCCCTCGTGCCGTTGTACAAGGGGATTGGTAGTCTTCTTGGGGGGCTCATCTCAGGCCACAACTTCACAATAGTCTGGTCTTACCAGGGGGGCGTATGGAAGTCGTTCACGCCTCCAAGCACGGGCCCGTTGACGACTATGCAGGATGGGTTTGGTTACTGGATTCACGTGACCAATCCCAGCACGTTGACCGAGTTGGGGTACGTGTTTGCTCCCCCGCCGTCGACTCCGCCCAGTTACACTCTTTCCGCCGGGTGGAATCTGCTAGGCTTCAAACCTCAACCTGACCCTACGGCGCCTGAAACTGTCTCAGTCTACCTTACAAGCATAACCG
>Ga0116115_1001212_pt1 | contig 11508 bp, 9 predicted proteins | sample June2015DPH_10_1_2_FD_89789 | JGI IMG/M metagenome (GOLD analysis project Ga0116115, IMG submission 89789) | Peatland microbial communities from SPRUCE experiment site at the Marcell Experimental Forest, Minnesota, USA - June2015DPH_10_100 | ecosystem: Environmental > Terrestrial > Soil >... | reverse complement strand
CGGCCTTGTCACCGTTGCCCTGATCGCACGCTTCCTTTCTCCGGCGGAGCAGGGATATTACTACACGTTTGGGAGCCTAGTGGCTCTGCAGATCGTGTTTGAGCTGGGCTTCTCCTACGTCATTTTGCAACTCGCGAGCCACGAGCGAGCTGAGCTCACTATCTCCAGTGATTATGAAATCAGCGGAGCCCCAATTGCGCATGCCAGGCTGGCGTCAGTCATGCAGAAGTCAGTTCGGTGGTATTCGGTGGCCGCCGTGCTCATGGCCGCGGCATTGCTTCCTGCCGGTTTTTATTTCTTTTCCACGCATCAGCATGCGGGGCAAACTGTTTCCTGGCAGCTTCCCTGGTGTTCTGCGGCGTTGATGGCCGCACTCAACTTCCAGCTTGACCCGTTCCTCTCTTTCCTGGAAGGCTGCGGCTATGTTCCGGAAATTGCGCGTCTCCGGCTCATGCAGTCGGTAACGGGAAGCCTGCTGGCTTGGGCAGTTCTGATGAGCCATCACGGCCTGTTCGCTCCGTCGATGATGCTCTTCGGAATGGCGTCCACCTCGCTTCTGTGGCTGACGGGGAAACGAAAATTATTGCTCGGACTACTGCGGCATCAAACTGGCACCCATCGAATCCGATGGATTCAGGAAGTCTGGCCATTCCAATGGAGAATTGCCGTAAGCTGGCTCAGTGGCTACTTCCTGTTCTGGATCTTCAATCCGGTCCTGTTTGCCTTTCGCGGTCCCGTGGAGGCGGGCAGGATGGGAATGTCGCTCAGTCTGGCAAATGCGATTCAGGCTATCGCCGTTTCCTGGGTGAGCACAAAATCTGCGCCCTTTGGAACCCTGATCGCCCGCAAGGAATATCGACGGCTTGATCAAGCATTCTTCCAGGCACTCTGGCAATCCTTTGCCGTTTCTCTCGCAGGTGCTCTGGTGGCTTGGCTGGGATGTGTTTACCTCAATTTGCGGCACTTTAGTTTTGCTCAGCGTCTACTCGACCCGCTTTCTCTCGGGATTTTGCTGCTTTACATGATCGTAAATGTCATTATTTCTGCACAAGCTTACTACCTTCGTGCACATAAGCGCGAGGTACTCTTCGTCAATTCGCTCGTCGGCGCTGTAGCTGTCACGGTCTGTACCTTCATCTTTGGACGGCGCTACGGCGCCATAGGGATAGTGGTCAGCACCTGCCTTCTCAATTGGGGCGGACTGGTGTGGGCGACGTACAAATTCCGAAAGTACCGAAAAATTTGGCATACCCCGCAGGCCCCGCCCGTATCTGCGTGATGAACAGCACTGACCGTATGCTTTGGTATGATGGATTTTCTACACACCTAGTTCTTCTGATCTTGATGGTTCTAGCGGTCGTGTATCCCAGACCTGAGTGCGGAGTAGTTTTTAGCGTTTGAATATGACTGGCGAAAACCCACTTCTCACCATCGCGACTCCCAGATCCGTCGAGATGATGTCAGTATCGATTATCATTCCGACATTTAATGGCGCGTCTCGCATCGGAAACTGCCTGGATGCACTTGTGCACCAGACGGCGGGACGGGATGCAGAGATTCTAGTCGTCAATGACGGCTCAACCGACAACACTGCGGATGTTGTTGCCGGCTTTTCCGGCATTAGTCTCATTACTCAGTCGAACGCCGGGCCCGCAACGGCGCGCAATCGCGGAGCTCTGGAAGCTCGCGGGACAATCATCCTGTTCACCGACGATGACTGCGTGCCAACGCCGGAGTGGTTGGCCGCCATGATCGAACCCTTCAAAGATCCAAGCGTCGTCGGAGCGAAAGGCATCTACCTCACTCGTCAAAAGAGTCTCGCGGCTCGTTTTGTGCAGATCGAATACGAAGACAAATATCGTCGAATGTCAGATCTTCCTCAGATTGACTTCATTGACACCTATTCAGCCGGGTTTCGCCGAGACCGGTTTCTTGAGATGAACGGTTACGACACGAGTTTCCCGGTTGCTTGCGCGGAGGACGTGGAGCTCTCCTACCGTATGTCTGCCCGCGGCTGGACGATGAAATTCGTCCCCACGGCGATCGTCTACCACACGCATCCCAATACGCTCTGGAAGTATCTCCGCAAGAAGTACAAATTCGCCTTTTGGCGCGTACTGGCGGTACGTAAGAACCCGAATAAGGCTATGAAGGATACCCACACACCGCAGCTGATGAAGCTGCAGCTTCTGTTCGCCCCCGTGCTACTGCTTGCAATTCTTGGCGATTTGGTGGTGCACCCGAGAGTACCTGCTTCGCTGCTGGTGTGCGCCGCTTTTCTGGTCAGCACGTTCCCATTCGCATGGCGAGCCGTCTCGAAAGACCCAACAATCGGGCTGCTTTCTCCCGTCCTGCTAGCCGCGCGAGCCTGTGCGCAACTGGTGGGCGTGACAGCGGGTCTGATCTACGTCCTCCGTAAGCCTGCCGAGTCCGCAACCGCGTCTCACGCCTGAAGTTTGTATTCGGGATCAGTTCCGTCGTCGCAAAGAACGAATTCGCGCGCTGTAAAATCGTGGGTTGTATGTTTAACATGTGAAGACGAGACACGAGGTTGATCAGATCGAAATGAATGCCTGGATTGAGGAACCCGGAAACTGATGTCCGAGGAACTGCGGCGCCGTGAAATCACAAAGCCATTGCTGACGATTGCGATTCCAACCTACAACCGCGCCTGGTGCCTGAGAGAGCTTCTGCCGGTTCTTGCTGATCAGCTTAAAGATGAACCGCGAGTCGAGTTGATTATCTCTGATAACGCTTCCCCGGACGAAACCCCGTCAGTGGTGCAAGACTTTGTGGCTCGCGGTCTTCCGGTTCGCTACATTCGTAATTCTCAGAACATAGGGCCCGACGCGAATTTTTTGCAGTGCTTTGAGCAGGCGCGGGGAAAGTACGTTTGGATTTTCAGCGACGACGATCTTATCGTTCCTGGGGGGCTTGCCAGGATTCTCTTTTATTGTGAGGCTGCTGAATACGACCTGATTTGGGTAAGCAGCTATTCATTCGGAAAGTTCCACATCCCTCTCACTGCGAAGGCGCGACGCGACGCGGTCGAAATCTCCGATCCAGTGGCATACGTCAAACGCATCCACGTTTTTTTTACTTTTATATCCGGGAACATTATCAATAAGGACACGGTGTTGGCAGGCGGGCCAAAAGCTTTTTCCAGTTTGGTCGGAACAGGTCTAGCACAGCTCGGCTGGACCTATACAGCGTTGAACCGGTTTACTCGGGGGCTCTACATTCGGGAAACCCTGATAGCGGTGCGGGCAAACAACACCGGTGGTTATAAAGTATTTCAGGTTTTCGGATCTACCTTGGCGACGATCACAAAAACCTGGTTGAGCTCCGCGAACTTGGGCCGCATCGTGATGAACGGAACGGTCCAAAGGTTCTGGCCTGTGATGTTGCTTGAATACAAGAAGAGCGCCAGTGCCTTCGCTGACCAGAGCAAACCTCAAGTGGTATTGAGTCCACTTTTTAAGGACAACATCAGGTATTGGGTCTTTGCCTACCCGGTTATCGTGCTCCCCTTTCTTCTGGCTTCGGTGTGGGTCCTTTTCGTTCGCATTCTCAACCGACTGGATAAGGTCGCTGGATTCCCCATGCTTTGTTGGCGGGTTCCTGGCAATGGCACTGATCAGTCGAGCGAAAATCTCTAAAGTCGTTTGGAGCGGGAATAGTCACGTATGATGGATAGTGCTCCGCCTACCATATTGAGGCGCGCCCAAAATATGAAACACAGGGGTGATCCAGTCCGCACGGAATGGTCTCTGCGGATGTCTTTGAGTCGGAGCGTTGGGCGCGGAGGCTTAGAAAAACCCGAAGAAGCGAGCGGCACCTGACTACCTCGGCTTGCGAAGGACAAACGTCGCATAACTACACAGTTGCGGGACCGGGTGTTTCAACAGCAGCCTAGTCTTCAACATTTCCAGCCTGTGGAGCCATGGAAGTCTGATTTGATAGTACCAATGACCGAAGTATCCCGTATAGGCGAGAACCTCAAAACCTATTTTCTGGAAGCGCCGAATCATCAAGCTGCTTGGCCCACGGCTCCAGCTGTAATGAGCCTCGAACTTACCATGGAGATGTTCGTCCCGTGGCGAGAAAACATTCTGCAAGATGCCTCCAGCTCTTTCTGGCAGAAAGCGATTGGCAACGAATGGAAGGGCCCATAGAGTCGAGAAACAATGAGCCGAGATGCCACCGGGCCGCAATATTTTGTAGATATTACGGTGGTATCGATTACCGTCCCTGACATGTTCACCAACCATCCGTGAAAGGACGCAATCAAAGCGGCCGGTGAGAGAAGGATCAACGGACTTGGCTGACAAGTCCAGTATAAGCCGCTCAAAGGCCAGGTCTCTTTTCTGCAATTCTTCGGCGCTTAAATCGCTGGCTACGTAAGAAAGGTGGTTAGCTTGAACGAATTGCGGAGAGAGCGTCGGGTTTGCGCCTGCGCCGACTTCCAGTATCTGTTTGCAACCGTGTTCGGCGATCAAGGACTTAAAATAATCCTCTGCCATAACCCATCCTGGGAAGTTCGCGACAAAGTCGTACGAAATAATCATGCTTAGATCGGCCTTCAGATTTGCGGAGTATGCCCCAAACGCCTTCGTATGACATGGGCCAATGCATCGACCCGTTTTTCTCCAAGCAGATAGCCGAGCAGGAAGTAGAAGTGGAACAACGGATATTTTGCAAATCCCATTCGTCCGTATCCACGGTATAGCTGGTAATAGTCTTTCAATGGCAAGTTAAGCTGGTCTTTGATGTATGGGTAGAAGTAGTTAGCATAATCGTGAGTAACATCTTCAACTACATCGATTCCTCGAGTCTCTCGCAGACTCCGGACGATTGACAAGGCGCCACGGATCATATTAAGGCGCGCCTGAGGCGTGTATTTTCCGGGAATGTACTTCCCTCTCTCCTGGGGGCTGTTTCCGAAATCCGGCGTGCTATTCCTGCACAGGACCAACACCTCTGGGGTGCAAACGGCGGTCCTATCGACGAGAACACTTGCCGTCAGGTGCATCTGGTAATAAAGAGTGCCATCGAATTTGCTGGTCGCCGCCGCGTGCGCGGAGTCGCGGTGAACAATGTATCCGGAAATGACGCCCGAACGACGGAAAGCAAATCGAATTGCAGGTACACCAGCGGCGAATTCTTTTTCTTCGTCGAACCAGCGAATCTCCTGGACCCAGTTCTCAGGCGATTCGTCGAAACAGGCATAGGCCTTCAACACTAGACCAACATTTGGATGACGGCGGATTACATTAGCTGCATTTTCGAGGGCATGTTCGCACATGATATCGTCATTACCCATGAAGAAGCAGAACTCGCCCGAAGCTTTTTGCGCCAGATTACGGACGTTTCCGTCGTAACCGAGGTTCGCATCGTTCTCAAAATAACGCAGTGTTTCCGGATAACGCGACTGGTATTCGCGCACAATCGCCGCAATCTGCTGGCGCTCGCGAGACAAATCTTCGCAGATGACAACTTCGAAGTCGTGGCAATCCTGGGCAAAAATCGAATCGAGAAGAGGAGGCAGATGCTCCGCCCGATTGTAGGCGGGAATGCAGACGGAAAAAAGCTTGCGAGTATGAGTCACGCTCTATCCCACTTGCCTGTTTTAGGATTGAAAATCTTGATGGGCTTTGCCGGTGCTCCAGCAACGATGCTATTAGGAGGAACCACGCCTCGAACTACGGAATTTGCGCCGACAATCGCACCCCGGCCAATGGTCGCAGGTCCTATGATCACCGAATTGTCGCCAATCCACACGTTCTCACCAATAACAACAGGCCCTCCGCCGCCTAACAAGCGATGCGCAGGCGGTTCCTCTGGGGAGCTTTGTGACTCTCCCCGGTATGCCCCGTGATTGTGGTCGGAAACATAAATCCTGCTGCCAAGAAGACAATGACTGCCAATCACGATGCTGGCTATCGATGAAATGTGCACCCCATCGGAAAAACTGACATGGTCGCCAATCGCGATCTGCGGTTGAAACTGCTGCGAGCGGTAGGACGTCACGGCTTCGAGCCAGAGATTACGTTCTGCATAAACCTCCCTGCCAAAGGAAATATGTCGTCCGCCAATCACCCGGCAACCCGGTCCGAGCCGCAAGCCAGGAGCCCTAAGCAAATTGGCTATGACGGAGCTTGTCATTCTATTCCAAGAATGACCTGCAATTAGCAACAACCCAATTCCAGTCGGGTTCGCTTCAAACAGCCTCGAAATGGCGGTCAGAGTTTTCTTCATTCACGGGTTGGCCTTTCTTCGAGCCTCTGCACGCGGAGTCATAGGCAAGATGTATTCATGTTCGAGCGGTCTCACCTGGATTCCAAACTTCTTAATGAGCGGGACATCCTGTCCGAACGCGGAGTCGCCCCGTTTCGACAAGATGTCGCAGCTCTCGATTCGTTTCGGTCCCAAGTCCCGAATCAGCTTGCTTACATGGCCCTTGCCGCATCCCCAGTCTAGAACAGTGAGATCGCTAAAGGCGCAACCCAATTGCTTTTCAGCTAACGCCTTCACAAAGCGTGTCAGGTAAACATAAAGATATTGACCCGAAGGATTAGCCAGGAAACTGTGAAAGGCAAAGTTGCCGCCGTTGCACGAATCTCTTCGTCCAATGGCCAGGGCTTTGAGAATATCTCCCTGCGTAACGATCGCACTGAATCGTTCACGTCTGCCATGCGTCCACCCCGTTCCCAAACATCATTGCCTCCTCGCCTCAGCATGATTTTCGGTCTGCATCGGATTGCCTGCAAGCAATTCGCGCACTCTGGTAGCCGTGCTCGGCCATGAGAATTCAGCAGACCGCGTCAGGCCTTTATCTCGTAGTTGCTGGCGTAATGCGGCATCGCTCACAATTTGCTCCATGGCTCTAGCGATCTGCTCCACCGAAGTTGGGTCCACAAGAAGAGCAGCGCCTCCAGCAACCTCGGGCATGGCAGTGACGTTCGCAGTGAGCACGGGCGTGCCGCACCCCATTGCTTCCAGGATCGGGAGCCCAAATCCCTCATAAAGAGAAGGGAATACCAGTGCCTCGGCGCCGCGATAAAGCGAAGGCAACTTTGTTTCTGGAACCACACCAGCGAAATACACCTGTTGGGTTACATGGAAACGTTCAATGCAATCGGTAAGCTCCGCCGTGGGCCCGCCCGTGAACACCAGATGCATCCCGGTAGGAAGGTCAGCTCCGGCGAAAGCTTCCACCACCCGGAACTCGTTTTTATGTCGCTTGCGATTACTTACGCACAAAAGGTAAGGGAATTGCAGACCGTAGCAATTCTCCGCGGGCTGATACGTAGGATCAACTCCACACCCAACGTTGAGGACCTTTTCTGCCGACACGCCCGACCACTCGACAATCTGCGTACGCGTAAATTCCGAGACCGTAAATATGCTGAAAGCGCGTTGACAAGCTCGTTTCATTACCGTTGCGTAGTACAGCCGAATGAGCGGACTGCTGTTCTCCGGGCAATGAATGTGACTGAGGTCGTGGATGGTGAAGACGAATCGTGAGTTACAGAAGAGCGGCGAATTATATCCCGGCGAGAAGAATAAGTCATTGCGTGTCAGCCCGCTGAGCGCGTGCGCGAGGCGCCACGCATCCAGCGGCGCGGCGGGATGCCCAGCCAGGGGAACCGGACGATAATCGAGACCGGCGAGCACATGCCGCGCAAAACGACCGATGCCATGATCTCCGATCCACCGCTGGTCCGCATAAATCATGGCGCAATGATAGCTAATGCTGCGCCAGTAATTGCAAGCTGCGAAGTGATCTGAGTCCAGTCGCGTAGTCCGCGGATGAAGGCTCCTGTGGGGAGTTTGTAAGGAACAACGATCTGATCGCCCGGGTACACTCGGATACGATCGAATTTTGTGCCCGTGAAAAGGCCATTGACATTATTGGCCGCGACTACAACTCCGTTTGCGCGCAGCACGAAGGCATGGTGCATGTCCGACTGGGGTTTTCCCTTGCCGGCGATGTCGAGATACGCCCCGGCCGTACTACGAGGTTCGTAAATGAACGATCCGGGATTGTACACATCTCCTACGACCGAGACGGTGGAAGGAGTATGGGGAATGGCAAGCCGGTCGCTGTCTTCCATCACCATATCGGGAAAATCGGTGAGGCTATTGTCCTTGGGCTTAACGGGGAGTGCAACGCGTCCGCTGGCGCGGGTACTACGGAGTTGGTCAATGATGGCTTGTTGTGCCGCCAGCAGTTGCGGCAGTTCCCCTGGGCTGGTGGAAGCTGCTACCGACACGGCCGACTGCCGGATTTGTACCTCCATGGTGGTGGCCAACTGGTCCAGACTCTTTTGTTGGTCGACGCGCGCAGTTTCGCGGGTTAATTGGGAACCGTAAACGTAGGCGTTAGGAGTAAGGCCGCCCGCGCGTTGCAAAACGGAGCGGAGGGTTTCATTGGTTTCGAGTTTATAAACGCCGGGGCGCCGTACTTCGCCTTCGACGATCACATACTGAGAGCGTTCTGTCTGAGGAACGGTGATATCGCGCTGAGAGAATATCGTTACGATATCGCCGGGCTGCAATTCTAAATTGCTTGCTTCGTCATGTTCCAGGATTGCCTTGCGGGGGCTCATCCACAGAAGCTTCGAGGAGAGATCGATAGGATTGACGCGCTGGATAATGGCGTAATCCCAGTTGATCTCGGGGGCATAGCGGCGCACATCCTCGGCAATGTCCCTGACCGTGTTGGGGTTGGGATTGTTCGGATTGCTGCTCACGGGCTGTGAAGGCTGTTCATTCCCGGACGGAGGATTGCCGGCTTTCGAAGAATCACTTGCGGATGGGTTTTGTTCGTTCTGCGCGTAGATCGCATCCGCCAGATTTGAGGAACTCGCTGCATCGGGTAAAGTCTCCGGAGAGTTGGGATTTTGGGCTGAGTCCGGAGCGCCAGGTGTTGCGGTGCCGGTGAGCGCGGTGCCATTGGCCGGTTGTTGATTCGATGTGGAGCGGTTGCTCGATGGCGGTGTGGTTTGAACCGGATATTCGGTGGCGCGGCCATTGACGATGGCGGCACGATTGCGCCAGTAGCGGCGAGTGAGCAATGCCTGTGCGTTAGGAATCAGGTCGCTGATGCGCATGCCCGGCTTCCAGGGATAGCGCCCGGGGTTGGCAACATTGCCGCGCAAGGTTACGGTATCTTCGAAACGAGGAACGATGGAAAACACGCGGACAATATCACCATCCTGAAGTGGCAGAGCCCGGGACTGCGCATCGTAGGGAAACTCCAGAGTCTTACGCGCCTGGTGATCCACGAAGCGATCGACGGTGATCTTATTGGTGTCGGCGACGGTGCTCAGGTCGCCTGCAATCTCAATCAAATCGTTCAGGGTAGAACTGTCCTTCATTTCGTAGATGGCCGGCGAATTAACGGAACCGGAGATCGCGACCAAGGGGCCAACGTGGGGAATGTAGAGGACATCGCCGGGCAGCAGACGGACATCCTTTGACTTGTCGCCTTTGATCAGAAGGTCATAGAAGTCAAAATCGGTGATGGTAGCGCCATCGCGGCGGACCTGGATGTGGCGCAACGATCCCTGGGGGGTAGGTCCGCCGGAAGCGAAAATCGCATTGACCAGCGTACTCAACGAACTGATGGTATAGGTGCCGGGATAACGAGCATTGCCAACAACAATAATCTGGATGGATCGAAGCCGGCCGATGCTTGCGGTGACATTGAAGTTCTTAAATATCTTCGAAATCTCACTTTTCAGGTGTTGTTCCAGATCTCCATAGTGGATGCCCGCAACGGATATTTGTCCAACCTGCGGGATGTAAATTTGGCCAGATCGATCCACGATGACTCGCAAGTTGGCTTCAATTTTTCCCCAAACCCTGATCTGTAGTTCGTCGCCCGGGCCGATGATGTAGTCGCTCGGAACCTGCATGAAATCGACCGGAGAGAACGTACTGGGAGCCTGGACAAACAACGACTGGCCGAACAATGGCAGTGGCCGTCCAACGGAGTCGGCCACCATCTGTTCGAATTCGGTTTCCGGCCGAGTCGGCACCGGGCGGTGCCAGATTTGCGAGGGATTGAGCGGAGCCCTGGTCGGAGTGTACTGGTCCGGACTGAAGCCATAAGGCGTGGACAACACCGGCGTGCGCATGGGGAGAGACGAGCCGCCGCCAATTCCTTGAATGCTACTGGATCGTTGTTGCTCTGCAGAGCTGCATAGCGGGGTCGCGGCGATCGTCGGATCGGAGCAATCCACAGATGTTCCCTGAGACGATGTGCCCTGAGATAAGGGATCACTGAGGGACTGCGAAGAACATATTCCAACGGCGAAAACCATGAGCAACGCGAGTAGCAGCGATTTTTGCATGATCAATTCAGAAATCCCGTAATCCCGAAGAGTGTAGACTCAAACCTAGAATTGTACCAAGTGGCCCATGCAAGGATTCTCAAATGGTTCGAATTGCGGGGAGTTCTTGAAATCTTACTTCTCGTCGGAGCGTTTCCCGATTTGCACGGACGGACGGCGAGCGGATTCGGTTTCTGGGTCGGTTTGCGAAATCTTCCTGGCAAAGCGATTGCGTGCGGGCTCGGCAGGTGAGTTTCTGGAACGTACGGTGCACTGAAGAACATACGCTGGCTTACTGCACGCTCAACGTGAGCGCGACTTGATGGCTCAAGCTTCCTGAAGTCGCGGTGACTGTAGCTGTATACGTCCCCGGGCAGGTTGCCCAGCAGAACCGAAACAGCGTTCGAAGTTAAGATTGCCAGTGGTGGCTACGAGGTCGAGTTTTTCCATCGTTGTTGAAATCAGCTGCCGCCAGGGCAATCGCTTGCGCATTCAGCGCGTAGCTCACTAAGGGCTGAAAGCTTCCCGTCGCCTTTGCCCAGGAGAACGCCTATGCCGAAGGTTCCCACCTGCGAAAGGAATCGGAACTGCAACATCGAGATAACTATCCCCGTTGAAATTTCCTACCGCCAAACTATAGGCATTATTCGGAATGCTCGTCACCTTCTGGCCCTGAAAAGTGCCATCGCCGTTGCCGATCAGGACCGAAAACGTACTGTCCTGGGAATTCGAGACCACAAGATCGGGCTTGCCATCGCCGTTGACATCTCCGATCTGCAGTGACGTCGGGCCGTTGCCAGCCCGTCCACACGAGATCATTGCGACTTCTTAAGAATCTTGTTCGCAGCGTGCCGGTTCGGAAATGATGTCGTACAATTCGATTGCTCTGTCCAGCAGTACGGAAGTATGAACGAGTTATCGCCGGATACTGCGCACTCAAAGTTGATTCGTTTTATCGGTTCGTAGACCGCAAACTCAGCCATCGAAGTGATCTTCAAAAGGGGCACTCATGCGCAATAGGGTTCTAGATTTACTGTGTGGAGGGGTAAGGTGGACCCCAAAGTCAAGACCATTTTTTGTCGACAATAAGTTAATGTCTGGCAAGGTCGAATTGTGTGTATTCCGTTCGTTCTCGTTTGAAAAAGGCCGTTCATTCCAGTAGCAGCCT
>Ga0116115_1001201_pt1 | contig 11544 bp, 13 predicted proteins | sample June2015DPH_10_1_2_FD_89789 | JGI IMG/M metagenome (GOLD analysis project Ga0116115, IMG submission 89789) | Peatland microbial communities from SPRUCE experiment site at the Marcell Experimental Forest, Minnesota, USA - June2015DPH_10_100 | ecosystem: Environmental > Terrestrial > Soil >... | reverse complement strand
CGGTGTTAGAGGCATACCGACGCTCATCTTGTTCCACAAGGGCGAGGCTGTGGACCGTGTCGTCGGGGCCGTCCCGAAGGGGACGGTAGACAGCCTCATCAAGAAGGTGCTTGCCAAGACAGCGTAAAGGTCGGGGAGGGAAGCAGGCTTACTTGGGCGTGATGAGCGCCTTGGCCCTCTTGTCTTTCTCGCCCTCCACGTGGACCCGGTCCTCGTTTATGTAGTAGGTAACCGTGTTCCCCGAGACCCTGTCATTGCCGGAGAAAACGACAACGTCCCCTTGCAGGATGATCTCGCCTTTATCGTTGTAGAAAAAGGCCTCTTTGCAGGTCGCCGTTCTATCGAGCTTGACGATTTTCACGTTACCTTCTGCCTTGGCTCTGTCGATCTCGTTCGTCTCTTCATTTATGTATGCGGTGAGCATGTCAGAAAAAAGGTAGAGGTCTACCTGCTTGGCAATAACGTTGCCCTTGAAGACGATGATCTTCCCTTTTTCCAGTCCTTCCATCGTGTCGGCCACCACATCGACCGGCTTCTTTTCGGAAAAGAATCCGAGGGAGTCTTTTTTGTCGCCCGTTTTTTTCGACTGCTGCTTCTCTCCGTCGCTCGCGGCGCCTGCTGCAGCCGGCGCTTCCTGACGCGCAGCCGTTGCGGTCTTGCGGGCTTCTTGCCCTCCCGCCTGTGCTTGCGATGATCCGCCCGGCCCTCCGGCCGGAGCCTGGACCGAGCCTTTCGGGCTTTCACTAGCTTTTGCCTCAGTCTCGCCCCCTTTTTGTGTTTCCTCCGGTCTGAGATCGATCTGCCTCACCTTCTGTTCTTCATAAGAAAAGTCGGCCGGCCGGGCAGTCGCCGCCTTTCCGTCCCCGCCGACAGTCGGATTGGCAGCGGCAACCTGCAAGGTCTTTCGCTCACGCTTTACGGACCGGCCGTACGTGCCGTTCGGATATTCCTTCTTGAGCCTGTCGAGGTAGCTTTGTGCTTTCTCGGGGTTCTGCAGCTCCCTATAATCCTGAGCCAGGTAATAAAGGGCCTTGTCCCTGTCTTTCGCTTTGGGATACTTTTCGAGAAAGTACTCGAGGCGCATAATGGAGGCATTATACTTTCCGTACTTGAGGTAGAACTCGCCCACGTAGAATTCCCGGGCCGCCAGCTTCTGGGTGAGGTTCGCAAGATGGACCTCGGCATCCTTGGCATAGGGGCTGTCGGGATAACGATTCTTTAAAAAGGTGAAACGCTCCAGCGCCTTGAACGTATTCGCCTGATCGCGTTCGATTGAAGGAGACGTTTTCTCGTAGCATTCCGCGAGGCGCCTCAGGGCGTATGCTGCGTTTTCGTCCTCAGGATAGCTGTTGATAAAGTCCTCATAGATGCCGGCGGCGGCGGCGTACGACTTTTTATCGAAGTTGGCGTCCGCCTGTTTTATCTGCGCAACCAGCGCGATAGGGTCGAAAGGGTAGTTCTCACGGACTTTGCTGAAGCTTGCTATTGCCTTATCGTAGTTTTTCTTTTTCATGAAGGCCAGACCTTCGATGTAAAGGTTCCCGGGGCTGTCGACCTTTTTCACTTCGGTCTTCTTGCCGCCGCAGAAGGCAACGGTAAGGCAAAGGATAGCAAGCATTAAAAGACTTTTGCGCATCGTTTACTATAACAGAAACGAAGAATTTATGCTAACCTTAATGTCGAGGATTCGCGCCCCTGAAACCGAACGGAAGAGCCAAGATAGAAGCACTCTCGGAGAGTGCGTCATGGACAGTCTGGAAGAGCTGATCGCGGAAGGCCTTGCCCACTTCCGCATCGGGTGCGGCGCCCGATGCGTCTCCAGTCTCGCGTCTTACGTACGAGAGCTTGACAGGTGGAGCCGGACGATGAACCTAGTCGGCCTCAAAGGAAGCAGCCGGGTCGTCGCCGAGCTCGTGTATGACGCCTTTTTCCTCCACTCGCGCATAGCCGGTGCGAGGTCGCTTCTCGACCTCGGCTCAGGATCGGGCGTGGTCTCTGTCTCCATGGCAATACTCGACCCCGAAAGGAGGATTGTATCGGTTGAGAAAAACCTGAAGAAGGCCCAGTTCCAGAGGCATGTGAAACGGCTTCTGGGTCTGGACCGGCTGGAAATCGTCCACGGTCGCATAGAAGAAGCGCCGCGCACGGGCGTCGATGTTCTCATCGCAAAGGCTTTCGGCCCGGTGCCTGTCGTCCTCGACAAGGGAAGAAGGCACCTCAACGAAGGGGGATCGGCCTATATCGTCAAGGGCAAGGGGCAAAAGGCGCCTGCCCACGAGGGGTTTCTATTACAGCGCGAGGAGAGTTACAGCCTGCCGGGGAACGACAAGGCGTACCAGCTTTTCGTGTACAAAAAGGTTTCATAGAAAGATTGTTTTGTGCTAATGTATCTTGTCTATGGGTAAGATCATCGCGATCGCAAACCAAAAAGGCGGTGTGGGAAAAACGACAACGGCAATCAACCTCGCGGCGTCGGTCGCCGTAGCCGAGCATCGGACGCTTCTCGTAGACATGGACCCCCAGTGCAACGCGACGAGCGGCGTCGGCGTCTCTTACGGGAAGCTGAAAGAGCACCTGTACCGCACCGTGATAGGCGACGCGGCCATAGAACGGGTCATTGTGAAAACGGCCCTTCCGATGCTCGACCTTGCCCCCGGCCATCCCGATATGATCGGAGCAGAGATCGAGCTCCTCGACATGGAAGAAAGGGAGCTGATCTTGAAAAAGGCCATAGCAGGGGTAAGGGAGAGCTACCTTTTCACCATTATCGACTGCCCCCCTTCCCTGGGCCTCCTCACCGTCAACGCGCTGGCTGCCTCCGATTTTGTCATCATTCCTCTTCAATGCGAATACTACGCGCTGGAAGGACTCGTCCTTTTATTGAAAACGATCTCTGTCATAAAGAAAAGGCTCAATCCGGAACTGGAAATTCTTGGCGTGCTTCTTACCATGTTCGACAAGCGGAACAACCTTTCCTTCCGCGTTATGGAGGAAGCCCGGAGACACCTTGGAGACAAGGTTTTTCGGACGGTCATACCGAGGAACGTCCGGTTGAGCGAAGCGCCGAGCTACGGGAAACCGGTGATCCTCTATGACGCGGCATCGAAAGGCGCCGAGAGCTACCTCGACCTGGCAGCAGAAATATCGTGTGACGGGAGTTAAATGCGCAAGAAAGACCCGCTCGGAAGGGGGCTGTCGGCCATCCTGAGGGATGTGGACGAGGGGGGTGTTCATCCCATCCCCGTCCAGCAGATATTGATGAACCCCAACCAGCCCCGAATCGAGATAAGGCGAGAATCTCTTCAGGAGCTCGCTGCTTCCATTGAAGAAAAAGGTGTTCTGCAGCCGATCCTCGTCAGGAGGAAGGAGGGCGCCTACGAGATCATCGCGGGCGAGCGCCGCTTCAGGGCAGCGAAAATGGCGGGGCTTAAAGAGGTTCCCGCTATTATCAAGGAAGCGGACGATCGGGAGGCCCTCGAGCTCGCTATGGTGGAGAACCTGCAGAGGGAAGATTTGAATCCTCTTGAGATAGCGACCGTATACCAGCGTTTCGTAGACGACTTCGGCTACACCCATGAGGGACTGGCAAAAAAAATGGGCATCGAGAGAAGCTCCGTTTCAAACTATATAAGACTCCTCAAACTCCCTTCATGGATAAAGGATCTCCTTGCATCGGGCAAGCTGACGCAGGGCCACGGCAGGACCCTTATAACACTGAAGAGCGAACAGGAGCAGAAGCGATACGTGAGGAGGGTGCTCGACGAAGGCCTTTCGGTGAGAGAGCTGGAGAGGGTCAGGAAAACAGGCCGCGGCGCGAGCGCCTCGCCCTTCCTCGATGCTGAGGAAATGCTGCGCGAGGCGTTGAAAACAAAGGTACAGGTCACATTCAAAGGGAATAAGGGCAAGGTTATTATCGAATTCTATTCCAGGGAAGACCTCGATAGGCTGCTGGACTGCCTCGGCGTCGCGCCTTAAGAGTAAGGTTCGGACAGAAATGGGTTGAAAATCCGGGTGATTCCATGTTATGAAAGGTGGCGAGCAAATTCTCGCGTCTGACAAGGCTCGGGGGGGCAAGTATGATCGAATTTAACTATACGATTATTATACAGTTTTTTCAGTTTCTCATCCTCCTCATCCTCCTCAATACGCTGCTCTTCAGGCCCATCCTCGGCCATCTCTCGAAGCGCAGGGCCGCCATCCGGGACCTTGCGGAGAGGGCGGAAGAGAAGAAGGAGGAGGCTGAAGGCCTCTCCCGGACTTACGACGAGGGCCTGAAGGAGAAGAAGCTCCCCATACTCGAAGAGAAGGAGGCAGCGCTCAAAGAGGCGCACGCTGCTTCGATGAAGGTCATAGAAGAGGCGAGGAGAGAGCTTGCAGGCGAGCTCGCCAAGGCCAGAGAGGCGGTAAGGACTGAGGCGGAAAGGACCCTTGGCGCCCTTGTCGGCGAGTCCGACCGCCTTGCAGTCGAGATAGCGCATAAGGTTACAGGAAGGGGTGCGTAATGGGACTCGGAAAGGACCTCCCCCTGTGGCTGCAGCTCCTGTTCCAGTTCATCAACTTCGGGCTCCTCGTCTTCGCCCTTGTCTACCTTTTGAGAAAGCCCCTTGGCGACTACCTCCGCAAAAGGAGCCAGTCCGTAAGAGAGAAGATGGAAGAGGCCGGCCGCCTGATCGCCGAAGCAGAGGAGGCAAAAAAGCTTTATGAGGATCGGCTCTCCAGGCTCGATGCCGAGATTGCGTCCTTCCGGAAGTCGATCCTCGAAGAAATGGAGAAGGAGAAAAAGAAGATCGCCGACGAAGCACAGGCCCTTGCCTTGAGGATAAGCGGCCAGGCCCGCCTCGCCTACGAGCAGGAGATGCGAGAGGCGACGGCTAGGATCAGGGCCGAGATCGCCGATCGGACGATAAAAACGGCCGAAGAGAAGGTGCGCAAGATCTTCGGAAAGGATGACCACGACCGGATGGTTGAAGAGTTTATCCGAAAGGTAAGGAGCGTCAATTGATACGCCAGTCGATCGCTAGAAGGTATGCGAAGGGTCTTTTTGCCGTGGGCGAAAAGGATGGAAGATACAGGGACTACCTGGGAGAGGTGAACAAGGTCTTGTCCCTTGCAGCCGGCGAGCCGAAGATCGAGAAGGCCCTCATGCTGCCCCTGGTCGAGATGAAAAAGAGAAAGGAGCTGCTCTCCGACATCGTGGCCGCTTTGAGCGTCTTGCCCCCCGTTGCCGCAATCCTGGGCCTCCTTTTGGAGAAGCACAGGATGAACTACCTGCCCCTCATACGCGACGCCTACGAGGAGATGGTCGACGACAAGGAGGGAAGGGCAAGGGGCGTATGTCATTCGGCCTATCCTGTACCCGTTGGCGTGAAGCAAAAGATCGAGGAGGCCCTCACGGAGAGGCTCGGAAAAAAAGTGGATCTCAAGGTGGAGGAGGACAAAGGCCTCATCGGGGGGATCAAGGTGATCGTGGGCGGGTTGAGGATCGACGGCAGCGTCAAAAGACAGCTCGAGCTACTGAGCGAACGCATCATGGAGGAGTAGAATATGGCAGTTAAGGCCGACGAGATAAGCAGAATTATAGAGCAGAAAATATCGGGCTTCGAGAGAGAGATCGACCTGCAGGAGACGGGTGCCGTTATCACCGTCGGAGACGGTATTGCGAGGATTTACGGTCTCGAGAACGCCGAGTCCGGGGAGCTGATCGAGTTCCCCCATAACGTCATCGGCATGGTCCTGAACCTTGAGGAAGACAATATAGGCGCCGTTATCTTCGGCGATTACACAGAGATAAAGGAAGGGGACCTCGTCAAGAGGACCGGAAGGATCGCTCGGGTCCCTGTGGGCGAGGGCCTTGTCGGTCGGGTAGTCGACGCCCTGGGGAACCCGCTCGACGGAAAGGGGCCTATCGAAGCAAGCGAGTACAGGAACGTCGAGCAGAGGGCGCCGGGTGTTGTCGTGAGGCAGCCGGTGAAAGAGCCGCTCCAGACGGGCATAAAGGCCATCGACGCCATGATCCCCATCGGAAGGGGACAGCGGGAGCTGATCATAGGTGACAGGGGCACGGGGAAGACGGCCATCGTCATAGACACGATCATAAACCAGAAAGGTAAGGGTGTCTTCTGCTTCTACGTTGCAATAGGCCAGAAGAGATCGTCCGTAGCAAGGATCGTCGACGTTCTTACGGCCTACGGCGCCATGGAATATACTACCGTCGTGGCGGCAACCGCAAGCGATACGGCGCCTCTCCAGTACCTCGCCCCCTTCTCCGGCTGCTCCATGGGCGAATACTTCAGGGACACGGGCCGCCATGCCATGATCGCTTACGACGACCTCTCGAAGCATGCCGTCGCTTACAGGCAGCTCTCCCTGCTCTTGCGAAGACCGCCTGCCAGGGAGGCCTATCCGGGCGACATATTCTACCTCCACTCGAGGCTCCTCGAGAGGGCTGCGAAATGGGACGATGCCCACGGTGGCGGCTCGCTGACCGCCCTGCCAATCATCGAGACCCAGGCAGGCGACGTCTCCGCCTATATCCCGACGAACGTCATCTCCATTACCGACGGGCAGATATACCTCGAACCCGAGCTCTTCTATTCCGGGAACAGGCCGGCCATCAACGTGGGCCTCTCCGTCTCCCGCGTCGGCGGCAACGCTCAGACGAAGGCGATGAAGCAGGTGGCCGGCCGCCTCAGGATCGACCTCGCCCAGTACAGGGAGATGGCCGCCTTCGCGAAGTTCGGGAGCGACCTCGACAAGTCCACCCGGGCCCTTCTCTCGAGGGGCGCGCGCCTGCAGGAGCTTTTGAAGCAGGGCCTCTATTCGCCTTACCCCGTGGAGAAGCAGGTAGTACTGCTCTATGCCGGTACGAACGGCTACACGGACGGCTACCCTGAATCGGCCGTATCGAGGTACGAGGAGGAGATGCTCGCCTACATGGAGAAGGAGCACGCCGACATACTTGCGGCGGTCCGGGACAAGAAGGAAATCGACGCAAACATCGAAGGCTCACTGAACAAGGCTCTCGCCTCCTTCAAGGAGCGCTTCAAGGCGTGACATGGCTACCCTCCGCGATATAAAAAGAAAGATCGGAAGCATAAAGAGCACGCAGACGATCACGAGGACCATGAGGATGATCTCAGCCTCCAAACTGCGGCGCGCCCAGGACGAGCTGGAGAGGGTTACGGCCTACGCGCGGGAGACCGAAGAGCTCCTCTCCCGCATCGCAGGCCCGGAAGTCGCCCATCCCCTCATGGCGGAGCGCGAAGAGATAAAAAGGGTCCTCCTCTTTCCCATCGCTTCCGACCGCGGCCTGTCCGGCGCTTTCAATCTCAACGTGGCCGCCGCAGTCGAGCGCTTCATCCTCAAAGAAAAATCGCGCTACGAAAAGATCGGCGTCTACCTCGCGGGAAGGAAAATCAGGGACTACTTAAGGCGGAGAAGGATCGAGACGGAGAAGGAATGGCTCGACGTAAAGACGGCGGGGTACGAGATTGCAGGCAGGATGGCCGCCGAAATTACGGATCTCTACCTTTCCGGGGCGTATGACAGAGTTTACCTCATTCATACCCACTTCCGCTCGGCCGTAAAGCAGGAGGTCAGGTTCGAGCAGTTCCTGCCGCTTCCTGCAGGCAAGGCCGACGGCGTGGACTACCTCTGCGAGCCGGATAAAGACACGATACTTTCCCGCTTTGTTCCCCATTACGTGCGCACAAAAATATACTTCGCCCTCGTCGATTCGCAAACATCGGAGCACGCGTCCCGCATGGCGGCAATGGAGAACGCAACAAACAACTGCGGTGAGATGATCGACCACCTCACCCTCGTCTACAACAAGACGCGCCAGCAGAGCATCACCAACGAGATGATGGATATCGTAGGCGGCGCCGAGGCGTTGAGCTCATAAAGGAGGCAGCATGAACGAGGTTACAGGGAAGGTCGTGCAGGTCATAGGGACCGTGGTAGACGTCCGTTTTCCGCCTGAAGCCCTTCCACCAATCTACGGGGCCGTTTACCTTACGAACACGACAATCAATGACAGGAAGGAGAATCTGGTCCTCGAGGTGGCCCAGCATATAGGGGACAGCACCGTCAGGTGCATTGCCATGGAGACGACGGACGGGCTTAGGCGCGGCCAGGAGGCATCGTACAAGGGGACTCCCATCGTCGTGCCCGTGGGCAGGGAGGTGCTCGGCCGCGTGCTGAACGTCGTAGGCGAGCCCGTCGACGGCAGAGGACCGGTCGAGACCAAGGAAAAGTACTCCATTCACCGCGCCGCCCCTACCCTCGTCATGCAGAACACGAAGATCGAGCTCCTGGAGACCGGCGTAAAGGTCATCGACCTCCTCGAGCCCTATCCCAAAGGCGGCAAGGTGGGCCTCTTCGGAGGAGCCGGGGTGGGTAAGACGGTAATCATCATGGAGATGATACACAATATAGCCATGCAGCACGGCGGCATCTCCGTCTTCGGCGGCGTCGGCGAGCGCACCCGCGAGGGGAACGACCTGTGGCTCGAGATGAAGGGCTCAGGTGTCATCGACAAGACCGCCCTCATATACGGCCAGATGACGGAGGTTCCGGCGCCAGAGCGAGGATCGGCCTCACCGCCCTTACGGCGGCCGAGTATTTCCGTGATGAAGAGGGCCAGGACGTGCTTCTCTTTATCGACAACATATTCCGTTTCACCCAGGCTAACTCCGAGGTGTCGGCGCTCCTCGGCCGTATGCCCTCGGCCGTCGGCTACCAGCCGACCCTCGCCACCGACCTCGGTGAGCTGGAGGAGAGGATCACATCGACTCTCCGCGGCTCCATCACCTCCGTTCAGGCCATTTACGTGCCGGCCGACGACCTCACAGACCCGGCCCCGGCTACGACGTTCGCCCACCTGGACGCTACTACCGTTCTCTCGCGCCAGATCGTCGAGCTCGGCATCTATCCCGCAGTCGACCCCCTCGATTCGACGAGCAGGATCCTCGACCCGAAGGTGGTCGGCGACGAGCATTATTCGGTCGCAATGGGTGTGCAGCAGACCCTCCAGAAGTACAAAGACCTCCAGGACATCATCGCCATCCTCGGCATGGACGAGCTGTCCGAGGAAGACAAGCTCGTCGTCTCGAGAGCGAGGAAGATCCAGAGGTTCCTCTCCCAGCCCTTCTTCGTTGCCGAGGCCTTTACCGGCTCTGCCGGCAAGTACGTGCCCATAAGCGAGACGGTGAGAGGCTTCAAAGAGATCCTCGAAGGCGGTCACGACGACCTGCCCGAGCAGGCCTTCTTCATGGTCGGCAACATCGACGAGGCCGTAGAGAAGGCAAGAAAGATGATGGGTGAGTGATGGAGAAACTCCGGCTGGAGATTATCACACCGGAGAGGGTAATGGTGAGCCAGGACGCAAACCTGGTAGAGGCCCCGGGTGCGCTGGGAGAGTTCGGCGTCCTGCCGGGTCACGTCACTTTTCTCTCCACCCTTAACCACGGCGAGGTGCGCTATACTTTCGAAGGGAGGACCCGCTTCATCGCTACGAGCGGGGGCTTTGCCGAGGTCCGGGACGACAGGGTGCTCCTGCTCCTCGACACGGCAGAGTTCGGAGAAGAGATCGATCTGGTAAGGGCCCAGAGGGCAAAAGAGAGGGCCGAGACCGCCCTGAGGGAGCTCTCCCCCGAGGAAGAGGAGTATGAGGTCCTGCAAGCGGCGCTTTTTAGGGCCGTTACGAGGATCTCGACCGCGTCTAAGACCGCCCAATGAAGTTCTCGATAGATGAGAGGCTCTTCGAGCTTTTCTCCGATCTCAAGATCGGATTCCTGGTGTGCCGCATAGACAATAGCCGGTACGGCGAGGACTCCCTGGACTCGACCCTCGAGCGCATACGGACCGGTTTCCGCTACGAGAAGCCCCAGGACCATCCCCATATCAAGGCATGGCGGGAAGCTTTCGGGAAGCTCCGGATGTCTCCGTCAAAGTATCAGAGCTCCATCGAGTCATTAGTGAGGAGGGCTTTGAAAGGCGGCTTTTTCCCCAGGGTCAACCCTCTCGTCGACCTTTACAACACGCTCTCCCTGGAGTTCATGGTGCCCATAGGCGGCCATGACCTTGCCCCTTTGGAGGGCGACTTGTATCTCGGTTTCGCGAAGGGCACGGAGACCTTCACACCCATGGAGGGCGGAGAGGAGGAGACGGCCGAAGAGGGGGAGGTTGTTTACAAGGATGACCGGTCCGTCCTAACCCGGAGGTGGGTCTGGAGACAGTCCGGAAAAGACAAAGTAACGACCCGCACGACTTCCGTGTTCATTCCAATAGATGTCCTCGGGGGGCTTTCCCCGACCATGCCCGAAGAGGCGATGGAGCGGTTCGGCTCCCACTTCCGTCAAAACCGCAACGGGGAGGTCATTTACAGCGATGTCCTTTCCACCCTTAAAACCTCTGCGGAGTTCACCTTCTGAGGACTCCGCTACTGATGTTCCTCGTCCGGCCCGAACGGCGCAGGATGAACCGGCGCCGCTGATCCCGCCGGCTCCCGATAGCGCAAGAAAACAGTTGACATATGCCGTTCCTCAGTAGTTAGATAGTTAGGAATTTCTCCAAGTTTTTGGCGCGCTGCCCGGAGGGTTCTCTCGTACCAAAAAACTGCAAGGAGGTCTAAATGGGGTTTACAAAGGCTTATAGGGTACTGCCCGCACTGCTTACCTTCAGTCTTGCGCTTTTTCTAGGCGTGGGGCCAGCCCTCGCGGGCGAGGCAGACATCGTGCTGCCTGATCTCAGCAACATAAGCTTCAATATCTTCGGCGGCATGCTGAACGGCATCCACATCATGTACTTCGGCCTGCTGATTTGCGTCCTCGGCCTCGTGTTCGGCCTTGTCCAGTCGAATCAGACGAAGAACCTGCCCGCTCACAGTTCCATGCTCAACGTGTCGGACATCATATGGGAGACCTGCAAGTCCTACCTGGCCCAACAGGGTAAATTCCTCGTGGTCCTCTGGGTCCTCATCGCCATCTGTATGACCTACTACTTCGGCGGGTTGCAGCACGCGCCCCTTTTCAACATAGTAGTGATCCTCTTCTGCTCGGTCCTCGGCATCCTCGGCTCGTACGGCGTCGCCTGGTTCGGAATGAGGATCAACACCCGGGCGAATTCCCGCGCCGCCTTCGCATCGCTTTACGGCAAGCCTGTCAACGTGGTCGCCATCCCCTTGCGCTCGGGCATGAGCGTCGGCCTCCTCCTCGTAAGCGTCGAGCTCTTTTTCATGATCTGCATCCTGGTCTTCCTCCCGAAGGAAATGGTCGGTGCTTCGTTCATCGGGTTTGCCATCGGCGAGTCGCTGGGCGCGAGCGCTCTCCGCATCTGCGGCGGCATTTTCACGAAGATCGCCGATATCGGCTCGGACCTGATGAAGATAGTCTTTCATCTGCCCGAGGACGACCCGAAGAACCCCGGCGTTATCGCCGACTGCACGGGCGACAACGCGGGCGACAGCGTGGGACCGACCGCGGACGGTTTCGAGACCTACGGCGTTACCGGCGTTGCCCTGATCGCCTTCCTCGCCCTCGCCCT
>Ga0116115_1001198_pt1 | contig 11561 bp, 9 predicted proteins | sample June2015DPH_10_1_2_FD_89789 | JGI IMG/M metagenome (GOLD analysis project Ga0116115, IMG submission 89789) | Peatland microbial communities from SPRUCE experiment site at the Marcell Experimental Forest, Minnesota, USA - June2015DPH_10_100 | ecosystem: Environmental > Terrestrial > Soil >... | reverse complement strand
GGTGGTCCGTGAGCAGGCCTGGGTGAACGTGTCCCCGGCCCGCAAGTGCTGGAGGCTGGTCTACAACACCAAGACCAGGAGGGTGTTCATCCTCTTCGAGAAGGAGGGGCTGACCAAGACCTTCCAGGCCATGTTCTGCTCCGACCCTACCGACGACGGGCCAGGCTCCGTCACCAGCGAGGAGGGCAGGGGGCAGTGCCTAGAGCACGCCAGGAGGCTGGGCCTGGACATCCGCAGCCGCCGATAGAATCCCCCCGCCAATAGTGTATCCCGATGTATACTAACCGTAGGAGGATACACCCGATATGGCGACCATCACTATAGGCAAGGCCCCCCGGCTGGCAATATCCAACATCAAGTCGCACCGTGGCATGGAGGGCCCTACCCTGGACTGCGACCTCTACCTCGACGGCAGGAAGGTCGGCTACTGCATCGACGACGGGAACGGCGGCGGGATGTACTTCAACTGGGCAGGGTACAGCCCCGACCTGTCCCCCGAGGAGTCGGGGCGCAGGGAGCGGGAGAACGAGGAGGCCGTGGAGCAGTACATCGCCAGCCTCAGCCTGCCCCCGGAGGTAGTCACCGGCATAGGCCCCGAGCCGTTCGAGATGAAGCAGGACCTTGAGCACCTCGTCAACGAGGCGGCTGGCAAGTGGGAGGAGGAGAAGGCGCAGCGGGCGCAGTTCGCACGCCTTGCCAAGGGCAAGGTCCTCTTTCGCATGCCCGGCGAGCCAGCGGACAAGTTCTGGACGATGGCGCTCAAGAGCAGGGGCAAGGTATGGACGGTGGAGCAGGTGAAGGCCGCCGTTGTCAAGCGCTACCCTGGGGCCATCTTCATCGAGACCTTCGAGCAGTTTATCGGAAAATAACACTTCCTCGGGCTTGGTAGTATACCCTGCCTAGCAGTCTCCTGCATCTCCTGGAGGGACGCTGCGTCAGGAAGGCACAGCGCCTCCCCCTCTCGTAGGGAATCCTCTTCCCGCCCCACTGGCCCGACGTCGGGTCGGCTATCCTGCCGTCCTGGTGCTCCAGGAACCAGTGGGTCCACCCCCTCCCGCTTATCACCTTGGGGTAGAACCCCCTCCTCTTCCCCCAGAGGTGCCATAGCGCCTCTGCCCCCAGGTAGCAGTGCCCGAAGGTCGGGTGGTCGGAGGGCCTCCGCCTCCCCCGCCACTCCCTGCTCAGCAGGTCGTCCGACAGGGAGGCATGTATCAGGCCTATCACCTTCCTCATATCCCTGGAATACCGAAAACCCGCTATACGCTGCTTTAGTTGAGGAGAACCATGCCACACTCGCCCCTGCTAGACAAGAAAGGCACCATGCTCCCGACCCCAGGAGGCGGGGTAGGAGGGTTCGACAAGGCCGAGCTTTACGACGACCCCGGCTTCGCCACGGAGCAGCACCATGCCAGGCCGGGGGAGGACGACGACTACAACATGCCGTTCGGGGAGAAGGGGACGGAGCCGGAGAGGACCAAGCACGGGGGCCGCCGGGGCAACACGGACTGGGAGGTCCTGACGGGCCTGGGCGACACGGAGGAGGTCCGCAGGATAGTCTCGCAGGTCTTCGGGGAAGGGTTCAGCGCTGCCATATCCCGTTTCCCGGAGGGCGTAAAGGTGTACCTCGACACCCCCCCCTCCGAGCTTCCGAGGGTGAAGGAGCTTGCCAGGGCCCTGGGGGCCAGGAGCCTGGAGGAGGTCAAGAGGACGGGCAGAAGGGTACCGCACGCCCTTACCGCCTCCCATAGGTGCGAGTGCCACGGCTTCACGGAGAGCGAGAAGGACAAGTCCGTATGCACCTGCGGCCACCAGTGGCACGAGCACTGGCACAAGGGGGGCTTCGGGTGCAGGTTCAAGGAGGCCGGCACGGGCAGGGGCAACCCCCCCATCCCTGCCAAGACACGCAAGGAGCAGGACCGCCTCCAGCGCAGGTACGAGCGGGGGGAGGCCACCCCGGAGGAGATGCAGCGCCTCTGGCAGATGAAGGGCCTTGTCAAGAAGAACGCTGCCCATCCCTCTGAGCCGGCCTACCGTGCCGCCCAGGTCCTAGCCCAGTTCGGGCAGATTAAGGACAACGACGTCAGGAGGATAGCCAGGGAGATTGACCTCCTGGTGTCAGGGGCCGCCCCCAGGGCGGCCAGCGGGGCCAAGCAGGCGGTGTCCGAGACCCCCATCAAGGTGGTGGAGGACCTGGAGGACGCTCCCCTCCTGCTCAAGTCTGCCCATACGGACGCCGAGAGATTCCGGGAAGACCTCAAGGAGGAGGCACCGGGCCTCGACGCCTACCTCTACCGGTCCGAGGTCTACTGCCCCACCTGCGGGCAGGACATCATCGACGAGCTGGTGGACAAGCACCTTATCCTCCCGCCCGCCCCCGGCACGGATGCCCCCTGGGCCACGGACTCCGAGCACGTCCCGCAGCCCCTCTTCTTCATGGAGCAGGACGAGTCCTGCACGAGGTGCGGGGACGACATCGGCAGGGGCAGGAGGGAGCCTGCGGAGCTGTTCACCGAGGAGGACAGGGGATTCCTGGGGGGCATGGGCATATCCGCCTCCCTGAAGGGGCTTACCCAGCAGGTGCTCCCCTCCAACCCCCTCCTCGTCCCCAAGGAGCCTGACCCGGAGACAGCCACGTTCTTCAAGGAGAGCGAGGGGGACAAGCCCTGCTGCCCGTACTGCGGCTCCGACGACTATGGCCTGATGCCGGCCGACTTCGAGACCGCAAAGTGCAACAAGTGCGGGAGGAACTGGCACCACGGGATTGTCGAGGGGATAAACGACCCCAAGACCGCCACCGAGAAGTCGTACGGCACGGGCACCCCGATAGGCGGCACCGAATCCGGCCTCCCTGCCTCCAAGGAGGACCCCTCCCATCCACGCTGGACCCCCCCTACCCCCCCTAGCCCCACGATGCCCCCGCAGCAGCAGCCCCAGGCCGAGCCTGGCCAGCCTGCCCAGCCGCCGCCCACCCCCCAGTCCCAGGTCAGGCAGGTGGTCAACGAGGTGGCCCAGGACAACCCCCAGGCGGACAGGAAGGCCCTGGAGCAGGTTGCGGAGGGCCTCCAGGAGAGGACTGGTGCCGTGCTCGTCCCCGACATCGACCCGCACGAGACCCCCGAGTTCCTCCCCCCCAAGCCCCGCAAGCACCTCGACGACTCCCTTATCGACGAGACCGGCAACCCCCCTATCCCCCTGCACAAGGGGGCAGGCACGGCGGAGGACGAGCCGGACGAGGACGTGACCGACCTCGGGACCATATACGGGAGGCCGCTAAGAAGGAGCGCCCCCCCTCCCCAGGGGCCGGGCAGGACGTTCATCAACCAGCCTGCCGCCCAGTACCCTACGGAGTACCCCGAGGGGTGGATGGAGGCCTGCTACGAGTGCGGGAGGTTCATCCCGGACCTAGACGGCGAGAGCCAGTTCTTCGACTCGGCGGACTTCGCCCGCAGCGCCCTCATCGACCACTATGCCATAGACCACCCGGACCTGAGGCCCCCCAAGTACCTGGACGAGATTGACGAGCCTACAGGCGGATGGGAGTGGAGGATAACCTGCCCCGAATGCGGGGTCGCCCTCAAGAACTTCACGAAGGACGGCGTTGACAGCGTCTTCTACAAGCACTGGACCGCCAACCACTCGGGACGGCCAGCCCCGTCGAGGAACGACGTGGAGGCGGTCCCGTACAGGAAGGGCAGCGAACCTCCGAAACGGCCCCAGAAGGGGGGAGAGCCGTCCCTCGACCTTACCGATAGGGACAAGCAGGAGCTTAGGGCCATGGGCATCCAGGCGAGGAGGAAGACAGCGGAGGACGCCGCCTCATGGTGGGCCGGCACCCCTGCCGACACCAGGCGCAGCATGGCGGACAGGCTGGGGATAGACAAGTACTGGACCCACTTCAGGTGGACCTCCCTTCCCCCCGGCGTGCAGGACACGGTGAGGATACGCATCCAGGAGCCTACCCTGGAGCTTACGGAGGAGGACAGGAAGCACCTCAAGGAGATGGGGGTGCAGGCAGCCAGGGGCAGGGGGGACCCGCTGCTGGCCAAGAAGCTCTACGAGGAAGGCAAGGAGGCCTTCGAGCACGGCAAGCCGGACGAGGCAGCGGACCTCCTGAAGAAGTCCCTGGACAGCAACCCCTACAACGGCCCAGCACACTTCATGCTGGGCATCGCCCTGGCACAGGAGGGGGAGATAGGGGGGGCGATATACGAGCTGGAGAGGGCGCTGAGGATAAGGCCCCAGGACAGCTACGCCTACCACTCCCTTATCAAGGGCATGGAGAAGGGGGGGCTGCTGGACTCCCTCCCGAAGGAGGTCTCGGACCTCCTCCGTGACAAGATGGTGTCCAAGGAGGCGGCCGCCCAGGACGTGCTGTGGAGCAGCGAGAAGCTCCTGCCCCCTGAGATGGTCATGAAGTACCGGGGGTTCGAGAGCGCCTACTACACCAAGACCCCCGAGCAGATGAAGCTCGACCTCGGCCTTACCGACGCTGAGCTGGCGAGGTTCAACCAGCTCCACGACGAGATGGAGGAGAGGGTCCGCAAGTGGCAGGCAAGGCGTGACAGGCCCCTGTCGGACTTCAGCGGCAAGGACGACGGGGCCCCGGATGAGGCAATCGGCGAGATAGAGGACTACGAGCGAAGCTATGGCCCGCAGGCCAAGGCGATGCGTGACAGGGATATCATACGGACCCACAAGAAGCACCAAAAAAAGCGTGCCGACTGGCCGTACAGGCAGATGCCCCCTCCGGGAGAGATATCCCGCATGAAGACGGACACGGGGGTATGGAGGGGGGAGGACGGCCCGTTCGACACCCCGGCCAGCACCTATGGCAAGGGCCCGAAGCCCCAGCCCATGCCGGACGAGTACCGCCTGCCCGACTTCCCGTCCGTGCAGCCCCACGGGGAGGCAAGGGCATGCCCCAACTGCAAGGCCACGGACGCCCGCCCTGTCGAGGACCCGGACAGCCCTGGCGAAAGCCTAATGGAATGTGGTAGTTGCGGGGCGTTCTTCTCCCTCTAGGGCAAATACATACTAGGGAACACCTTTAGTAGGCAGAGCAAATGGCCTTTCCCAAGACGGCGAATGCGGTGGTCAGAGAGCCGGTGCTCTCCTCCCATGACTGGGAGAGGGCATGGGGGAGCCTTGCCTTCCATATCCCCCTGTCCCCGGAGGCCAGGGGGTTCTGGAAGACCGCCTCGTCCGCCCAGAGCAAGTACCTGCTGAGCCACTGCACCATCATGTCCTCCGTGGCCACGGAGGAGGAGCCTTACGACTACCTCATCCGCCCTGCCAGCGCCCACCTGGTGAACAACAACGACGACGCCTGGTCCAACGAGGTCATGAAGATGTCCCACCGTACCTTCGTGGGGGCGTTCAACTTCGTGGAGCACTTCCAGAACTCGAAGTACGCCAAGGGGCACATCATCGACAGCATCCTGCGGAGGATACACCTCACCCAGGACCCCAGGGACAGCGTCTACTTCGTGGACATCCTGGTCGCCACGGACCTCTCCCACAGGAAGCTGGCGAACGACATACGGACCGGCAAGGTCAAGTACCTCAGCATGGGGTGCGTGACGGACCTCGTCATCTGCTCCTTCTGCGGCCAGAGGGTGGCCGACGCAGGCTCCTACTGCCACCACCTCCAGTTCAACAAGGGGGCCTTCCTGCCCGACGACGACGGCGTGCCGAGGCGGATAGCCGAGCTTTGCGGCCACAAGTCCCTGCCAGGAGGCGGGGTACGGTTCGTGGAGGCGTCCTGGGTACAGACCCCGGCGTTCCCAGGGGCGGTCAAAAGGTCCATAGTGGCGGAGGAGTGGCTCGGCCCTGCCACCCAGTACACCCGGCAGGTGGCCTCGGACGAGGAGTTCGCCAAGGCAGCCTCGGAGAACGACAACTACCAGGGCCTTAATGTGGGAGAGTACCTCCTCTCCATGGACGACGGGAGGAACCTAAGATAATGGCAGGACCCAACCCCCTAATCGCCGCCTACCAGCGCAAGCTGGCCGAGCTGGGCGAGCTTGACAGCGAGATAAACAGGCTGGACATGACCCTCCCCGAGGGCGAGGGGGGGAAGACCTTCGACTACCTTGCCCAGAAGCGCCAGGAGATAGAGCGTGAGATACGGGGCATGAAGGAGAAGATTGACCTCCTGTCCGCCTGGCAGAGGCTCAAGGAGGGCATGCACTGGTCCGAGGGCCTCCGCTCCCAGCTAGACGGCCTGGACGAGAGCATAGGGGAGATAGCCACCAGCAGGTCCGCCGAGGGCGGGGCCGGGGAGGCCGGGGCACTACCCCCGGAGCAGCCCCCTGCCGAGGCCCCGGAGCAGCCTGCGCCTGCGCCAGAGGCACCCCCCGAGCCTTCCCCCACCGAGGAAACACCGCCTCCGCCACCCCCAGCGCCCGTCCAGGCGGCCAAGAAAGACAACTATCCGATTCCTGATAAGAAGGGCAGTAGTGGCCCTAACCCTGAGAGAGGAAAGACTATGGCAAACGATTCCAAGACCTCGCTGAAGACAGCGCTAGCCGACATGAAGGCCAGCAGGGAGGCGGTAACCAGGGAGGCCAAGACCCGTGTCGCAGCCGCCTGGACCATCGCCAAGACCATGCTGCCCACAGCGCCCCCGGAGGCGCAGAAGGCCTTTGCGCAAACGCTGCTGGCGAACGGCACCAAGGCGCTGATTGCGGCCCTGAAGCAGACCGCCGTCAATGCCCACTATACCAAGGTGGCCGAAGAGTTCAAGAAGGTCCACAAGGTCGAGCTGAACGACCTGCTTGAGGACCCCTCCGTCCTGACCAAGGAGAAGGGAGCTGTCAAGTCCGAGGTCAAGGGCGACCCGAAGAGCGCCACCGGGAAGCAGGCAGACGACCGTAAGGACTCCGGCCCCCAGCCCTCGACCTACAACGACGGCCGTGGCTGCGGCGGCGGCACCCACTCCGAGCCGAAGGAAGTCGATGCAGGCAAGGCTGCGGAGCGCCCAGGGGCAGGAGAGCGCCCCGGCGACACCGTGAACCTGTCCGAGGGCAAGTCCGCTGGCAAGGAGAGCGACAAGGCGGACGAGAAGCTGGAGAAGGCCAAGGCGAAGCAGGAGGTCAAGGACGCCAAGAAGGACGCCTCTGCCAAGACGGCCCAGCCCGTTCCTCCCCCGGCACCGCCCGCAGCACCGCCAGCGGAGCCTCCTGTCGAGGAGACGCCCGCTGAGGAGCCTCCCGCCGACATCCCGCCCGTCGAGGGCGAGGGCGCACTCCCGCCCGCACCCCCTGCCGAGGGGGGGGCGGCCGAGATGGTGACCGAGGAGAAGATTAAGGACATCGTCGAGAAGGTCGAGGAGGTCGCCGAGGAGATTAAGGAGCTTGAGAAGGACATCTCTACGGAGACCAGGGAGGGCGAGGAGGTCCCTGAGGGCGTCCTTGAGACCGAGGGCAAGGAGCTGGAGGAGACCGGAGAGCAGCTTGAGGGGGAGGGCGAGTCCCTGGAAGGAGAGGGGGAGGCGCTCAACCTCGACAGCATCTTCAACGAGGAGGCCATCGACGACAAGACCTCCGCACTCGCCAACGAGGGGGACAACTCCGGGGCAGAGTTCTTTGCACCCTCTGCCGCCGTGGAGCTGGAGGCCGCCATCGACGACAGCGGCATGGGCAGCATCCAGGACATGTTCTCCGTCGTAGGCTCCGACGCCGACCCGCTGGCAGCCCTGCTCGACGTCAAGACGGCTGCCCAGGTGGCAGGCATAGACGTGGTCCCCAGCTTCACCGGGGAGGCGGCCAAGAAGTTCCAGAGCGACACGGCCGGCAGCGACGGCAGGGACTTCGAGGACGACCACTCCGCCACCCTGTGGGCAGAGGTTATCAAGACCTCCGACCTGCCGGAGTTCAAGGACTCTGGCCCTGGCAAGGGCCCCGTCCGGGTCCCGCAGGACTCCCAGCCCAAGCTGGAGTCCCCCAAGGACGGCGAGGCACCCTCTTCCCAGGGCAAGGCGGCCGCCAAGCCCGCTGACAAGAAGGCCCCGGCTACCCTGAGGAAGATAAAGCCGGTTATCGCCTCCGACAAGGACGCTGTCCGCAGCATCGACCTCGCCGACGCCCTGTTCGGGGACGGCGGTGCCGGAGAGGGCCGGTAGCCAGGTAGGCATGCGCAGTCAACGCCCCCCGGGCCAGCCGGGGGGCTATCCCCTTGCCCCTATGCAACCCAACCCATCCTACGGCCCCATCATGGGGGACCTTATAACATATACGGGGGAAGGCCTTCCCTCCCTCGTCCCTGTCCCCTCCGTCCTCCTTCCCGTACCCAAGATGCCAGCGAGTCGGGCTTACACGGCTGGAACCCCGCCAAACAAGCGCCCGGAGCCGACTTCCGGGCGTCCCTTCTAGCCGGAATTTCCCAAGTTCCACAACTACGGACCCCCTTATATGTAGGCGTGTGTGGCATGCTATAGCCCCGGATGTCCCTCCCTGGACGACGGGCTGGCTGGCCGCATAATCCAACCGCCTACGATGGAGTAGTCAAATGGGTCTAAAGCTCATCTACTACGGGCAGAACGACTCGGTGAACTGCACGCCCGACGTGCTCCTGACCGGCGACCCCGGCACCGACCAGCAAACGCTGATTAGCGCCGGATACCTGGGCGGGCGCATCATGGCGCTGGCAGGAGACCCCCAGAACGCAGTCGGGGTCAGCACTGTCATCGTGCCCTGCGACGTGGACTCTACCCCCGGTGTCTCGGGGATGGAGACCGCCAAGGCAGGCATCGTCGGCCCTGGCCCGTACAACCCGAACGACAATTACTACACCTCGACGGCGACCACCACCGTGGCGGCGGGCAACATCCCCTTCGGGACGCTGCTCAACGGCCCTGGCGAGTTCTCTGGCGCAGTCGGGCCTGCCGGTTCCAAGAAGGCCCCGATTGTCCGGGCGCTTTGGCAGGGGAACCTCAACCAGGAGTCGTACGACACGAACTCCTATGCCCTGGCGGCCTATGCAGTAGGACAGTACGTCTACGCCGGGGGCAGCAGCAGCGCTCACGCCTCCAACGTGGGACTGTACACCTCGTCTGGAAACTACTCCCAGACGGCGGGCAACCGCATCCCCGTGGGAATCTGCACTCACGTGCCGACCACCCAGGAGCCTTGGCTCGGCGTAGCCAGCCTGCTATAAGGCAGCGAGAGGAGACAAACAGATGGCAAACCTTTCCCGCACTCAACAGCAGACGGCAATGCTAGGCCAACTGCTGAAGACGGCCGGCGGCCGGCAGAAGCTAGCCGCTAGCCTCGGACCGTCCCTCCGCAGGCGTCGTGACTACATGAGCATCGCACGCAAGGCGCTCATGGTCGAGACCCTGCCGGACGGCGCTCTGCCCATCTACGACAAGGAGTTCGACATTGCCGCCCAGACCGTTTCCGGTCCTGCGGGCGGGTCCTTTGTCGAGGCCTTCGTGGTGGGCGAGGAGGGCGGCGACATCGTTCGGGTCACCAAGCCGAAGCGTGTCACCGTTCCGACGTTTGAAATCGTGTCGAACCCGATGATTCCCATCACGCAGATTAAGGAGCGTCGGTTCGACCTGGTCGCCCGCTCCCTCAACCTGGCGAAGGCCGAGGTTGGGGCAGCCGAGGACGGGTACGTCTTCGGGCTGTTCGACGCCGTGGCAGCCGCAGCCAACGCCCAGGTGGTGCTGGACAACGCAGCCAGGGCCGGCAGCGGCCTGTTCGACCCCGTCTACAACGGGGACATAGCCATCAGCCCGCCCATCGACCTCAACTCGATGGCTGACGGCTTCGGGCAGGTGCAGCGGCACGACCTGTCTGTGGCGTTCTGCTTCTTCAACCCGAGGGACTACACGGACCTCCTGAAGTGGACGCAGCAGAACATCGACCGTGAGACGCAGCGCAAGCTGCTCAAGACCGGCGTCATGGGATACCTGTGGGGAGCCACCCTCCTCCAGTCCCGTAAGGTCGGCTTCGGGTGCGTCTACATCCTGGCGGACGCCGAGTTCCTGGGCGTCATCCCGGAGCGTATCCCGCTCACCGTCATGTCCGCCGACAGGCCGGACCTCAGGCAGATTGGGTTCAGCATCTTCGAGAGCCTGGGCTTCCTGGTGTTCAACCCCTCCGGCGTGCAGCGGCTCACCGTCACCGGGCGCTACAAGGCCTGGGACGGCTCGACCAACCAGGGCGAGAACTAAAGCCCTTCATCGACAGTCCTCCAAGGCGGGGGCCCAACAGGGCCCTCGCCTTCCTGTCTCTTCCCCCCGACACACCGAAAACCTCAGTATTATGGGGCATGAGCCTGCCTATACGCTTCGAGAAGGTGGACTCCCGCTACTACCGCAGCGGACGCCCCGCCCTCAGGGACTACGAGGAGCTGGCCACCAAGGTCAGGTCCATCGTCAACCTGGAGGGGCACGGCCCTGCCTCCGCCGAGGTAGAGGCCTGCCTCCCCTACATCATCGAGCACCTCTGGTTCCCTATCAGCGTGGAGCAGATATACATGGAAGGGGTGCCGCAGCCGCTCCTGGACTGGGCGCTGAACTCCATGGATAGCCTCCCGGCCCCGGTGCTCATCCACTGCCAGCACGGGGAGGACCGTACCGGGATGGTGGTGGCCATAATACGCATCCGCTCGGGATGGAGCTACGGGGATGCTATTAAGGAGGCTGTCTCCCACGGCTACCGCCAGCTACTCAACCGGGGGCTGGACGAGGTCCTGGAGAGGTATGCCGCTTGCCTTGGGGACAAGGCCAAGGACGGGGAGCAGGGATGACGAACTATGTGGCCAGCACGACCATAAACTTCGAGAAGTCAAGGTTCTACGTCCGCCCAGGGGACATGCTCTCCTACGACCCCCAGCACAGCGGCGGGTCGCTTGCCATATACCGGAACGGACAGCTTGTCAAGGTCCTCAGGGTAGAGTCCCTGGCCATCGAGGCGTTCCTGAAGAGCAGGTTCATATCCGAGGTCAGGGTACCTGCCAAGCCCGGCCCCCCGGCGACCAAGGAGGCTCCTCCCAGGGAGAATGCCGGGACAATCACCATAGATACCCTCGCCAGCGGGTATGCCAGCCCGCTCAAGGCGGCCGAGCCTGCCCCCGACCCGCACGGCCTGCTTACCCCGCCAAGCGACCCCCCTCTTACCAGCCCGCACCTTACCGGCTTCAAGCGCCTGCTCCCCGACTACAATGCATTCCCCTCCGACCTGGGCGTGGCGCTCGTGGACGGCCAGGCAAGAGTCGGGCCTCCAGGGGAGACCCCCAAGAGGGAGAGGAAGAGGAAGAAGCCTGCCCCCGCAGGCGAGATTGACTTCGCCGTGCATCCTCCCGACCCTCCCCCGTCCCAGGTACAAGGCCCTAGTGACCCGCCAGAGCAACCCGAGCATAACCGAATAAGCGAACCATAGATTGAGGGGTCTATGGCCTTTGCAAGCCTCCCATCCAGCCTGGACACTAGGCTCTGGGTACAGGTTCCCGTAATCGTCCTCCACCCTCCGTACACGAAGGTGGCGATAAGCCTCCCGGAGCTGGTGAGGCAGACGAACGCCTTCAGCGTGAAGCGGAGGGCAGGGTGCCAG
>Ga0116115_1001177_pt1 | contig 11717 bp, 12 predicted proteins | sample June2015DPH_10_1_2_FD_89789 | JGI IMG/M metagenome (GOLD analysis project Ga0116115, IMG submission 89789) | Peatland microbial communities from SPRUCE experiment site at the Marcell Experimental Forest, Minnesota, USA - June2015DPH_10_100 | ecosystem: Environmental > Terrestrial > Soil >... | reverse complement strand
GTCCTTAAGAACGACGACTGCATGTCCCGCGCCACTGTCGTTGTGTAGCACGACAAAACAACTTTCACCCCTTTGTTCTGCCCTGTTCTTGCTCATCTGTCCCACTACGTAACCCCTATCCATCAGCACATCGGCCACGTGACAGCGACGGTGAAGCGTGCTGCCCTTCAGTTCCTTTGCAAGGCGGCCCAGCCAACTCGTGATGCGGCTCGTGGAAAGCAAATGCTTATGTTCCGCCAGTCTTTGGGTCACGCACACTGCAATGACGTTAACTGCTCGACGTGCATCTGCGTTATGGGAAGTGGGCTCAGAATGCTCGCATGGGTGCAGAACGACGCATTTGGGACGGGAGTGTTTTGCCCATCAGATGACGTGTGGGTTGAACGGATGAAGCGTGCCAAAGAGTGGACGAAAGCAATGAAAGTGCCGTCGTCTCACAAAGATTTCAAAGGATTGCCTGACTGGTTGCAGCAGGAAATCATTCAATACATTGAAGCGAGAGCATCTCATGCCAAGCCTGTACAGAAGGCCGAGCCGCCGCAGCCTTCAAAGAAAGAGTTGGCTTAATCCCAAGAGAGGAGAGGAAAACTCTTGCCGACCTGTCACTGAAGCCCTGTTTCAATCGCGGTATAGAAACACTCCGCTGAGTGGCAGGCAACCGCTCAAACCAAAGAGCCTCCCTGACAAGGAGAACCGAACCTGAATGGAGGTCAAAATGTCTTGTGACTGTGGGGAGTTCCGATGACTGTCAATCTGCCGACTTGCGAGGAGAACCATAAGTTGCATATCAAGATAGTGGACGCGTGGGAACACTACAATCGTCTAAAAGGCGTTCTTCCTACTACGGGAGAAGACGAAGTCAAACGCAAGGCAGCCCTCGCAGAAGCTGGCGACAAAGCGAATCGACTGAGCGCGGAGCAGGACAAGCACGTAAAGACTTGCCCGATTTGCAAGCCACACGGCACACGATAACGTGAGGTTTCTGGCATCGCCCGTTTCTTCGGAGACGGGCATTTTATTTTCGCGGCACTTTGACAAGGAAGCGTCACGGTCCGCTGTTTTCCCTTGTATCATGCCTGTCAAACGGAGGATGGCATGAAACGCCTATTACTGCCGCTGATTGCCGTATTGCTGTTCTTGTTTGTCTCTCCCTCTTTTGCCACCAAGATTCCACCGGATGCTTGGCAAACTGGGACTCTGGTTAGCTCTGAAGAAAGTTGGCACTCGCGTGTGGCTGGCGTGAATGGGATGGTTGTAGGCCGCGAGTATCCAATCGTTCACTACGTCATAGACGCGCCGCAATACACCTACGAGGCCGATCTCGCCCTCAAGCACCAGCGTGACAAACGGCCTGCTCTCGCGGATGCTTTGGTTGGATTTATGGACACATCAGCTCCATCAACTCCCGCACGCGGGTGAGCGCCGATTTAGCTTCGCCTTCCCCATAAATTGCGCGGACGTGAGCCATCTCATTTCGCCATGCTTTCATGTAACGCAGATGGCTTGCTACATCTGAGTAGAGCTTTAATTCTGCTTGTCGGGCGGCACTCTTGGGCGCATTGTGCAGTTCTTCTAGCTTACGATCAACCGCAACTAAAACAGTATTCCAATCCTCAAGCTCAATAGAATGTTTCAGTGTTACGCCGCCGATTTTTACCGCGAGACTCCGCAGACCAAGTTCCGCAACACGCATCATGTGAAACACGGTTGCGGTGTAAAGTTCCATCGCGAAACAGATGACCGCTTGGTCGATCTCATTGGTAGCCTCGTCGAAGTTCTCTAGCACTCGCTTCCATGTTGCGCGCCAATTCCGGTACTCATCGGTTTTGCTCTGTGCGATGTAGGCAAATTCGTGGCCGATCAATTCTGTCTCAATTGTCTCGCGGAGCACGCGCAGTTCAGTGTTGAGATCACCCATTGTGATTCCGTCTCTCAATTTAATCAGGATATGATCGTCAATCCTGAAAATACTATTGCGCAGCTCTATCCATTCGCACTCAGTTCGACAGTATTGAATGACGGGAGTTACGTACACAGCGATAAACTCCGGCGCCGCGAGCATCTGTGAGGCCCGGATGGCCTTTACCATCTCCTCTACGTCGCGAAGCCGATGCATCGCCAGCACGAAATTCCCCGCGATAAACTTAATCATCTCTGCCAGGTTCCAGAATTTCTTGTCCCGCAGCTTACTGACGGCGAAGCGACTTGCGTCTTGACTTTCGATATACGCTCACACACTTGGCGCGTGGAGGGAGGGCAGAATGGACTATCTTCTACGAAATTGTCCAGGAACTTGGACTCGCAAAAAGGGGCGACCGCACCAATTATATGTCCTGGACTTAGTTTCAGGGATCATCCGACAGCCAAAGGTTTCGAGGTATAAGGTCTTCTGCGGATCCCCAGACATATGGAGCTAGTATAACTCGCACGATCCGAGGACGCGCCGTGGATCTAAACTCACCTTGTCATCCTGAGGCCCGAGCCCGTTGCGGGCCGAAGGACCTATGGACTCGTCGGCAGCGCCACCGACGCCGGCAGATTGCATAGGTCCTTCGTTGGGAGTTCCTCGCCCCAGGCGAGGAACTCTGCTGCCTCAGGATGACAACCGTTTGGAGCGCTGCGAAACCCTGGCCGTTTGGAAGGAGATGATCCGAGCGCTGAAGCCGCATTTCGTCACGACTTCTGGCGTTGCCGCCAATCATGTTCGGTCCGAAAACTGAGCTCGCCCATTTTGACGAGTTTTACGTAACAGTCGCACAGTAACTTTGCCCGCGCCTCCACGTCAGCCCGCTCCTTTGCTTCGAAACGTTCGCCTTCGCGAATTACATCTTCATGCGGCGCCTCTCGATTACCGGCGGCGTGCCATCGCTGCTTTTCGAACGCTTCGCGGTCTGCGGCAATCAAGCGTTTTTGCACGTGCGCAGGCTGAGTCGCGAGTCCGTGCACCACTTTCTGTCGAGCTTCTCGTGCTTTCCCGATAGTCTTGAATCCTTCTTGTAGCGCGTCTGCTTCACTTCCCAACGCCGACAGCCGAAGTTTGTCGCATGCCTTGTTACGTTCGCCTTGCTCGTTGGTCTTCCTCCCGAGGGTCGTCACGATGATGAAGTCGCTCAGCCGGTCGGCAGCCGCGGTCAGTGCGACAAGAGCGGCGAACTCGTTGAAGTCAAAGTCTGTTGGCTCAATGCGGAACGGTAGGACCGCAGGTTGATGGAGCAACGCGTGGCCAATGAAGTAGCGAGCTGTCTTTATCAGGCCAAAGAAGTCGTGGCCCAGTTCCATCAGTTGTTGCTCGGCTTTCGTGGGTGCTCGGGCTGGCGGGGTGTTATTTTGCCAACCATCAAAGTCATGGTCATACGGAGGACTCAGCGCCCACATGGCGTATCCGACAAACTCAGGGTCAACGTCGTTCTCGTTCAGCCAGCCGAAGGCGTCAACATCGAAGACACCGCGGCCACGAAGAAGCTCCTCTGTTGTGTTCCGCAGAACATCAAGGTCAACAGTCATTCTCAATATTTTAGTAACGCCGCAGCCACAACGCGAGAAGTTTAAAACTGAAATCGTGAATTTCAAGAATGAAGCCTTCAAGGTTGAAAAGGAGTGGCGGGTTGTTGTTCGACAACGAGAATTTACGAAGCAGGGCACCAATGACGGCGGCAAGACGCCGATGGCGCTCCACTTCCTCACTTCTCATGGAATGGTGGTCCCGTAGGGTAACGAACAGCGATCCGGCATTCCTCCGAATCCTCGCAAAGTCCGAACGCTACAAGCTGCGTTATGACGCCGCGAAGCAGCACGTTCCCCGCGTGGAGGTGGTCTGATGCTGCGGCTCGACAAGGTCATCAAGCCGTGGAAAGAGAGTGCGTCTCTCAACGACCACATCAACCTCTACGGCTTCTGGAACGAGACAGCCTTCCTTACCAAAAGTGGCGATCTAGGCATGGTTCTGAGCGTTCCCGGCGTGGACTACGAAAGTCTGGACCGCTCAGAACAGGAGTACGCAGTGAAGCGGTTGGAAGCGGCACTCAAAGCGTTTGGCCCAGGCTTCCACGCTTACCAATACCTCTTCAAATCGAACCAGAATCGCGACAACAGAACCCACAAAAGCCGGTCGGAGGGCTCGAGGCGCAGACGACCTGGCGCGTTCTTTTGGAAAACCGTCAGTTGGTGACGGAGGGCGAGGATCTCCGCCTGTAGGGCGACGCGGGTCCGAAAACTAGAGGCGATCAGAGCGAAAAGGGCGATGAAAACTGAGCTCATCGTGGTAGCCACCATGATCTCACGCATGATCATAAGCTCTGCGTTTTCACCGCGGGCGGAGTTTTCGGCAGGCACAGTGTCGTGAGAAAAATGAGCATCGGAGGACAGAATTATGAAAGAAGTATAATTCCCGTCCGCTCAGACATTTCGAGGTTTTCGAGAGGCACAGAGTGGCGCTGTCCCGTTCATTGGATGTTCTCGTGGCCTGACGAACTTCTCAGATTCTCTTCTTAGAATTTTCATATAGATCAAATAAGCGACGAATCCGGTTGCAATGCCGTGCCGTGCGGAGCAAATTTGCCCCAAAGCCTCGTCCCTGGGCGCAGTCCATAGAGTGAGACTTTTGCCCCAAACAGCCGCAACGTCGCCCACGCGCCACTACTCTGAATTGCTTTTTCCAAGGGACCACACCCACGCGACCCGCCACGACACCTCGTTCACGCCGAACACGAGATTTTGATTTTCCTATACTTCAAGATCCGCCGCCTGCACGTGTTCGGTCACGCTAACGTGAAGCCCGCCCGCAACGGATCCGAAGGATCCACTACAAACTGTTGAATACCCGTGACGAAGGCACTCCCTGTTACTTCAGGCACCACGCCTACAAAGCCGCCTACGCACTTTTCTTCGAGCAGCCGGCCGCGAAATCTCGTCCCCAAAATTCCTTCGTGCACAAACTCTTCGCCGATCTGCAATCTGGCTCGGCTATGAAGCAACGCCATCTTCGCACACGTCCCCGTCCCACACGCCGAACGATCAATCTGGCCAGAGCCAAACACTACGACATTTCGGGCGTGCGGCGGTGGGTTGTGTGAATCTTCGTAGATCTCAACGAGAGCGACACCAGCAATCTCAGGCTGTTCCGGGTGAACAAACTCCCTATGCTGGTTAATGGCGTCCCGAATCGCAAGGCCTATCCGGGTGATTTCTGCAAGGGATCCAGGTTCAAGGCGGAGCCCCACATTAGCTGCTTTGACCAATGCGAAGAAGTTCCCACTGTAAACAACGTCGACGGGAGTCTCTTGCCCATCCAGATCGACGATCAGATCGGTGTCAGCACAGAACGCGGTGACGTTGCGGACAGTAACCTCAATGCCCAATCCCGGCTTGCGCTCAAAGCGAACTGCAACGACGCCAGCCGGAGTCTCCACCTTCAGCAATTGATTCGCTTCGCTTTCGGAAATGTAGCCTGTTTCTACGGCTGCCACCGTCACGCCAATGAGGCCGTGAACGCACATTTTGAGATAACCGCCGGAGTCCATGAAGACAACGCCAAACCTCGTGTCTGGCCGCGACGGAGGAAGTAATAAGGCGCCGAACATGTTCTGGTGACCCCGGGGCTCCCACATCAGCATGCGACGGAATTTGTCGTACTCACTGGCCATCAATTTTAGGATATCCAGCGGATGCGCCCGTGCTAGAGCAGGGTATCCATGCATGACCACCCGAGTACATTCGCCCCCAGTATGAGTATCTATTGCGTAAATGAGTCTTTCGATCTGCATAGTCGGTGTCCCTTCCGGCCGCAAGGACACCGATAAAACGTCGAGTAAACTAGCGATACCTAAGCAACGATGCCGAGGCGCTCTGCTAACTGCCCCACACCTGCTCATACACTCGCAACCAGTTCTCACCCATAATCTTACCGATGTCAGTAGGACTGTATCCCCGGCGCATCAAGCCTTCAGTTATGTTGGGCGTTTCTCCCACCGTCTCCAGGCCCCTGGTGTACCACTGATCCGAACTCTTAGGGTATGCGCGGGGGGTAGGAGTAACGTACGGATCGTCTTGCACCTCCTCATCGGGGGTACCAGGAGGAGGGGGAGGGTACACAATCTGATCCAGAGCTATCCCGACATGATCAACGCCGGCCGTTCTTACAGCATGATCTATGTGATCCAAAAAGAGATCAAGCGTCGCGGTGGGTTTGTCGGTAACAAAGTATCCATAGCACGTGATTCCAATTACGCCACCCCTGGCGGCAATTGCTCGCATGAAATCGTCGGTCATACAACGCGGATTGTTTCTGAGCGCGCGGCAGTTTGTATGAGTACAGACGACAGGCCCTTTCGCCACCTGAAGAGCATCCCAAGAAGTCGCCTCGCTTGTGTGCCCTCCAATATCGAGCACCATTCGCAGTTCGTTGATCTTCCTCACCACCCGCTCACCGAAAAGGCTTAACCCTCCCTCCGTGCGTTCACAGCAGCCGTCGCCAATCAGATTGCGCACGTTGTAGCACAGACCACAGATCGATATGCCGAGTCGCTGATACACTTCCAGCAGGCCCTCATCAGGGCCAATGGGATTCGCATGCTGCCAGTTAAACACGATTGTAATCTTCCCTTGTCGCTTTGCCTCACGTATTTGCCTGACACTCGTCGCAAGCACTAAGTCGTCGGAATGATCTCGAATGTACTGGTGCAAGTCCTCCGTGTCCTGCAGGTTCGTGCCGCCATAAACCACATTGCAGGTGAGGCCGCCCTTCGTCATGCGCTCCAGAAGAACCGTATCGACCGGTGAAGCATCAGTGCCATTCACAACCATTAACTGGGCGTGTAGCTCTTTTGCTGAGATCATTGAGGCTTCCCTTTCGTCCGGCTTAACTCTTCCAAACCTGTCGGTATACTCTCAAAAAGTTCTCACCCAGGATCTGGCGTATGGCTTGTTCGTCGTATTTTCTGGCGCGAAGTCCATCGACAACAGCAGTCATTCGAGACCAGTCCTCGACTGCGTACGTCCATGGCGGCTTGGGGTAGGTGGCAGGATCTCTATGTAGACGGTCGTAATCCGCAGCGGTTTCGGAAGAGTAGTCGAAGCCCAAGCCGACGTGTTGCACGCCAGCCAATTTTGCTACGTAATCAACATGATCCAGGAACCCTTCTAGGGTCGGCTTGTTCGGATGTACGAGATGACCTACCGTACTGATCCCGATCACGCCGCCTTTGGCGGCGACGGCCCGGATTTGCTCATCGCTGATGTTGCGCTTACTCGGGCAAAGAGCCTTCGCATTCGAGTGACTGAAAATTACCGGATGACGCGAGATTTCGATCGTCTGCATGCTGGTGCGATAGCCCGCATGGGAACAATCCACCAGAATTCCCGCATCATTCATAGTCTTAATCGCCCAAATGCCATAGTCCGTAAGCTCGCAGTCTGTGCGCTCGGTGCAACCGTCGCCGATATAGCCCTTAAAGTCGTCCGTCACTTGCATCACCCGCACTCCGAGCTCGTGCAGTGTCGAGATTCGTTTGACGTCAAATGTGGAAATCAAAGCACCACGTATTCCGAACGGACTCCCGAGCATGAAGGAGCCACGGCAGTGATACACAACTGCGATCTTCCCGTTCGCGTGAGCTGCCTCGATTTCCGACGCGGATTTGGCGCGCACCAGACCGTACTTCTCCAAAAACGGGGTAAACGCAAGAATGTTTGCCATCGTTGCAGGCCAATCCTCAGTTGTTGCAACGGCGGCTAGCACACAGGAAACCCCGCCTTTCTTCATCTGCTCGAGGGCGTGCGTCACAACATCTGTAGAGGCTGTTGGCGAGAGAATTGTCGCGGCAGCATCGACAATGACCGGGCGAATGGCCGGCGATGTTGCCGTTTCTTCGGCGACCAGCGGTAAGGTCATCGTGAGTGCCGCTGCACCGGCCGCGCCAACTGCAACCTTCGCGAATGCACGCCGAGAAATCTCAGACTTTGTTTCAGCCACAGTCCGTCCTCCCGCTCTGAAGATCTCATTCACAAGTGGTTTCCCCTTTCCCCGGTTACGCTCGCGAGTCGATCGTAACGTTGTTACAAGCTGATCATCAGAACTTCAGCTTGAGAGCAACCTGCATGATCCGTGGATTGACAGAAGTGCTTGTGATCGATCCAAAGCCCGTCAAACTATCGTCGGTGCTCGGGTTACTGAATTGGGGCGTGTTGAAGGCGTTGAAAAATTCCCAACGGAACTCAACCTTCAAGTTCTCTCTAACACTCGTCTCCTTCGTAATTGCAATGTCAAAATCACGTTGGTCCGGTCCTCGTACCATACCGGGCATCATGTTGCCGAATCCCGTTCCGTCGCCGATTGTCGGAGTCAAACCAAAAGCTGAGGTATTGAAGTAATTATTCAGACGCTTCTCGATAGATCCGGAAGTTTCGATTGGAATGCCTGGGACAAGCTGTGCTGGAACTAAATTGGAGCTCGCAGCGAAGATCGTCCCCCCCCGACTGTCGGTGATTATTAGGGGCGTTCCAGCCTGAAAAGTTGTTACACCCGAAACTTGCCAACCAGATAGAGCCTTTCCAGCAAAACCCTCTGCTCCAAAAGCGCGCGGAAACTCATAGACGTAGCTAATGACTAAACGCTGGGGCCGTGAGAACTCCGCAACACCACTGAGCGGCGTGGCAGCGTGCTGGTTCCCCATTAGGTAGCCTCCGTTCTGCCAGTCACTAAATGTGTCCGTTAGCGTCTTGCTCCACGTGTATGACGCCAAAAATGATAAGCCTCTACTGAGACGCTTTGTCGCAGAAACTTGCAGAGAGTCATAGGAGGAATTCCCGCTGGTCTCATTCCATGTGTAACCAGGGTCGATACCGAGAATCGGCACTCGACTGTAGGAGTTCTCCACTGTGTTAGTCGTAAAGCCGTGGATCGGGTCAGCGGGACTTGCTAAGTCTGCCTGGTTCCGATTGTTAGATCGAAGAAGGTCGTGGGCACGCGATCCGACGTAGCCAACATCCAATCTGAAGTCGTTGGTAAATGCGTACTCAAGGTTCAGAGAGTACTGTGACGTGTAAGGAATTCCAAAATTCTTGGCTAGACTATACCCGCTTAGGTCAGAGGTGGGTGAGTATGGCACCCACAAAGGGAAAGCACTCAAAGGCGGGAGCGGCGGATTGAATGGCTGTTGAAGCGTAGCCAAGGCAGCGCCGGTGCCATAGTTATACACAAGATCATCAAATGGAAATGAGAACATCGGTTGCTCTGTGAGATTGGCAGTAGGTCTCGTATGGTACAAGCCATAGCCGCCGCGTATCACAAAATGCCTGCTACTCGTAGGCTGCAACGCAAACCCAATCCGTGGCTCGAAATTGTCTCTTGGTGGGTTATCTGTCGCGATGTTATTGCTAGCACGTTGGACCCCGGGCGGCAGCGGGTAGCTGTAATTGTTAGCAACGACGAATCCAGCCAATGTCCCTTCTGCGGGAGGGTCCGGGTTGGCGGTTTCAGTCCAAAGGTTGGCTAGGCGACCTTTGCTATCGCTCACTCCGCCAAAGTACTCATACCGGACTCCCAAATTAAGCATGAGCCGATTCGTGACCTTAAAGTCGTCCTGGACAAAGGTCGAGAAATCCTTAATCGGCCACAGTCGCTCTGAGATACCTTGGTTACCCAGAAGGTAGCCGATGTTGCTGTATTGGCTTCCGTTTTGTGCCGCGCTCATTCCTAAGAGGAAATCGGCGAAGGTGTAGAACCCGAGCTCCTGCCATGTGGTCGCCGTGATGTCGAGGTTATAGCGGCTGTAAGTATAGCTACCCCCCACTTTTAGGAGATGCCGACCTTTTGTCCAAGCAAGCGTGTCGTAGGCGCTATAGACGTTGTTATACGACACAGTATTGTGGCTCGGCCGGGGTCCAATACCAGCATAAGGGCCAAGATACAAGGTGATGAAATCGTTGCTTGGGGTGCTGGTAATTCCGAAGTCACTGTTGTGGAATGCGATGTTCGCTTGGTTCGCTCCTTGGAAGCGATCGAAAGCTAGTTTCGCATCGTTTATCAGATGGGGAGTCGGCACATAGTTATCTGACAACACGAAATGGTGGTCTCGGTAGTTGAAAAGGCCAGGAAACCCCGGTACATTGCCGGCATATTCGGGGAAGGGTTGTTGCTCGTAATTATGGGAATAGAAATAGCGCTCAGTCAGCGTATGCTTCGAGGTGGCCACGTAGTCCAAATTAACCATGAACTGGTCTTCAGTCCAGGTCGCCGGTATGCTGAACGCTGAAAAACCCGACCCATCCGGCAAGATCGTTTGCGGCGTCGGATATAAGAACTGGCCATTAGGGAGCTTGGCATTGAGGATCGCCAGTGCAGCGGGATTAATGTTCGAGCCGTCTGGAGCAACTGCTACTCCCCCGAAAAACCCGCTTTGGCCGCCGAAGATAGCACCCAGAGCCGCAGGAGAACGGTCATTAGTCAAGGGCGGCAGCAGCACCGTACTTGCTGAGGTCGATGAGACGCCGTTTTTCTGCCGGGTCCCCTGGTAAGACCCGAAAAAGAAGAATCGGTTTTTCAGAACTGGTCCGCCGAGAGTGAACCCAAATTGGTTCTCGTTCAGAGCTGCTCTTGGTGTCCCAGTGAGGTTGAAGAAGTAGTCATTGGCGTTTAATGCGTCGTTCCTGAAAAATTCAAATACAGAGCCGTGTAAAGCATTGCTGCCTGATTTTGTGATCACATCTACGTTGCCGCCAGCATTGCGTCCGAAAGACGCGTCGTACAGTGCCGTCTGAACCTTGAACTCTTGAATTGTGTCTGGATTCGGTATTGGTATGCCGCCGACGCCACCGTAGTCACCCGGTATGTTTTCGGCGACGTTATTTATTTCGGCTCCGTTCATCTGGAAATTGTTGTCCGCTTCTCGACCACCATTGACCCATAGGTTGGAGGAGTTTCGGCCAAGCTCAGTGGCGTTATACACATCAGCGGTCACCCCCGAACTCAGTGCCAAAATCTGCGTAAAATTGCGGCTGACTAGCGGCAACGACTGCATAGTCTGTTCGCTAACCACATCACCGATGGTGGAGGACTCTCCTTGCACCATGGCCGGATTTTCGCGTACGACGATGACATCTTGTTTGCCGCCGACTTCTAGCGGGGCCACGACGGTGGTGACTTCAGCGACATTTACGACCACGTTGCGAACAATAGAAGTTTTGAAACCCTGAGCGGTTACTTCGATCTTGTACGCGTCAGGAGGCAAAAGGCCAATTCTAGCCACCCCCGTCGGTCCCGTGGTGCTGGAGCGGATTTCCCCGGTTCGCTCACTTGTCACCACAACTGTGGCGTTCTGGATGACAGCACCGGTGGGGTCCTTAACGGCGCAAGACACAGCTCCGCTGGCTGCAGTTTGTGCAGAGGCAGATCCCAGCAGGACGCACGCGCCGACGAGCAGCGCAAACAAAAAGCGCAGGCGATCACGTTTGGCCATTGCCGCACCTCCATGCCTAGATGTTATGCTTCTATATAACAGTTTTAATGGCCTTATACAACTGTGATACAGTGACTGTCAAGCTTTTTTTCAAGAAACACATCCGGCGTCTGGGAGGTGGCTCACAGGCCTTCGCTGCGAGTTGGGTGTCTCACTAGAACGTACGGCGATGGAACGGTTACATAAGGGATTGTAGACTTAATCAATCCGAGATCTCCCCAAGTCGAACAAGGAGTCTTAAGTGCAGCAAACTGCAGACAGCCT
>Ga0116115_1001170_pt1 | contig 11795 bp, 13 predicted proteins | sample June2015DPH_10_1_2_FD_89789 | JGI IMG/M metagenome (GOLD analysis project Ga0116115, IMG submission 89789) | Peatland microbial communities from SPRUCE experiment site at the Marcell Experimental Forest, Minnesota, USA - June2015DPH_10_100 | ecosystem: Environmental > Terrestrial > Soil >... | reverse complement strand
TTCCGCGGCGGCTTCGAGGTCTGCGTCTTCGAAGACGATGAAGGGTGCCTTGCCTCCTAATTCTAATTGCACTCGCTTCACGGTGCTCGACGCGAGTTCCATTATTCTCCGGCCCGTTAGCGTATCACCTGTTAGGCCGACAATATCGACGCCGGGGTGTGTGACCAATGCTTCGCCGATTGTCGCACCTGGGCCGGTAACAACGTTCACAACTCCCTTCGGGAACCCTGCTTTCTCTGTTAGCTTCCCGAATTCCAGGGTGGTGAGCGGCGTGACACTAGCGGGTTTTATTACAACCGTGTTCCCCGCTGCGAGTGGCGGAACAGCTTTCCACGCAAGCATCATGAACGGGTAGTTCCATGGTGTAATTGTGGCTACGACGCCGACTGGTTCGCGTCTGATGATGCTAGTAGCGACCGCGTTGTACTCCGTGCTCGCCTTGCCTTCGAGGCACCTAGCTGCACCGGCGAAGAAGCGGATGTTGTCAATTGCGAAGGGGAAGTCGCCATCGCGGCTAAGCTTGATAGGTTTACCTTGCTGCTGGGTTTCGAGAAGCGCGAGACGATCAACTTCCTTTTCGATTACGTCAGCTAATTTCATAATGAGGCCAGCGCGTTCCGCAGGGGCCATCCGGGGCCAGCGGCCTTTATCGAAGGCCTCACGCGCGGCATCCACCGCCCTAGCTGCGTCCTTCGCGTCGCCCTTCGGAACTTTAGCGATAACTTCAGTTGTGGCGGGGTTGATCACATCATAAGTGGCTTTACTTTCTGAAGAAACCCATTCGCCGTCAACGAACATTCTGTAAGGTTGAACGGTTACTTCCAAAATCCGACCCGCTATCTATTCGTTTACTATTCATAAAGCACTTCCGTTCCAACGGGCCGATTTCAAGAGAAACGTTGAAACCTGGTATAGTTATAGAACTTGGCAGCCGCGATGAACTTTCCGAAGACAACCTCAGATGCGCGGACGTCAGTTGCGAAAAAATATCCGGTAAAACTTCCTCTTGCTTTTCTCTTTCCCTAATGTCAAAGCAGACAGCCTCAACTGAACTCGGACAATAAGCATTTGGAGTGTTCCTTTCTCACCTAATGTTGACTGGCTGCGACCATAATCCCAATCCTCTTATTCGAGAAAATCATGCCTACAACTTCCGGAAGGTTGCGAGAGTCGTTCTTTGATGGAGAAGGATTTTGAGCGGTTTAGCGTCTACGGGTTTTCAATCGATTACCCAAAGGATGTTCGCGTCGAATTCAACCCTAAGGCAAGACGCGGCGAAGGCGACGTCGCATTTCATTTCCCTGATAAGGTGAAAATCTTCCTCACATGGGGAGATCTAGAAAAAGCCACGAAAACTTTCGGAACAGTCGAAAAACACGCTGACCACGGCCTTAACAGAGTTAAGAATGCTGGAAAGGTGAAGAACTTCGAACTAATCTCCCACGATTCACTAAGGATGAACTCGCATGAGGGACTTTACAACCGCGCGAGGTTTGAGGAGGTCGCCGTGGGATTTCTAAGCGGCAAGCGAAAAAACCCACGCGAAGCTCATTCTGTTCACGTGCACTGCTCTGAATCGTCAAGGTATTTCGTGGTCTACGCGTTGATGCCGATTGGTGGGACGTCTGATTGCGAGAAGATTTTTGTGAAAATGGCGAAAACCCTCAAGTGCCATTGATGGATAAAATGATGCGGGAGTTTGGCTACTCGGATCAACCGATGGTTTCAGCGCTGTCAAGTTGGCTTTTGTGTTTTCTGGTTTGATTCTTGTAGGTCGTGGGTCATTTGGTCGAATTGCTCCTTCGTGATCTCTCCTCTAGCGTACCTGACACGTAGGATGTGATACTCGTATGGGTATCCTCGATACCTTCTACGCGAACCCCATCCCCAGGGCCAGAATATCATTCGCAACAGGAAGAACAGTATCAGGAACGCGAAGACCCAACCGAACGGAAAGAAGAAGAACGGATAATACCCCATAAACGGGAAGTAAGCGCGTCCCATCGGCCTAAGAACGTAGAGTACCGCGGACACCACGATTGGAACCAAAATCAACGCGACGAGCAACCCAACCCACACAGGCCTTCTGGGTCTCCACTCATCTTCGCTCAAAACCTACCCCGCCCATCATACAGGTAAGATACGCATGGTCCCTATCGATGAACCTTCCCCTCGTTCTAGCATAGCGTTGTAGTGATGGTGTGTGGGTCTAGTAGTGCTCACAAACTCATGAGAGATGTTGTGGTTGGTGGTCCTAAGGTGCCTGTTGCCCGTGAATCGTACTGTTACGCTGAGTGCCCACCAGCATACCCACTATTGATCACGCGCCCTTGTCAATCTTGAGCGTTCTGATTTTGGTAAGCCGTAGAGCGATTCTAAGAAAAGGGAAGTTTAGTGAGCGGTAGTCTAGTATTGAATGTTCGTTGCTTTAGTGATGGTTGCAGGAATTCTTCCAGTTGTTACAGTGTCGGTTGTAATTGCCGTAGTAATAATGGTAGTAGCTGCCTGGATTTGGATTATAGTGCGGGTATGGAGCATAATAGTGATTGTAGGTTGGATAGTAGGGGTAGCTCGGGTACAGTGGGTTGTACGGATAGCTGCTCTGATAGTTGCTGGGACTAACCACGAAGGTTTCTGACATTATTGCTAGAGGTGCACCGCCGTAGTATGGTTGATTATATCCAGTTTGCGCATTGTAAATTGAAACTGAGAACTGCACTGAGTGTGTTTGTGTAGATATTGGGAGGTTAAACTGGAGTTGTCCGCTGAAACTGTTGCCCCCGTTTATTGCGTTTAGTGCTGTGTTTGCCGTTCCAACGTTCGAGTTGTAGGTTGCATCGTAAGCCGTGCCGACGGCGTATAGCTGACCGGCATAGAAGGAGCATGTAGCTGACACGGGTACTGTAACTTGAACGTTTGAGCCGTAGTATTGTTGCGCTGCCATTACGGGATAGCCAATCTGAGCAGTACAGAGATCGGCTAAGACGAGGCTACCGTTCGTCGCAACTGCAACTATCCCTACAGTTAAGGCAATGATGAGCAGAGCATAGCCACATTTTTTCGTAAGTGTTTTCCCCAACTAGACCATCAATTAACTACATCGCGTAGTTGCCTATAACCTCGATGGATGAATCATCCTTCTGTGTAAGGGAAACGGAACCTAACACCGGTCGGCCTTGAAAAGCGTCAGCGGAAAGCGCTGCGAATTTTCATGCTCATGAATCACGTGGGCATCTGCTGGGCCCCTTCCTTAGGTAGCTATTCGCGAAAGATACGCTGAAACCGTGGCGGCACAAGTAGGATGAGAGTCAATTAACCAAACGAATACTTGACGGAACTTTCCAGAGTCAGGCTATTTCTGTGTGGTTTTGTCCGCTATTTCTTTCGCGATTTGTTCTTTGGTTTTGCCTTCTGTGGTTATGCCGATGCTTTTCGCGGCGAGTAGAAGTGGGTCCTGTTCGGTCTCTTTTGTTGTTGAGGTTGTGGGGCTTGAGATTGATGATATTTCCTTAGCACTCTTCTGGAACTCTTTCTTCGCTAGGCCAATCGACCTAGCCAGCTCGGGAAGTTTCTGTGGTCCCCAGAGGAAAATTACCAGTAAGATTCCGACTACGATGAGCCACTCATACCCAATAAGTGCCATGGGGCTTCAAGAGTAATTTTCCGGTGGGCTGAATATAAGGAAAACTGAACTGATGCTCCCTACACAAATTGGATTCTTATATCTGCGATCTTTGTCACTTCTTCAAGGTCACAATCACAGTCGACGTATCAAAGACAATCATTCGTGAATCGTTGCCTTCTTCCTCATTCCTGAAGAAGGAGGCTCTAATCCTCTGGTATGGTGCTCTCACAATTAGAACTGCCGAGCTTACTATACGCAGTCTACTTCGAGAAAGGTACGCGTAAAATGACCAAGTAGTTAGTCGCCAGCGACCAACTACCTCGTCGTTGAGCATAGAGGGCAATGTGCAATGCACCCGTAAGTACCTCCCTAGGGGGGGTGTTCAACGCCCTGCATGTGACAACCCAGAAGCATGGGCCAATGTACTCTTTTGCACACTCTCACGCATGACGTCCCCATACTAATGGTTGCGAGAACCATGTCTGTGAGACAAGAATGCGCCTGGACGATGCCATGCTGAAGATTAGCAACGCTAACTTGGAACTTGCAACTCTAACGCCGAAGAGGGATGAGGCGATCGCTGCCGGCAATTCTGAGAGAGCGATTCGCCTTAGGGATCAGTTGAAGCCGACGCAGGAGCGGGTGGAAAATTGGGCGGTCATCAAGCTTGCCCTAGGGGCCAAGGTGAGAGTCTGCGAAGGGAACGATCCTGAAGCAGCCAAACTCAGGAACGAGGTCAAAGCAGACTGGGAAGAAACCAGAAACGTAATCACAGCAATAGCGAAAGCACAACAGGACATCGCTGACCTTCTCGAGAAGCTGAAGGAACCGCGGCTACGCTTTCTAGGCATCCCACACTCAGGTTCAATGAAGACTGAACAATTGTCCCTCAGTCAACCTAGCCGGAAATGGATATGTCGCTAGCATTATGAGCGTGGGCGGCCAATGGTGTGGTCATGAATTCGAGCGAATTAGATCAGTTGCTCAGAGGCTATCTTGAGGCTAAGTTTGGGGCTGTTCTGGATTATTTTGCAATTGAGGGTCAGATGTCCCCTGACGCGAAGGGCGATATGGGTGTCACGGGGAACTACCGAAAACATGCTAGTGAGAAGAACTTCTTCTTTACCGCCACGGTCAACCTTACCTCACGCGTAGTGCGCGAGATGCAAGAATATTGATGCTGCAGCGTGCTCCCTCGACGAGAGTATTCAGATAATCAGCAAGAATGCGGTTCGTTTCGAGCTGATTGGCTCCGTGAAACGGGGGCATTGGTCCTCGTCCTTATACTTAGCAACCCACATTAGGACCTTGAAGGATGTAATGGTGATGACTCAAGCAAGATGCAAGAAATGCGGCTCACCTGTCTACTCTATCGGATTACCCTCGACGGAGGGTCTCTGCGTTACATGTGCCAGAGTAGAGGCCGCTAGAAAAATGAGTTTCAGCATTGAGTGAATAAGGCGTGTTCTACAGTAAAAGTCTGTGTTGAATCTGAAAGCGCTTCTCGTAGAGTGCATCGTCCGACGCACTAAACCTCGAATTGATGAAGTTAGCGACATAGCGAAGGCTGCGGGTTACAATGTGGTAGGCCAAGTTGTACAGCATCGTGACTTCGTGGATTCCGCATTTTGCGTAGGGGAAGGAAAAATTGAGGAAGTCGCCAAGATCGTAGCAAAGGATTCAATCGAGGCAGTAATTTTCACCCGACAGCTTTCGGCAGGCCAAATGTTCCGAATCAAGAAGAAACTTGGCGAAGCAATCCATGTTCTTGACAGAAACCTATTGGTTCTAGAAGTGTTCGAAAAACGCAACGCTACACCAGAAGCTAAGCTGCAAATCGCATTGGCTAGGTTGCGGTACACGTTTTCTTGGGGCGGAGAATCCATTCGAATGCGTGGAATCATTAGCGAACAGATGGGACGGGGCGGTCCGGGACGGTACCCATACGAAGTCTACGAGGCCATGTCGCGCAAACGGATAAGCAAAATCGAAAGTAAGCTCCGCGATATGAGGTCAAGGGGCGGACAGCTTCGCGAACAACGAGGAAAGGCTGGTTTTCGAATCGTGTCCTTAACAGGTTATACACAAAGCGGTAAGACTACGCTATTCAACAGACTCGCGTCAGAATCGAAGGACATTGGCTTGGGACCCTTTACGACGCTCTCCACATTTGCCCGAAAAGTCTCCCTGCACACAAAGGGGGACTCTGATGATTCCTTCATCATGATTGATTCAATTGGATTCATCGATGACCTTAGCCCCCTTCTGCTCAACGCCTTTCACACTTCATTAAATGAACTCGCAAATTCGGACTTAATCCTCCTCTTCGTTGACGGCAGTGAGGAAATTGAAACAGTAATACGAAAGGTCACGGCCTCGCATGAGATAATGAATAAAGAAATCCACGGCGTTCCAGTACTAATCTGCATAAACAAAGTGGACCTTGCGACACGTGAACACTTGGACAAGGTACTCGAGGAAACTCGCAAGATATTCGGAAACGATGAAATACTGGAAATAAGTTCGAAAACAGGAGCTAACCTAGCAAACCTCTTACGGAAGATTTCCGAGAAGCTAATGCCGGCGGTTCCAGTAACGGCAGTAGAATGATGAGGAAGCAAGCCGGAGGCAAATTCGTGTTACCTGGGACAGAGCCTTCCCCAATCTGAACTACATCTGCAATCTGCCAAGAAAATCTAACAAGTGTTTGTTGAAATCGTCGGAATTCTCCAAATTGCTCATGTGCGCGGCGTTAGGGATCACGTGAATTTCAGAGTTTGGAATTTTGTTGTGCATTTCCTGCGAAGCTAAGGGGGGCGTAAGCGCGTCATATTCGCCAACTAAAATGAGCGTTGGAGCTTTAATGCCCGACAGCGCCTCAGTTGTATCTGTTCTACTCGCTAAAGCCAACAATGCTCCGCATATGCCGAGGGAAGAATTCGCCTCAATTGTCTTCCTAATCTTCTCAACGATAGCCTTGTTGTTGGTAAAGGTCTGTGGGGCGAAGACAGACTTCACGAAGCCCTCTGCGTAAGCCTTGACGCCGTTGGCTTTGACGGATTTGATTGCGGCCGCGCGTTTCAACTTGGCTTCGTTAGAATCCGCCTTCGCTTGCGTGTCAGCAAGAATCAGCCCCTGAATCCTCTCAGGGTTTCTCTCAACGGTCCTTAGCGCAATGTATCCGCCCATCGATAAACCGCAAAGCACTGCTCTCTCAATCTTTAGGTGGTCAAGCAGTACGAGAAGGTCGTCTACAAAGAATTCAAGCGTATACTGCCCATCGCCAACGCCACTCCTTCCATGCCCACGAAGGTCGTAAGCGAAAACTCGAAGCCGTTTCTGTAGGGCTTCAATTTGCGGGTCCCACATTTCATGGCTGAAGGGAAAGCCGTGAATCAGAACGATAGGCGCTGCTTTTGAGATACCTGCCTCAACGTAGAAAATCTCCCTGCCGTTTACAACCGCTTTCATTTAGCCTCGTAAGCCTCGAACACCATACCTCTCAAAGCAGCTCTGTTTTGAACCCTTAGGTTGGAAGCTGGTTCGGCGGGTCCAAGGTTACAGCTACTTCGAAGGTCTGTGTTGAGAGAGGCTGGGTCGGAAGTGATTATCTTGTGAGTAGAAAAAGGAGGCTTACGGGTTTAGGATGGCGGCTACCGCCATGTATACCCATAATCCTTCTCCGGGAGTTAGCAGAGGATCGTCGGCGGGAGAAGGATTTGCTTGAGCGTGGTCTTCGACACTGAGGTCTCCTAATCTTTTATCTATTATCAAATTACGCTTGTGATCCGCGCGTGGGAAGTTGCTCAGGGCTATTATGCACATCGATATGGATGCGTTCTACTCGTCCGTTGAGCAACGCGAGAACCCAGACTTGCGCGGTAAGCCCGTTATAGTTGGGGCAGACCCGAAAGGTGGAAAAGGCAGGGGCGTCGTCGCCGGCTGCTCATATGAGGCCCGAAAGTTCGGCGTACACTCCGCCCAACCCATCTCCATAGCCTACCGGCTATGCCCAAACGGCGTCTACCTCAGGCCAAACTTCCCCCTCTACGAACAGGTTTCAGAGCAAGTCATGCAACTGCTCAAGCAGTTCACGGAGAAACTTGAGCCTATGAGCATCGACGAGGCATTCATGGACGTTTCAGGAAAAATCACGAGCTTTGGAGAAGCGGCTGCGTTGGCTAGAAAAATAAAGGATGAAGTGAAGGGGAAGGCTCAGCTCACTTGTTCGGTGGGCCTCGCACCAAACAAATCAGTCGCCAAAATCGCCACGGACTTCAAGAAACCAGACGGCCTAACCATAGTTCCGCCAGAGAAAGTACACGAATTTCTATCTCCATTACCTGCAGGAAAGATTAGCGGTGTCGGTAAGAAGAGTTCTGAGGTTCTTGAGGGGATGGGTATCAAAACGATTGGGGATCTCGCCGCAACCTATCCCGGCAAGTTGGTTGAGGTCTTCGGTAAGTACGGGACGCGCCTTTGGCAGGTGGCCAACGGCCTAGACGACGAAGAAGTAATAACATCCTACTCAATCAAATCCATCAGCTCAGAAACCACGTTCGAAGAAGACGTAGCCGACCGGGAAAAGGTAATGGAAGCGTTTGCTTCGCTGATCGATGATGTCCACGCTCGTGTCCTGTCCCAGAAGGTCCTTTTCCGCACCGTGGGCATCAAGGTACGCCTCGAAGACTTCACAACCTTCACTCGAGCAAGAACCCACACAAGGTACACCAACGACAAAGCGGTAATCACAGAATATGTAAGAAAACTCTTCCGCGAATTCCAGAATACCCCGGAGAAAATTCGCCTGGTCGGCGTTCGAGCAGCTAACCTGAGAAAGGTTGACTCGGAGCAAGAAACAATTCTAAACTGGGCAACACGCTAACTATTAGCGGCTGCTCCCTCTTCCCCTAAGCTCTAAGCTCGAGTTCTTGCGCCCTAAATGGTCTGATCATGCTGCGAATTAGCGTCAATGCTACTTACAGGCAATATGCCCCAAGAATTATTGGAAGTTTAATGAGGAAGATGTGGAAAAAAACTGTAGCTGGCATCATTCGTTGGAATAACTTAAGCCAAGCCACACCAGTAGGCCCAGAGCGGGAGATAACTCAGGCTCAGATGAAGTTGATAGGGTGAGGTCAGGTTCGCTACATTTCTACCGGTTGCCATGCAGATGCTGAGATCATAGGGATGCCCTGTAAATGGAGCGATTATCATTCGAACTAGAATTGCCGGAAGAAAAATGGGCAAAGCGGCCCGCATGCCCTTGTGATTCAAGTCATATCTCGTTTGATTAGTGACCTGCGACATCATAAAATGGTTAAGTCCATGTTGTGAGCGAGCTATCTCGCTTCTACTGTCTAACCTTTGATAGATCTATCCCCTGCAACTCAGCACGCAGCTGCTCTAGCCAAGGTGTGAACTGTTCTCTTTCTGGGCATACTATTCGGAGGCGTCCGTCGGGGAGAATCGTAATGTTCCCGTTCTCTTCGGTCTTTAGCGGTATGACGACGGACTCTCGGTGCAGGTTCAATGAGTCCGTAATCTCGAGAACCTTGAGGACCTGTTCCGGGCGTATTGCACTCATTCTTCTTCGTGATATCCCTGTAATCGGTCAATTATTGGCGTATTGATGGGATGCGATGCATTTAGTCTACTTATTGTTCTATACTTGCCATGCCAGTCTATATGCTAAACATAAGACCCTACTTTCCTAACGCGTCGTGCGATACTCATGCAAATGGAGCACGCGGATCGGAGAGTGGACTCGCTAAGCGAAGTGTTCCTCGAGGACGTTTACGCCATACCCGGCGGGGAGAAGGTCAAGGAATGCATTCAATGCGGGACCTGCAGTGCCTCCTGCCCGACGAGCTACGCGATGGACTATACGCCACGAGAGGTCATTGCAGCGCTTAGGGCTGGAATGCTTGATCGTGTTCTGAAGAGCAACACAATCTGGCTCTGCGTCTCATGCTACTCCTGCACCGTCAGGTGCCCTTCAGGAATCAAACTAACAGACGTCATGTACGAGCTCAAACGGCTCGCAATCGAGTTCAACCTTGTTCCGAAGAATGTTAAAACGCCAATGGTATCGAAACTATTCGTCAGCATCGTCGATAAGTACGGCCGAATATCAGAAACCGAGCTCGTTAGCAAGTTCATGATGAAGACAAATCCCTTTTCCATCGTCAAGATGATTCCGCGGGCTTACAAACTCTTCATGCGTGGCAGAATGCCTCTCATTCCTCACCGCATCAAGGGAACACGCGACTTACGCAAGAGCACTGAGATGCTGGTCTCAGGAGTGCATGCGGGAACAGCCGCAAAGGGGGCGCAGTAGAAGGTTGCAGTCTCAGGTTCAATTCTCATACTACCCGGGTTGCTCGGTCGAAGGAATGAACAAAGCCTACGATAAGGCCACCCGTGTTGTATGCGAGGCACTCGACATCAACCTAACTGAGCTAACTGACTGGAACTGTTGCGGCGCCACGTCATACATGGCCATCAACGAACAGAGGGCACACCTTCTCTCAGCAAGAAACTTGGCGTTGGCGGAGAAAGAAAAAAGAGATCTAGTCGTAGTCTGCCCCGCCTGCCTAACAACTCTAACCAAGACGAACCGCTACATGGGCGAAGATCCGAAACTGAGGAGGGCAGTCAACGCAGCTCTGGGCGTTACAGGTATGCAATATCAGGGAGGGGCAAGGGTTAGGCATCTCCTCGAAGTGATTGTTAACGAAGTTGGGGAAGGCAAGGTCAAAGCCAGAACAAAGAAGCCACTCACCAATCTAATGGTCGCACCATATTATGGTTGCCAGCTGACGCGGCCGTTCGGAGAGATAGACGACAAGGAGTTCCCAATGATGCTTGACAAGCTGCTCTCCTGGCTGGGAGCCAAGCCGGTCGATTTTCCGTTGAAAACAAAATGCTGCGGTGGCATGTTAATGATGACTAACGAAGACGTTGCACTGGGTTTGACAAGAAACATCCTCGAAGCGGCGAAGCAAAATGGTGCAGAGTGCATTGCCACTCTCTGTCCATTATGCCACATCAACCTGGAAGCGTATCAGGGCAATGTGAACAATCTCTTCGGAACAGACTTCAAAATTCCAATCCTATACTTTACACAACTTCTCGGCCTAGCTTTCGGTTTCTCGAGAAAATCGCTTGGCGTTGACGACGAGCTAACGCCTAGCAAACAATTGCTGAAGAAAACTTGGTGGTTGTACGAGAGTTGCCAGAAAAGATAGGCGTCTACGTCTGCCACTGCGGGACGAACATAGCCCGCACCGTAGACTGCAAGGCCGTTGCCGAGTATGCGTGTCGTCTTCCTAACGTAGTTGTGGCCCGGGATTACCAGTACACGTGCTCCGACCCAGGGCAAGAAATGATCAGGAAGGATATCAGCGAGCTTGGTCTAACCCGAGTAGTCGTTGCTTCATGTTCCCCGTTGATGCATGAGACAACCTTCCGCCGCGCGGTTGCCGGCGCGGGCCTGAACCCGTTCCTGTTTCAAATGGCCAACATACGGGAACAATGCTCGTGGATAACGGAAGACAAAGAGTTAGCGACTGAACGCGCTAAGGCCATCGTCGGCGCAGCCGTAATGCGTGTGGCTTTCCACGAACCACTCGAGGTAAAGAAGGTCCCAGTGAACCCAGACGTGTTGATCGTTGGAGGCGGCATCACGGGAATTGAGGCTGCGCTTCAAATTGCAGATTCGGGGAAGAAGGTGTACCTTGTAGAGAAGGAATCATCAATCGGGGGTTACATGGCGCGGTTTGACAAGACTTTTCCCACACTCGACTGCGCGGCCTGCATCCTCACTCCCAAGATGGTGTCCGTAGGCCATCACCCGAACATTGAGCTCCTAACCTACAGCGTCGTTACCGACTTTTCCGGCTACGTAGGGAACTTCACCGCGCGAATACGCAAGAGGCCGAGGTACATCGACGAGGAGAAATGCACAGGCTGCGGCCAATGCGAACAAAAATGTCCACTAAGCGTACCAAGCGAGTTTGACTGCGGCTTAGGCAAAAGAAAGGCAATCTACCGGCCGTTCCCTCAAGCCGTCCCAGGCACCCCGGTCATCGACAGGGAACACTGCCTATACTTCACAAAAGGTGTCTGCAAGGTCTGCGTGAAGTTCTGCCCGAAGGGCGCAATAGAC
>Ga0116115_1001163_pt1 | contig 11828 bp, 7 predicted proteins | sample June2015DPH_10_1_2_FD_89789 | JGI IMG/M metagenome (GOLD analysis project Ga0116115, IMG submission 89789) | Peatland microbial communities from SPRUCE experiment site at the Marcell Experimental Forest, Minnesota, USA - June2015DPH_10_100 | ecosystem: Environmental > Terrestrial > Soil >... | reverse complement strand
GCTTTGCTTTTATGCCGAAGAATCTCAGGCGCGTGACGGGGCGCGGCGATCTGCACTTCATCACGTTCTGCTGCTACCAGCGGCGCGCGTTGCTGGGGACGGTTCGGGCGCGAAATCTGGCCGTACAGATTTTGGGCCAAGTGCGGGCCAGGTACGGATTCGCGCTGGTGGGTTACGTGATCATGCCGGAGCATGTGCACCTGCTGATCGGGGAATCGGAAACTGTGTCTCCGGCGAAGGTGGTGCAGGTATTCAAGCAGCGGCTGTCACGCCGGATGCGCGCAAGGAAACGCGCGGAGGCGAAGCAACTGCGGTTGCGATTCAGCGAGGGTGAAGCCGAGTTGCGGCGTTTCTGGCAGCGGCGCTACTACGATTTCAATGTCTATACAAGGGCGAAGCTGAGGGAGAAGTTGGATTACATGCACGCGAACCCGGTGAAGGAAAAGCTGGTGGCGCACCCGCGCGAGTGGCCGTGGAGCAGTTGGTCGTACTATGCGACGGGAGAGGGACTGTTGAAGATGGAGGCGGTGTAGAGGAAGAAAAGAGATGGGAGGAGAGAAAGAGTGAAGACCCAGAGCCCACCCTTTGCAGAAGGCGCAAAGGGTAGGCCACCCGAAGTTGCCTTAGCGCACTAAAGCTGCGCCACCCGCGGAGAAGAGAACAGAAGAGAGCAGAGCCCAAGCGCGGGGCTGGCTACGGCTTATGCGATTTCCGGGGAATCGGCCGAAAAATCACGCTGGGCATAGGATGCGCGTTCCAGCAGGTGCTTTTCACGCAGGTGGCGCTGGACGCGGCGGCCCCACGATCTTACGAAGGTGTAATTCAGGGCGCCGCCGATCGCCGAGCTGGCTAGAGGCACCATGCGACCCACCCACTTTTCCGCGCTTTCTTCGCCGATGCGCACAGCCAGCCGCCCTGCCAGGCGCGGAGCAAGTTTCTCCACCATCTGCTTTTCTGCCAGGTCCTTGCTGAAGTCGATTCCGGCCGCCGCTGCCGCCGCCATCCACAATTCAATGCGCTGATCGGTCCCTTTTTCCTCAAAACCATAGAGTAGGCAAAGCCGCTGAATCAATCGCAAGGTGATGACCGTCAGCAGGCTGGCGTCCGGCAGCAGCGTCATTATGCCACCCAGACCAAATCCGGCACCCTGAGCCAGAGCCAGGCGTTGCGCGTCATGAATCAGGCGCTCGGCAATTGCGTCCAGCTTATCCAGGGGTACATCCTTCATCCGGCCGAAGTGGGGCACCCACAACTCGTGCTTCTGGGACAAGTACTTACGGAAGTCTTCCGGGTCGATCTCCACAGAGCGCAGTCCCCGCAACATGCCAAAGCGCAGGAACCTTCCGAAGGTCCTCCCTGCCAGCCACTTGGGTAACCGTGCCATGGGCTTAAGCATCCTATGCCGATTAGAGCCGGTCAAGGAGCGTTACGTTGCATCCACCGAACCGAGGGGAGTATTGACCTGCTCGCGGCATTAGGACCGATGTCCTACTTGACGCGGCACGCGATTTAGGTAAACTGCGCTTTTCTATATGGCGACACTCGCTCCATTCATGCCCGCCGAAATCACTACGGACCTGGACTTTCCGCAGCGCGAAGCAGCCTTTTTCTATGGGCTTTTCCTGCGCGGCCATTCCGCGGAGAGGCTGCGCCAGGATATCGAAGTGCCCCCTGCGGTGCTGGCCAAGTGGCACAGGGAAGTGGAGCGCGAGCCGCACCTACGGGATATGCTGAGCCGCATGGTGGAATACCGCCGCCACGTTTTGGCCATTTTTGATTCGCTGATCGGTTGCGAAGTGCAAAACCGCCGCGTCCAATAGAATTTCAGCCCCGCGCGTCCCCCCGTACCAGGGTCCCGCCTCCCTTTGACGTGAATTTTCCGCGCCGCGATCTCACCATCGCAGGCAACTTACGGGCATCCTCTCCCCGTCTAACAAGAATCGGGGCCAAGTCTATTCGAATGAACGAGATTACTGAATTGACGTTCTCTGTCCGTAGGATTAGAATCCAGAGGTCGTAAGGGTGTCTCAATGTCAAAGATTTTTCGGACCATTTCCACCTATCTAATCAGCTTTGCCTTCCTAGCTTTGGCTGTCTCCGCACAGCAGTCGCAGCCACCTCAGGATGCCGGAGCCCAAATTCCGCCTCCAAATCAAAAGCTGACCAAAGATCAAAAGCAGAAGATTAAGAAGACCCTCAAGGAGTTGGAGGGTCCTTACAGGAGCTGGCTGAACGAGGACGTCATCTACATCATTTCGCCAGAAGAGCGCACTTCTTTTCTCCAATTGGAAACGAATGAAGAGCGCGAGCAGTTTATCGAACAGTTCTGGCTGCGGCGCAGCAGCAACCCCGATCTGCCGGACAATGACTTCAAGGAAGAGCACTATCGCCGCATCGCGTACGCCAACGAGCATTTCGCTTCCGGCATTCCTGGATGGAAGACGGATCGCGGGCGCATCTACATCATCTGGGGCAAGCCCGACGAAATCGAAGCGCACCCCACTGGCGGCACCTATGATCGCCCCCAGGACGAAGGAGGCGGGTCTACAACGACGTATCCATGGGAAACATGGCGATACCGGTACCTGGAAGGGATTCAGGAAAACGTGGTGTTGGAGTTTGTGGATCCCAGCGGTTCGGGCGAATATCACCTGACCATGGATCCGTCCGAGAAAGACGCTTTGCTGCATGTTCCCAACGCTGGTCTGAGCGATTTGGAATCAATGGGCCTGGCATCGAAAGCCGACCGGTTCAGCCGCTCGGATGGCACGTATCTTCCGACGACCATGGGCGGAACACCAGCCAGTCTGAACGAGTTCACCCGGCTCGAACTCTACGCCAAGGTGCAGCGACCGCCGGATGTAAAGTACAAGGACCTGGAAGCGCTGGTGACTTCGCGCATGGTTCGCGATCAGATCCATTTCAGCTATCGCACCGATTTCATGAAAGTGACGAGCGACACGGTTCTGGTGCCCGTCACCGTGCAGATTCCCAACCACCAGCTCCAGTTCAAATCCAAGGACGGTGTGCACTCCGCCTCGATGAACATTTTCGGGCGTGTCAGCACGTTAACGGGCCGCACCGTGCAGACCTTTGAAGATTCCGTCAGCAAGGATTTTCCAGACTCGCTCTTCCAGCAGTCCGTGAAGCTCTCATCCATTTATCAAAAGGCGCTGCCGTTGCGTCCGGGGTTATACCGCCTGGACCTGGTCATCAAGGACGTGGAGAGCGGCAACGTTGGCGTCGTGAATGCACGCCTCGCTGTGCCCCGCTACGAGGATGAAAAACTGGATGCCAGTAGCCTGATTCTCGCCGACCAGATCGAGCATGTCCCCGCCAAGCAGATTGGCACGGGGCAGTTTGTTCTGGGCTCTTCCAAAGTCCGGCCGCGCCTGGACGGTGATTTCACCACCGCCGACAAGCTGGGGATCTATCTTCAGGTGTACAACCTGAAACCCGACGAGAAGACCCATAAGTCCAACGCCACCTTTGTATATACCGTCAAGAAGGGCAATCAGCAGGTCATGCAGTTCAAAGAGACCTCGGAGGACATGAAGCAGACCGGCGATCAGGTCACCATTGAACGCCTGCTCCCTCTGGCAACGTTGGCGCCGGGTAAGTATACTCTCGAGGTCAGCGCCACCGACACCTTATCGCAGGCTAGCATTTCGAGGACGGCAGACTTTTCGATCAGGAATCCTTTGGAACCCAAGACTGCGGCGAACGTTACACCGGGGAGGTAAACCGACGTGAAGCACGGCCCGCTCCTGTGCGTCGGAGTATTGTTAGCTTCCGCTATGGGTGTGAGCTGGGGCGCTCTTCCTGCAACGGCGCAAACTTCCCCGAAGCCTTCCTCCGGGACTTTGTCCGGCGTAGTACGTGACTCCGCCGGCATTCCACAACTTGGCGCAACCGTGGAAATTTTTTCGGAGGCGCCGGGCGTCCTCGCTGCGCGCCAGTTCCTCACAAATACGCAAGGTGTTTTCAAGGGCGATAAACTCGCCCCCGGTTTCTACACGGTTCGCGTGACCCTGGCCGGATTCCTGCCCAGTCTTGAGAAGCACATCCGCATCTCCTCGAATCTCACCACGCTGATGCGCGTCCAGTTGGAATCCATGTTCGCCTCGGTCGAGCAACTCCGCCGGCCGCCCACCAACGGCGCCGCGGAGCCCGACGATTGGAAATGGGTATTGCGTTCTGCTTCGGATTTGCGCCCCGTGCTCCAGTGGACTGAGGACGGCACTTTCGCCGCTTCCGCGATCGTGGTGGACACGAACGCTTACTGTCCACACGGCCGCGTCGAACTCACCAATGGTGCGCGACGTCCCGGCTCCCTTTCCAGTGTTGGCGCCGCGCCGGGCACTTCCTTTGCCTACGATCAGCCCATCGATCGTTTCAGTCGCATCCTCTTCGCAGGACAGGTCAGCTATGACGAGGACTCTCCCGCTGGCGGCCTGGCCGCTATTTGGCTGCCTACCGGCTCTTCTGCTACGGGGCCGCAAAGCACCATCGTTCTTCGCGAAGCAAAGATTGGCCCGGAGGGTCCCACCTTCCGCGGCGTGCGTCTCGATCAAAGTGGATCGCTGACCTTTGGCGACCGCTTCCTGCTGCGCGTTGGCGGCGAATATGTTCTTGTGGGCACCGGGTCTTCCGCGTGGAGCGTGCGTCCGCGCTTGAAATTGGAATCCCGGGTTGCTGCCAAGTGGTATTTGGATATGGTCTACGCCGCTCTACCCAATAGTGGCGTCCCAAGTGATACCGTCGCTTCCGATCTGACCGGTTCGGCCACTACCGGCAATTTGACCAACGTCCTCAATCAACTCGACACCTTCCCCGCATTGCTCTGGCGCAAGGGACGGCCCGTTCTTGAGAATGGCCAGCATGAAGAGGTGGCCGTGGAACGCAAGGTGGGAAGCCGCAGCGTCCTTCAGGTGGCTGCGTTCCACGATGACAATCGCGACGTGGCCCTGTACGGCCGCGGCATTGACCTGCCTTCTTCCGAGTTTATCCAGGATTTCTACTCGAAGGGGTTTGCCTACGACGGGGGATCCTCTTCGGACTGGGGCGCGCGCCTGGCTTTGCGGCAGAAGATCACCGACGACGTGGAATTCACGACCATCTATGCATTCGCGGGTGCGCTCGTTCCCGTAAGTGATGCCGATGGTACGCTGCGTGATGCACTCCGCACGCTTCCACGCCACTCTCTCGCCGCCAAGGTCACCGCCAAAGTTCCCCGGTCGGGCACCAGCCTCAGCGCTGGCTACAAGTGGGTCAGCGGCATGAGCGTGTCCCGCGTTGACCCTTACGGTGAGAGCATCTACCAGATCAATCCCTACCTATACATCGGCATTCGTCAGCCTCTGCCGAGGTTTGCGCTGGGGCGTTGGGAAGCCACTGCGGAATGTGACAACCTCTTTGCGCAAGGCTATGTGCCCCTAAGCACACCGGAAGGTTCGGTGCTTCTGGTGCCCGCATTTCGCAGTTTCCGAGGGGGCTTGAGCCTGCAATTCTAGCTGTACGTGAGCTTCTGGAAAGTTGTATTCACCCTACCAGAAAGTGGAACCTGCTCTGCCGGAACTCGCTCTGACTTTGGAAGTGTCTGAATCATAAGTACTTGATATGATGGCCGCCTACCAAAGATTGGAAGACGAGTTGCACACTAAATATTAGGGACGGAGTTTCTTCGTCGGCCTGAGCCATGAAGGAGAATCTAAGAGTCAGGGTGGGTGCGGTCGTCCTCGCGCTAGCGACGCTGGCGGCGGTGACCTTTGGCTGGATCAATTTCGTACAACGCTCCAAGTTTGATCTGGTCGATGACGGCGTTGCCTGGTCGGACAGTGCGGCTGGCATCGAAGCCTGGCGCGTGGCTCCCGATTCTCCTGCGGCGGGTGCAGGCATTCGCCCCGGTGATCTTCTCCTGACCATCAACGATGCGGCCGTTCCCAATGCGGCTCACGTGGCGCGCCGCCTGTACCGCGCGGGCCTCTGGACGCAGCTCCGCTACAAGCTCTCGCGCAATGGGGAAGAGTTTGAAACCCGCCTGATCACGACTCCGGCGCATAAGCCGATTACCGTCGAGAATTACCTGCGGGTTGTCGGCCTGCTCTATCTCTTCATTGGATTGTTCATTTTCATCCGCCGTTGGAACGCCCCGCGGGCGGTACATTTTTATGTCTTTTGCCTGGTTTCCTTCATCCTGTACTCGTTCCAGTACAGCGGAAAACTGGACACTTTCGATTTGGAAGTCTATTGGTCCAGCGTGGTCGCGCGGCTCCTGGCGCCGGCGCTGCTGCTGCACTTTGCCCTGGTTTTCCCGGAACGCACGGAGTCGGCCCGCAAGTCACTTCTGAAGTTCGCGGCTGTCTACGCGCCGCCCCTGGCCCTCTTGCTCGTTCACATCCTCGCCGCGGTCAATGCACTGGGCTTTGTTCCCACGACGCGCTCGCGCGTACTCCTTGAGGAGCTCGAATTGAGCTTTCTGGGCACGTATTTTGTGGCCGCCGGGCTGGTGTTCTATCTCAGTTACCGCCGCTCCCGCTCGGGGGTCCTTCGCCAGCAGGTGAAATGGCTCACGGCCGGCACGCTGGCGGGCAGCCTCCCGTTCATCCTGCTGTACATCATCCCGTATGGCTTCAACGCTGCCACGCTGCCGTGGATGCAGTTTTCTGCGCTCAGCCTGGTGCTCATTCCGCTGTGCTTTGGTTACGCCATCATTCGTTACCGCTTGATGGATGTGGACATCATCTTCAAGCGCGGCCTCGCTTATACGGCGGCGACGGCGGCGGTCGCAGCCATTTATTTCGCATTGGTCGCGCTGATTGCCGAAATCTTCCACGCGCAGACCAGCGGGCCCGTTGCCGGCATGATCGCCATCGTGATCGCCGCCTTTCTCTTTCAGCCTTTCCGCGAAGGCATTCAGGCGCGGCTCGATCGCTTCTTTTATCGCGACCGTCTCGACTATCGCCGGACGCTCATCGAATTCGGCAGCACGCTCACCAACGAAGTGCGGCTGGAACCCATGCTGGGTTCGGTGATGGACCGCGTCTCGCAGACGCTTCTGGTCGACCGTCTGGCCATCTTCGTCGAAGATCCTCAGCGTCCCGGCGAAATGCGGCTGGCGCGCTCGATGGGCGTGCGCCTCGCCGAACCTCTGGACCTCAGCTTCATCGCCTCAACCCGGCCGGAATTCCTGCGCGGCCCCCTTTTCTTTGAATCCTCGCGCAGCGCCGCGGAAGTCGGCGCTACCGTGCGCCGCACCCTCGAACAGCTCGATCTCAATTACTTCATTCCGTGCCGCATTCGCGAACATACCGTCGCCGTTCTTGGTCTAGGCAAAACCGTTGACGGTGATTTCCTCTCCAGCGACGACGTCGAACTGGTACAGACCATCGCCGGCTATGTGGCCATTGCGCTGGACAATTCACAACTCTATTCCTCGCTCGAACAGAAGGCTTCCGAAATTGCCCGCCTCAAGGATTTCAGCGAAAACATCGTCGAATCACTGAACGTCGGCGTGCTTGCCGTGGACCTTAAAGGGATGGTGGAAGCCTGGAATAGCCGCATGGAACAGGTCTTCGGTGTGCCTCGCGACGCGGCGGTAGGCCAGCCCCTCGGCAGCCTCCTGCCGGCGGAGCTCGCTTCGGAAATTGCCTCCCGCGATGATCAGGAGCAGATCACCGGTATTTACAAGCACCGCCTGCAAAGCCAGGGGAACTCGCTCATTCTGAATGTTTCGATCACGCCGCTGGTCGGCAAATCAGGTGAGCGCATTGGCCGCCTGCTTCTGTTCGACGACGTCACCCAGCGCGAACGCATGGAAGAGCAGATGAGCCAGACCGAAAAGCTTACCTCCCTGGGGCTGCTGGCCGCGGGAGTTGCGCACGAAGTCAACACCCCGTTGGCCGTCATCTCCAACTACATCCAGATGCTGGCCAAGCAGATGCCCGAGGGTGATCCGCGGCACTCCATCATCGAAAAAATCGTCAAGCAGACCTTCCGGGCCAGCGAAATTGTCAATAACCTGCTGAATTTCTCGCGAACGGGCGCCGGCGAACTTGCCGATGTGGACCTGAATCGCGTCGTGGAAGAAACACTCTCGCTGGTCGCCCATCCTCTGAAGACCTCGCAGATTCGCGTCGTCAAGCAGCTCACCGATGGCCTTCCGCCGGTGCGAGGTTCCGCCAACAAGCTGCAACAGGTTTTCCTGAATCTTTTCTTGAATGCGCGCGATGCCATGCCTACAGGCGGAATGCTGGAAGTGCGCACTGCCGCGCACAATGGCAGCGTCGAAATAGAGGTTGTTGACACGGGCAACGGCATTCCCCGTGAACACATCCATAAGATTTTTGATCCCTTTTTCACGACCAAAGCGACAGGGCGCGGCACAGGTCTCGGCCTCTCTGTGACCTACGGGATCATCAAAGAACACGCCGGTAGAATTGATGTTCGCTCGACGCCAGGCCGTGGTACTTCCTTCCACGTCGAGTTCCCGGCTGTCAGGAAAGCGGTCCATGTCTAAAGGTTCGATTCTTGTTGTTGACGATGAATCCGAGATCCGCGAAGGCCTCGAGCTTCTCCTGAAGTCGGAAGGGTACCAGGTCTCCAGCGCGGAATCCGGCCAGGTGGGACTCTCCCGTCTGGAAGAACGCCCGTTCGACCTGCTGCTGCTCGATGTCAGCCTTCCCGACCGCAACGGCATTGACATGCTAAAGGAAATTCATCGCCAGGATCCCCATCTGCCCATCGTTCTGATTACGGCCTATGGCTCCATTGAAATGGCCCGCGCCGCGTTCAAGAGCGGGGCGATGGACTACATCACCAAGCCGTGGTCCAACGATGAGCTTCTGGTGCAGGTGGCGCAGGCCGTGGAGGCGCGCCGTCTGCGCGATGAAAATATCCACCTGAAGCGCGCGCTCAAACAGCGTTTCAATTTCCCCAATATCATCGGCAAGAGCGACAAAATGCTGGCGCTCTTTGATCTGGTCGCGCAGGTTGGTCCTTCACGCTCCACGATTTTGATCAGCGGCGAAAGCGGCACCGGAAAGGAACTCATCGCCAAGGCCATTCACTCCGCCTCGCCACGCGTGGACAAGGCTTTCGTGCCCGTCAACACTGGCTCCATTCCGGTGGATCTGCTCGAATCGCAGCTCTTCGGGCACCTCAAAGGGGCTTTCACGAGCGCCGTGGCTTCCAAGAAGGGGCTTTTTGAGGTCGCCGATCAGGGCACTATCTTTTTCGACGAAATCGCCACCGTCAGCCCGGAGACCCAGGCCAAACTCTTGCGCGTGATTCAAGAGCGCGAATTCATGAGGCTGGGCGGCACGGAGCAGATCAAAGTGGACGTCCGCATTGTCGCGGCCTCCAACGTCGATCTGCTCTCCCTCGTCAAGGAAGGCCGCTTCCGCGAAGACCTGTATCACCGCCTGAACGTCATCCATCTCCACTTGCCCCCTCTTCGCGACCGCCGTGAAGACATTCCGCTCCTCCTGGTCCATTTCATGGGCCGCTTCTGCCAAGAGAACACCAAACCGTTGCGGCAGTTCACTCCTGCGGCAATGAAGCTGCTCATGGATTACGACTGGCCGGGAAACGTCCGCGAGCTCGAAAACGTGGTCGAACGCGCCGTTGTTCTCTCTACCCAGGAGCGCGTCGATGTGGACCTCCTGCCCGATTCTTTTCGCAGCAAGGAGATCGTCCGCGGTGTGCGCCTGCAGCTCTCGGAGTTTCTCCCGCCTTTGCCGGGCGAAGCGGGCGCGCGAACCGCGGCTGACAATCCCCATCCATCTCTCTTTCAGATCATTGATGAGGTGGAGCGCCGCATCATTGTCGACATGCTGGAGCGTACCGGCTGGAATCAGACGGAGGCCTCGGAGCACTTCCTGATCCCCCTTTCCACCCTGAATCAGAAGATCAAGCGTCTCGGCATTGACGTCCGCCGGCGCGGCCGCACGGACGAAGTGGTTTCTGCCTCGACCGGGAAATGAACTCCGCAACTTCCGGCCGGAGCACCCACGGCCACGAACCAGCTCTTCCATCTTGAGTCGATGCCATCCGGGGGGGGGTGCCCCGTTTGCTTCTTCGGGACCGGGCCCGCTCGGTGGCTTCGTTTTTTCAAATTGCATTCTCCTCGTCCGGCAAGAAAACAGCTGGTTGTCCCGCGGTGCGCTCGGACGATGCTGCTGCAATGACACCCCTGCCGCGCACTGACCTGAAGGGCAGCCGGTCGCCATCCCCACTCGTACATCGCTGATCCGTCGTCATCGAGGTCGACCTTGACCTAATCTTTATGGTCCGAGGGTGGTTCGTCGTCTTCGTCGGCCGGCAGAGCAGGGTCTGCGCTTGCGGTGTCTTCGGAACTCGCTTGGGCCTTGCGCGCGACCTGGAGGCGCTCGAGCTCGGCGATCGCACGGAACAGGCCACGATCCGCAGCCGCAGAATAGCGTAGCAGGCGATCTACGATGGGGACGGAAGAGTAAAAGATGTTCTGCCGCAAAACCTCCCTTTGCTCAAATGCCACAATGCGGGCACGGCGGGCGACCTCGACGGCGATCTTCTGGGCTAGCAACTCTTCGATTACTCCGACCGGCTGGAAGAACTCCCCGATGTCAGCGACCAGAGTCGATATCTCTTCGGCCGTCTCTGGCGTGGCTCCGGTGAGAAGCTGCTTGGCAAAGATTCCGTGGGTGAGGCTGTTGCCCGCCGATTTGGCCTTGCCCTCTGCGGTCTTCGGGCCGGTGGAGTGTTTCGAGTTTTCGCGATTCGCCGCGATCTTGCGGGGCGAACTCGTCTTTTGCGGGTGACCCTGAGGTTCTTCCTCAGAGGGCCCAAGCGCCGCGGCCTCTTCGGGGGGGTTCTGGGGCCCTTCCTCAGGGGGCCCAAGCGCCGCGGCCTCTTGCAGGGGGTTCTGGGGTTCTTCCTCAGAGGGCCCAAGCGCCGCGGCCTCTTGCAGGGGGTTCTGAGGTCCTTCCTCAGAGGGCCCAAGCGCCGCGGCCTCTTCGAGGGGGTTCTGGGGTTCTTCCTCAGGGGGCCCAAGCGCCGCGACCTCCTGCGGGGGGTTCTGAGGTTCGTCCGCAGGGGGCCCAAGCTCCGCCGCGGCCATTTCACTTGCCTCTTCGTAGTTCATATGTGTCCGTTTCCTCGCTATACGTATGGTCTCAACCCTGAATCAGGGTAGGCTTGCCGCCGGATCACCGGCGAGTTCGCCTACCTATGGGGTAGAAAGTTCGAATTCTAGGGGGCCGTTGGCGAGGCATTTCCATTTCATCTGGAACTCTTGGGTTTTTGTCGGGCGGAGATCCCAGCCCAATGTGAGTACGCCCAGATTTCCACGCGCGCGATTTGGCCAGACCATCGTGGGCGCTTCGCACTCTACGGACGTCGTGAGTCATTCGCCCCGCTTTCCTCCTGCCCGTTTGAAACCCTCGCGGTAATCTCACTTTTTTGGCCAACACTGACCGTCCCATCGCGTACACTAAAGTTGGATTACCAAGGAACACTCCTTGCCGCTGCCAGGCCTATCCGATTTGCCTTCCTCCCGCAGGGAATGGGCGGTGCTCCTCGAGTGCGCCTCTCCCGCATCCGATGCCCGGCGGCTCGTAGCGTTGGCCGGCTCCGCGGATTGGTCCCGGTTGCTCATCCTCGCGGAGGAACACGGGGTCCTTGCGCATCTCGCAAAGCGTCTGCATGAGTTCGACGAGAATCTTGTTCCCGCGGAGATACGGCAGACGCTGCTGGAACGCCAGCGCGCGCAGGTTTTCTCCACGCTGCGGATGACCGCTGAACTGTTTCGCCTCTTGGAGCTCTTCGCGGCCAAAGACATTCCCGCGCTC
>Ga0116115_1001160_pt1 | contig 11836 bp, 10 predicted proteins | sample June2015DPH_10_1_2_FD_89789 | JGI IMG/M metagenome (GOLD analysis project Ga0116115, IMG submission 89789) | Peatland microbial communities from SPRUCE experiment site at the Marcell Experimental Forest, Minnesota, USA - June2015DPH_10_100 | ecosystem: Environmental > Terrestrial > Soil >... | reverse complement strand
TCTCGATTATTCCCGCAATGCCGGGGAGTGGATTCCCAACAAATTCGGCGGACGGGAAAACCTCGACGCCATCGACTTCCTCCGCCGCTTCAATCAGGAATCCTACAAAGAACATCCCGAGATACAAACTACCGCGGAAGAGTCCACGTCATGGCCGATGGTTTCAAGGCCTGTCTACCTGGGCGGGCTCGGCTTCGGCATGAAGTGGGACATGGGATGGATGCACGACACACTCGAGTATTTCAAGCAGGATCCCATCCACCGCAAATATCACCACAGCAAGCTCACCTTCCGCATGCTGTATTCATTCCAGGAGAATTTCGTGCTGCCGCTGTCGCACGATGAGGTGGTTCACGGCAAAGGATCGTTGATCGGCAAAATGCCCGGCGACGAGAAGAATCGCTTCGCCAACCTGCGGCTTTTATTCGGCTATATGTATGCCCAGCCCGGCAAGAAATTACTGTTCATGGGTTGTGAGTTCGGCCAAGTCCGCGAGTGGGCGCACGACAGCAGCCTGGAATGGCACGTGCTTCAGTATCCGGTGCACAGTGGCGTGCAGGAGTGGGTGGCGCAGTTGAACCGGCTTTACCGCGCCGAACCGGCGCTGCACCTGCTCGATGCCAACGCAGCCGGCTTCGAGTGGGTGGATTGCAATGACAATCTCACCAGCACGATTTCGCTTCTGCGCAAGACTGAATCGCCCAAAGACACCGTCCTCATCGCTTGTAACTTCACCCCGATACCGCGCATCGGTTATCGGATCGGCGTGCCGGGGGGCGGCTATTGGCGCGAATTGCTGAACAGCGACGCTTTGGAATATGGCGGCACCGGGGTCGGCAATCTCGGCGGAGTTCACGCCGAGGCCGAACCTACGCACGGCCGTCCCTATTCGCTGAAGCTCACCCTGCCACCGCTATCGGCGCTGTTTCTGAAGGCTGGATAGCACCTCCGTCTGCCGATGCGCGCGTCCAAGCCCATGCTAGACTGCGGTCAGACGCGTCCCGATGCGGATTCTTACCCGCTACATTCTCCGCGAAGTCACCTCGCACGCCCTAATCGGCGCGGCCATCTTCACCTTTGTCCTGTTCACGCGCGACCTGGGACGCATTCTGGAACTCGTGGTGCGCGCTAGTGCGCCGCTGCCCTCCGTCGCCGAGATTTTCTTTTACACCGTCCCACTCGCCCTGACCTACACCATCCCCATGAGCGTGCTGGTGGGAATTCTCATCGGACTGAGCCGTCTCGCCGCCGACAGTGAAATCACCGCCATGCGCGCCAGTGGCATGGGCGTATGGAACTTTGGCCGCGTGCTGGCAATCTTCGTCGTGGGCGCTTGGCTGCTGGCTCTGGGCAACGGACTTTACCTGGCCCCGTACTCGCTTGCATCCCTGGGACATCTGGAGGATCAACTCAAAGGCTCGCAAGTCTCTTTTGAAGTCCAGCCCCGAGTTTTTTACGAAGGCTTTCCAAAGGTCGTGCTCTATGTGCAGGACGTACACACCGCGCAAGGAGCCGCGGTTTGGAAGGGTGTGTTTCTCGCCGACATCTCCGATCCCGCCAATCCGCGTATTACGCTGGCTCATGAAGGCATTCTCGTCCCCGAGGGTCAGGATCGCCTGCACCTGCATTTAATCGATGGTTCCACTCACGAAACTGATCCCAAGCTGGCCGATCACTACCAGATCTCCACCTTTCAGCAGACTGACATTCCTCTAGATTTGCCTTCGTCGGAGAACAAGGCAGATGAACCAGTCCCGGTTGGACTCGTAAGCACAAGGGCGCTGCGCGATTATGCCCGCCGCGTCGACCCCGTATCAGCGCGCTGGTACCTCATCGAATTTCACCGCCGTTTCGCGCTTCCCACGGCCTGTCTGGTGTTGGCGATGGTCGGAATCCCTCTGGGCCTGTCGTCGAAAAAAAGCGGGAAGTCGGGCGGATTCGTCCTCACCATCGCTCTAGTTTTCATTTATTACTTCGTTTCGCTGATCGGAGTGTCGCTGGCGCGGCAGGGCCGGGTCGGCCCCATGCTCGGAGCCTGGCTGGCCAATATTGCATTCTTCGCCGCGGGGTCAATTTTGTTGTGGCAGGCCGAACGCCGGCCGATTGCGCTTTCCGCGTTCCGCCTGTGGGGCAAGCGCGACAGTCATCGTTCTAACGGCCACATGCCTGCATTCCGGCTTGGACGCCGCGACAGCGTCAACGCGTTCGAGCGCGCTTCCACCCGCCGCCGCGTCTTCAGCGCCAGCTTTCCAACCCTGTTGGATGACTATGTGCTGCGCGATTTCTTCGTCTACCTTGGGATGATTCTTTCCGCATTCCTCGTCCTGCTGCTGGTTTTCACGTTGTTCGAGTTGCTGAGCGACATCCTGCGCAATCAGACGCCTTTTCTCGTGGTTGCGGAGTATCTTCTCAACGTCGCTCCTTACCTGCTTTACAGCGTCGCTCCGTTGATCATGCTGCTGGCGGTGCTCATTACTTTTGGTCTGATGAACCGCTCCAATGAGATCACCGCGATCAAGGCCACCGGAACCAGCATCTACCGCATCGTCATGCCGGTGCTGGCCGCGGCCGCGTTTCTGGCGGCCGGATTATTTTTCGTGGACCAGTTCTACCTGCCTCATACTAACCAGCGCCAGGAGGCGCTGCACAACCAGATCAAGGGCAAGCCCGCGCAAACTTACCTGCGTCCCGACCGCAAGTGGATCTTCGGGCAGCACAACGACATCTACTATTACCAATTCTTCGATCCCGACCGCGATCAGTTCGCCAACGTCACTATCTTTCAAATCGATCCCGCCAGCTTCGCCATTACGCAGCGCATCCATGCCGATCGCGCCCACTGGGCCGACAATCTCAACCGCTGGATCTTCGAACAAGGCTGGCAGCGCTCTCTGCATGGCCCCGCGATCGCCGGCTTTCGCACCTTCGAGGTCTCCACCTTTCCCGAACTCAGCGAGGCGCCGTCCTATTTCAAGAAGGAAGTGAAACAGTATTCCGAGATGAACTACGAGGAGTTGCGCCGTTACATCCGCGACCTGCAGCAAAGCGGCTTCGACGTGGTACGGCTCCGCGTGCAACTGAACAAAAAGCTTTCGTTCCCGATGATCACACTGATTATGGCCGTGCTCGCCATTCCGTTTTCCCTGTCGGCGGCTAAGAAAGGCGCAATCACTGGCGTAGCGGTCGCGGTGGGAATTGCGGTCGTGTACACGGTCGTATCGCGGCTGTTCGAAGCCATGGGAGATCTCAGCCAGCTGCCGCCGGCTCTGGCAGCATGGTCGCCAGATCTGATCTTCGCCCTGGTGGGGGCATACCTGATTCTGAAAATTCCCACGTGATCGCCGCCCGATCCAGCCGGTAAAACTACTTTACCGCTACTCCCCACGGAAAGTTGTCGGTCTGGATCGGCGCTTGCGGCGTCAATCCACCTGTGGAAGGGGTGATGGCATATTGTGAAAGATTGGCTGAGTTAAGGTTGGTCACAAACATCCAGCTGTCATCGCTGCGAATCGCGATCGACTTGGGGTAGGCATTGGTGGTAATCGGTGTCGGACTTAGTGGCGTCAGGCTGCCGGTGGTAGTGCTGACTCTATAGGCTGAGATTGCGTTCTGCCCCGTATCCAGTACGTACAAGTAATTGGCATACGCATCCATCATTAGCGGCCCGGGAGCGTTACCTGCGGGAAAGGGAGAACCGTTAACCGGTAGCAGGCTGAAGTCTGCATTGGGACAACTCGGCAACGAAATAACACTGCAAATCGTGAAAGCGCTGACGCTGTTATTGGGCTGCGAGTTCGACACGTAAACGAACCGGTTACAAGGGTCGACGGTCACTCCGGAGGGGACGGTTCCCGTCGCCACTGCCAACGTTGACGACGTGGGCACAAGCGTAAGTGCGCCCGTGGAAGAAACGGAGTAGTTCAGAAGCACGTAATTGACGGAATCCGTGACATAGAGGTTCTCCGTAGTCGGAGGGACGTTCGCCGAGCAAATCGCATACGCGGAAGGGTAGACGGTAGGAGTTATAGCAAGAGCGGAAGCACTCGGAGCCGTGCCACCGGTTTGCGCCGGCAAAAGAAAAGGTGAGCCCGGCACTTCAGTCAAACTGCCATTACTCACAGCAAGAACCGATACTGCTCCCGGCACACCGTTGTTCGAGGCATCGCTGGTTTTGGCGTCTGCCACGAAGAGAAATTTACCCCCAGAGTCGATAACCATTGCCACCGGAACCACAGGGACCTGCTCCACCAAATTGGTGCCAGGAGGGGTAAAGTTCGCAGGCAGCAGACCAGTCGTTGCACCAGACCCCAACTTTCCATCGGACGCTACGTGGAACGATTCCACTCCGGTAGCACTGTTATTAACCGTCGAACTTTGCGTGACTAATACGTATGCGTATGCACCCGCAGGATCGAGAACCACAGACGTTGCAATCCCGTTCGTGGGCGGCCCGTTCGTATTGTAGATCTGCGTAACATGGCCGTTGCCCAGATCAAGGCTGAAGGAATCCATCACCGCATCGCCCTGCGTGGAAACCACCACCAACCCATTGTTGGAGGACGAGTACTTAGTGCTGCACGCCACCAACACTCCGATCGAAATCAGAGCCGCGATTCCCAAAATCCAGGTGAATCTTGTCCGCATTCTTCGCTTTATCTCCTGTGAACGTGCTGATGCACTCCCCGGCAGCTACCAACCGGGCTGGAACACTTTGTGAAGGCGTGAATTGCCATCCATTTATGTAACAGGAATGAGCGGGAAGAGCAAACGCCACCAAGCTCATTGGAACCGCGGACACGACTGCGAGTTGCCTCACCACTCGAGAATGAAGGAAGTGAAATGAGGCTTAGGTGAGATTATGCCTCTTGTGCTGCCGGAACCGGTTCAGGCACTTTCCTGGCTTTTGCGTTGGCGAGGAGCGGGAGATGTATCTCTACCAGAAGCCCACCTTCCGCCCGGTTGAAAGCCGCCACGCGACCGCTATGAAACCGCACCGCTCTTTCGGTAATCGCTAGACCCAGACCAACTCCGCCGGTCTGCCGACCTCGATCGTCGTCTAAGCGGTAGAACGGCTGGAACAACTTCTCGAGCGCATCGGATGGCACGCCCGATCCACAATCAGTGACACTCACCACTGCTTCCGCGCCGTCGGCGTTCTCTTTCCTCTCCAGGTGAATATCAACCGTTGTGCCTTCGCGCGTGTAACGGATGGCGTTGCGCACCACATTCTCAATCGCGCTGTGTAACAGGGAAGCTTCTCCGCGTACTCCCCAATCGCCCGACGGAATATCGCTGCGTACGTGGCAGTGCCGCGCCTGCGCTTCGAATTCCGCATCTTCGGCCACATTCAGCACCACTTCATCGAGAAGAACCGGCGTGGGCGGCACGTGTTGCTCACCATCCTCCAGCCGGGCCAGAGTGAGCAGACGGCCAATGAGTTCGTTCAGGCGGCTAGCTTCGAGTTCAATGCGCTCGAGCATGCTAGCGCTCTCCGGTCCGGAGCGCTGCCGCGCCAGGCCGAGCGCCACATTCAAGCGCGCCAAGGGAGATCGTAACTCATGAGAAATGTCGTTCAGCAGGCGGGACTGCGCTTTGACCAGAGTCTCCAGCCGGCCAGCCATGGTGTCGAAATCGCGCACCAGACCTGCAATCTCATCGCGCCTTCTGCTATGGGGATCGCCGGCACGCGCCGTCAGGTCACCCGCGGCAAGTTGCTGGGTGGCGGCGCGCAAGCGCGTGACCGGCTTGGTCATATACCAAGCAAGAAAATAGCAAACCAATCCCGAAGACAGCACAGCAATAATCAAGCCCGGCATGGGTATTCCCCACGGTCCGAAAAATACGCGGGGGCCCGGCGGCAATTCCATCGCGATGGTGTAGAGATGGTGTCCATCACTGGATGCCCTCGACTCAGTTAAGATTTGCGGGCGCGGAAAAACCATCCCCGGATGCGGTGGGAGGGGCTTGCCGGCGGCAACATGCTCTGCCCAGCCCGGACTCGAACGCCCTGAAATCTCAGTTCCCTGCTCATCGAAAACATAGGCGCGCACATGCTGCGCAACCTGCAAGCCTTCCAGATATTCGTGGGCCTGCGGTGTCCCGCCACTTTCGTAAGCGTTGATGGCATCCGTGAGGGCAGTCGAGCGCAGAGCTTCCCAGGTGGAATTCCGTTGCGGCCTGAATGCCAGCATCACCAGGATCGCGAGCACAAGAAACAATGCCTGCGCCACCCAGAAGGAAAGAAAAATCTTGAGGAAGAGGCTCTTCATGACGTCGCTTTCGCCTTTTCCCCCACCTTCTCTCGCGGACGGGCAAAGATGTAACCCACGCCGCGAATCGTTTTGATGTGCTCGTCGTTGTCGGTGTCGCCGAGTTTCTTGCGCACCTTGCTGACATGCATATCTATGCTGCGGTCAAAGGGCGAAAACTTGCGGCTCAGCACGGCATTCACCAGACGCTCGCGCGGCACCACGCGTCCCGCCTCACGCAACAACACTTCCAGGAGGTTGAACTCGACGGAAGTCAGATCCACCGGCTGGCCATCACGCCGCACACTGCGCGTGGCGGGATCGAGTTCGATCTCGCCGACTCGCACGATGTCAGGCGCGGCCGGAGAAGACTTATCGCCGCGAGTGCGGCGGAGGACCGCTCGAATCCGCGCCACGAGTTCCCTCGGATTAAAAGGTTTTGGCAGATAATCGTCGGCGCCAATCTCCAGACCGACGATGCGGTCCACGTCTTCTCCCCTTGCGGTCAGCAGTAGCACGGGAAGGCGCGAGGTAGCGCGAATCCGCCGCAGTACTTCGAAACCGTTGATGCCGGGCAGCATTACGTCGAGCACAACCAGCAAGTAACCGCCACCCGTGGCGCGCTGCAGCCCACTCTCGCCATCGTGAGCAGCTTCCACTACAAAGCCCTCGGCCTGCAGGTATTCGCCCACGAGGGTGCAGAGCTCAACATCATCGTCGATGACCAGAATGCGTTCCATGTTTCTGGTTTTCATTGTGCACCAAGCGACCCACGGCTCGAGGTAAAGAATTGTCAAAAAGCCACCGCCCGTTCGTGACAAAACTTTACTCGGATTTACTGAGCTTTTACCACTTTCCGGCTCGAATCGTGTTCCTATGAGTGTACGCAAAAAGGCCGAGTTTCTGAATGTTGTCGAAGGAGCCACTCTTAAGGAGCCGAGATTTATGAAATCGATTCGTGTTCGTTTTCTCTTAGCAGCGCTGGCTGTATTGCTGGGCGGCGCCATCGCCAAATCGCAAACCGCAGACGCAACTCCGCCTCCGCCCAGGCATGGCGGATTCGGCATGGAGGGCCACCTGATGGGCTTCTACGCCAAGTATCTGAATGTGAGCGATGACCAGAAGACACAGATGAAGGCTGTTATGCAGAAAGAACGGGCCACGCTGAAGCCACTGATGCAGCAAGTTCACCAGATGGAACAACAACTCAAGCCGTATGAGGAAGGCACCTATGACGCAGCCAAGGTGCAAGCCGCGGTCGCCCAGCAGGCACAGACCCTGGTGCAACTGAAGGTGGAAGAAACCCGCATTCACAACGAACTATTCCAATTGCTCACTCCGGATCAGCAGAGCAAGTTGAAGGAGTTCGAGGCCAACCGCGCAGCGCGTATGCAGCAGCATACGCAAAACGCCCCGGCTCCTGCGCAAGACTGAGAACTGGCTTCGCGTGAAGGTTTGTTCGAGCGTTGTGTAACTGCATCGCGGGCCCAGGAATCTCCCAGGCCCGCCGCTCTAAACACGCGCCACTCGAAGGAACGATGCCATGGACATGGATCAAGTCTTGATTTTCGATGTTGGATGGCTCTTCTTTACCGCCTGGGGATTGGTCCTTGCGGCGGTCAGCGTGATCGCTTTCGGGCGGGATATTCTGCCGTTCCTTCCCCGGCTAACCCGCGAATCTGACCGGCATTAGGCTCGCTACGGGTTGAGTCGCATCTCCGGGCCGGGGGCGATCGTTGTGTTACTTCTATCTGCGACCCCTTCCAAAACCTGCACCCCAGCCTGCTAGAATTTCATCTACATCAACCACATGATTCCTCAGAGCATGCGTCCATTGCTGCCCTATCTCAAGCGCTATCGCTGGGGATTTGTGGCCGGCGCCCTTTGCATCGTTCTGAGCAACGGCGCTCAGGCGGGATTACCCAGAGTGATCGGCAACGCCGCCCAGAGTCTCGAAAGTGGCGTCACCCGGGACAAGCTTTTGATCTTTACCCTGCAGGTGCTGGCGTTAGCGGTAGTTCGGGGCATTTTCCTGTTTCTCACCCGCTGGATTGTGATCGGCATCTCGCGCGACATCGAGTTCGATCTGCGCAACGATCTTTTTGCCCATCTGGAAACGCTTTCCTACTCCTACTACCAGCGCATGCGCACCGGCGACATTATGGCAAGGGTGACGAATGATTTGAACGCGGTGCGCATGCTGATGGGCCCGGCGATCATGTACTCGGCGAATACGCTGGTGTTCACGGCCGCGGCTTTGTGGTTCATGGTGCAAAACAGTCCAAAATTGACGTTGTATGCGTTTCTGCCGCTGCCGATTGTCAGCGTTACCATTCAATATTTCGGACGGCGCATTCACGAGCGCTTCGAAAGAATTCAGGCGATGTTCTCCGACATTTCGGCTCGAGCCCAGGAAAACTTTTCGGGAGCGCGGGTGATTCGTGCCTACGTGCAGGAAGAGGCGGAAATTGCGTCCTTCGAAACCGCCAACCAGGAATACGTTGCGCGCAGCCTGAAACTGGTGCGGCTGATGGGTATGCTTTGGCCCACACTGGAACTCATGCTTGGCCTGGCTCTGGTGCTGGTGTTGTGGATCGGCGGCCGGGAAGTGTTGGCGGGGCGCATGCAAATCGGCGCGTTCACTGCCTTCAACATCTACATGATGCAACTCACGTTCCCCATCATCGCGTTGGGATGGGTGGTCAATATTTTTCAGCGGGGCACGGCATCGTTGGTGCGACTGAACGAGATTCTGCAGGAACAGCCTGAGATCAAGGACGAGCCGCATTCGCAAGACCGGCCAGTGGAAGGAGAAATCGAATTCCGCGGGCTGAATTTTGAGTACGCCGGCAAGCGGGTGCTGGATAACTTGAACCTGCGAATTCCGGCAGGCAGCAGCATGGCGATCGTGGGTCCGACAGGCTCGGGAAAAAGCACGTTGGTCAATCTGATTCCACGCGTTTACGATGCGGCTCCGGGGATGGTTCTGGTGGATGGCCGGCCGATCCGCGACTTTTCTCTGGCGTCCCTGCGCAAGAATATTGGGTTTGTGCCGCAGGAAACATTCCTGTTTAGCGACCGCATCCGTGAAAACATTGCGCTGGGCGTGGAGTCGGCCAGCGATCAGGAGATTCACGACGCAGCCGATGCCGCGAATATCGCCGTTGACATCGAAAGCTTTCCCGAGCGCTATCAAACGATGGTCGGCGAACGCGGCATCACGCTTTCTGGAGGACAGAAGCAGCGTACCGCAATCGCCCGTGCTTTGATCCGCAACCCTCGCATCCTGATTCTCGATGACGCGCTCTCCAGCGTGGATACTCACACCGAAGACAAAATTCTCAACCACCTGCGCGAGGTAATGCAGGGCCGCACGACCATCTTCATCTCCCACCGCGTTTCCACCGTCCGCAATGCCGACCGAATCGCCGTGCTGCATGGCGGTCAGATCGTGGAACTGGGCACACACGACGAGTTGCTGGCCTTGAACGGCTACTACAGCGACCTGTATAACAAGCAATTGCTGGAAGAGGAACTGGCCGAAGTCTAGCCTTGACGAACGACGCAACCCAGCAAAGTCAACACCATTCCATGCAGCGAATCGACGCACCGGAGATTCTCGATTCTGACGCCTGCTCGCCTTGCGATACCCAGGCTGCGTTAGAGGTTATCGGCCGCGTCAATCGATGGTTCGGCGGGATCGCCACCACGCAGAAAATGGTGGAACGCGCGGCGCGGGTAACCGGAACGACTCGCTTCTCGCTGCTGGAAGTGGCCGCCGGCCTGGGTGAAGTTCCTGAGATTGCGCGAGAGAATCTAGCGCGTCGCGGAATTACGCTGGACGTAACCCTGCTGGACATCGCGCCCTCGCATCTTCCTTGCAGAAATCCTGCCGCGAACCGTGCAGGTCGAAATCAAGGCGTAGTGGCCGACGCGCTCGCTCTTCCTTTCGTCGATGGAGCGTTCGACCTGGTGAGTTGCAGCCTTTTTGCGCACCATCTGGACCCGCTGCGATTGAAACAATTCGTGCGCGAAGGTCTGCGGGTATGCCAGCGCGCGCTGCTGATCAATGACCTTGTACGTCATCCGCTGCATCTGGCTTTGGTCTATGCTGGCTTCCCCATCATGCGCAACCGCGTCGCCTGGCTGGACGGGCTTACCTCTGTGCGGCGGGCGTATGTACCCGAGGAAATTCGGACGGCGCTGGCGGATGATTTTTCTCCGGAGACGGCGTTGCAGATTGAGATCTCGCGCCATTACCTTTTCCGCATGGGTGTGATTGTCTGGAAACCCTGAATCGAAAAAGAACGAGCAGTCTAGCGGACGACCAGCACTTCGCGCACATTATCGCGGGCGAGAAAGAATTTGATCGAAGCAAAGTCGCGGAAGAGATTCTCGATGTGACGGTTGTTAAATACGCGTTGCAACTGGAAGCCATCCGAGATGGCGGTGTGCACCGCGCCCGTAGGACCGCGCCGGGCCTCGCGGCGCAGCACAATTTTCTGCATCTCGAGCGTGTCCGCGCCGATGATGTGGAAGCGGTGGCAGGGCGAATCCGGGCCGGCGTCGCGCGTATGGAAGAATGCCAAAAGCATGCCTCCAGGTTTTAGCACCGACCACAGGCGTCCCACTACCGGCTTCACCAGACTCTCATGGAGATAGTCAGGCAGATTCCAGCAAAACACGACGTCGAAGTGGGCGGCTGGGTAAACCAGGTTGTCGGCAAGAAACTTTCGGCTGTCGAGAATGGCATTTCCCTGTTCGTCTTTGGTGAGAAGCTCGGGATCGGTCGAGGCAGTGAGCAGGTCTTCGCTGTAAATTCTGTGGCCGTGTTCGGTGAAGTGGCGAATATTGGCCGGTGAGGTCGATCCCAGGTCAAGCACACATAGGTTCTCCGCGGATTCCCAAGAGCGAGACAATTCGCCCAACCCGCTGGAGCGGCGGGTAAGCTTTGGCGAGCCCTGCGCCGGGACTGTTTCCGGTCCGGATGAACCCCGAAAAAGTTTCATGAAAGTCTGCGAGACAGACGACACTCTAACTTCCTAACTGTTGATTCATCATACTCATCTTCAGCAATGCCATCAGGTTGCAACTATTTCCCATCTGAGCGCTGGATATCGACTTTGCCTTTCAGGAAAGCGCCTTCTTCAATGGAAATGCGCTGCGCCGTGATATCCCCGGTGACCGTGGCGGACTTCCGCAGGTCCACGCGGTCACTGGCTTGAATATTGCCCTCCAGTCTTCCCTGCACCACAACGCCTTTCGCATCGATGCTGGCCTTCACCTGGCCATTGGGGCCCACCGTAAGGCTGTTACCCTTCAGAGCGATGCTGCCCTCGACCTGGCCATCCAGATAGAGATCTTCGCTCCCCGAGAGCTCGCCCTTAATAACTACCGACTTGCCGATTTGTGCCAAACCACTGGCTGGTGTGCTCATTGGACGCGCTCCTGGTACAACGGGATCAGTGCCGGTTTGCTCCGGAATCGATGTTTTACTAAGCAAGGCCGGAAAACCACTCACTGCAACGACTATACGCAAGGCACGGACTGCGCGGCAAGCCTTGCCCGGCGAGCCGAAATACCCAAGT
>Ga0116115_1001153_pt1 | contig 11857 bp, 10 predicted proteins | sample June2015DPH_10_1_2_FD_89789 | JGI IMG/M metagenome (GOLD analysis project Ga0116115, IMG submission 89789) | Peatland microbial communities from SPRUCE experiment site at the Marcell Experimental Forest, Minnesota, USA - June2015DPH_10_100 | ecosystem: Environmental > Terrestrial > Soil >... | reverse complement strand
TGCGTTGTTGGAACTGGAGCCCATCGGACGACCGCTGATCGGTTCGGTGCAGTGCACTTGCGAGAAAAGGTCGCCGTATCTAGCCTATCGCCACGTGTCATTCGCGTGTAGGAAAAGCAACTTTCGAAGTCCACTTTCCAGCCCCGAGCAGTTCCGGCTTTATTACTCGCAGAGCGCTTCTTTCGCATAGCGAGTGAGCACAGCGGCAAGACCTTCGAAGTGCGTTGTGACCACGTCCAAATGAGTTCCTTGCACGGTCTCGACTTCGAAGCCGGCTGCCAAATTAGCCAAAACTGGAGCGGAAACTAAAGTACCCACGAGCAACTTTGATTTCACCGTTGAGTGTGCAATCCTACATTCCTCAAGGCGAACCTGCCGGGCGGCAGCCTAAACGGCCATGATTCAGTGCGAACAGAACTCTACCGCGACACCGCTCTTCAGCATTGTCATACCCGTTTACAACGATTGGCTACCGCTTGAGCAGTGTCTACAGTCCCTGGGGGGGCAAAAGAATGCGCCCACTTTCGAAGTCATCGTTGTGGACGACGGAAGCACGGAAATAGCCTCAGAAGAGATTCGCACCTCGGCTTATTGTTATCCGTTGACACTAATCCGACAACCCCACAGGGGCATTCCGAGTGCAAGAAATCGGGGAATTCGGACTTCCAAAGGGACAGTGCTGCTATTTGCTGATGCTGACTGCAGACTTGGCATAAACTGTCTAGCCGCGCTGAATTCAACAATCGCTCACTCACCCCAACATGATTGTTTTCAACTTCGGCTCGTGGGAAATTCCTCCAGCCTCGTCGGGAGGGCAGAAGATTTAAGGCTCACAACCTTTCAAAGCCTCATGCTCCAGCCAGATGCTCGCATTCGGTACTTGAACACGGCTGGATTCGCCATTCGACGCGCCCGGTTGGGCATCGAAACCGATGTGTTCGATCCAGTCGCGCTTAGAGCCGAAGACACTCTCTTGCTGGCCAATTTGATGCAGGTTGGGGAACTCCCCCTCTTCGTCCCCGATGCAGTTGTCGAACATGCCATCCCACTCTCTTTGATGGGATGCCTCCGGAAGGATATTCGGTCCGTCTATCTGGAGCGAAGGGCGTATGACATTATCGCGTCGAAGGGAGTGAAAATTCGAGTGACTCATCGGGAACGCCTGCGATTGCTTTGGTCCATGTGGAAGGCTGCTGGCCAGGATTCTATCGGAAGATCAGCTTGGTTCGTGCTGGTTGTGAGGCAGGCATTTCAGCGGGTGATATCCTTTGGTTACCAGTGTCTGCGGCTTGGGTTTGCCGGGAACGTTTAGGCGAACTCTAGGCGCCCTTGGACGGCTGTTCCGGCTGAGACCTCCCGTTGCCATGGTTAGTACGTTGTGGGGTCATCGTTGAAACGATATTGAGGAGCAATCCCAATGAAAGCTGGCGTGCGGAGAACAGCAGGCCTACTGGCGTGCCTCGTGGCCGGAGCGATGGTGGCTTGCTCGCACACCGCACCCAAGGTTTCCAACTCCTGGGATCCAAAAGCCGCAGCGACATACCTTGACTACAGGGCGGCCTGGTGGATGGAATGGACTGGATCCGCCCGTGATCACGGCACCTTCTGCATATCGTGTCACACAGCCTTGCCTTACGCTCTCGCGCGGCCTGCCCTACGCGCCGCACTCACCGAACAAGGTCCCTCAGTCAATGAACACAGACTGGTCGAAAATGTTGCCAAGCGCGTACGGCTTTGGAATGATGTTGGGCCGTATTACAGCGACCAGGGATATGACCACAAAACCGCCGAGTCTCGTGGAACCGAGGCTGTACTCAATGCGCTGATCCTTGCCAGCCACGACTCTCAGAACGATCGGCTCAGTGACGACGCGCGCGCAGCATTCGACAACATGTGGGCATTACAGCAGACCACGGGAGACAACCGGGGCTCATGGTTTTGGCTTCAGTTCGACCAGGAGCCTTGGGAAGCGAACGATTCCGCATACTATGGTGCGGCGCTGGCCGCCATCGCAGTGGGGACAGCCCCTGGGAATTACCGATCGACCCCCGAAATCCAGGACAATCTCAAGCGTTTGCGCGGATATCTGAATCGGGAAAGCGCAGCACAATCCACAATCAATCGTGTTTTCCTTCTCTGGGCTTCCACCAAATTGCCGGAACTCCTGGCGCGGGACCAGCAGGAAGCTATCATTAAGGAGATCTTGAGTAAGCAACAGGCAGATGGTGGTTGGAGATTGGCTTCAATCGCCTGGAGGTGGAATGGTTGGAGTCTTCGCTCGTTCGTGAACATGTGGCTCCGCGAAGATGGAACTCCCATGGACGGGAACAGTGACGGCGTCGCCACCGGCGTTATCACTTTCGCCCTGCAAGAGACAGGCGTGCCCCGCGACAATTCCCAACTTGAGCGTGGAATCTCCTGGCTGATGAGCAATCAGAATGCGGCGGAGGGTTTTTGGCCCGCCTCCTCTGTAAACAAGCGACGACACATGTCGTCGGACACCGGGCGCTTCATGAGCGACGCGGCGACGGCTTTTGCCGTGCTCGCCTTGACGGAACATCAGAGGCCAACGAATCCGGTAGCATCGGTGTCCAATCATTGAGCATCACGGTCCCCCAACCAAACAAGGACTCATGAAGGACTGTGGCCAATTCTACATAGATGGGAAATGGGTTGATCCGGCTGGGGTCAACGACCTCCTAGTCATCAATCCTGCCAACGAGGAGCCTATAGCGAGCATAGCGCTCGGCAGCGCCGCAGATGTTGACCAGGCGGTGGCCGCAGCTAAACGCGCCTTTGAGTCGTATTCGGAAACAGGCGTCGATGAACGCTTAGTGCTTCTGCGCCGGATCATTGAAGTTTACCAATCGAAGATCGAGGAGATGGCCGAGACTATTTCGCTGGAGATGGGCGCCCCTATCTCACTATCGCGAAAGGCACAGGCGCCTGCTGGGCTCGCACATTTGTTGGAAATCGTGAAAGTGCTCGAGCGCTTTGATTTTGAAGAGCTCAAGGGTTCGACTCTCATGCGAAAGGAGCCAATTGGGGTGTGTGGACTCATCACCCCGTGGAACTGGCCCATGAACCAGATCGTCTGCAAGGTAGCGCCTGCACTCGCAGCGGGATGTACCATGGTTCTCAAGCCCAGTGAAATTGCACCCCTCTCTGCTTATCTATTTGCGCAAATCCTGCATGAGGCTGCTGTCCCACATGGCGTTTTCAACTTGGTGAATGGCGATGGGCCCACGGTTGGCGCTGCGATTGCGTCGCATCCTGATGTGGCTATGGTTTCCTTCACTGGGTCCACGCGGGCCGGCGTCGCGGTAGCCGTAGCCGCCGCCCCTACCGTAAAGCGGGTCACCCAGGAGCTCGGAGGCAAATCGGCCAACCTCATTCTGGATGGCTCCGACTTCGAGAATGCAGTCAAGCAGGGCGTGCAGGAATGCTTCCGCAACTCCGGACAGTCCTGCAACGCACCGACTCGCATGCTTGTTCCTCGATCCAAAATGGCTGAGGCTTCGGTCGCGGCGAAGCGCACAGCCGGGGCCACCATAGTTGGGGATCCATTTGCAAAGGAGACTAGTATCGGCCCGCTTGCGAGCAAAGCTCAGTTCGATAAAGTAGAGCGCCTGATCCACCAAGGCATCGCGGAGGGTGCGAATTTGATCGCTGGTGGTCTCGGACGGCCCGAGGGCGTTCACAAGGGGTACTTCGTGAAACCCACTGTGTTCGCAGATGTCCGCAATGACATGACCATCGCCCGTGAGGAGATCTTCGGACCTGTCCTCTGCATTATCCCTTATGAAAACGAAAATGACGCCGTCCGAATAGCGAACGATACTCCCTATGGCTTATCGGCCTTTGTAACATCAGGAGACGCGCAGCGGGCGCGCCAAGTGGCGAAGCGCCTTCGATCGGGGAACGTCCACATCAATGGTGCTCGGGTTGACTTTGGAGGCTGTTTCGGAGGTTACAAACAGTCGGGCAATGGTAGAGAATGGGGCGAGGCAGGACTCGAAGAATTTCTGGAACTGAAAGCAATTCTCGGTTATGCCTCGGAGAAGTAAGAACCGCAGTGCGCCAAAAAAGTTTACCCCCATGCATGTCGGAGACTGGGAAGAACATTCCCCCGGGGGTAACGGAAGGCTGCCAACGACGGCTCGCGGCGCTTGAAAGTAACAACGTGTTATGGTTACAAAAGATTCAGAGTGGTCTGTGAATTGCGAGTATAATAACTGCGCAGGTTCCAAATTGCGCCCCCCGCAGCAATCATCCCCCCTTGTGTCGGCAATCTGAGACGTCAGTGTGAGCCCCGATGATGAAGACCGAAGAAATCCACGGATCAAAAATGCTGCCCCAAGTGTCGCCGTCTCAAGTCACCGCCATGGAAGATGACACCGCGAGACGACTCTCGCGCATCTGGCAAGAGCAACTCGGTATTGACGTCGTAGATCTCGACCAGAATTTCTTCGACCTCGGCGGAGATTCGTCGCTGGCTGTTCGGATGTTCTCCCAAATTGAGCAGGTGTTCGGAGTCAAGCTACCGCTCGCTATGCTGTACGAGGCCCCGACGATCGAGGAACTGGCTCGGATTCTCCGAGCACAATTTACGTAAGGGGGATAAGGAAAGTGCAGTGCCATAGGCCGTTTTTGATCGCTGGTTATTGCACTGGTCGAGCCCTTCGTCGGGCACCTGGCAGCTGCGGTGCGGCGATCAATCGATTTCGCAATGGCCCGCAGTAACGCTGGTTCGCAAAGGAAATGGAAGTTAAGCTCCCAGCACGGAGGAGTCGATTGCCACTCGGAACCGCTTGGTCAAAGACGTGGACATTCTTCGAGGAGAATTGGCACGAAGGCAACATCGGCATCATGGGCCCACGCACCCATGCCGCGTGGCTCTGCTCGGTGGTGTTCGATGGCGCTAGGTCGTTCGAAGGGGTTACGCCGGATCTCGAACTTCACTGCGCGCGAGTCAATGACTCTGCCAAAAAACTGTTTCTGAAACCGACGGTCTCGCCCGAGGAATGGGTCAAGCTGGCACGGGAAGGCATAAAGCGGTTTGACAAAGATGCCGCGCTTTACATCAGGCCAATGTATTGGGCAGAGAATGAAGGGCCATGGGTTCAGGCGCACGATCCCGAATCTACCCGATGGTGCCTTTCCATTTACGAGGCGCCCATGCGCACACCCAAGGGCTTCTCCATCACTCTGTCTCCTTATCGCCGTCCAACTCTCGAAACCATGCCAGTCGATGCGAAAGCGGGATGCCTCTACCCCAACAATTCTCGCTCGCTTTTTGAAGCGCATGCGCGAGGCTTCGATAATGCCATCGTCTGTGACATGCTGGGCAACGTCGCCGAACTTGCCACTTCGAACATTTTCATGGCGAAGGACGGAATTGTGTTCACGCCAATTTCAAACGGAACCTTTCTAGCCGGCATCACCCGCCAAAGGGTGATAGGGCTAATCCGCCAAAGTGGCGTGACTGTGATCGAGAAAACTCTCGCTTATCAGGATTTCGAGAAGGCAGATGAGATTTTCGCGACCGGAAATTATTCCAAGGTGGTTCCGGTGACGCGCATCGGTGAGCGCTCTCTCCCCTTCGGCCCACTGTACACCAAGGCTCGAGAACTCTATTGGGCGTTCGCACATTCATGAACCCGGAACTCCAGACAGAAGATCTTCCGATGGAATGCAGTCAATCATCCAGCGGGTGGTCCCCTTTGGTCTCCGCCAATCAGGTGCGGCATGAAGCCTGAAGCCACATCGTCAACGACCGAGGTACTTACCTCGATTTGGCAGCGCCTGCTGCAACTGCCGTCCGTCCGTGTCAACGATAACTTTTTTGAGCTTGGGGGCGATTCTTCGTTAGCTCTTCAACTATTTAACGAAATTGCGCAGTTGTGCGATCGAGAGCTGCCCCCAGTCATGATCTACGAGGCGCCTACGATCGCAGCCTTGGCCGCCCTGCTGGAGCAAACCGCTACACCGCGGTTTCCAGCACTTGTACTGCTGAAGACCGGCGCTAGGAAGCCACCTGTTTTCCTCGCGCATGGTCTCGGTGGCAGCGTTATGGATTTCTTCCAACCCGTAAGGTACATCGAATCGGACCATCCGATATACGGGATGCAATCGAGGGGCATTGATGGGGTGGACGAACCGTTGGAGCGTATCGAAGATATGGCCCAGTTTTATCTCGACGCGGTCAGGGAATTGCAACCTCACGGTCCATACGTCCTGATGGGTTACTCGCTTGGCGGCCTCGTCGCGTTGGAAATGGCCCAACGCCTTTCCGCAAATGGGGAGAAAATTGCGCTCCTGGCCATGCTGGATGCATACCCGCACGTGCGTTATCTGTCGTTGGGACAGCGTATGCGCCTCGCGGCGCGGCAAGCGGGACGGGGACTGCACATTCTTGGAAATTCCGGTGGAAGCGCGCCTTATCAACCGCCGGCGGGGATATCGTTGACCCCGGCGATGCAGCGCGTGCGGGACGCCGCGTATCTAGCTCTAACTCGGTACCGGCCCCGGTTTTACCGTGGCAAAATAAAGTTCGTCCGGGCCGCGATCAGCTCGGGTTTTCCTAGTGATGCGGCGGCAGTCTGGGCACCCCTAGCCGAGGAGATCGAGGTCGAAACTGTGTCCGGAGATCACCTGGGGATGATCGCGACACACTACGAAGAGCTTGCTTCAGTCCTGTCTCGATATCTGGGAGAAGCGTTCGGCGATACTCGCCCGCGAGTGGAGTTTTGAGTTCCGGATGGACTGAAATGAATGACGTCACTGGTTGCCGGTACGGCAACCGAACTGCTTAAGATGGCTTTGGAACTTCTCCGAGTCCCCAGGCGTTACGCGCCGGTCATTCCGGGCCCTGCTGGCATTTGAAGTCCGTGAGAACTCATCATGACTGCATCAGCCGCTGCCGCTGCGCCTGCTTCTTGCACGAGTTTGGAAGTCGGATACGCCGGTTCGACTTCAAGGGATATAGATCCTCGAGCAAGCAAGAATTCGCCAACGGCAACTCCCAATAGCTCCCCCAGTTTTTGAAAGCGGTCGAGCCATTTTCCACTGAATTGGACATGTCGCTCACGCGAGATCACCAGGAGCAGTTCGTAATAAACGTTCTGGGCCTGCCAGAGGTCCAAGTGGAAGGGTGGAACTTGTACAAGCCGAGCCACTGCTTCCAGTTCCCCGAGCTTACTTAAGTCGAACGGATTTTTCGCCCAGCGATCCAGGACTATCTCCAGGCGGTGACGGAGCGCCGGTTCGAGCGAGCAGCCCGCAAGGCTGGTCGCATCCTGCTTTGCAGTATCGAGAAGCCTCCGAATGCGATCAATGTCCAGTTTTTCGTCGGCCAAGCAGCGCAGAATGGCATTGCCGAGCACGAAGTCCGCCGATACCCGGAGAATCGTGGGCATCGGTATCTGAAGTTCGGAGAGAAAACTGATGAGCGAAGCGTGCTGCTCATACACCTTAGCGTATATCTCGTCAATGTCAGCCAGGGTGGAATTGAGGATCTGCTTCACAATTCGTTGCCGCTCATCACGGAACAGCGACTTTAGCGAGTAAGTAGCGCCTCGAAACTGCTGGTCAATCAGGAGTGAGCACCCGGCAAGATCCCCAGCCGAAAATGCCACGCTGGCGTGTTCAACAAATGACCGAAATCCATCGCTGCCACAGCGCGTGCAAATGCCCGCAACAAGCTTGTGATCTCCCAAATACAGTACCGCAAAGTTGAACATCAGCTGGCCGCGAGTGGTGCGGGAGGTGATCTGGGCACATCCAATCGCCAGTTTGGCCTTGCCCTTCTCGAAAGAATGCACTTCCTGCAGGTGCGCATGATAGCAGTACATCGAATTCGAATCACGGTAACCATCGAAAAGCGAACTGATGGCGTAGTGCGCGCCCACGCCGCAAAGGTCCAACATCGCAGGTCTGACGAACTTCTCGTAGATACTACGGCCATTGCTGAACCCGGGAATGTTGCTCCAAACCTTCTCCAGCCGGATCAGAAACTGCTCTTCGCGCTCGCCACCGAATAACTGCTCGCTCAACTGCACGGCTCGGCCGGCATATTGAAGGACTTGGACCGTTTCTGGTCCTGTCGGCTCATCGAAGAACCATCCGCAACTGGTGTACATCAGCATGAGATGCCGCTGCATTTCGAGCAGCCTCAATGCCCGCACCCCCTCCTCAGCAGACAAATCTTGCACCGCATGCTCGCCAAGGAAACTGTCCACCGTGCCGGCTGAACGATCAATGACGGCCCTGACGTAGTCGTCGCGAGCAGTCCACGGTTTCCTTAGCAGTTTTTTCGCGCCATCTTCGTACATAGGGGCGAGTTCGTCCCGCAGCCAGTCCAACGCTTCCCGCAGCGGTCTTCGCCATTCCTGCTTCCACTGCCGATTCGCACCGGAGTTGCAGCCACAATCGCTCTCCCATCGGGCAATCCCGTGCATACAACTCCAGGATGTGCGTTCCAGGATTTCAACTTCTTGCGCAGGGGGATGCTGGGCAAAATACTCGCCGTAATTCGTGATTTGCGCCAGTTTGTTCTGTTCGATGTAGTCGAGCGCATACGCGAGCGCCATGTCGCCGTGCGTGTGATGGTGTCCGTACGTCTCGCCGTCGGTAGCGATGTGGATCAACTGCGCCGGAGCGCCTTCGGGATCAAATCGGCCGGTCAGCCGGCGTGCCAGGTTCTCGCCGCTGAAAAGTAATTTCTCAAAGGCGACCGCGCGCGAAACTACTCCGTCATAAAAGAAGAGCCCAATGCTGCGCCCGGAACGCAGGTTGCAAGCGTAAGCGCGCCGGGAGTCAATACCTTGGCCGTTAAGATTGCTCCACTCCGTCCCCTTATCCGTCCGCACTTTGCCGGCCTGGTGTGGAGCAAGAATCGTGAACTTGATGCCCAGCGAACTTAGGATTTCCAATGTCTCCAAGTCCACCGCAGTTTCTGGAAGCCACATGCCCTCTGGGTCTCGTCCGAAACGATGCTGGAAATCCCGGATACCCCACACGATCTGCGTCCGTTTATCGCGCGAGTTCGCCAAGGGAAGGATGAGGTGGTTGTACGCCTGCGCTATGGCGGAGCCGTGTCCTGAGAAGAGTTGCTTGCTTTCGCGGTCGGCCTTGAGAACCTGCTGGTAGGCCTGCGGAGCTCGTTCTTCCATCCACGACAGCAGGGTTGGTCCGAAATTGAAGCTGATGCGGGTGTAGTTGTTAACGATCTTCGCGATTCGTTTGTGGCCGTCGAGCATGCGCGACGCGCCGTTCGGCAGATAGCACTCCGCCGTGATCCGTTCATTCCAGTCGTGGTAGGGACTTGCCGAGTCCTGCAATTCGACCGCTTCCAACCATGCATTCTCCCGCGGTGGCTGGTAAAAATGACAATGAATACAGACGAAGCACCCCATTGGTACGTCTCCAGAGCGACCCTAAGAAACCCAAGCACGATTTCGTCTCGGAAACGCGACCCCTGGGCACTTATGACCGAACCTGCTCGCCTCCAGTCTCAAGGTAATGGCTGCCAATATATCCTACGCTCGCCGCCCTGGGGGAGAGGCAGATCTGATTCCTCTGCTGTGTAAAAACTCGATTGGGAAGTGGCATGATTGCAAAACCACGAGCATGCCCGTTCGGCGACGCGTTCGCTAAATGATATAAGAATAAATTAGCGGATTTTTTCTAGGTAAATACCGCCTCCGACCGTCAATGGCTTTTCGCCTGCTAACCGTTGAGCGATCTTGAGCCATTATTTATTGAACATCTAGTCAAGCTGCAACTGTATGTCTATCTGTTGCACGCGATCACCGCAGACTTCCACGATCTATCATCTACGGAGCACCCTGGATCCGCGAATAATTTTGCTCCGCCTCCATCGAGGTCGCTCGGGTGGGGCGCTTGCTGGCGGTTAAAAGGAAAACCGCCAAGCAAGTGGTAGGCCCTCGACAAGGTAAACCCTTCATCGCTGCGGGGATTCCCATTGGCCTGAGTCAGCGGAGTAAAGGATGGCTTCGATTACGGCCATGTTCTTGATGGCGTCCTCGATGGAGACAGGAACTTCAGTGTTTTCGAGAACGGCTTTGGAGAATGCATCACCCTGCAGGGTGTACTGATCGCAGACGGGGAAGATTTCCGTGGTGATGCTTCTGCCGAAGAGGTCACCTCCGTCGTCGATGAAGAGGCGAGTGGGGCGGTCAATCGGCGCGTTGAAGGGAATTTCGAGCTCAATGCGTCCGCGCGTACCGAGGAAGTGGATGCGCTGGTGGGGGACCAACTGCGTGCTGCAAGTGAAGATGGACTGGCCGGCGGGGAAGTCGAGAATCGCTGAGGTGAGGCGGTCGGTGTGCATCTGAGGATCGCGGTCGATCCGGGCGACGACGCGGGTAGGCTCCTGTGCGAATGCGTAGCGCGATGCGTGGACGAGGTAGCAGCCGATGTCCATGAGAGCGCCACCGCCGCATTCGACCCGGTTGCGGATGTTGGCTGGGTCGATGTTGAAGTAGCTGAAGAAGCCTAGGATGGAGCGGAGTTCTCCGACGCGGCCTTGGTTGAGAAGTTCGCGGAGGCGCAGCCATTGGGGAGAGCTGCGGATCATGAAGGCTTCGCCGATCTTGACCCCGGTACTGGAGCGGACGGCGAGGAGAGATTCGGCCTCCGCGACGGTGAGGCTGAGAGGCTTCTCGCAGAGAACATGCTTGCCGGCCTCGGCGGCTTTCATGGTCCAGGGGACATGGAACTGATTGGGAAGAGGATTGTAGACGGCGTCGATATTGGGGTCGGCGAGAAGTTCTTCGTACGAGCCGTAAGCCGTCGGAATGCCATGGGCAGTCGCTGCCTCCTGAGCCTTCGCGAGATCGCGGGATGCGATGGCGGCGACACTGGTGTATTGGCCCTGTTGCATGGCGGGGATGACTTTCTTGAGACCGATGGCGGCGGTGCTGAGAACTCCCCAGCGGAGCTTGTTGGACATGGTGGTAATGATAACGGCAGAAAGCGGAGAGAGGCGCAACGCAGAGCAAAGATTTTCCCTGCGTCCCCGTGACGCCAATGCCACTCAAGGCTGCGGCCCAACCGGTGGCTGCTCAATCCGAATGACAAGTCTATGACCGGCTACTATACCGCTATCTTGTGCACGGTAGCTCAGGAGTTGCTGCTTCACCGACGAGCGAGCGGAGAACTCCTGCATTTTCTGCCCCAACTGGCTGGCGCGGAACAATGAAGGTGATCTTCGGCACGATTCATGTGCCAATGAATTGATTGTCCTTTGGTGTTGGCTGGGATAGTCCAGCCATTTCTTAGCTAAACATCCTTCAGTTGGTTCTCATCCATCCCGAAATAATGGCCCAGTTCATGGATGACTGTAAGGCGGATTTGTTCGCGGACTTCGGCCTCGCTGGAGCAGACCGCTTCAATATTCTTCTGATAAAGCACGATGTAATCGGGCCCCGTCGGTAGATCAAATACGCTCTTCTTGGTCGTGGGCACGCCATGGAACAGACCCAGAAGCAGCCGCCTTTGCTGCCCCGCCCGCGGCGATGGCTGGTTCGGCGGCATGTCCTCTACCAGAACAGCAACGTTACGAATGTGACTGCGAAATTCCTGTGGGAGCGAGTCGAGTGCCTCCTCGACTACCTTGGCGAAATGTTCACGCTTCATCCTTCACCCACTGAATAAATCAGGGCACGCTCACTCCGAGTAGCCGTCGCCGTTTTCGTCGTCACCATCGTCCTCTTCTTTATCGTCGTCGTCTTCGTCTTCCTCTTCTTCCTCGTCTGGCTCTTGTCGAAGGAGGACATCGGCAGCTACCGACCGATCAGAAGGGTCCGAACCGGGGCATTCTGGATGTATTCTG
>Ga0116115_1001148_pt1 | contig 11868 bp, 14 predicted proteins | sample June2015DPH_10_1_2_FD_89789 | JGI IMG/M metagenome (GOLD analysis project Ga0116115, IMG submission 89789) | Peatland microbial communities from SPRUCE experiment site at the Marcell Experimental Forest, Minnesota, USA - June2015DPH_10_100 | ecosystem: Environmental > Terrestrial > Soil >... | reverse complement strand
CTAAGCTCCACGTAGGTGTTGTGGATGACAGCGTCTTTAACCCAAGAACCGGTGTTCACTACGTTTTCCGCTTTGTTGACGAATGGAACGTGGGTGTGACCAAATATGAGAACTTCCCCAGGCTTGACTTCATTACAAGCAGTCATATTGATTTTATTGAGAGACTCCTTTAGTCTATCCTCAGGGCGCCGGTGAAGCCGCTCAGCCATCGCTGCTAGATCTGCTTTTACGAAAGAGGGTTCTATCTTCGAGAAAATATTGTTCACGCTATTGAAATCTACCCATAAGTTACTCTCTAGGGCACCGCCTTGGTCGGACATTACTCGACACAAGAATGCCATGAAAGGTATTTTCTGTTCGGGATCGAACTGGTAGCCGTGAACGAAACGATAATTGAACTGTCCATCAGTCAGACTCAATTCCTTCCTGAACTCAAGGGGATATGCTGGGTTGACAAGATCCACGACATGATAATCATGATTTCCCGCCACGTAAAATACCTGGACCCCTTTGGATTTGAGAGCAAGAAGCTTAGCAACTGTGTCGTGGTGTTCCAGGAATACCCCTGCAGCATCCCTCCTCCACATATCCACCACATCTCCAAGAAGAACCATGTGCGTAACATCGCTTTCTTGACTAAGGTTGTCGAGGAATGCGTTGAACGCTGTCTTGTCAGCATTTGCGTAACCTAAGTGCTGATCGGATGTGACAACGACTTTCATAGTACCCCCTCTAAGCTGACTACAAATGCAGATCGAGAGCCTGCTGGAAGTTGCGCTTGGCCTCTTTCAGAGTCTTTCCCACCGAGTAGACGCCGAGAGCTGAACACGCCACGGCGTAGGTTCCATTATCCTCTTCCATAATCTCCGTCTTCACGTCTTTCAGTTTCAAAGCCAAGCTACGACCACACAGCAGCGGAATGGCCATGACTCCTATAAGTGCTTCAAGGGCTTCCGCTAAGTAGAGAGTAACGATCTTACCGCGATTAAGGTTCAGGTTTTCTTGTCTTTCTTCTCTTTCTCTTCTTTTGCTTCTAGGGTCCGGCCGCATTTAGCGCAGAACTTTGCTTCTACGGGGTTTCTGTGTTTGCAGATGGGGCAGGAGGTTGTGGGCACTTTCTGTAGGCCGGATTTGGCTTTGACGAACACTACGTCTCCTATTCTTTCAATTTCTTCGAAGGACAGGAATGATTCTTCTTCATCGCCAATTTCCACAATCAATGCTAGTTGGCCGTTGTTGGACCATGCCAGGTCTTTGGTTACGCCCAGTTTCTTGGCCTCGCCGTCGATTACTTCTTTGCCGACTACTTCTTCACGTCTTCGCCATTGCACCAACCCTAAAACCTCAACCCTAATTTGACGTGTAGTTTGCTGCTTATGTATTTAGCATTGCTCAACGTAATTCAGTCTCACACGGAGGTTGGGGTATGAGGGAGGCGGCGGGCGTTCTGGTTCCGTTGCAGAATGCGGAGAGAACCATCCGAACCCTGCGAAAGCTCAAGCTCATCGATGAAACGCTTCAATTCACAAGAACCCGTGAGGGCTTGATCATCCCTCTCATCCATGAACCCGCTCCTGAAGAACTAACCGCAATCCGAGAGCAATGCGGGAATTTGACCGCTCAACGAACCTGGTTCGAAGAATCGAAACGCAACCCCCGAGACCTTAAGGAGGCCCTGCAAAGCAAAATCCCAGCCGAATCGATTTCAATGCTACCCACATCTTTCGACGTCATTGGCGATGTGGCCATCGTTGAGCTCCCCGAAGGGCTGAGCCAGTATGGGTCCATGATTGGGGCTGGAATTCTGAGCCTAAACCCACGCATCCGGCTTGTGCTGAAGAAGATGAGCGAGACTTCGGGAAGATTCAGAACCCGGCAATTTCAAGCAATAGCCGGACCCGGAACCACAGAAACCCTCTACACCGAGTTCTCTTGCCGTTACCATCTCGACGTCGCGAAAGTTTACTTTAACCCGCGTTTGTCGCACGAGCGAATGCGCGTTGCGCAGCAGGTCCAGCCGGGGGAACGCGTGCTTGACATGTTTGCCGGCGTCGGCCCCTACTCAATCCTCATCGCCAAGAAACAACCCGAAGCCGAGGTTCATTCAATCGACGTCAACCCCGACGCGTACAGGTACCTAACCGAGAACGTTTTCCTGAACAAGGTTGCTGACCGGGTGATCCCGATGCTCGGGGACGCGAGGGATTTAGTGGAAACGAACCTACGTGGAAAGGCTACGCGGGTGATCATGAACCTCCCGGCAGAAGCATGGAAGTTTGTGGACGTAGCGGTCGACGCCCTAAGTGAACAGGGCGGCGTATTGCACTACTATACGTTCGCGTCCCGGATGGACCGGATAGAGGATTTGATGAACACATTCCGGTCCGCCGTGGAGTCTCAGAGAAGGAAAGTTCCTGAATTCAAATTCTGCAGGCCCATTAGGGAAGTTGCCCCAAACAGAGTGCAAATAGCCATAGACGCCCAAGTGAAAAGGTGATTATAAGCAGCTCATAATGACAATTATCTTTAATAGACGCTCATAATCGGAAGCAATTGCAGAGCAACGATGACAGCAACCACCATTCCTCTCGAAAAAGAAACCAGAGACCGTTTGAGGTCACGCGGAAGGAAAGGGGAAACATACGATCAGATCCTCAAGCGACTAATGTCCTTGGTCGAGTATGAAGAATTCATGGAAAGACAGTATGAGCGTCTCAAAGACAAGAAAGAGTATGTCTCCTTGGACGAACTGTGATTGCCCTACGAAATCAAACTTCACAGAGTAGTTTCCAGGGCCCTTGCCAGAATGGAACCTAAGCTGCGAGAAAGGATCATAATGGGCCTGCGGAAGCTGAAGGAGAACCCGCATGAATCAAGGTCAGGCCTAGACATAGTCAGGTTGACAGGCACCAAGGGGAGGCAAGATTTGTATCGTTTGCGGATCGGCGACTATCGAGCAATATACGGAGTCGAGGGCAAGGTAGTATACGTGACAGATCTCTTCCACAGAGGAAGGGGATACGACTAGCCGCTAGAGCAAGCCTGGGTCTCAGCGATCAGCCGGACTCTCAACTTGGTGTTTGGAGAAGTAAGCATGTGAACTAATTCCCGGTTGAGGTCGCAGGCGGCCTTGTCCGCCAGCACCATAATCGTCCTATCAGAGGCGAAAGTTGACTTTCTCCCCACAATCTCTGTTGGATGCGTCAATGAGAGATCGTGTGAGCCTTTGCCTCGTATAGTTTCAGTCAGGTTCTCGGTGGAGAGCTCCGCAATGATTGTGGCATTGTCGTTCCTGCATAAGTCTCGGAATTCCTGGGACAAATCCGCTAACCCTTTCGTCGCGCAGACCGCGACCACGCAATCCCCACGCCTCGACAACTCAAAATCCTTCGTGATCTCCCACGTCATCGAATGCGAACCCAAAACGTTCCTATGCCCTTTCGCGTAGAACTCCTCAACAACCCGCAAACCAAAAACCCACTCTCTTCTGTTTCACAGCGTAACTTGAACCTTTATTGACTTGCATTGCATTCCTTACGTGTTGAAGGCCTTGAAGGATTTCGCTGCATTAAGAAAGAACGCCGTGGAAGAGTTGCGGAGTCAGGGAATTCTAAAAGACCTGAACATCGTCAAGGCCATGGGAAAGGTGCCGAGGGAGGAATTTCTTCCAGAAGACGTAAGGTCGTACGCGTACGTTGATTCGCCCTTACCCATCGGTTTTGGGCAGACGACGAGCGCGCTGCACATGACCGCTTTGTTCTGCGAGTACGGGGAAATGAAGGCCGGCATGCGGGTTCTGGAGGTGGGGGGCGGGTGCGGTTACATGAGCTGCGTGTACGCGGAGGTGGTTGCTCCGTTGGAGTTGCCGAAAGAAAAGTGGGGGCACGTCTGGTCCGCAGAAATTGTCCCTGACTTGGCGGATTTTGGCAAGAGCAACGTAGAACGACTAGGGTACGCGGAGAAAGTAACCTACCTTCAGGAGGATGCGTCGGAAGGGCTGCCGGGGGAAGACCCCTTCGATTTGATCATCGTAACCAGCGCAGCGCCCGAAATACCGGACCGGCTTGTGAAGCAAATCAAACCAAGGGGCACACTGCTCATACCCATCGGGGACAGCAGCTTCTTCCAACAACTAATCCGGGTCAAGAAGAAAACGGACGGGAGACTCTCACAGGAAAACCTTGGCGGCGTCGCATTCGTGCCCATGAGGGGAAAACGAGGCTGGAGCCAATAAGATTACCCGAAGTAAGATTCGAGCGTTGTCTTGGCGCCAGCTGATCTGGGGGTCGCGCTCATTTTTGAAACGGCCTTTCTCACCCGGTCCTCGGAGAAATCCCGCTCCCCGCACAGAAATGAGACGACCTTCTCCTCGTCTGGTTTGGACCATTTCAGAGAGTAATCTGACGTGACGTTTGGTTGAAGAAAAATCCTCCTTATCGTTTCGGGGCTGGGTTGGATTTTGATGTCGGGGTTGTGGGCTAAGAGGTTCTCTAGGTTGCCGTGTTCTTGGATGAGTTTCGCTGCGGTTTTGGGGCCGACCCCTTTCACTCCGTCTGGATTGAAATCGGTCCCGATCAAGATGCCAACGTCAACCAGCTGCTCCCTAGTTAGCGAAAGAAGCTTCAGAGTGTTAGCTAGCTCGATGAGAAGTGGTTCAACCTCAACGTACGCTTCCCTTCGCGGCAACTTTCTACGCCCTGTTATTGCAAGGTTCTTCACCATCCTCGGGGCGCCGAAAAGAAGCGAATCATGGTCTTGGGAGGCGACGCCCCAGACATCGCCGCGGGAGGCAACGAACGCTGCTTGCGCTTCCCCTTCAGACGGGGCTTGAATCCACGCTATTCCAAGGGCGTCCAAGAGCTTCTTCGAATCCTCCACCATCATGTCCTTCAAAGAAGACGTGGCCTGCGCGTACGTTCTAGCCTCCTCCAACTTGCCCTCCTTCAATGCCCGCTCGTACCGCACTATAGCCTCCTCTTTCACAAACCGCCTCCTACGAATCTCCATCTCCTTCAATTCCGGGGGTTTACCGTCGAAAACGAAAACGAGGCGCATGCCCTTCTCTACGAGGTTTGCGGTGCGGTACAGCAACCCACTCAGGTGACTCGTTACCCTTCCGTGACGATCCTTGAGCGGGGTTCCGTCCGGTTGCCGAATTATCGCCAGGAACTGGTAGAGGGTGTTGTATGCGTCTACGGCGAGCGTTTTGTTGGATAGGTTGTCGAGGGTTGTGGGTTGCTCTGGGATTATGTCGGCTAAGTCGACGCCCAAGTTCTGAGACCGGTCTTCTAGGTATTCTGTCGAGGCTACAAACGTTGCTTTGTCAGCGACGGGGTTCGAGGCTCTGGCTCGGTTACTTATCTTCCCGACGCCTAACAATAATCTCCTGAAGCGACCCGCGGACGTAGACCTTGATAATTCGCCATTTCCCATGAACAAAATGTCGCTCTAATTTGGGAAATTCGCGGACTTCCGATTCAAGCCGCATTCTACATCTACGCCTTTCGTAGCTGATCCCTTCCCCATTGCAGATTAGTTGTTTAGGCTACTACAGCGCAAAACCCAGCGGCGTCCATGTCTCGGAGAGCGCGTTGCCGTGGCGTTTTAGTCAAGTATCAGCGAAAGCTTCGTTGATCGAATCCGTTCCTTCTGTGCTTTTTTCCGCGTCCTCCGTGGCCTCTGCCGTATCTTCGGCTTCTGTTTTGGTTTCACGCTCGCGCCCGGTTATCGCGTAAGATTCTAGTAGTGCCTGGGACGCGAAAAGGTTCACTAAAGTGTTGGTGCTTGCTTCGCCGCTGAGGCGGCCGGCCCTTCCCTGCAGGTGACGCCATTTTACTCGCGTATTGCCGCTTTTGGAGTTGTAGATTATGCCGAGGACATTCGATGCGCGGGTGAACCTGATTTCTCGTATTTGGCTGACAGTTTCTTTATCCTCAGCCTCGACGTACATAGTCCCCTTATCGGTCGCCCGTTCCGGGTAAATTGTCTCATCCTCATCCAATTCCAGCGGAATGTAGGATTGACAAGTGCTCATGATCATAAACCGCCGAAACCTGTCGAGGTCGCAGACTGAATCTATAGCCACCACTACATCTCACCAGAAGAAGGATTGATGGTTCCTGAGTCTTAGCAGGCTCCTGTTTGAATTTGCCGGTACGACAAAGAGCATCGCCGACGGGCAATGGGCAGCAATCAATTTATAACCTTCAGAAGTGTGGGTGTGGAACCCGAAGGCCCCAAACTTGAGTGCAACAACAACCACGAGTAGCGAGAAAGTCATCCGTATGCCTACATGCTCGTGGTGCGCGCGCACAATTCTACCCGGCGAAGGCGCGGTCAAATTCCCTTGCCCAAGCTGCGGAGAAGTCACCATTTGGCGATGCGAGAAATGCCGCATGTTCGGCCGCCCCTACAAATGCGTCAAGTGCGGACACATGGGCCCATAAAACAAACAAGCGGTTGGGAACTATTGGCGAAGGTACTCGCGTCCATCAAGATATTCCCCGACGACGCAAACATCGACCTCAACGCTTTGAAGGCAAGGATACAGGAATCGCTACCTGCCGGATTCAGCGCCCAGAAGTTTGAGGAGGAACCCGTTGCCTTCGGCCTAGTAGCGCTAATTGCACTCTTCGTCATACCCGAGGATGCAGCAGGCCAAATGGAGCGGCTGGAAGAGGCCCTCAAGGGCGTCGAGAGAGTAAGTCAGATTGAGGTCCTGAGGGTAGGACGATTCTGAACGGTTCCGTCGTTACCTGAAGTAACATTTAAATCCACCATTTGTTACTGTTGGTAACAATCGTGGTGGACCGGAAACATCATGAACAATTCCGAAAGCTACGCATCAATCCAAACAGTCGGGCAACGCGTGGTTTGCATGGACAAAAGGAATTTTAATGGCACACATCAAGGACTCATCGGAACAAAACGTGCCACCTCATTACTAGGGAGAGTATAATCATGTCCAGTCACGAATCTTCTCTAAGAGTTGCTGATGCAAGGCAACGAGATGTCGGACACGGGAAAGTCCGAATCGACAACGAAACCATGCAGAAACTCGCAATTACAGCAGGAGATTTCGTTGAAATTCACGGCAAGAAGATGACAGTTGCCGTTGCATGGCCCGCCTACGCTGAAGACCAAGGACAAGAAATCATCAGAATGGACGGGCTCATAAGGAGGAACGCAGGCGTAGCACTGAACGAATTCGTCAGCGTAAGGAAAGCTGACGTAAAGGAGGCGCAGGCGATCGTTTTCGCGCCAACTGATGTTCGCCTTAGTGTGGATGAGGAGTTTGTCAGTTTCGTAAAGCGACGCTTCATGGACATGCCCTTCATCGAAGGCGACATGACTCTACTCTCGATCTTCGGAAGCGCCGTCCCACTCACGGTCACTCGTACACGCCCTCACGGCCCAGTAAAGATCACAGAAACCGCACATGTTCAAGTCCTAAGCGAGCCAACCCCAGAAAAGAAAGGCATCCCGATAGTAACTTACGAAGACATTGGTGGCCTGCACGAGGAGATTCAGCGCATCCGAGAAATGGTGGAATTGCCTCTAAGGCACCCCGAGCTCTTCCAACGCTTGGGAATCGAACCACCGAGGGGAGTGTTCTTGTACGGGCCGCCGGGTTGCGGTAAGACTCTTCTTGCAAAAGCAGTTGCGAACGAGTCCGACGCGAACTTCTACGTAATCTCAGGCCCCGAGATCATGTCAAAGTTCTACGGCGAATCAGAAGCTAGGCTCCGTGAGATATTCCAGAAGGCTCAGGAAACATCACCGAGCATCATATTCATCGACGAAATGGACGCCATAGCGCCCAAGCGTGAGGAAGTTACGGGCGAAGTCGAGCGAAGAGTCGTCGCCCAGCTCCTATCACTAATGGACGGAATGGGTTCACGCGGCAACATTATCGTAATCGGCGCGACCAACCGACCAAACGCAATCGACCCCGCACTGAGAAGGCCGGGAAGATTCGACAGGGAAATCGAAATTGGAGTTCCCGACAAAGCGGGGCGGTACGAAGTTCTGCAGATTCACACGAGGAACATGCCGCTTGCAGAGGACGTGGAGCTGAAGCGATTGTCGGATGTAACGCATGGTTACACTGGAGCAGACACCGCCTCACTATGCCGGGAAGCGGCAATGAAATCGCTCAGGCGGTACATTCCAGAAATCAACCTTGAGGAAGAACGCATCCCGCCCGAAACGCTCGAGAAGATGGTTGTGAAGATGGACGATTTCCTCTACGCCTACCGGGAAATCACGCCCACAGCCATGAGAGAAGTATACGTCGAGATCCCGCAGGTTAAATGGGACGAAGTTGGAGGCCTCAAGCAAGTCAAACAGCAGCTCATGGAATCTGTTGAGTGGCCACTGAAGAAACCCGAGATCTTCAAGAAAATGGGCATCAAGCCCCCCAGAGGAATCCTCCTATACGGCCCGCCCGGATGCGGAAAGACACTACTAGCCAGAGCTGTAGCCACAGAAAGCGAAGCAAACTTCATTTCAATAAAAGGCCCCGAAATATTCTCGAAATGGGTAGGGGAATCCGAGAAAGCAATACGCGAAATATTCCGCAAAGGCCGAACAGCCGCACCAGCCATAATATTCTTCGATGAACTGGACGCAATAGTACCCAGACGTGGCCTAGGCTATGGGGACTCAGGAGCAAGCGAACGAGTCATCAGCCAACTACTCACAGAGATCGATGGAATCGAATCACTTCAGAATGTGCTCGTCATAGCGGCAACGAACCGGCCCGATATGCTGGACCCAGCGGTTATGCGGCCTGGGAGATTTGACAGGTTGATTTACGTTCCGTCGCCAGACATTGAATCCCTCAAGGAAATCTTCTCGATTCACACACGCTCCATGCCACTTTCCAGAGACGTGGTGCTGGAAGACGTTGCGAGGAAGGCCCCGGGCTATTCAGGTGCCGACATTGAAGCCATAGTCCGCGAAGCCGCCATGAATGCACTTAGAGAGAACATAGAGGCCACTGAGGTTTCACGGCGAGACTTTGATGTGGCTATGGAGAGGGTTGGGCCGAGCGTTACACCCGATGACGACGCTTCGTACCAGAAATTCTCAAAGCGGCTGAGAAGAGAGCGAGCTGCCGCCATCACACCCGTAGCATGAAACTAATTCTAACTGGAAGGCAATGCTGAATGGACAAGGTATGGGGCCCCCGCCCACTCCAACTTTCCGTCGTAGACCTCATACAACGAAAAGGCCCACTCACCGATGACGAACTGCTTCGAGAGATCCGGAACCTAAAAGATGACATGAGTTTCAGAGAACTGAACGGCATTCTTCTCAAACTGGAAGTTAGTGGCATCGTACGAGTTTCACGGCAAATGAAAGGTAAGCGCCGTGTGGAACTTGTAGAGCAACCGCAACGCAGTACTTAACACATCGAACACCAGTCCTCCACAGTAGCCAAACTATAGTGCTTCCCAGCAGGAAGCATGCACTATGCCGCATGAACAAGTCGACTTGGCCGTTGTTGGATGTGGGGTGAGTGGAGCGGCTGCCGCACTGGCAGCAGCGCAACGGGGCATTTCGGTGTCGATTTTGGAAGAGCATTCGAAAGTTGGGGAACCCACACACTGCTCTGGCCACGTTGGAATCTTGGCCTTCAAGCAATTCGCCCCCAAAATGCCGCGAAGAATCATTGAAAATGAAATCAAAGGCGCTGTACTGTACCCGCCAAACGAAAAGCCCATCACCCTCAAGAGAACCACTCCGGTAACATGGGTCTTGAACAGGGCCGAACTCGACAAGCACCTCGCCCGCGTGGCAACCGAAGCAGGCGCTCGGCTCCGTATGAATTCACGCGTCGAAACTTTCAAGCGGCTGGACAAAGGGTTTCAAGTCAGAATTACAGGTGCCAAACCCGCAGAACTTACATGCAAAATAATCATTGACGCAAGCGGATTCGGAGGGTCTGTCTCGAAGTATGCTGGTTTATCACAGGCAGGGCCTCGAATGCTGGTCAATTCAGCTCAGTTTAGTGTTGACAACGTTTCAGATGTGGACGAAGACTTCGTGGAACTCTACTTCGGCCAGCAGTATGCTCCTGGATTCTTTGGTTGGATAATTCCACGACGAGATGGATCTGCTAAAGTAGGCATAGCCGCTGGACCACGAGCAAACGCGCGTCAATGTTTCGAAAGATTCGTTAGCAGACACCCAGTCGTTTCTAAGAAACTGAAGCACGCCCGCCGATTAACGAAAACCATGTTCCACCCCATACCGGTAGATGGAGCAACCCGTCGCACGTACGCTGAGGGCATTCTCTCCGTTGGAGATTCAGCCTCCCAAGTGAAACCAACCACCGGAGGAGGCATAGTATTTGGTCTTGCCTGTGGCCGAATCGCCGGGGCTACGGCTGCCAACGCAGTGATGACCGACAATACCTCTGCTCTGTCCCTTAGCACATATGAGAAATCCTGGCGACAGCTGATCGGGTTCGATCTGAAGGCAATGTCGTGGCTTCGACGCCTGCTCTACAGGTTGCCTGACCAGCACCTCGACAGAATCTTCAAAGTATCCAACGAGTTAAGGGTTGACGAAATCCTGAACAGGACCGCGGACATTGATTTCCAAGGCAGAACTCTGGCCTCTCTGGCGCGTGACCCGAGGTTGTTCATCACCCTCCTATCGGCGTCTATTCTCTCGGCCCCGTCATTACTTAGAACGGAAGCACAGGCGCCCAGATGATTACCTTATATTATACCGAACTGGAGACGCAATAATTTAATTACTAAACAGAACTATTTTCGTACGTGGGATATTTGTTCGGGCTTTTTGGCGTGAGGCATACCGAGTGCGGTGACACCTACGACATGCAGTCTTTGTAGACACAAGGCCGGGAAGCAGATCGACAAGATGATCAAGTCTGGAGTGCCTTACAGGAAGATAAAGTCCAAATTCCGCATAAAAAGCATCTCGATGATATCTTACCACAAAGGAACATGTCTTGGTTTGATTCCACCGAGGAGACGCAGCGCATACCCTCGGGAAGTTCCGTGGTAGCTAATGGAATCAAGGACCTAGGTTTTGCTGAGCTGTTTCACCGCATCGTTCAAAGCAGGTATTATTTGGTATAGGTCTGCCACTACACCGTAATCGCTGAACTCGAAGATTGGAGCCTTCGGGTCATTGTTGACCGCTACGATTATTCTACTATTTCTGATTCCTGTGAGATGCTGAATTTGGCCTGAGATTCCGAAGGCAAAGTACAATTTCGGGCTGACCTTCTGGCCTGAAAGGCCTACGTATTGCTCCTCCGGCAACCAACGCAAATCCTCCGCTATGGGCCTAGAACATCCAATTACTCCCCCAACCATCTGAGCAAACTGTTCCAACATGGCCATATCCTCCTTCTTCCTGACCCCCCGCCCAAATGAAACAATGATTGGCGCGTCAGCGAGTTTAACTCCCTTCGCAGTTTTCGGCCTACTCTCAACCAACTTTGTGGTTGATGGCTTCACATTAGGCTCGACTCTCACGACCTCCCCCTTTCGCGTGGAGTCTGCAGCGAGTGGAACGAAAAGTCCCCTGGGTACCGTAGCTACTTGCGGTGTCGACCTGCAGATCTGCGTCTCAACGAGATTACCGCCCAAGGTGATTCTGTCCATCAATAGGAATTTCTTCTCAGCGTCGACTTCCAAGCGAGTTACTTCAGTCACGCAACCAGTCTTCAACCGCTCAGACAAGCGCGGGGCAAACTCTAGCCCATTCCTGGTGGCACCTATGAGGAGTATGTCTGGTTTCTGTTCAGCCGCCAGATTCGCCATTGCGTCAGTGTATGTATCCACGTTGAAGACATCCAGCGCCGGGTTGTTCAGCACGAACACTTTG
>Ga0116115_1001145_pt1 | contig 11893 bp, 8 predicted proteins | sample June2015DPH_10_1_2_FD_89789 | JGI IMG/M metagenome (GOLD analysis project Ga0116115, IMG submission 89789) | Peatland microbial communities from SPRUCE experiment site at the Marcell Experimental Forest, Minnesota, USA - June2015DPH_10_100 | ecosystem: Environmental > Terrestrial > Soil >... | reverse complement strand
GAAGTAGGCATTGTTGCGTGCGAAGCCGGCGAAGCTGGCCACCAGGCTGTTGGGGAACAGTGCGATATAGGTGTTGTAGTCCTGTATCGCGTCGTTGTAACGGCGCCGTTCAACGGCAATGCGATTTTCCGTGCCCGCCAACTCATCCTGCAAACGCATGAAATTCTCGTTGGACTTTAGTTGCGGGTAGTTCTCCACGATTACCAGCAAGCGGCTCAACGCAGAATCCAATTGGCCGTTCGCGGCGATCTTGTCGGAAGGCGTCTTTGCGCCGATCAAGGCCGCGCGCGCCGCCGCGATAGCGCCGAACACCGTTTGTTCCTGGACTGCATAACCCTTCACCGTTTCAACCAAATTGGGGATGAGGTCGGCGCGGCGCTGCAGCACAACGTCAACCTGGGCCCACGCGGCGTTCACGGCTTCGCGCTTGATTGCCATCTGATTGCGGCGGCCCACATAAGCCCCGCCGACGACCAGCGCCAGAATCAACAGCACCACCAGAATCACGATTGCGGCTTTCATATGCACCTCGATGAGTGAAGTTCCATAAAATTTAGCGTCCCGCTCGCTGCCATTCGCGCTTCGGTACCATTCCGTCGAGCGCCACAATCACTTTCTCCAGCGCGTGCATGTACGCATCATACGCCGCCAGCGAGTCTCCCTCGATCGCGCCGGTCTCCCGGTGGCTGTAAATTCGGGCGAAGGCTTCCGCCTTGGCTCCGGTGAGTTCCTCGATGCGCGCGAAAATATTCGGCGCTCCCTGGGGAGGCTCCTCGCCAAAGGCCAGCAGTGTGTGGCGAAGCAGCGTTACGCCGCTGGAGATGGAGCGCTTCAGTACGGCCAGAAGTTCAAGTTCATTTCTCCCCGCATGCAGCAGGTGCTGCCGTAGGCGGAGCAGCAGCAGGCGCAGCTCATGCTCCACTTCCACGCGGTGCAGGTTCATGGGAATTTGCAGATCCGCGACCACGTCTCTCCCAAACAGCACGCGGTGCGAGCGCTTCACATCCAGGCTTTCGATCGCGAAAACATCGGTCGAGCGCTGTAACTCTTCGGTCAGGAAGAACAGGGGCGCCGGCTCCTTCATTTCCTGAATCCACCAACCCACCGCCGGGGCCAGCCGGTGCATCTCGTTGACGTCGATGCGCACCAGCGTGCACAGAACATTCAGATCCGAAGCGCCGGGGCGAAATTCGCCGCGGGCCGCGGACCCATAGAGGATCACGGATTCCAGGTTCTTGCCTGCCGCTTCTTTCAGCCTGCTCACCAGTTCTGCCAGCTTTGCTTCCATGGCCATCACCCACAATCTGTGAATCTCTCTTACCAGCTTCCACCCGCGCCGCCGCCACCGCTCGCCCCGCCGCCAAATCCACCGAACCCGCCACCGCCGCCGCCCCAGCCACCGCCGCCACCCCAACCTCCGCCGGAGTTACCCCATCCGCCGCGGCCTCCGCCAGTCATGCTACCAAGGATGGAACCGATCAAAAGGCCGGTGCCCATCCCTCCGCCGCGCCGGCCGGAACTGGAGCCGCCGCGACTTGCAAGCACGAAAAAGACGATGACGCCAAGGACGAGCCAGATCCAGATGCCGCTGAAGTCATGATCTTCGTCCTGAGGGGCCTGCCGGAGTTGCGGCATTCCGGTCAGCGTCACCCCTTTATCATCGGCAATATATTTTGCCAACTGCCATGCGGTCGCAGCTATGCCACTGCTGTAGTCGCCTTGCCGGAAATAGGGGACCAGCAGACGTCCGGCATCTCCCGCGCGCGCATCGTTGATCACTGGCTCCAGGCCGTAACCAACCTCCGTCCAGTACTTCCGCTCGTTTGGAGCAACGAGCAGCATCACACCGTTGTCTTGCTTTTTCTGGCCTATGCCGAGCTGTTTGTACAAATCGTTCGCGTAGGCCTGGACGTCATTGCCATCGAGCGATTTCACCGTAACGATGGCCATCTGCGCGCCGGTCTTCTGTTCGAGTTCCGTGCAGAGGGCTTCGAGCTGGGATTTTGTCTGCGGTTGAATGATGCCGGCGAGGTCGGTCACGTAGCCGGTGGGATGAATCTGCTTGATATTCTCGGCGCGTGCAGCCCCGCTCGCCATGAGCAGGAGCCACACCACCGAGCAGATTCCTCTTGAGAACTGTTTCTTCATCTGCGGGGATTCGCGATACAAGTCGCCTTTTCTCCACCGGGTGGTGCCGGGCGGGCTTTTCCGCCCTGCAGTTTCTTCCACCATACGATACTTGGTGCAACGAAAGGAAGCAGCGGTCACTCGGAGCGAAGAGGCCAAACAGGTGCGGATCATGGTTCAGCCACTGGGCGAATTCTCTCACAACTGGCGCCATAAAATCCGCTCCGTTTTTATCTCTTCACGGCTGCCATTGACCGCCGCGACACGACCGCCGCCAGCCGCAACCCCATCTCCCCCTTCCACTCAACTCTTCAAATCTTGAACTCTCCCCTCTTGGCGGTGGCCAATAGTTATTTCACGCACTCATCCCCGAGATGATCACAGGATGACGAGGGTACCCGACCCTTTCGCTTCTCAGAAAGGGTCGGCTCTTCTTCTCTTGTCGTCTCACCTTCTTTTCTGTAATTATCCTTCCCTCCTTGAGTTTAGTGCGTCGATGGCCATCAACCCCGGATCTCCCGTCGCATAAAACAAAAAACTGCTCCACGGCCAATCCTTGGGATGCTCCACCAGTTTCCTCTCCACCGGGTTGGCGTGCATGTAGTTGAGCTTCTCTTTTGCTTTTTCCTGGCTGTAGACATTGAAATCATAAAACCGGCGTTGCCAGAAGCGCCGCAATTCCGATCCTTCGTCCGAATCCTCAAATCGAAATGGCTCACCGGATGTGCAGCGGGGTTTCCCCCGCAATTCTCGCGATACCCGCTGTTTAAGGATTTGCAATACCCTCGAAGGAGTCAAACACCCCGGTTCGCTAATCAACAGGTGCACATGCTCCGGCATCACCACGTAACCGAAAACCTGAAACTCGTATCGTTCCCGAACTTCACCCAGGATTTTCACGAACAAATCACGCTCCGCTGCCGTCGCAAGAAGTTGCCGCCGCTGGTAACAACTAAAGGTAATAAAATGGAGGTCGCCCCGGCCCGTGTACCGCTTGGGTTTAATTCTCAGCAAGAGAAGCAGAACCCACCCTTTCTCGGAAGAAAGGGTGGGGCACCCTCGTATAAGTACTCATCGCGTAACTAACGGACTAGCTATAATATCATTATGGGTAAACAGCAAGACAAATTTCAAGTGCGATTGAGCTGGCCCCCACCCCGGCGTTTGCGTAAGCAGCGGGTGGCCAACAGATATTTCACGCACACGTCCCCGAGATAATCACAGGATGACGAGGGTGCCCGACCCTTTCGCTTCTCAGAAAGGGTCGGCTCTTCTTCTCTTGTCGGCTCGCCTTCTTTTCCGTAATTATCCGCCCTTCCTTGAGCTCAGTGCGTCGATGGCAATCAGCCCCGGACCTCCCGTCGCATAAAACAAAAAACTGCTCCACGGGCAGCCTTCTCCTGAGCTTCGAAGGGCTCCGAAATTAAGCCTCGGCGGCCAGCAGGGCTGTGTAGGCCCTGGGCTTCAGCCCAGGGCGCGAAGCGCCCCTGAGGAATCGGGTCCAGAGAGTAGGGCGCGCTTGCTGAGCTCCATGCCCAATCTTCGGGAGCGGTGGTGGTGTTACTTGAGTTGTTGCGGTGGTGGTGGCCCCGCTAGAGTAGGCCGCCAAATGCTCATCAGTTGCTCGTTCCTTTGTCTTCCTCACCGTTGAGCCTGGCTGCCAAACTATTTTCATCCAATATTTGGGAAAGAGGTTCATTTTTCACCACTGAAGGAATTGAGATAAAGAGGTCATACTGCAACTGACCTTTCCCGAACATTTGCTCCATCTTCAACTTCAGCTCCGCCATGTTGTGGCAAGTCCTAGCGATCCCGACGAGCATCCAAATATGCTCAATCAGCTTGCGAAGCCCAAACTGGCTCGTAAGCCACTGATGATAGTTCTGTCCCTTTTGCGGTTTGGGAGCGTTATCCTTGAGCCATTTTGCAACATCAGGGTCTAGGTACTCATAAACAAGCGCCATCACTAATTGACCCCAATACTTCGGTCTGTGAGTGACCGTACCGCGCCATTTTGTGAGCCTTCCAAATTCGAGCCACAATTCATCAGGAAACGTCTTCTCCCATTTCCGCATTTCCTCTTCAAGATAAGCGCGTAGCTTGACCTTTAGTGCATCTTCCTCGCGTTGGTATTGGTACCCTGTCGCCTCATCAATTAGGGCGTCCAAACCAACTTTCGCGCAAGCGGCCAAGAACATGCTCGCTTTTACCGCCATTGCGATCTGTCTAGGACTGAGTTTGACCTCGGGCGGAGTCCTTTGACTTGCCTCTAACGCTGCAACCAAACCCTTGCAAATCTCGATGAGAAGATCAGCCGGAAGTCCCTTTACTTCACGACCCAGTTGTTCAACTTCCGGCAATCGAAAAGAGACCATCTTCGCGACTACCAAGTCCTTGTCAACATAGGGCTTAAGGTTCTGCGAACGCAAGTATCCTTCCAGGTCTCCTTGACCCTTGAATCCGCTGAGCATTTCCGTCGTTGCGGTCCTTCCAATTACGCGTAATCTGTTATCCAAGACATAGCAAGGGATTTCCATGTCGAAGAGATTCAAAAAACCCTTGTATTTTGCGGTCGGCAGGTTTTCCTTGGACGTTACGGAACTCTCTTCCTCGGGAACCAAGACAATGGACTTGAATCCTCTGACTTTTGCCCATCTTGCTTGAACGGCCCTTGTGGCTATTTCTCGGCGCTGTTCAGCGGTCAGACTTGCGGCCCTTGCATCCCCACCTTTTGAGGACCCTAACCTCGCGAGGGTCTTGCCCGCTTTGGTGGTTCTACTCTCTTCGCTCATCTCGTCCTCCAAGCGAGGCCATGTTATAGGTCGGCAGGGAATATGTCAATACTTGCCCGTGCAAATACATATCGTAACTACTTGCCCGACAAAGTATGGTATCCTTCTGTAGACAAAAGGCAGGCGGCTCAGGCGGGGGCCCAAGCTTAGGTATTAAGCCGCGTGGCCCGGCCAACGACGAAGTGCACAATCCACTGTGCACTCCCTGGCGGATAGCCTGCAGGAAAATGCGGAGCCAACCCTGGGCGCCTGCATGCCATCAGGTACTGATGGCTTCAGCAGATCCTCTAAACGGCTCGCAGCGCACGGCTAGCATAACGGGTTTTGGTGAACCGGATACACCTTTACAATGACAGCGAATGAAAAGGGAATATCATTTGATCCTCACGCTGTGAAGATCCACATTGACGGCAACTGCTGGAAAAATCCGGGCGGCAGCGGCGGTCTTGGTGTGCGCGTGGATTATGGATGCGACATAGACCGCGAGTGCGAGGTTGTCGAATACCGCGGGTACTTCGAGACAAACAACCAGCGCATGGAACTCCGTGCCTGCATTTTTGCTCATGAGTGGATCGCTGACAATACAGGTGACCTTGGCGCTCGGCGTTTCATTATTCTGACTGACTCTTCATACGTGTACGGTGGGTACTCGTGGGTGATTGGCTGGGCCCAAAACGGATATACGACGAATGCAGGCAGACCAATTAAGAATCCGGCACTTTGGAGAGATCTAATGACATTGCGGCGAAAACTGTCGCCATGCGCTCGCATTGAAGTCAAACTTGTTCCGAGAAGATCCGATGAGGGCGCTAAAGAAGTGGACCGAACGGCAAAGGCAGCCGGAAGACTTCCGAGCAACGTTGATTGGGGATTTCAAAAAGGGAAAATTGGGCGGCCAAAGAATAACAGCAAGAAATCGGCGCAGCTCTATCCGGCGGCCGGGCAGACTCCGATCATCAGGCCTTATAAGAGCGATATGGCAAGTCGGGAGATTCAACTCTTCAGATTTGAGGTGTGGGACGAGAGCAAGAAAATGTTTTTCGACAAATTTCAAGCGTATACGGACAATGCCATCGGTAATCAGATCCATCGGCAGAATGTATATCAGGTCCGCATGAATGACGCGCCGGGGTATCCGCAGATTATTGAGATTCTGTGGTCTAGGAAGGAAAGGGATTTTGTTGCCCAAAGGGCCGCGGCGCCGTAGGTCCACATTCCAGACGGGGTGCCTCATACGTCGGTTTCAAGTGTGGGCTCTTGGGGTGCTCTTTTTTCCTCTCCTTCCACCGCGTACCAGTTTCGAAAATAGTACCCTGTAAATAATAGTAGACAAACGGTAAATAACGTGCTATCATGCCTACGTTATGCTGCGGGGATGCTGCTCTTGCGCCATTTCGGAACGCTCCACGCCCTCTCTCTTTGCCTTGTCTTCGCTCTTTCGCATGCTAAGTCCAACTATTCCCGTACATCCACGCAATGCGCCCGTAAGTCCAATCATTCCCGTACATACGCAAAAACAGGGGGGGTGGGGGTATATTATCCGCATGGTAATGTATCTACAATATGTCGGCGCGCCGACATTTTCGCCTCCCGCGGACCGCCTCAGAAGGCGGCCCCTACACGAGCGAGAGAAACCGAAGAGCACAGGCAAGAGTGCCTGTGCCACCAAGGGCAAGAAAACCCAAGAGCGGACCGGCTCCGCCGGGGGTGGCGCAAACTTTCACTCTCGGCTATCCTTAGTTGTACACACGCCGTTGTACGCGGAAGTCCCCCGAATACAGGAACACGCCTATGAGTGAAACGAAAATTATTGCGTCTGACACAAATAAAGTGACGCCCGAAACCAAAGCCGCCCGCCCAACCTGGAAGGACGCAGGCAAAGTGCACGCGGGCGAGCAGCCGTTCACTTACCCGCTGAAACGCGAGTTCGTGGAGCCGGACTGGCGGCGATTGCCGGGTTACCGCAATGTCACGCGCGAAGAGTGGGAGACAGCGCTGTGGCAACGGCGGCACACGGTCAAGAACCTGAAGGAACTCAAACAGGTTTTCGGCGGCCTCATGCCGGACACGCTGATGGCCAGCATGGAGCGCGATATCAAAGAGCGCGCCACGATGTCCATCCTGGTGCCGCCGCACATGCTGAACACGATGGAAGAGAAGGATCTGTGGAACGATCCGGTGCGGCGCTACATGCTGCCTGCGTTTGACGACCGGCATCCCGAGTGGCCAAGCCACCCCAAGGCCAGCCGCGATTCCTTGCATGAATCGGACATGTGGGCCGTGGAAGGCCTGACGCACCGCTACCCGACGAAGGTGTTGGCGGAATTGCTTTCGACCTGCTCGCAATATTGCGGACACTGCACGCGCATGGATCTGGTGGGAAACGATGTGCCGCTGGTTGTGAAGCTCAAATTTCAGATCCCGCAGAAGGATCGTTACCAGCAGATGCTGGATTATCTGCGCGTGACGCCTTCCGTCCGCGACGTTGTGGTGAGCGGCGGCGACATTGCCAACACACCCATCGCTACGCTGGAGGAGTTCTGCTCGAAGCTGATGGATATCCCGAACATCAAGGACATTCGCCTGGCCACGAAAGGCCTGATCGCCATCCCGCAGCACTTTTTGCAGGCGGACGTGCAGGCGGGGCTCGATCGTCTGGCGAAAAAGGCGCGCGAACGCGGCGTGGACATCGCCGTGCACACGCATGTGAACAGCGCGCGCCAAGTGACACCGTTGGTAGCGAAAGCGGTGCAGTCCTTGCTGGACATGGGCTATCGTGACGTGCGCAACCAGGGCGTGCTCCTGCGCGGCATTAATGATACGCAGAAAGAATTGCTGGATTTGTGTTTCATGCTTCTGGATCACGGCAAGATCATGCCGTACTACTTCTATCAGTGCGACATGATTCCCAATGCCGAGCACTGGCGCCTGGCCGTTCATGAAGCGCAGCAACTGCAACACGACATCATGGGATATTTGCCGGGGTTTGCCACGCCGCGCATGGTTTGCGACGTGCCGTTCGTGGGCAAGCGCTGGGTGAACCAGGTGAAGGAGTACGATCGCCATCTGGGCATTTCCTATTGGACGAAGAATTACCGCACGGGCATTGAAGCCGATGATGCGGAAGCGCTCACCCGCCGCTATGAGTATTACGATCCCGTATACACCTTGCCGCAGCAGGGCCAGGAATGGTGGCGGAACAAGCCCGTTCCTCCCAACCTCTCAAAATAGTCCGCGGATCACACGGAAAGACTGTCCAGCCCTTATTGCACGGCGGGCGAGGAGTCACTCGAGTTTGTAGGACTTGGGGGGCAGCAGTAGTTGAATGCCGAAGTAGCCGATGAAATAGGATTGATTGTTGCGGGTGGGTTCGAGGCTGCGGCCAGCCATGAGGAGCAGGATTACCGGACGATGGATTTTGTAGCGAGCCCCCAAGCCCATGGTGGGCTGGCTGTTAGAGGGATGAAAGGTTCCTTGGGAATAGAGCTCCATGTCCATTTCGAGTTTTGGAGTGAAATCGTGGCCTAGGACGAGGCCGGTGAGCCAACCGTCCGGTCCTTTGCGGACAAACTGATAACCGATTTCGCAGTCCACATTGACAGGGCCGAACTTTCTGGAGAATTCAAAGGGCAGGAGGAAGGTATCGCTCGCGGGGGTGATCCCACGGCGGACGGCGTCGTTGGGGTTATTAAGGAAGAGCTGGGGGAAAACCGAGATGGAGAGGCCAGACTCCCCGGCGTCGTAGAAACGCCACTTGACGCCGGGATTGGATTGACCCAAGCCAAATTTAGTCGTGGAAAAGGGATTTTGGACGCGCAACCAGGCACTTTCGTAAGTGAGCTGGATGCGCTCGCCAACGCCGAAATTGATATCGACGTCAGGGGTGTGCGAGACGGACTGGTTGCTGTAGAAAAAGGGCATGTAGCCGAGATTGATTTCCCAATTGAGATTGCCGGGGGTACCCGGATCATTGGTGTAGTAGGGCGGGCCGCCTTGGGCATATGCGGAGGTAGCAGCAAATAAGAAAGCGAGGAGGGGGATTAGAATCCGCAACATAGCCAGGGGGCCAAGGGCGCGGAGCAGAAAGGGTACGAAGGTCCCAACGCGAGTAACCCAACGGAAAACTCGGTGACAATTGGACGGCTCAGATGATCTCCTATAGTCTTTGATGTCCACCTCATAGACTGCGTCGTGGCCATTGGCGACGACATCCTGGGCATAAGACTGTTCCTGGAATCCTTTGGCCACGAAACACGCAATCCAGGGATCATCTTCAACGCGGAGAAACCGCATAGGCGTATCTTCCCAGATTTGCGGGGAGAATGGCACCTGCCACGAGGTGCCCTGCCTGCAGCTCTTCAGGTTTGCGATTGGCGTGCTAGCTGCCTGTTTCACTCAGGACAGGCTGCGGGGATTCGATTTCGGTGAGTTCGGCGAGTTTGGCGCGTTTGACGTCCCAAGCTAGGCCGATGGTTTTGAGGGTGTAGATTCCGTACCAATTCATGTCCAGCTCATACCACTTCAAGCCGTGACGCGCGGATTGCGGCGCGTAGTGGTGGTTATTGTGCCAACCTTCGCCAAAGGTGAGAAAGGCCACCCAAAAGCTATTCCTGGAAAGATCACCAGTGGCGAAGCGCTGCGAGCCCCAAATGTGCGTGGCGGAATTCACGAGCCAGGTGGCGTGCAGGCTGATGACGGTGCGCAGGAAAACACCCCACATCACCCAAGGCCAACCACCAATGAAATAGAAAATCACCGCGAGAACGAGCGAAGGGATCACGTGCCACTTGCTGATCCACAGGTGGAATTTGTCTTTGCGCAGATCGGGAACATAGGGGAGAAGCTCGGTGCGATCGCGGTGCATCGCGCGGCCCGTGATAATCCATCCCATGTGAGACCAGATGCCGCCATCGCGCGGTGAGTGTGGATCACCTTCCTTGTCGGCGTTCTGATGATGGATACGGTGAGTGGCGACCCAGGCGATGGGGCCTCCTTCCATGGCCAGCGTGCCGCAGGTCGTCAGGAAATACTCAATCCATTTGGGCGTTTTGTAGCCGCGATGCGTGAGCAGGCGATGGTAGCCCATGCCGATGCCCAGGCTGCCGGCAACCCACCACATCACCACGGTGAGAATCAGAGCCTCCCAGGTGAAAAAGAAGATGGCTCCAAGGGCGCAGATGTGCAACCCAATCATGATGAGGGTGACGCCCCAATTGATGGGCTGGTGAAAGGTGCGGTCGCGGCGAAACTTAGAGAGAAGGCTCATAGGCTTTGAAAGAGTATCACCTTACGCTGCGTAAACGTGCGAATTCGCACGGGCAGTTGTCCGTCCCGGCGCAGGGCAACTTAGGTTTGAGAGAACGGCGGCTCAGTCGGTAATTACAAACTCGGCCGCATCGCCGCTCGATGAATCGGGGCTAACCCAGATGTGGACGAGGCTTGGCTCGACGGTGTATTCGTTGCGGATGTCCCAGAGGGCAAAGCTATCCGCGCGGAGGGAAAACGTCACTTTCTTCGTTTCTCCGGGATTGAGCGCAACACGCTGGAAGCCCTTCAGCTTGCGCACGGGCTCTTCGACGCTGGTGCCTTGCAGGCGAACGTAGAGCTGCACGACTTCGTCAGCCGCTGTTTTGCCAGTGTTGGAGACATTCGCCGTGACAGTGAGCATCGGCTTCGCGTCGGCGGAACTCTTGCGCAGCTCCGCATTCAGGGTTTTGGCGCTGAGTTTCTTCGCGCTGATCTCCGGCGCGCCATACGAAAAATCGGTGTAGGACAAACCATAACCGAAGGGGAACTGCGGTGCGTTCAGTTCATCGATGTAGCGCGAGGCGTAGCGCTCATCGGCGTCCTTTGGCGGGCGAGTGAGATCGCGATTGCCTGCGGGGCGGCCGGTGTTGAGCGCGTTGTAATAAATGGGAATCTGGCCTACCGCGCGCGGCCAACTCACCGTCAGTCTGCCGCTCGGCGTGGCCTCGCCAAACAGAGTTCGTACGATGGCGGGACCTGCTTGTACGCCCGGGCACCAGAGTTCCAGAACGGCGGGAACATGCGCGAACGCCCATGGCAGCACAAGCGGGCGGCCTGTGAAGAGCAGCAACACGACCGGCTTTCCGGTGACGGACACTTTTTCGAGCAACTCCTCCTGCCGGCCGGGCAACATGGGATGCGCACGAGAACCTGCCTCGCCCGTCATCTCCGGCGTGTACTCTCCCAACGCTAGAATGGCGATATCGGAAGCGCGTGCAGCCGCAACGCCCTCCTCGATTTGTGCGTCACTCGCCGCCAGAAATTCGCCGCCTTGGGCATATTTGATGTGTTCGGCGCCCAGTTTTTGCGTCAGAGCGGTCTTCAGCGTCACGACATCCTGAGGATTGCCGCGGCCGGCCCACGCGCCCAGCATGCTGGGGGCATCATCGGCGAGCGGTCCGATTAGGGCTACAGTTGGTACATCGCTCGCGAGCGGCAGCACCCGGCGGGAAGCGATGAAGTCGTTTTTCAGCAGAACAAAAGAGCGCTCCGCAGCCGTGCGAGCCAGTTGCAGGCTTTCCGCGGGCAACGCGCCATGATTTTCGCGCGACTCGTCGGTATAGGGCTTGTCGAAAAGACCGAGCGCAAATTTCACACGGAGAATGCGGCGCACCGCTTCATCGAGCCGCGCCTGGGTCACTTTGCCGCTCTTGATCAGGTCGCCGAGATGCTCATGGTAGAGATTGCTCTCCATGTCCATGTCCACACCGGCAGTGAACGCTTTCCAAGCAGCCGTTTTGCCGTCATTGGCGATGCCGTGTGCGATCAATTCAGCGATGGAGGTCCAGTCGCTATCCACGATGCCAGGGAATTTCCACTCGTTGCGGAGAACCTCGGTCAAAGTGAAGGGATTCGCACTGGCAGGTACGCTGTTTAAAGAATTGAACGCGCTCATGACGGAAGCGCCGCCCTCATCCAGAGCTGCGTAGAAGGGCGGCAAATAGACT
>Ga0116115_1001125_pt1 | contig 12005 bp, 8 predicted proteins | sample June2015DPH_10_1_2_FD_89789 | JGI IMG/M metagenome (GOLD analysis project Ga0116115, IMG submission 89789) | Peatland microbial communities from SPRUCE experiment site at the Marcell Experimental Forest, Minnesota, USA - June2015DPH_10_100 | ecosystem: Environmental > Terrestrial > Soil >... | reverse complement strand
ATTACGTTTGCCATCGAGCCGAAAAGCCGTGCGGATGAAGACAAGCTGGGGCCGGGCATCCACAAATTGATGGAAGAGGATGCCATGCTGCGTTTCTTCCGCGATGCGCAGACGCAGGAATTTCTGATCGCGGGGACTGGGCAGCAGCATATTGAAGTGATCGTGTCCAAGCTAAAGAAGCGCTATCACACGGAAGTAGTTCTGAAAGCGCCTAAAGTGCCCTACCGCGAGACGATTCGCGCCAAGGCCGACGTGCAGGGACGGCACAAGAAGCAGACCGGCGGCCACGGGCAGTACGGCGATTGCAAGATCAAGATGGAACCGATGCCGCGCGGCGGACAGTTCGAATTTGTCAACGACATTTTCGGCGGCGCGATTCCAAAGAACTATATTCCCGCCATCGAAAAAGGAATCAAGGATGCGGCGGCGCGCGGTTACTTGGCGGGATATCCGGTCGTGGATTTCCGAGTGATTCTTTATGACGGTTCGTATCACGATGTGGATTCGAATGACATGTCGTTCCAGATGGCGGGGCGCATCGCATTCAGAAAAGCGATGGAGCAGGCCAAGCCCACGTTGCTCGAACCGGTCATGACCGTCGAGATCACGGTGCCTGACGATTTTGCGGGCTCGATCATGGGCGACCTGAACAGCCGGCGGGGACGCATCCAGGGCATGGACAATAAGGGCGGCAATACAGTAGTGAAAGCCGAAGTGCCCATGGCCGAGATGCTGACCTACGGCGTCGATCTCACCTCAATGACGCAAGGCCGCGGCAGCTTCAACATGGAAATGCACCACTACGACACCGTGCCGGGACAACTGCAGGAAAAGATTATTGAGAAGGCCAAGGCGGAACGGGGCGAGGTGAAGGAAGAAGAAGAGTGAAGGGACCCGCTGCAAGGGAAGAACGCTTTGAAGCCACTGGAGGTGGTGGCCTTAGGGATCCTTCGACTGCGCTTGACCGTCCTTCGGGCGATCAAGCTTCGCTCAGGATGACACGCAGAAAAATATTAGGAGCATTTGCGCGAGGTTAATCATGAAAGTAATCCTGATTGCTGTCTGCTCTCTTATTGCGATAGCGACCCTGGTGCGCTCCCCCGAGACGCAGGTGTTTCCTACATCGGCGGGGCCGGTCGAGATCACTCCCCTGTACCACGCGAGCACCCTGATCGAGGCGGGAGGAAAAACTATCTATCTGGACCCTGCCAAGCCGGCGAAGTTTACGGGCCTTCCGAAAGCGGACCTCATTCTTATTACCGACATTCACGGCGACCACATGGATCCTGATTCGATCCAGGAAGTAAGCAAGGCGGGCACGGACATTCTGGCAGCGCCAGCAGTCATTGCAACTGTCACCAGCGCCAAGCCGATTGCCAATGGAGAAACGAAAAACTGGCAGGGATGGACGATTGAGGCTATTCCCGCCTACAATCTGAAGCGCGGCCCCGCCCCGGGAAAGTTCTTTCACGACAAAGGACGCGGCAATGGCTACGTCCTCACCTACGGCGGCAAGCGGTTCTACTTCTCAGGCGATACCGAAGGCATCCCGGAGATGCGTGCGCTGAAGAACATCGATGTGGCGTTCGTGTGCATGAATCTGCCCTATACCATGCCTCCCGAAGAGGCTGCTGACGCGGTGAAAGCTTTTCATCCGAAGATTGTCATCCCTTACCACTATCGCGGATCCGATCTCACCGTATTTCAGAAAGCATTGGAAGGGACCGGCATTGAAGTGCGGTTGCTCGACTGGTATCCGAAGTAAGAGGCGAGGCTATCCTGCATAGTTCGTGTTAACATCCGGCCAGTGGCCACCGCCAAGAACAATCTGAATTACAGTCCGGAGCGTCTGGTCTCGGCCGCCCCGGTGGAAGACGATTCGTCGTTTGAGCTGAAGCTGCGGCCGCAACGGCTGGGCGAGTTCATCGGGCAGGCCAAGGTTAAAGAGAATCTGGCGGTGGCGATTGAGGCGGCGCGGTCGCGCGGCGAGGCCATGGATCACGTTCTGCTATATGGGCCGCCGGGGCTGGGAAAGACGACGCTGGCTAACATTATCGCCAACGAGCTGGGAGTGCACTTCCAGCCGACGGCAGCGCCGCTGCTGCAAATCAAGGGCGATCTGACAGCGATCATCACTAACATGCAGGATAAGCAAGTCCTGTTCATCGATGAGATTCATCGGCTGCAGCCTGTGCTTGAGGAATTGCTGTACTCGGCACTGGAAGATTACAAGTTGGACATTATTATTGGGCAAGGGCCTTCGGCGCGCACACACACGCTGGAAGTGAAGCCATTCACGTTTGTCGGCGCGACTACGCGGGCAGGATTGATTTCGGCGCCGCTGCGGTCGCGCTTCGGGATCGTGCTGCGTCTCGAGTTTTACACTCCAGAAGATTTGCGGGTGATCGTGGAGCGGTCGGCGGAAATCCTGGGAGTGCAAGTCGATGACCCGGGTGCGATTGAGATCGCCAGCCGGTCGCGCGGGACGCCGCGAATCGCGAACCGCTTGCTGCGTCGAGTACGAGACTATGCGCAGGTACGTGGCGCGGGCAAAATCGATTTACCGACCGCGCAAGCCGCGCTGCAGATGCTGGAAGTGGACAAATACGGCTTCGACGAGGTCGACCGCAAGCTACTGCTTACGATCATCGAAAAATATCAGGGTGGGCCGGTGGGCTTGAATACACTGGCCGCAGTCCTCGCCGAAGAACCAGACGCGATTGAAGAGGTCTACGAACCCTTCCTCATGCAGATTGGATTTCTGAACCGCACTCCGCGCGGGCGAGTGGCAACCCAACTGGCATACGAGCACTTCAACATCACGCCGAGCCGCAGGCAGAGTTCGTTGTTCTAGAACTCATCGTTTATAAGCCCTCGCCCTATCAGCTGACCCACCATTCGCCTTCACGACATCGCTCCTTGGTTTCGGGGTTCGTTACAAACATTTGTTTTTTGTTTAGTCAGGCCGAATATAGTGTATCTTCCTCAATTCCCCTTTGTGAGCGGCGAGGATTGAGTCTGGGTTTAGGGCGGCGTCCAGCGATCATGCATTCTGTGAAGTTTGCGATATTGGCGATCTGGCTGACGTCTGGGCTTGCATCGGATTCCTTGGCTGCTTCCTGGGGGCAGGCCCCAGCAACTCAAAACGCGGTCTCTGCCGCACAAGCGGTCGCCTCGTCTGGGCAGAATTCCACTTCACAGAATACACAGACCACGCCGCAGAATCCTCCGCCTCCTCCGGAAGCGAATCCTGCCCCGCCGGGCGAGAAACCTGCGCCGACCCTGCAAAATCCTCCGCCGTCGGCCCAGTTGCCAGAGCCGGCCATCAAGAATCCGGAGGTTCGGCCTGCGCCAAAGCCGGAACTCGCTCCACCGGTTCTCACCATTCCGCGTTTGACCCGAGCTCCCGTACTCGAAGATTTTCTTAGTATGAAGCCACGGGGCGAGGCGGCACTGCAGATGGCGAAGGTTACCGGCTTTGTGCAGCGCAATCCGCATGACGGCGAGAAAGTTTCCGAAGAGACCGCCGCCTATCTTGGTTACGACCAGAAAAATCTGTACGCCGTATTCGTGTGTTTCGACGATCCCAAGAAAGTGCGGGCACGCATGTCACGGCGTGAAGATATTTACGACGACGACAATGTCGAAGTCATGCTCGATACGTTTCACGACCGTCGGCGCGCCTACGCCTTCCAGACCACTCCGCTCGGCGTGCAGTGGGACGCGATCTGGAGCGAGGCCACGCGGGAAGAGATCCTCGGAAATTTTGACACCTCGTTCGACACGGTCTGGAATTCCGAGGGCAAAGTCACCAGCCGTGGCTTCGTGGTATGGATGGCTATTCCGTTCAAAAGCTTGCGTTTTCCTTCGACGAAAGAACAGCAGTGGGGAATCATTCTGTACCGCGGAATCGTTCGTAAGAACGAAGATGCGTTCTGGCCGCAGGTTTCTTATAAGGTAGAGGGCAGGCTGGGACAAGCCGCAACGCTGTACGGCCTGGAAGGAATCTCGCCCGGCCACAGCATCGAACTCATCCCTTACGGAATCATGCGTGGCTTCCGCGCGCTCGACCAGCGCGATCCCTACAATCCGTATTTTCAAAATGCGGTAGAGCAGGGCCAGACTGGCATGGATGCGAAGTTCGTCATCCACGATCATTTCGTACTAGATACGACCGCGAATCCAGACTTCAGCCAGGTGGAGTCTGAGGATCCGCAGATCACGGTCAACCAGCGCTTCGAAGTCTATTTTCCCGAGAAGCGTCCATTCTTTCTGGAGAACGAAGATTACTTCCGCACGCCGTTCGATTTATTCTTTACCCGCAATATTCAAGACCCTTCCGCGGGGATCCGCCTCACGGGAAAAGAAGGACCGTATTCCGTCGGCCTGATGGCCACCGATGATCGTGCCCCAGGACTGGCGGTGCCCAGTTACTGCCCTGCCACCTCCCTTATTTGTTCGAGCGATCTCTCTGGCATTCGTTCTTACTTCACCATCGCCCGGGTGAGTCGCGACATCTTCAAGCAGTCGAGTGTGGGCGCGGTTTACACCGATTGGGAGTGTCCCACAACCGGCGAATTTAACCGCGTCGGTGGAATGGACACGCGGCTGAAGTTCAATGCCAACTGGACCGTCGACGGGCAGGCCGTAGTGAGTTCGAGCAACCTGCAGGGCATGAGCACTGGCAATTTGGAGACCACCTGCGAGTACAACCTGTATCCCTTCAGCTCAGGGAATGCCGGCAACAACAACAACTACGCCGGCCCTGCCGACAAACTCGACCTGAAGCGCGACGGGCTGCACTTCTCCTACGAGGGAATTTACGACGACATCAGCCCAGGATTCATAACCGTCCCAGGCTTCGTGAATCGCGTGGATATTCGCGAACTCTATCAGACCGCCGACTACCGCTTCCGTCCGAAGAAAGGTTGGATCGTCGACTGGGGCCCTTCGCTGAACCAGCGCTACGTCTTCGACCACGAAGGCAACCGCCTCGATACGGATTACCAGCCCTACCTTGCCATCCAGGGGCGCGGTCAAACTTTCATCTACTTGTTTCCCTATGAAGAATTAAGAGAGCGCCTGCGGCCGCAGGATTTCTGTTTCCTGGGCTTCACTTGTCAACCTCCCATCCCGAACCAGGATTACCACGAACACAGCAGTGGCGGCTCGGTCCAAACCAGTGTCTTGCCCAAGGTCACTGTCGGTGCGAGTTATCACTGGGGAGATGGGGCGAACTTCGTGGCATCTCCCAGCGCTCCGGCACCTCTCAACGAACCATTCCTCGCGCGCCAGGATACGGCCACCGGCACGTTGACGCTCCGTCCCATGAAGCCCTTGAAGATTGAGAATACTTATCTCTTCGAGCGCCTGCGAGCCACGCAGAACGAATATTTCCTTGCCCTATCACAGATGCCCGGCGCCCGCATCGGACAAGGCATTTTCAACGACCACATCGTGCGCAGCAAATGGAACTGGCAGTTTACCCCGCAACTCTCGCTGCGCGTGATCCTGCAGTACAACTCATTGCTGGCCAATACGCCGGGCAACACGGTTTACCCATACACCTCTCTGCCGACGGAGAAGGAGTTCAATGCCGATTTCTTGCTGACCTATCTCGTCCATCCGGGCACGGCGATTTACATCGGCTACAACAGCGACCTGCAGAACCTGGATCATGGCCTGACCCAAGATCCCGCGGGCTTGGCTGGACTGTATACGGCCAAGGGCTACATCAACGACAGCCGCCAGTTATTCGTGAAAGTGTCTTATCAGTTCCGCTTCTGAAGAAGCCGTCACCCATCAGCTTTTAGCCGAAATGGATCCGTGATCGGACAGCTCGCGATTGCTGAATCCTGGGCGATTCCGGTAGAATCTAAAGATTCGTATCGAGGTCTGAAGCCATATGAAAGCAGCCATTCATCCCGCTTATAACGAAGTGCGCGTGCATTGCGCGTGCGGCAACGCCTTTGTGACCCGATCCACCCATAAGGGCGATATCAGCGTAGAAATTTGCTCCGCCTGCCATCCCTTCTTCACCGGCAAGCAGAAGTTGATGGATACCGCCGGCCGCGTCGAGCGCTTCCGCCGCAAATACGCCAAGAACGCGGCCGCTCCCACAAAGCCCGAGCCTTCGAAGAACTAAGTCTGTTGCCATGGATTAGTGCGGATTGGCACGGAAGTCTGAAAATTCAGCCCTCGCCCACTTGGCGGGGGCTTTGATTTTGTGCAGCCAAGTAGAATAGAGCCGTGAAGAAGTTCTGGGACAACCCGGGTGGGGCGGACACTCCCTTCGACAAGCTCAGGGCAGGCTTTGTCCGCCAGGCAGTGCCTCCGCAGCCAGTCCCCGCGAGCCTTTCCATCGGCAGCGTCACCATTGCCCCCGCCACGGTCCTCGCTCCCATGGCCGGAGTCACCGACACGGTCTTCCGCCGCTTCATCCGCAACCTCGGCGGCTGCGGTCTCATCATGACCGAGTTCACTTCGGCCGACGGTGTGCTCCGCAAGAAGGACCAGAAGGCCAAGCGCTACCTTCATTTCTACGAAGACGAGCATCCCATCTCCGCACAGCTTTTCGGCAGCGATCCGCAAGTGATGGCCGAGGCGGCGAGCATGGTCGAAGGCCTCGGCTTCGACCTCGTGGATTTGAATCTCGGCTGTCCCGCAAAGAAAGTCGTGAAGTGCAACGGAGGCTCGGGTCTTTTGCGCGATCTTCCGGCAATCGGACGCATCTTTGATGCCGTGCGCGCGGCCGTGAAAATTCCCTTTACCGTAAAGTTCCGCGCGGGATGGAACGACGACGAAATCGTCTGTGTGGAATTGGCTCGCATGGCCGAATCCTGCGGCCTCGCGGCAGTCGCACTGCACGCCCGAACCCGCGAGCAGGGCTACAGCGGCCAAGCCCGCTGGGAGTGGATCGCCGCAGTGAAGGCCGCGGTGACGATTCCCGTGATCGGCAACGGCGACATCCGCACTCCCGAAGATGCGTGCGCTATGGTGACGCAAACTGGCTGCGATGCGGTCATGATCGGCCGCACCGCGCCCTCGAATCCCTGGATCTTCCGCCAGATCCAGCAGTATTGCGCGGGGATGGAGTATGACGCGCCCACCGAAGCCGACCGCTACCAGATGATCCGCACCTACTTCCAGATGTTGATCGAAGAAGAACTTCCCGACGCCGTAGGCAAGATGAAGCAATTTGCCTCCTGGTTCACCCACGGCGTTCCGGGCGGAGCGGCCCTGCGCAAGGCAATCTACGAGTCGAAGAGCGCGGTGGAGATTCTGGGACGCGTAGAGGAATTCTTCGAAGCAAGGTTGTGTGGCGCGGGCGCCCTTGCCCGCGAAACCGTCTAAAGCGGCTTCGCTACCATCTTCCCCGTCTCGTCCTTCTCCAAATAGGCCCATGGCGCCTTCGCATCATGCGTGAAGACGGTCAGCCATTTCTCCGGAATCGCCTTTGCGTAGTACTGCTTCTTGCTCTCGATGGTCTGCAGTGGATAGAGGTCGAAACCCATGCCCCAGGTGACGTCGATGTGCGCGGCGGTGGGGATCAGGTCGGAGATGTAGCAGGCAGTGCGGCCTCCACTCTCGACGATCACAGCTTGCATGTGCGCGGTGTGGCCGGGGAAAGTTTTTACCGAGATCCCGGGGACGATTTCCTCGTCGCCCTTGAGCAGCGTCATCTGGCCGCTTTGGACTAGCGGGTCGTAGTTAGCGGGGATGTAACTGATGGAGTCACGCTCGCTGGGACGGCGCGCGTATTGCCATTCACCTTCCGGTGCGTAATATTTCGCGCGCGGAAATGTTGGGACAATCTTTCCATCGTTATCGCGCACCGTATTCCAGCCGCAGTGGTCGAAATGAAGATGAGTATTGATGACGATATCGATGTCCTCGGGCGCGACTCCGCCAGCCGCGAGATTTGCAAACAACCGCGCCGGCTGCCCGTAGAACTTGACCATGCGTTCCGACAGCTTGTTGCCCATGCCAGTTTCAACAACGATGTTTTGCTTGCCGGTGCGAATGAGGAGCGAATTGAGCCCCGCCTGGACGTAATTTCTTTCATCGGCCTCCACCTTGCGCGACCACATGATCTTGGGAATCACGCCGAAAAATGCGCCGCCGTCGAGCGGGTACGTACCGTCGGAGAAAATGCTGAGTTCGAAATCGCCAAGAGTGAGGCTGGGCATGCGACTAGTGTGCCACAGACCGAGGCGGCGTCTCCTCTGCGAAACTGCGATACTCTCATCCGTATGGCACGCCCGGCCAGCGTTACGGTGATCGCAGCTCTGTTTTTCCTGGTCGCGGCATATCTGGTCACGATCGGGATCGTGGAGTTCGTGGCGCCGGGCACGCTTTCAATGACGCTGGGAACGGGGATTACGTACGGGAGAGAACTAACCGGAGCGCAGGCGGCTTTATCAGTCGGCGCAGGATGGGCGCTGGTCGCCTGGGGACTTTACCGGCTGCACAATTGGGCGCGCTGGTGCGCGGTAGTCCTCATGGTGATCGGAGTTGCAGGATCGGTGCCCGCAGTTTCCGCGGCGGCGAGGGATCTGACTTGGTGCTTCTTCTGGTACGGCGCGCAAATCATGGTGCGAGTCGTGATCGCGTGGTACCTGGTTGCGTCACCCGAGCTGATCGAAGTTTTCAGACGAAAGTAGGGCGAGCGGGCAGAGGTCAGCGACGACGCGTGTTGCAGAAGTCCTTCGGCGCCAAAGAACGGCGCTTCAGGATGACAAGCTCAATTTGTTCAACGTTTCGCCTTCGCAGGTTCCTTTTCTCCGACGCGCTGGCTGACTTCGAATTTCATCTTGCCGGCCTTTTTATCAGCGTCCACCACGATGTGATCGCCGTGCAAAATTTCTCCATCCAGAATCTTCAGCGCCAGCGGATCCTGCACCAGCTTCTGAATGGCACGCTTCAGCGGACGCGCGCCGAAGTTGGCGTCGTAACCCTGAGTGAAGAGCAATTCTTTCGCAGCGTCAGTGAGTTCGATCGAGATCTTGCGATCGGCGAGCAAACGCCGCACATCTTCCAAACGGAGCTCGATAATCTTGACCAACTGCTCTTTGCCGAGCGGACCGAAGACGATGATGTCATCGACGCGGTTGAGGAACTCCGGCCTGAAGTGCCCGTGCAGCGCGTTCATCACCAGTTCCGTCGCCTTCTCAAACTCTTCAGGCGTCCGCAGGTTTTCGGCTTGCAAGTAAGTTGAGCCGAGATTCGACGTCATGATGATGATCGTGTTCTTGAAGTCCACGACGCGGCCCTTGCCGTCGGTGAGCCGACCATCGTCCATGATCTGCAGCAGGATGTTGAACACATCGGGATGAGCCTTCTCAATCTCGTCGAAGAGCACGACTGCATAAGGCCGCCGGCGAACTTGCTCGGTGAGCTGCCCGCCTTCTTCGTAGCCGACGTATCCAGGAGGCGCGCCGATGAGGCGCGCGACCGAATGCTTCTCCATATATTCCGACATGTCGATGCGAAGCAACGCGCGTTCGTCGTCGAACAAAAATTCGGCGAGGGCGCGAGCCAGTTCTGTCTTGCCGACACCGGTTGGACCAAGAAAAATGAATGACCCAATCGGGCGCTTGGGATCGCTGAGCCCGGCGCGAGAGCGGCGGATGGCGTTGGCGACACGCTCGAGAGCTTGGTCCTGGCCGACGACGCGCTGGCGCAGGCGCTCTTCCATGGCGACCAGTTTTTTCACTTCGCCTTCCAGCATTTTCGAGACGGGAATGCCAGTCCATTTGGAGACGATGCGTGCGATATCTTCTTCGTCCACTTCTTCTTTGAGCATGCGTGGGGCGCCGGTGCTTTTGCCGTCAATCTTGGCGGACAGCTGGCTTAATTCTTCTTCGGCTTGCCGTAACAATCCGTAACGGATTTCTGCGACGCGCTGCAGGTTGCCTTTGCGCTCTTCGGTCTGCTCTTCGATTTTGAGCTTCTCGATTCTTTCTTTCAGCTCGCGGGAACGGGCGATCAGATCTTTTTCTTTTTTCCAATTGGCTTTGAGAGCATTGGATTTCTCGCGGATTCCGGCGAGTTCTTTTTCGATGACGGCCAGACGCTCCCGAGAGTTGGCGTCTTCTTCTTTCTTCAGCGCCTGTTTTTCGATTTCGAGTTGCGTGGCGCGGCGTTCGAGTTGATCGATATCCGTGGGAAGCGAATCGATCTGGATGCGAATCGAGGCGGCAGCTTCGTCGACGAGGTCGATCGCCTTGTCGGGCAGGAAGCGGTCGGAGATATAGCGATGCGAGAGCGTGGCTGCGGCGACGATCGCGGAATCTTTGATGCGGACGCCGTGGTGCACTTCGTACTTCTCTTTCAGACCGCGAAGGATGGCGATGGTGTCCTCGACATTGGGCTCGCCCACGAAAACAATCTGGAAGCGGCGTTCGAGGGCGGCATCTTTTTCGATGTACTTGCGGTACTCGTTCAGCGTGGTGGCGCCAATGGCGCGCAGTTCGCCGCGAGCGAGCGCGGGCTTGAGCATGTTGGAGGCGTCAATGGCGCCTTCCGCGGCTCCGGCGCCGACAAGAGTGTGAAGCTCGTCGATGAACAGAATTACCTGCCCCGAAGAGTCTTCAATTTCCTTTAGGACGGCTTTGAGGCGATCTTCAAACTCGCCGCGATATTTTGCTCCGGCTAACATCGCGCCGAGATCGAGCGCGACCACGCGCTTGTTCTTGAGAACTTCAGGGACGTCTCCGGAAATGATGCGCTGAGCGAGGCCTTCGACGATGGCGGTCTTGCCGACGCCGGGCTCGCCGATGAGCACGGGATTATTTTTCGTACGTCGAGAAAGAACCTGCACTACGCGGCGGATTTCTTCGTCACGGCCGATGACCGGATCGAGTTTGCCGCGGCGGGCTTGCTCGGTGAGGTCGCGAGCATAACGTTCGAGAGCCTGGTACTTGGCTTCGGGATTCTGGTCGGTAACTTTTTGCGAGCCGCGGACGGAGGTCAGGGCTTTCAGAATCGCGTCGTACGTTGCGCCGTGACGGGCGAGGATCTGCTGGGCCGAGTCCTGCTTGAGATGCGTGATAGCCAGTAGCAAGTGCTCGGTGGAGACGTATTCGTCCTTGAAATTGGAGGCTTCTTTGAAGGCTTGCTCCAGCAGTTTATTGGCAGCGTTCGAGAGCGTGGCCTGCGTCGCTTCTCCGGAAACTTTGGGAAGCTTTTCGATATCGCGATAGAGATCGCTGAGAACGGCTTGCGGGCCGATGCCGATTTTTTCGAGCACGGGCGGAACGATTCCCTCTTTGTCTTCCAGCAAAGCCGCTAGCAGGTGTACCGGCATCAGCTCGGGGTTGCCGTGCTCAGAAGCAAGGTTGTTCGCGCGCTGGACGGCTTCCTGCGCTTTTACGGTGAATTTTTCCCAACGTATGGGCATGATGAACTCCAGTTTCTAGTTTCCAGTTATAAGTGTGCCGGCGAGGTCGCCGCCACGACAGCCGACGGGACGCCGGGGCTACAACAAAACGGGAGGCAGCCAGTTCTGCCGCCTCCCGTCGATTGTAGACTGTCGAGCTGCGCTCGACTGGGCAGCCGAGGGCGGCTGTCCTCACATGAGCAGTGCCCGCTTACGCGGCCTTGCTGGGACCCTTGGCTTCCAGAGTCTTATCACCGGCCTTGTCGCTGCCGACGTTGACCTTGATTTGCTTGGGCTTGGCCTCGGCCTTTTTGGGCAGGGCGATCTTCAACACGCCTTTGTCATAGTTTGCCGAAACTTTCTCGGAATCCACGGTGGCGGGCAGAGTGAAGGTGCGGGTGAAGCTGCCATACTGGCGCTCTACACGGCGATAGTTCTCTTCCTTCTCTTCCTTCTCGATCTTGCGCTCGCCGTGCACGGTGAGGGTGTTGTTCTCGATGCGGACATCAATATCTTTCTCTTCGATGCCCGGGACTTCGATCTTCAAAGTAACTTTGTGCTCGTCCTCATAGACGTCGACGGCGGGGGCAAAGCTCGATGCGGTCAGGGACTCATCCCGGCCGGT
>Ga0116115_1001107_pt1 | contig 12125 bp, 10 predicted proteins | sample June2015DPH_10_1_2_FD_89789 | JGI IMG/M metagenome (GOLD analysis project Ga0116115, IMG submission 89789) | Peatland microbial communities from SPRUCE experiment site at the Marcell Experimental Forest, Minnesota, USA - June2015DPH_10_100 | ecosystem: Environmental > Terrestrial > Soil >... | reverse complement strand
GGCGGAAGTCAGCCGGGCGGGATATTACCGGCGGTTAGAGGAGAAAGCGCCGCAGGAAGAGGCGATGCTGGTGCGGGCAGCGGTGCAGCAGGTGGCGCTGGAACATCGGCGGCGGTACGGATATCGGCGCGTGACGGCGGAGTTGCGCCGGCGGGGTATGGCGGTGAATCACAAGCGGGTGGTGCGCCTGATGCAGGAGGACCAGTTGCTGGCCTGGCGGCGGCACCCTTGGGTGGCGACGACGAACTCGGGGCATGAGCTGCAGGTTTACGTGAACCTGGCGCGGCGGATGCAACTGAGCGCCCCGGATCAGCTCTGGGTGGCCGATATCACCTACATCCGCCTGGCGCAGGAGTTCGTCTATCTAGCGGTGGTGCTGGACGGGTTTTCACGGCGCGCGGTGGGGTGGGCGCTGGAACGCAGCCTGCAAACCCGCCTGACGGTGGCCGCGCTGGAGATGGCCATTGCCGAGCGCAGGCCCGCGCCCGGATTGGTGCATCATTCCGACCGGGGCATTCAGTATGCCGCCGCCCAGTACGCCAGCCTCCTTGCCCAGCACCACATGACAGCCAGTATGAGCCGCCCGGCTTACCCTTACGACAACGCCCAGTGCGAGAGCTTCATCAAAACGCTGAAGCAGGAGGAAATCTACTGCCACGGCTATCGGGATCTGGAAGACTTGCGGAGCCATCTGCGCGAGTTCATGGAAGAATACTACAATCGCTGCCGCTTGCATTCGGCACTGGGCTACAGGACGCCGGCGGAATTCGAAAGGGCGGGGCCGGGCGAGGCGTCGAAAACTTCGCTCGCCGCGAGCCTCACGTTGAGTTTTCCAGGCATGAGGAAATCTATCGCTCCGATGCCACAAAGTGCCGAGGCCGACAGTAGTGTGGCCAGCACAGGGAAAACAGGGGGCCAACTGCACCCCCCGTCCCATCGGATCGATGAGTTTCCAGCTGACTATTCCTCGGCGAGTTGCTCTCCAGCAGAGCTCGCTTCTGCTTCATCAGCCAGGCGTGAGTCTGGCAGAAACGGCGGACTAGAGTGAACCAAAAAACATTGAATGGTAACCCTGGGTTATTTTCTGTGTCTCACGATAGGGGTTCATGCTATGAGGCCTGGGCGGCGCGGGGGTTGTATGAAGAGCTGTACTGCGCATGGGGGGAGATGGAAAACCGCCTCAAAGAGCAACTGATGCTGTTTTCGGACCGCCCCAGCACGGCGTACCTGCGCAGCAATCAGATTCGCCTGTACTTCTCTTCGGTAGCCTACCTGTTGATGGAGGCTCTACGCCGCTTAGGTTTGAGGGATGGAACTGACGCGGGCGCAGTGCTCCACGATTCGGCTGAAGCTGCTGAAGATCGGGGCTCAGATCCGAGTGACGGTGCGCAAGGTGTGGGTGTCGATGGCAGCAGGCTACCCCTACGCGGAGCTGTGGGCGCGGGTACATGCCCAGCCTCAGGCGGCACCGTTGTAGGGCCGAAAAGGGGGGTGCCTGTTCCGCTTCGTCCTCGACCCAAAGAAGGCGTGGTCAGACCCCTGCGCAGTCCAGATTCCCCGCGACCCCGAGCGCTTCTTTCACGAGGGCACCGAGACGCCCGTCGAGCAGCATCCTTACAGCACCAACATGAAGTGTGCTACATCGCTCGAAGGGAGGAACATCTCCAACTCCTGGTACGTCGGCAACTCGCGGGAGGGCAAGGGCTTCTTCGCTGCCTACCTCAGGGAGCTGATCGAGCGGCCAGTTGCCATGACCTGCCCCGAGTGGCTGGTCGAGAACGGGGAGAGATAAAGCCCAGGGTGCGTGAGGTCGAGCAGACCGTGTACTCCGAAAAAAGGAGAAAGTCTAAAAGGGTCTATGGGCAATTTCCCCGCTGGCAAGAGCTTCATCCGCATGAGAGCACCCCCACTGATGAACAAAGGACGGCGCTGGTACATCGTCCAGTTAGTTCCTTATCGTATTGTGATCTCGGTTGTGCTTCCTTGGTTTCCGAGGGTGCATCGCTTGATATTCTTTGGTCGCCTCGATAATGCGTTGAAGCTTCTCCGGTCCCTTGGTCCATACGAACGGCCTGGGATTCTCATTGTTGCGAGCAATGTAGTCCAACAGGAATTCCTTCAATTGGTGTTTCGAGGTGTGAACGCTTTGCGACAAAGCTTGCTTGCCCAGGATGCTGAAGAAGCATTCCACCATGTTGACCCAGGAAGCGTGGGTGGGCGTGTAATGAAAGCGCACACGGGGATGCCGCTTCAACCAGCGCTGCGCCGCTTCGTTTTTGTGAATGTTGAGATTGTCGAGAACCATGTGCAGTTCGCGCTCCGGGAAAGTTCGGACAACATCCTTGAGAAAGCGCAGGAAGTTCACGGAAGTGCGACGTTGCTTGACCTGCGCCACGACTTGGCCGCTGGCAATCTCCAGAGCCGCCAGCAAGGTCTGGGTGCCATGACGAACATATTCATTGGTGCAACTACGTGGCTGACGGGCGCTCAGGGGCAGCAGCGGCTGGGTGCGGTCCAGCGCCTGGATGCCGGTCTTTTCATCCACACACAACACCAGCGCGTTTTCCGGCGGGTTCAAATAAAGGCCGACGATGTCCAGCAGTTTGGCTTCAAAATCAGGGTCTGGGCTAAAGGTAAAGGTACGAATCCGATGGGGCTGCAGATGCGAATTCACCAGAATCTGATGCACCGTGCTGGGCGGCAGCCGCAAGTCCTTGGCCAGCGTTCGTACACTCCAGCGGCTGTAGTGTTGCGGTTGTTGGCAGGCTCGGTTCCGCACCCGCTGCACGGTTTCCGGACCGTGTTTTACCGGTCGCCCGGAACGCGGTGCGTCCTGGAGACCTTCCAGCCCTTGGCGGGCAAAACTCCGGCGCCACTTACTTACGGTCACCTCGGGTAACTGAAGGTCGCCAGCGATTTGCTGATTGCTCCTGCCGGCAGCGGCCGCCAAGACAATCCGGCTTCGCTGCACCAGAGCTTGCGGCGTGGACGGCGACCGCGCCAACTGATCCAGCGTAGCTTTCATCGTCGGGTTAAGCAAAATAGCGGGAGCGACTCTTGCCATGCCCCCACTATATACGAAGGTCAACATAATATAAAGAACTATCTGTACGATGTAGTAGTCGCTTACGAGCCTGCAGCAGCGGTTGGTGAAGACGGGCGGTCGGCTGTTGAAATATGCCCGCTACTATTGGCTGCTTTTGGCAGAGAGCCATCTAACCCGGCGACTGTTTGGAGCAATGGTGCAACGGATGCCGGCTCTCACGATCCCAACAGGGTAGAGCTGCCGGTTGTGGCGAGGCAACCAAGAAATCGATCCCAGGAAAGCCACCGAAGGGTGCGGTGTCTGAAAAATCCGGTTCCAGAAGCGGCGAGAAGGGGTTTGCAGGACTTCTGGATGGGCAGTTCGGAGCCGCTGATGCCGATTGAAGAAAAAATTGAGCTCCGTTGGACGCAAATGAAAGTATACTTTCCACCGGCGAGAGCCAAAAAGCTAATTCCGGGTCAGTAGGCGACAAGCTAACGGCAGGTCAGAGAAAAGTGTGCTCCCAGTTTCCAGTTTCTGATTTCTAATTTCTGATTTCTAGTTTTTTGGTTCCTTCTATGTCCACACCATCCGCCCCACCCAAGACTGCGCACGAACTTCACCGTGCCCTCGGCACTATAGGCTCGACGGCCATCGTGATCGGCACGATCATCGGCTCCGGAATCTTTCTCGTGCCTCACGACGTCGCCCAACAGGTCGGGTCAGTCGAAGCCCTTATGCTGGTCTGGCTCGTCGGAGGCGCGCTGTCATTGGCTGGCGCGCTCTCCCTGGCGGAACTGGGGACGGCCAATCCTGCCGCAGGAGGCATATACGTTTATTTGCGTGACGCTTACGGCAAGCTCTTTGCCTTTCTCTATGGCTGGGCGTTGCTTCTCGTCATCAATTCCGGCTCTGTCGCTACGCTGGCCGTTGCTTTCGGAATCTACAGCGCCACATTTATGCCGCTATCGCCTCTCGAACAGAAGTTCGTGGCGACAGGTGCCGTCACCTTGCTGACCTTCGTCAATGTCCTGGGGGTCCGAAAAGCAGCCGCAGTCCAAACCATCTTTAGCCTGGCCAAGTTGGCGGGTCTGGCCATTATCATGGGCGCTGCTCTTTTCTCGCACCATATCGTCCCCGTGCAGGCTACCCACTCGTTGCCTGTGCCACACACCACTGCGAGTTCATTCGGCGTTGCCATGATTGGCGTGCTCTGGGCGTATGAAGGCTGGCACATGCTCTCCTTCGCGGCCGGCGAGGTCAAGAACCCTTTGCGCGTGCTTCCGCGCAGCTACCTGGTGGGCACGCTAGCGGTAATCGCGGTTTACATAGGTGCGAATCTCGCCTACCTACACGTGCTGCCGCTTCCAGCCCTCGCAGAGCATCAGCGCGTCGCAGCAAAGACCATGGAAGTCCTGGCTGGGCCTCGAGGCGCGACGTTCGTTGCCGCCTTGATCCTGTGTTCCATTTTTGGCGCTATCAATGGCACCGTGCTGGGCGGCCCGCGCGCTTACTTTGCCATGGCGCGCGATGGCGTGTTGTTCCCTTCCATGGGACGAGTCCATCCGCGCTATGCAACGCCGGCGGTCGCCTTGCTCATCCAGGGTGGGTGGTCGATCGTGTTGGCCTTAACGGGCAGCTACAAGCAGCTCTACACCTACGTGATCTTCACCGGCTGGCTCTTTTATGCGGCGGCCACATTCGCAGTGGTCATCTCGCGTCGCAAGCGCCCCGCCATGGAGCGGCCTTACCGCGTCTGGGGTTATCCCGTGGTTCCGATCGCCTTCAGCGCCGCGGCACTCACCATCGTGGCTAACGCGCTGGTGCGCAGCCCTAAGGAATCGGGAATCGGGTTGATCCTGGTCCTGACGGGCGTGCCGATTTTTCTCTTCTGGGGACGGAAAGCAAGAAGGCAGAAACCGGAAACTGGAAAATAGAAACTGGAATCCTGGTCTTTCCCCACCTACGACATACGACCTACCACCTACCACCTACAACCGTTACTTCAAGCTCTCGGGGATTAGATACTCAACCACCACCACGTCGAGCCAGCGCCCCTCCAGCTTGGTGTGTTTCAAGTGCACTCCCACCTCGCGCCAGCCCGTCATGCGGCAGAGCGTCCGCCCGGCGTCATTGTGCGTCAGGAAACGACCCACCAGCTTGAAGTGGCCGACGGCCTCGGCAATGGCCAGGACCGCGCGCATTATTTCCCGCCCCACGCCATGACGCCGGTAGTCGCGGTCAATGTAAATCAGGAGTTCAGCGATTCCCTCCATGCGGGGACGGACGAGGTATGGACTGAGCGCTGCCCAGCCCAGAATCCAACCGTTCAACTCCGCCACCAGGAGAGGATACTTCCCCCCATGTTCATTCACCCAGCGCGTTCGCTCCTCGGGCGCAAGGAGAAAGTTCTCAAAGGTGGCAAGGTTGTCCTGCGTGGCCTGTAGATACATGCGGGCAATGTCGGATGCGTCCCGCAATTCGGCCGGACGCACTTTGAGCTGGAAGTCGGGTCTGGCGGAGACGTTCAGGGCTGGCGTAGCCATAATTTTATTGAAAAGTACGGTCTATCTTAGCAAGCTCAGGCGATGTTTGCCAGAGAACATATTACATTCTGCAAAGATACTGTGGGTGGAGAAGAACAGTAGGCAGTAACTGGGAGGTGGTGTGTTTGAGTTTCCAGCTTCTAGTACTACTATGTTAAGTATTTCTTGACTATTCGAGCGTCCGGGTGTAAGTTTCGGAGGCATGAATTCCCGGGAACTCGAAGCCTGTGCGGATCGGCTGGAAGAGTTTTTGTCGAAACTTTTGCAGCACGTGGGGCGCTCGGAGCGCCGACACCATGGCGCGCTGTATGTCCAGGGGCTGCTGCTGGACGGGGAGCGCAAGTCGATTGAGCCTCTGGCCCAGCGGGTACCGAGTGGCAATGTCCAAGCCTTGCAGCAGTTCGTCGGGCAGAGCCCTTGGGCGTGGGAACCGGTGCGCCGTTTGCTGGCCGAGCAGATGGAAGGGGAACTGCTGCCGGCGGCGGGATGGATTGTCGATGACACCGGATTCCCCAAGCAAGGGCATGAGTCCGTGGGCGTGGGCCGCCAATACTCGGGCACGCTGGGCAAAGTGGGCAACTGCCAAGTCGGGGTGGCAGTGCATTTGGCCACCCGAGAAGAGAGTATGCCGTTGGACTGGGCGCTGTACCTCCCCCAGGCCTGGATCGAGGACCGGGAGCGTTGTCGCAAGGCGGGGGTTCCCGAGAACACCCCGTTTCGCACCAAAGGAGAGTTGGCCTTGGAGTTGATCGATCATTTGCTGGGTTGGGGCTTGAGGCGGCAGCCCATTCTGGCTGACGCGGGCTATGGGAACAACCACGAGTTCCGCCAAGGCCTGGCCAAACGCCAACTCGGTTATGTGCTGGGGGTGGAATCGAGCGCGGTGGTTTGGGACAAGCCGACGCAGCGCGTCCAGCCACGCCGACGAGGCGGTCGGGGCCGGCCCCGCCGACCTTATTACCGAGGTGAGCCGCAGGCCCTGAGTGAGCTGGCCACCACCCTGCCCGCCCAGCGATGGCGGACCGTGACGTGGCGACAAGGCCGTCGAGGCGCACAGCGGAGCCGCTTTGCGGCTTGCCGGGTGCAACCGGCGCATGGCCATGTTCAGGACCGGCCTGAGTTGGAACCTGTCTGGCTGTTGATGGAATGGCCTCCCGAGGCGCAAGCTCCCACGAAGTATTGGTTCTCGAACCTGCCGGAGGGGGTCTCGCTCCGACACTTGGTGCAGCTGGCCAAGCTGCGCTGGCGCGTGGAACAGAACTATCAGCAGTTGAAAGAGGAACTGGGATTGGACCATTACGAAGGGCGCGGCTGGCAAGGCTGGCATCATCACGTCACGCTGGTTTGCTTGGCATACGCCTTCTTGCTGCTGGAGAGGCAGGGGCATAAAAAAAACTCCGCTCCCGACTTTGCCTGAGGCGCGGCGGTGTTTACAGAGGGTCTTGATCCGGATGTTTGGCGTTTGCCCCACGTGTCGTCGACCCCTACGTGGTCGAGGCTCGTGATCCAAAATACTTAACGTAGTAGTACTAGTGCCCCGTCCCATTTAATTATTTACAGTGCGGCGACATCGTGATTTAATGGACGCATGTTTACCCGCGCCGCTGCTCTTATGATCAATGAGGCTCAAAAGCAACAGTTGGAGTCTTGGGCTCGGGCCGGTACCACGCCGCAGAGGGTGGCTCGAAAGTGAAAAGTGATTTTGCTGGCCAGCCAGGGGGTCTCCAACCATTCCATTTCGCAACAAACCGGGCTGTCGCGCCCGACGGTTCTGGCCACGCGCGGCTTTCCGCCGCGACGGTTGCGAGGCCCTCCGCCAACCACAGAAGCGCCAGAGGTCGGCACCGGTGCTCACCTCGGAGTTGCAGCAGAAAATCCTGGATACCACCCTGAAGACGCGGCCGCCCAACGCCACCCACTGGAGTGTGCGCGGCCTCGCTCGGCACTTGCGGGTTTCGCGCATGATGGTGCCCCGCGTCTGGCAACGCTATGACGTGCAACCCCATCGGGTGGAAAGGTTCAAGATTTCCAACGATGCGCAGTTCGAGGAGAAGGTCCGCGACGTGGTGGGACTTTACCTCGCCCCCCCCGGAGCGAGCCTTGGAGTCCTATTTCTTGGATAAGGACACTGGAGAGCTGTGCTGTAGTGTGAGCTGGATTTTTCTGAACCACCGCCTCCACAACTTTTTCCAACCGAAGAAAAATAGGTGAGCGAGATCGAGAGGTCGATTTACAACGTTGTCCTGGCCAATCAGGATGGCACGCGGGGCATCAGGTATCATGCTGTGTTGCATGGCCGAAAAGAGAATGGGACAGTCAATAACACCTGCTGCGAAGGAAATGGTACTCGATTATATGGCCGGCTGCCGGAATTAGTCTTCTCACTCGGCGCGGATGGGTTGTATGTGAATTTATATGCAACGTCAACCATTACTTGGAAGCAGGATCAAGAGACCATATGGGCGAAGGTAGTCACCGGCTTTCCCTACGAGAAAAAGGTACAGCTTTCCTTCTTGTGGAAGCTATGGCAACTTCTGTCGAGCTATAACTTCTCCGCCGAAGATTTCGAATCGACGGCTCGAAGTTTTTTGGGGGGTCGCCGACAAAACCGGACAAGGAATAGTTGTCCACCAGGTGGCCTGTGGAGGAACCCAATCCGAACTAAAATTACACACTCATAGGAGGACAAGATGAGGGAAGAGAACAAGGAAAGGGAGTCTGGCTTGTACAGGCCTTCTAGCCCTTGGCCTATGGATCGACGCAGTTTTCTTCAGGGGGTGGGGGCGATGCCGCTGTTGGGGTTCGCGCCAACGCAGGTTGCAGTCACGCCGGCAAAGGATTCAACCCCCCTTTACAAATCGGTCAACGAAGTCATCCGGCAGCCTTGGGGAAAGTTCTTCTGGATTGAGCGGAGGTCCGGAACGTACCGCTTTGGCGATTCCGCCAGCCACTTTTGTGCGGTCCAGGATTTTACGCATCTGACGTTTGACATTGGCAACAACAAGGCATTGGCGAATGTCGGTGTCCAGGGCAGCATTAAGAAGGTCACCCTCTATCGAGACTCGTACTTTGGGGATTGCTTTTTGCCGGGAGTATGGACCGGAAAGGATATAACCTGCTTTGGGCCCTATTCGTATACGGTCGAAATCGGCGGCCGAGTTCTTGACCTGGCCACGCTTGACTGGGATTTCCGTACTGGACTCCTTGGAAATATGTTCCCAATCACCGAGATGCCGGACCCGGACGGGCAATTCATGGTTCGGCTGCTCACTTATGCCCCTCTCGTAGCGGATGGTTCCCAACGCTTAAGAGGGATCGTTTATGGGCTCCATCTCGAGAATACTTCTGAAAATCCGTTGCAGGGGACCGTTCATTTGCCGAAGATTTTCGCTGATAACCGGAACCACCCTAAGGGGTTTATGGCTCAGGATTTGAGCCAATCGGATCCCTGCGAGTTCGAAATCGCGCTGGGGGGTACGGAAAACTCGTTCCAACGGGAAGTTTCTTTCGATCTAATAAAGGGCGAGAGCGTTTGGGTCCCGACCGTACTGTGTGCGCCGGGTGATCCCACTGTCCGCGAATTTAACGAGCGTGGCTCTGTCGAGTGGCTCTTGGAAAGCTGGCAGTACTATCGGCGCATGATGGGCCAGCTTGAGCTGCCGGGCGACGAATACGTTCAGGAATTTCACCAACGGCAAATGATGACGGCATTGCAGAGCATCGGTATGTCCGGCAGCGGTAAGCTGGTCGGAACCAACTGGGGCAGCTATCCAGCGACCCGACTGGTGTGGAACAGAGATGCCTATTACACCTGCTTGCCGATCGGTATGAAGGATCCTCAACTGGCGCGGAAGACGATCCTTTGGTTCACCGAGTTTGGCGTGCGCCCGAAAAGCGCGGTCATGCCCGGCGGAGTCAACCACTCGCTGGGTAGTTCGCTTTCCAGCGTCGTATTGGGAGGGCGTTATTACGAGCAGACGGGCGATAAAACCTTCTTCTTGCAACACCCTGAGCTCGCGACGAACTGGGAAGCGTTGCTGAAGGAGGTCGTTGCCTCGCGCGTGGATGAAGATGTCTGGCTCTTCCCCACTCAGCACATCTCCGACGGTGACGTGAAGTGCGATTACCATACCGGCTCGAATGTGGTGGCATGGCGCGCGCTCAAAGACTACGGGCGAATTTTGGAAGAAGTGTATGGCCAGCGCCAGCGCGGCCGCGAGTATGCGCAAATGGCCGACAGGGTTCGCGCCGCGATCATGGAAAAAACGGTGATCGACGGTCCGTTCGGCAAACAGTTCATCGAGGGTGTCAATCGAGACGGCAGCGTGCCGAAGATGATGAGCGATGGAGAAGAGTCTGACACCACGCTGATGCCCTTCTATGGATTTTTGGCATATGACAACGAAATTTACCTGAATTACATGCGTTTTTCGATGTCGAAATACAACTCGTCCTATAACGAGAGAGCGTGGGCGATCATGTGGTACGATGCCCCCGCCACGATAGCTGGATATATAAAAGGGATTGCCTACGGCCTGGACCGCTCGGCGCTTTGGGACGAACACGGTTATTATTCCGAAGTCCGCAAGGTAACGGACGCAGACGGTTCCTTGTGGTGGTGGCCCTATACCGGCATGGGCCTGAACTCGCCGTGGAATTATGAAAAGCCCGTTCGGTACAGTTGCGGCAAGTCGGGATGGTTTGCTGGTGTCCACTCGGCGGTGTTCATGTCGCGATTCCTGGGTGTGTCCTACGACGCTCCGACGCGGGTATTCCGATTCGCGCCATTCTTACCCTCAAGCGACCAGTTTTCATGGGAAGACTTTCCCATGGGCAACGACCGGTTTAGCCTGAGCTACGAGAAGACTGCGGGTGCGGTGCGGGCTACCCTCAAGAATCTGAACCAGCACCAGGTCCATCTCGATGCGGTTCTTCCCGTAGACGGCTTGGGGAATTCCCTTCGCGGATCGGTTAACGGCCATCTGGTTGAATCCGTGGCCCTCACGCGTTACCTCAGGCGGGAAGCAGTTCATGTTTCGGCGAAGGTGGCGCCCAGCGCGGCAGTCGATCTTACAGTAAAACGCTCGTCCTAGTGGTGTGTCGGAGATAGATGGCGTTGAGAGGTCATACTGCTTTTTCCGAATCCTCAGTGCCAGCTCGATTCCCAGAATCACGGGGCACGCGGAGCACCGCATATTGCGTCTCACGTTCTTGACCAAAGTCCTGAGGGAGGTCCACTTCAGGGTTGCGGTAGCGGTCGCTACCCGCCACCCAGATTTCCTTGCGACGGAGTTGTCCACGTGACGCTTGCGACACGCAGATCTCACAGGCGATGCGGTTGACCCCTGGCCACCATGACCATATTCATCCAGGTTAACACCACAATGCATAAACCTGAATTCCGTTAGAAGTGCAGGTGAAGGCGTTGCTGGCGAAGGCGGCGCTAGAGGAAGAGGCGAGAGAAGCGGCGAAGAAAAAGCAGGCCGAGGTGGAGGCGAAATTGAGGGAGCGCGAGGAGCATGAACAAGAGCGGGGACGGAAGTTGGGCGGGCGGTCGCCGCAGGCACCGGACCCGGAGCAAGCGCATCCGGAGCCAAAAGCGCAACTGAACTTTACCGGTCCGCATTCGCGGATTATGAAGCACGGGGCGGCTAAGGAGTTTGTGCAAGCCTACAACGCGCAGGCGGCGGACAGGGATGCCCAGGTCAGCGTGGCGATGTCAGTGACGCAGGAAGCCAATGACCGGCAGCAGTTTGGATTGTATCCAAGGTGCAGGCCCTATCGACGTCCTCTTCGTTTCGAGCGACAATTCCTAATCCAAGTCCCCTTCAGAAAAATGGAGATTCAGTTTCATGATGAAAAACCAGGAGCCATCTCGAAGAGAATTTCTCGGCAATAGCGGAAAACTCGTAATAGGAGAAGCGCTATTCTCTCTCACAACGACTTCAGCAGCCGCAACTCCTCGGGAGCCGCAATCCGGCTCGCTGAAGGCAGTAACGAAATCCCAACTGAAAAACACGGAATTCTTTTTTGGCGCCGACGTTTACCCTGAGCTGCAAACCAAAGACGAGTGGAACAAGATGTTGGATCACCTCCAGCGCGCCCGCATGAACGCGGTGCGCGTTGCTGAGTCTTCCTGGGGAAATCTCGAGACCGCGGCGGGAAAATACAATCTCGCTTGGCTGCATAGCTTCCTAGATGACTTGGAGAAGCGGAAAATGAAAGCCATTCTGGGGACAGGTTCCTACATTCCCCCGCAGTGGCTTGCCGCCGGCAACCCGGAGATCCTGGTTCAACTTCACCCCGGCGTGAAGGCGCATCCGATGGCGCGGCATGCACCGTGTTTGAATCATCCGCTGTACCGTACGGCCCTTCGCGAGTACATCCTGACTCTGGGGAAGGAGTTCAAAGATCACCCCACGGTCATTGCATGGCAGTTGGGGAATGAGATGGAAGGCAGCGTGACCAGGATTTGCTACAACCCTGCTTGCGAAAAAGCCTGGGCGGAGTGGTTGAAGAAGACTTACCACACTCCTGAGGAATTCAATCGCCGG
>Ga0116115_1001094_pt1 | contig 12208 bp, 11 predicted proteins | sample June2015DPH_10_1_2_FD_89789 | JGI IMG/M metagenome (GOLD analysis project Ga0116115, IMG submission 89789) | Peatland microbial communities from SPRUCE experiment site at the Marcell Experimental Forest, Minnesota, USA - June2015DPH_10_100 | ecosystem: Environmental > Terrestrial > Soil >... | reverse complement strand
GCATGAACACGGGCATGAACACGGGCATGAACACGGGCATGAACACGGGCATGAACACGGGCATGAACATGCGTATGTTCAGAGTCTCACGTCCGACCACGACCATGCCGGTGGCCATGAGCACGGTCATGGCTCTCCCCATATTCATAGAGCCGAACCTTGTGAGAAGAGCAATGAAGCCAGGCGAGCGGCCTGTAGACTAAAATGAGCAAAACCGGATGACCTGCCTCGTCATCCTGAATGTGCGTAAATATATTGTCGCAAACAGAATATAAGGAGAATAAGGGATGACTCCATCTGCAACGATACTGAAATTACAAAACGAAGATGACAGGATAGCCGCGCTCGATCCCAAGGATCGCCCCTTGCAGGAGACCCCCCGACATACCTGTGCCCTGGGAGGAGTAATGGCTGCATCCTCTGCCGTTGCAGGGGTAGTGCCGATCCTGCATTCGGGTGGGGGATGCGGTTGGGCAAATTTCTTCGGGTTCATCGGCGCAAGCGGCGGCGGGCAGATTGGTGACGGTGGAGCAATGATGACACCCTGCACCACTTTGCTCGAAAAGCATGTGGTCTTCGGCGGCGAGGAGAGACTGCGCGACCAGATCCAATCGACCTTCGAGCTGATGAACGGGGACCTTTTCGTCACGGTGTCGGGCTGCATCCCGGCTCTGATCGGCGATGACGTCGAAGGGGTGGTCTCCGAGTTCAAAAAGCCGGAATACCCATCCATCATCAATGTGAAGTCGTCCGGATTCAACGGTACGTCATACGATGGGTACGATCTGTTCCTGGACGCCGTCATTAACCAGTATCTTGAAGAGAAACCGCTCCAGAAGGGACTTGTCAACATCCTCGGGGTCCAGCCCTGCCAGCATATATTCTGGAAGGGAGACCTGCAGTTGATCAAGAGCAACCTAGACTCTATAGGACTGGAGGCCAACCAAATTTTTGGCGGCAGATATGGTGTTGAAGGGCTGAAGAAAATACCGGCCGCCGAGTTGAATATCGTTCTCAATTCCTGGCAGGGGGTGGATGCGGCGAAAAAGCTCAAGGAGAAATTCGGCACCCCTTATATCGTCTATCCTGGAACACCGATAGGACCGATAGAAACAACACGCTTCCTGCGCACCGTTGCCGAGCACCTGGAGGTCAAAAAGGAACTCCTCAACCAGTGGATCGAAACCCAGACAAAGATTGCCTACGATGATTTCAACATGGTTGCCACCTTCCTGTATATGGGTTTCTGCAACGTTTATTTTGCCGTTGTAGCGGAGTCGAACATGGCAATCGGGCTGGTTCGGTATTTCACCAATGAGTGCGGCCTGCTGCCGGCTGTTGTAATTGTAACCGACAATCCCCCCGATGAAGTGCGGGAGCTTATCGACGACAGGCTCACGAAGGAGCTCGAAGGGATGATCGTTCCCGACGTCTACTTCGAAAACGACACCTACCTGATCCACAAGAAACTGGAGAAATACAGCTTCATGCTCCTGTTTGCAAGCTCCATGGAAAAGTATGCCGCCAAGAAATACCTAGCCGGTCATCATACGGTTTCATTCCCCGCTTTTGATCGGATTATCCTGAAGCGTACCTATGCGGGCTTCGGCGGCGGGAATGTCCTTCTGGAAGATCTGTTCAGCAAATTCGCGAGGCCATTCTAGAACATTTAGGTTATGACGTGGTGAGTTCTTAATGGATAAGGTTGGAGGCAAAGAGTCGGTGAATCGGTCATGAGCTGGGTGCGGGTTGCTGTCGCTTCTACGGATGGATCCGCCATTGACCAGTCGCTTCAGCAGGCATCTTTGTTCAGTGTCTACGATGTCGCTCCGGAGGGACCCCGCTTCGTCGAACGACGCAATGGAAGCGGGACTTCTGTCAGCGGGAAGTCCGGCACGGAGTCATCAGAACTTACGGTTGACGATCTTCTCGATCTAATTTCGGACTGTTCGATCCTTGTTGTACGATCCTTGGGTGTTGAAGCAGGAGGGAAGATGCAGATCGGATGGATCACTGTCTATGAGGTTGAGATGCAGGTTGAAAAGGCATTGAAAAAACTTTCAAAAAGTCCGCTTTTCAGAAACGCTCTAGGAGTAAAGCTCACAAAGCACATAAGTACGGTAAGCTCTGATCAATAAACCGGATACAAAGGAGGTAGTGAATGAGTAGCGAACAGCATAACATCGCACGCAATACGGTACCCACCAGGGAAAACCGGTTGAACACCATTACCGCGTATGTTGGAAGCGGCAATGAAATAGAGGGGAAGGCGAGAGGGGGCTGTCTTCTGCAGCAGGACCGCAGATTTTCCCAGTCGGCGGCCTGCGCGGAGATGATGCCGCTCTGCAACTCCGCCCTGATCGACGGTAATGTCGTGATCGCCCATTCGCCTGTCGGCTGTTCCGGTATGCTCGCGGTGATCAACATAATCGGCAAGGCTGGACGGCTGATGCGCGGCATGCCGGCGCAAAACGCCCGCGCCATTTCCACAAACCTGAGCGAGCACGATGTTGTCTACGGCGGGGCAGAAGAGCTTGAGAAAGCCATACTGGAGGCCGATGCCCGTTACAGCCCGCCGGCCATAACCATAATCACTTCGTGCGCTTCCGGCATTATCGGCGATGACGTCGATTCGATTGTCAAGGGGGTGCAGCCCAGGGTCAAAGCCACCCTTATTCCGATGCAGTGCGAAGGTTTCCGTTCCGGAGTTGTCTCCACGGGGTACGATGCATTCCTCTCCGCTCTGTTGAAAGTAATCGATCCTCCCAAACTGAAGCGTAAAGATACCCTGCTGCTGATCAACCCCCTTTCCATATCTCGCCCCAATGAGGTTGAAATCGAACGTCTGCTGGCTGTTCTGGGGCTAAAAGCGCAATGGTTCCCCCTTTTTACCGATTTCGCGAACGTGCGCAATGCCGCGGAGACGGCCGGGGTTGCGTCTCTCTGCTCCCTGATGAGCAACTATTTCTTCAAGCAGTTCAAGGAGAAGTTCGATGTGCCGTTCGTGGAGCCCCCCATGCCGGTAGGCCTGGAGTTTACTGACTGGTGGCTGCGTGATGTGGGAAAGATGCTCGGCATCGAAGACAGGGTCGAAAAGTTGATCGAGTCTGAGCACGCCAGAGTCGGACCGCAGATCGAGGAGTTGAAGGCACAACTCCAGGGGAAGCGCGCCTATATCGGATTCAACCTGGAGAAGTCCCTTTCCCTGCAGAGTCTGCTGATTGAGCTGGGAATCGAAACAGTCGTTTCCACCGGTTTCGAGTACAGTGACGCCTACGGACTCGATCGGATAGAAAACCTAAATGCCCGGTGCGGTGGCAATTATACGCTCCATATCGGTAATTTCCAGCATTTCGAGTGGGCGCATCTCTTCAATCGTGAAAAACCCGATATGCTGGTCGGCGGCCTTGAGCTGGGCGGCGCGGCTTTGCGACAGGGGGTCCCGGTGGCGCCGGTCCTCCCCGGCACCTTTTATCTCGGCTATGACGGCGCGGTGAACTACGGGAAGGAAATCATCAAATCCCTGCGCAATACCGCATTCAGCCGCAAACTTGCCGAGCGGGTAAAGCTTCCCTACCGAAAGAGTTGGTTCAAACAGAAAACCCACAAATATATCGGAAGGAGCGAAAAATGAGCTTTGTCGAATCACCCCGTTCCACCTGTGCTCTGGGCGGCGCGCTGACCTACATAAATTCCCTGTCGAGAACCGCCCCCATAATCCATGCCGGTCCCGGATGCGGCAGCGTGCTGACTTTCGGCCAGAACTTCGGCGGCGGATACCAGCATATCGGCTATGCAGGCGGTTTTGCGGCCCCCTCATCCAACACCCTGGAGCGGCATGTCGTTTTCGGCGGCGAAGACCGGCTTCGGGAACAGATCGGGACAACACTGGAGGTGATTGACGCCGATCTCTATTTCGTTGTCACCGGCTGCACAGCCGGTCTTATCGGTGACGATGTCCGGGCCGTAGTTGGCGAGTTTGCTGAGAAAGGGGAAAATGTCGTCTTTGCCGAGACCCCCGGATTCAAGGGGAACACCTATGCAGGTTACGAAATAGCCACCCGGGCGCTCTTTAGCCAGGTCGTACGGCCTGCTGCCAAAAAACGCCGGGCAACGGTCAATCTTCTGGGGATAGTCCCTGCCCAGGACCCTTTCTGGCAGGGTAACCTTTCAGAGATTCACCGCCTCCTTGACAAAATCGGGGTCAAGGTGAACCTATCCGGGGATGGCGACGCGTTGGCAGGGGTGCGGCGGGCGGCCGAGGCGGCGCTGAATATAGTTCTTTCCCCCACAACAGGGCTGGCGGCGGCAAGATATTTATGGGAAGAGCACGGCGTCCCATATATTCAGCTTCCTCTTCCGGTAGGGACGGAAACCGGAAAATTCCTGAGAAATGTTGCAGAGGTGTTCCGCCTTGAGGAAGGCAAGGTGGAAAGCGTCATCGCTCAGGAAGAGGAATTTCTCTGGAAGCACCTTATCAAGCTGAGCGAGGCCTATGCCTACATCCTCGTCAACCGGGAGTTCGGAATAGTGAGCGACTCCAACTGCGCCATCGGTCTCACCCGTTTTCTCACAAACGACCTGGGACTGATCCCGCGCATCGTCATACTTACGGACGATCCGCCTGAGGCGCGGCGAGAGGCGATACTCGCCGGTTTCTCCGGACTGGAAGGAGATAATGCAGCGACTGTCGTATTCGAGCCAGATGGGTTCAATGTCGCACGTCTGCTGGAGGAAAACCGTCCCGACATACTTCTCGGCAGCACGGTGGACAGGGAAATTGCCAAAAAACTCCTTATCCCTATTCTGCCCGTGTCATTTCCCCTGACCGACCGGGTCGCGCTTTCCAATGGGTATGCCGGTTATCGGGGCGCCGTCAACCTGGCCGAAGATCTGGGTTCGGCTATCCTGTCGACGTGAGAGACTGGGCATGTTTGAATAGGACTCAGCCACAAATATTAACTAAAAGGAGGATTTAGTCTAATGGCATTGGAAGAGAGAATCAGGGAGCTGATCGCTGTCGGCGCATCAATCGCCGCCAACAACCCTCCGGAGGTCAAATATCGCATCGGCCGCGCCAGGGAGCTGGGCGCCGACGATGCGGCGCTCAACGATGCCGTGGAGATAGGGCGGCTGGTTCGCCGCGGCGCCGCTTCGAAGACGGATGTCTTTGCCCAGAGCCTGGCGACAACCCCCCCTCAGCGGGAGAGGGGTGGATGCCGGAAGGGGAGCGCCGGTCGTGGGAATGGTAAGGGTGACGGTTGCGGTGGCCGGGAATCGGAGCCTGTGACATAAAAACCCGGAGATGGGATCACGGGTATTCGACTGCTCAATAGAATAACTGTATTTGGAAGGTGAGGGGGCAATGGTTAAAGGCAACAGTATACAAATCGGTTTGAAAGACGTACAAGGTGTTTATTCCGGAGCAGAGGCAAAGCTCTGGGAGATGGTCATGGGTGAGCAGATCCATGTCGGCGGATTTGCAGAATCCATGGTGCTGGCGCAAAAGGCCGGAATCAAAAAGGGAGACAAGGTCCTGGACCTATGTAGCGCCCTTGGCGGCGGGTTGCGGTTCCTGGTCAAGAATTTCGGTATTCAGGGATTTGGGGTTGACGGAACTGAGAATATGGTGAATGAGGCCAGGAAAAGGGCTGTGGAAGAAAATCTGGGGGATAGGATCGAATTCAGGCTTGCTGATGTGCAGGATGTGCCTTGGCCCGATGAGACCTTCGATGTCGTCTGGGGAGAAGATGCCTGGTGTTATGTCGCGGATAAGGAAAGGCTGATTTCCGAGGCTGCCCGTCTATTGAAGAAAGGTGGGACTCTCGCCTTTTCGGACTGGATCGAGGGATCTCAAGGGTTGACCGATGCGGAGGCAGAAAGGATTTGCGACAATTCCCTCGGCATGACCTTCCCATACATGGAATCGCAAAAAGGCTACGAAAAACTGATTGCCAAATATTGCCTGCAACTCGTTTCCTCAGAGGACCTTAACGATCATTTTGCCGAAATGATCGATCTGTATATAAATATTCTCACCAAGCAGCTCCTTTATGACGCCTTGCGTATTGTGGGCGACAACATGGAATTTTTCCAGGCTAAAGGCGCCGAGATGGCGTTCTGGCTGGAAATGGCCAAGGCGAAAAAATTCAGCCGAGGGAGGTGGATAGCAAGGAAATTGTAAATGCCGGGTTGAAAACAAGATATTCATTCTGAAAGAGATGATCACTGAATATGAACAATAATTACCAGTTGTTTTTGTTTTCCGGGCTTGCTGTCGTCATGTGGGGGTTATGGGGGTTTTTCGGCAAACTGGCGCTGGAAAGGGAGATGACGCCGTCAACTCTCTTTCTGGCGGAGGTATTCATGAGCGCTGTTTTCTCGATACCCGTATTGGTCATGATCCTTCGCAAAAATAATTCTTATCTGCCCCATGTCTCATGGAACATCTTCGGTTTGATTTCCGGTGCGGGCCTGGCCCTGGGACTATTGTTCTATTACATGGCGCTGGAAAAAGGCGAGGTGTCTATTGTCGTACCGTTGACCGCCATTTATCCAATAGTCTCAGTTCTCCTTGGCTATGTAATTCTGAAGGAGAAGCCGAGTCCCCTCCAATGGCTCGGGGTCTTTCTGGTTGTAACGGGTGCGGTTTTGTTACTTTCAGGGCCTCTTGACAAGGCTGCACAGGTTGAAAATGGTGGAGAAAGCACAACACCCAACGCTTGATTCCAACCGTCTGTAGCTTTTTTTGAAAGCCTGTCGTTGTCAGATGAATTGGGCAACAGGCCGTCTAAATTTTAAAAAGATGAAATAAAGAATTTCTCAACTCACGCTGAGCCGGCCCTAAAACCGGCCGGTCAGCCTGGCGTTGGACAGTAATACGAATGGGAGGGGTTGATGGTACGGGCGAGAGTGCCCGAGACCGATTCGGGCATCCAAGGCCAAGTCGTGGTCGCTGAGTACGATCGCTTGCAGCGACGGCTCAGAGACCGCGGGTGGCTTGAGACCAAGAGCTTGCTCGCTCACGGCATCGACCGCGGACATGTGCTCGAGATTGGGCCGGGCCCCGGCTATCTCGGCCTGGAGTGGCTGACGTCGACCGAGCTTACGAGCCTCACCGGTCTCGACATCAGCCCGGACATGGTCGCGCTAGCTTCGCGCAACTCCTCGGAGTTCGGTCTGGCGGATCGCGCCACCTACCAGCTCGGCACAGGACAGTTCCTGCCGTTTGAGGACGCGACGTTCGACGCAGTCTTCTCGGCAGGCTCGCTTCACGAGTGGGAGGAACCCGCAGCCGTCCTGGCGCAGATCTCGCGCGTGCTTCGGGTGGGCGGTATCGCCCTCGTGCTCGACATGCGACGCGACATGCCGACTTTGCTTCAATGGTTCATGTCGGCGAACGCGACCTCGCCCGTCATGCGGAGCGGTCTGAAGAACTCGATCGCTGCCGCCTACACATCGGAGGAACTCTGGAAGCTCGTGGCGGGAGCCGCCCTCGATTGGTCGGTGGAGTCGACTCTTTCAGGTGTAGCTCTCTGCGCGAAGAAGGCGTAGGTCTTCTGTCCAACACTGGCATCGAGCGGACGCCGTCCGCATTAGACTTGAAGGTCGCGCACGAGCACCGCTCATGCCAAACTCGTTATCTGCAAGGGAAGATGAAGCATGAGTGACGTCGTACGATGACTATTGAGGGTATCAGTCATATCACGCTTATCGTTCAAAATCTGGAACGGACGGCAAATCTTCTTTCCTTTGTTTTGGGCGCAAAGGAAGTCTACGATAGTGGAGAAAAGACATTCTCTCTGTCGAAGGAACGTTTCTTCATACTTGGCGGCACATGGATTGCCATCATGGAAGGAACGTCGTTGGCTGAACGTACTTATAAGCACATTGCATTCAAGATTTCAGAGTCCCAGTATGAAGACCATAGACAACGGCTTGAAAGAGCCGAGGTTGAATTCCGAGAGGGTCGTCCAAGAGTCCCGGGAGAAGGCAAGTCTCTCTATTTCTACGATGACGACAACCATCTTTTTGAACTGCATACCGGCACTCTGGAGGATCGACTTCAGACTTATGAGAGGAGTGAAAACTAAAAGAACAGCTAACAACTGAATGAAGAAGTGGTTTAAATTATTGTTTCATCAAATACAGAACGTGGAGAACTAATATTATGAATCTTGGAATCAAAGACAAAGTCGCCCTGATCACCGGGGGGAATCGGGGGATCGGCAGGGCAAGCGCCATCGAACTTGCCCAAGAGGGGTGCCGCCTCATCATCAGCGGACGGGACGCAGCTGTGCTGGAAGCCGTGCGTACGGAAATCGCGCAGCTCGGGGCCGAGGTTGTCTCCATTGAGGCCGACCTCGCGACCGAAAGCGGTGTGGAGTCCCTTATCTCCGGCGCAACCAAGGCGTTCGGCAGGGTGGACATTCTCTTCAACAACGCCGGCCACTCGCATCCCTCCACCACGCTTACGACCACCGACGATGAGTGGCGGCTGATGCTCGATGTCCATCTGTTGGCCACGGTTCGCACCTGCCGGGCGCTGGCGCCCGCCATGCGTGACCGTGGCTGGGGCCGCATCATCAACACGGCATCCATCGCCGGTCTCTCGCCGATGAAAGGGATTCCCGATTATTCGGCCGCGAAGGCGGCGATCATCAGCTACACGCGTTCGCTGGCGATGGAGCATTCGAGCAAGGGGGTCACGTCCAATGCCCTCTGCCCGGGTCTGGTTCATACGGAAATATGGGAAACTTTCGCCGACCAGATCGGCCCATCCATCGGCAAGACCCGACAGCAGATATTCGACGCTGCGGCATCGCAGGGGAGCGCTATCAAGCGCTATGCCCGTCCGGAAGAGATCGGAAAGGTCGTGGCCTTCCTTGCCTCCGAAGCGGCGAGTTACGTGAGCGGCAGCTCCATTCAGGTTGATGGTGGATCACTGGCGGGTTTTGGGATAGAGTTTTGAAGCTGACCGTATAAGAGCGGAAGGCTGTTGTCTTGACAGTAGATGACATTCGTCTGCATTCAATCACTGCCTGAAAATAAATTGTCTGTCGAAGCCGCAAAATGCTGCATCGGCATTTAGCGCACCCTGTTTATATTCCTTTGTCAGGGTGCGCTTTTTTTAGCTTCATTGCGGGGAATAAAATCAATCACAAGGATGCTCCCGGGCGGTCAAGGGGGAACCTGTGAAAATATGATTGACATAGAACTGGTCATTTTGTATACTATTAAACGATAGATTTAGTAGTGTATATATTGCCGACCAGACGTCTGGAGGCCATGGATATTTATCCCTGGCCTTTTTTTATTTTCAGGAGTTGAGGGATAAGGATATGGAGAGAGAAGATTCCCGCGGGACAAAAGGCATTAAAGGCAATGACCCGAAGAGGCCGTTGTGGGTCAAGCCTGCCGCCGTGGCCATCGTCACTCTGATCATCTGCTTGCTTGCTGTTTATCGATTCGTTCCAAGCGTCCATAGCGTCATCCATAGGTTAACCACGGACAAAGATAAAGGCAAGAAAACTGAAAGGGTTCCCGCGGTCAAATACACCTGCCCGATGCATCCATTCATCGTCTCTGATCGGCCCGGCGCCTGCCCCATTTGCGGGATGTCCCTTGTTCCCCAGGAAAGCAAGGCTTCGCATGGGGGCGCTTCCGCCATGGAGGCGCATCTCCCCGGCGGCGTATCGTTGAGCCCGACGCAACGGGTAATGGCGAATGTGGCAACGACGAAAGTGGACTTTCACGAGTTTTCAATGGACACCGTCGCTGTCGGCAAGGTGTCATGGGACGAACGGCGGCTGACCAGGATTTCCGCCCGGATATCGGGCCGCGTCGAGCGGCTCCATATCAACTTCACCGGCGCTCGGGTCAACGCGGGGCAGGCGCTACTCGATGTATATTCGCCGGACCTCGTGACGGCGCAGAAGGAATACCTTCTGGCAATCGAGGGAGTCGATCGCGCAAAGGATAGTTCCGTTGATTCACGGTCGATGATGGAAGGGCTGCGCGATGCTTCCCGATCACGCCTGAAGCTGTGGGGATTTACCGATGCGCAGATAGCTGAGCTTAAGCGGACCGGACGACCTAAAGTCGCTGTTACCGTTTTCTCACCGGCTGCCGGCGTAGTGACCGAACGGCTCGTAACCGCAGGCCAGTATGTGAATGAAGGAGCACCGCTTTTTTCGGTTGCTCCGCAGTCGAGTGTCTGGGTCGAGGCGGAATTGTACGAGAACGAGATCGGCAGGGTGGCGGTCGGGACCCCCGCTGTAGTGACTACGGAGGCTTATCCCGGCAAGGCCTTGCAGGGGAGGGTTGCATTCGTTGATCCAGTCGTCAACCCGGAGACCCGGACATTGAAGGTCCGGGTTGATCTTGCCAACCCGGGCGGTCTCCTGAAGGCGGAAATGTTTGTGAAGGTGGCCCTTAAAGGGCGGAAGGTCAAGGCGCTGGCGGTCCCTGAAGGGGCCGTGATTGTCACCGGCGACCGGGCGCTGGCATGGATTGAGATAGCTCCCGGCGCCTTCGAGCCGAGATACATCGCCATCGGCCGCAAAGGGGAGGGTTTCTGCGAGATACTCTCCGGCCTTTCCAAAGGCGAAACGGTTGCCGCCTCGGGAGGCTTCCTCATCGATTCGGAGAGCCAGTTGAAGTCGGCGCAGACAGAGACCCCACATGAGCGCGAAGGTAAAGGACGATGATCGACTGGGTTATTTCCGCATGCCTGGGGAACCGCTCCCTGACAATCCTCGGCGCTCTTCTGGTCCTTTGCTTCGGTGTCTGGGCGCTGCTCCGCACCCCGGTCGATGCCATCCCCGACCTCTCGGACAATCAGCTTATCGTCTACACCATGTGGGAAGGACGATCTCCCAAGATCATCGAGGACCAGGTAACATACCCGCTGGCGAGCAATCTCCAGGGGTTGCCTCACGTCCGGGCCGTCCGTTCGCAGACGATGTCCGGCGCCTCCATGATCTACGTCATATTCGAGGATTCGGTTGATCTCAACTGGGCGCGTACGAGGGTGCTGGAGCGGCTTTCCCGGATGACGGACAGATTGCCGAAGGGGGTCACACCGGTGCTCGGCCCGGACGGTACCGGGGTGGGGCACGTCTACTGGTATGTGCTGAAGAGCAAGAACCATGACCTGGGTGAGCTTCGGGCGATCCAGGACTGGTACCTGCGCACTCCTCTTGAGACCGTGCCGGGAGTTGCGGAAGTTGCGTCAGTCGGCGGCTTTGTCAAGCAGTACCAGATCGACCTCGATCCATCGAAACTGATCGCTTTCCGGGTGCCGGTGGAGGCGGTAGTGCGGGCCGTATCGATGTCCAACCGGGATGTTGGTGGCGACGTCGTGGAGCGGAACGCGATGGAGTATCAGGTGCGGGGCCGCGGATATATCCGCGGCAAGGAGGATATCGATAATATCGTTGTCGGCACCACAATCTCCGGTGTGCCGGTATACGTAAAGAATTTAGGCGTGGTGCAGATCGGCGGCGGGAGCCGGCGGGGACTGCTCGACGAAAACGGGGAAGGGGAAGTTGTTGGCGGCATAGTTGTCATGCGCTCCGGTGAGAATGCCAAGGCGGTGATCGACCGGGTGAAGGAGAAACTCGGGCAGTTGCGGAAAGGATTACCCGCCGGAGTTACGGTAGCGACCGCCTATGACCGGAGCAACCTTATCGACCGGGCCATCGGCACGCTCAAGCATGCGCTGCTGGAGGAGATTCTCCTGGTCACGCTGGTGCACATCCTGTTTTTATGGCATTTCCGCTCGATACTGATAGTTACCGCGCCGCTGCCGCTGGCGGTCCTTATCTCATTTATCGGCATGCACTATGCCGGTATCAATTCCAACATCATGAGCCTGGGGGGGATAGCCATCGCCATCGGCGTCCTGGTCGACGCGGGGATCGTCATGACTGAGAACGTCATCCGCCGGGCCGGACAGCATGGGCCCGGCTACGAAAAGGATATCCTCATGATCACGGAGAAGGCCGCGCAGCAGGTGGGCCGCCCGATCTTCTTCGCCATGGCGATCGTCATCCTGGCGTTCGTCCCGGTCTTTGCCCTGACGGGAACGGAAGGAAAGATGTTTCACCCGCTGGCATTCACCAAGTCGTTTGCCATGATAGGCTCCTCGATCCTTGCCGTGACATTAGTGCCGGTCCTCTGTTCCTTTCTCGTCCGGGGAAAGCTG
>Ga0116115_1001093_pt1 | contig 12210 bp, 15 predicted proteins | sample June2015DPH_10_1_2_FD_89789 | JGI IMG/M metagenome (GOLD analysis project Ga0116115, IMG submission 89789) | Peatland microbial communities from SPRUCE experiment site at the Marcell Experimental Forest, Minnesota, USA - June2015DPH_10_100 | ecosystem: Environmental > Terrestrial > Soil >... | reverse complement strand
GAACCGAGCGCCAAAGGCGCGAACAAAAACATCACGCTGGCACCCAAATACATAGGATGGCGGACGATGCGATAAGGCCCGCTCGAAATCACTTTTTGGTCGGGCTCGACTCGAATGGTGGCGGCAGCGAAACTGTTCGCCTTCAAGACCCAAAACACCATCAGGCAGCCGCCAAGAAAGAATGCCTGCGAAAGAATCGTCAACCACAAGGGCAAGTGAGACCAGCCAAATCGGTGGTCGAGACCGGGGAGCAAATAGCCGATCAAGCAAGTCACGAAGGCGAACTTCATGATTAGCTTCTGTTCGTGCACTTTTTCCTTCCTCCGCAGCCTGCGTTCGACCAATTGTGGATCGTGCTTACAGAAATAACCAAAAGCGAATAGCATTGGGACAAACCAAACCATTAGATACGCCCAGCCCTGCCAAAACCTCAAGGAACCAGCGGGAATGAACAGCAGAGCGCCGACTACGACTAACCCAAGCAAGAAACGAAGCGCCAGCCTTGATTTGAGGCTCATTTGATGACATTCCCGTGGTTCAAGTAGTATCCGACCCTCAATGATTGTCGCGGCAGGAGCAATCGCTGAGCAGTGACGGCAGTCACCCGGCGCAGGGCCCTGTTGAATTAAGGGCTGCTCATCACCCACACGTGATATGATAACACTTTGGTAACCCCCAGCCCTGCCAAATGTAACCTTCCGTTAACAGCCGTCCCGTATCATAGAACAGTAGAAAAAATAACCTATTCAAGCAAGAGGAGTAGTTTTGGATAACGATACCCGCAGAAAAAAGCAGCAAGCTCTGATGACCGAATTGATCGAAAGGAAGATCCGCCTGCACGCGCAGCATCTTTACGACCAGCGCGGACAGGCCGAAGGCCTCGCCCTTAAAGATTGGGTGGAAGCAGAGTCGCAAGTGCTGGGAAACAGCATTCTGGCACCGCTCTATCGCAGGACCCGCGCAGAAGGTGTCTCGCCCGACGAACTCAAGAATTCGGATACTGTGCAGTTCGCAACACCCGATTCTTCCTCCTCAGAGGCCGGCGCCAACTAGCGCGGCCTCTAGAGGCGTACATTACCGTCACTTCTTCGCCACAGCGTTCTTAGTCTTGGCTGTCTTGCTACCCTTCTTATCCAGCCGCTCGAGCACAGCGGCCACAATCAGCGGCAATCCAACGGTGGCGTCCACAAACACTTCCCCAAACCTCCCGCCCTCCGCCGGAGGCACAAACTTACCCCACGACACGGCCTCACTATAAGGACTGCCCGACAATCCTCCCCAATAAACTGGCTCCGGACAAATCCGCAGCCCGTAGTGATACCGCTTCAAAGCCACATTCTCACCCAGCCTCCGGTGCCGCAATTCGCAGAATGGACCAAACTGCTGCGACCAGTTCCGCGGCACCCCACCACCGATGGTTAGAATTCCGAGCTTCTTCTGCCGCAACAGCGTCGCCGCAAAGTGCTCCAGATCCTCGAACGGATCAAAGCGAATCTTGTGCCTGCCCGTCGATTCCCGCAGACGGTTGTTCAGCGCCGTGTCCAGCCCCATCTCCGAATCGCTGAATGCCGGCACAAACACGGGCACGCCCATCTCATGCGCCGACTTCAAAATCCCCCGCTGATCTTTTGCATTCTTCGCCAAATAAGCCCCGATCGCGTGATTCAGCTTGTACGAGCACATCACCTCATTGTGGTCCCAGCCCTCCAGCACCGCTGACATCACTTCTTCCACATCATCCAGGTTCTGCTCCGGCTCCAGCGTGTCGTAGACGCGGTTGTAACCTTGTTCGTAGAGTTCCTCGTCACTGACCTCGGGATTGTGCCGGAAGTGCGCGCGCCCCGTCGCCTCGACCAACCCGTGAGCCATCAGCGCCCCGGTTGAAACCACGGCATTGACGACGCCGCGATCGATCAACTCGGTCACGATCAACCCCTGCTTCGCCACGGTCATCGCGCCCGAAAGCGTCATCACGACAAAACATTCTTCGTCGCGAGCCATCGCTTCAAGCACATCGGCGGCCTCACCGAGCTGTCGTCCAGTGAAAGCCGTCTTCGACATCGCCCGCACCAGATCGTCGATCGACTTCACTTTGCCCAGATCCAGCGGCTCCAGCGGAATCAGCCGGTCTTCGATCGGATTGTGCAGACGCCGCTCCACGCCGTCCCCGGCGTGTCCCGCGTGATTCTGCTTCCCCTGATGCGAGTTGCCACCGTTGTCGTGCTTCAAGCTTTCACCTCCGGGCCGGAGCCCGTAATTTGCTGTTGGACCACGAACAGAAATAAACCACCACGGCAATTCCGTCGGTATTTATTTTTGCTCTGCTATTCTATCGTCTTTGGAGCAGACTGGTTCAAAGGAGATCGACTCCATTGCCTCCTGATAAATTTCGTGTGGCCCTGGTGCAGATGTCGTGCGGCCCAGAGCCCGAACAAAATCTCGCCAAGGCCCTCGAGCGTGTGGCCGACGCTGCCGGACGCGGCGCGCAAGTCGTCTGCCTACCCGAACTCTTCCAGACCCAATATTTCTGCCAGCGCGAAGATCATTCTCTGTTCGACCTTGCTGAACCAATTCCCGGCCCCGCCAGCGACAAACTTGCCGCCGCCGCGCGCCAGCATGGCGTCGTGCTGATCGCGTCGTTATTCGAAAAGCGCGCTCCCGGCATCTATCACAACACCGCCGCCATTTTCGATTCCGACGGTTCGCTGCGCGGCCTCTACCGCAAGATGCACATCCCCGACGACCCGCTGTACTACGAAAAGTTTTACTTCACTCCTGGCGATCTCGGATTCCGTGCCCTTGACACCACCGCCGGCCGACTGGGCACGCTCGTTTGCTGGGATCAATGGTTTCCCGAAGGCGCGCGCCTCACAGCGCTACAGGGTGCCTCTGTGCTCTTCTATCCCACTGCCATCGGCTGGCATCCCTCGGAGAAAGCCGAGTTCGGTGTGGCCCAGCATGACGCCTGGCGCACCATTCAGCGCGCCCACGCCATCGCTAACGGCGTCTACGTCGCGGTCGTAAACCGCGTAGGCTTCGAGACCGGCAACGTCCGCGGCAAGTCTACTCCCGGCCAGGGGCTCGAATTCTGGGGCGCATCGTTCTTCTGCGATCCCTTCGGCCGCGTCCTGGCTGAGGCCTCGCAGGACTGCGAGGAAATCCTGATGGGCGACGTCGACCTGAAGGCTCTCGAAGACATCCGCCGCAACTGGCCCTTTCTCCGCGACCGCCGTATCGACGCCTACGCTCCCATCTCCAACCGCTTATTGGATGGACGCTAAGAGCCGCTCGTGAAAAACCCTTCACGCAACCATTCAAGTAATACTTCAACTCTGGTCAACCCGTCGAAGATGCCCGCCGCGCTCGGTTATCGCATGCCCGCGGAGTGGGAGCCACACGACGCAACCTGGCTCGCCTGGCCGCACTATCACGGCGATTGGCCGGGCAAGTTCGAGCCCATTCCATGGGTTTATACCGAAATCATCCGCAATCTCGCGCGGCGCGAGCGCGTCGAACTGATCGTCAACGACGCCGCAGCCGAACGCCAAGTCCGTAAGCTACTCGACAGAGCAAACGCGCTTTCGCCGAATGTCAGGTTCCACCGCTGGCCGACCAATCGCGGCTGGATGCGCGACTCCGGCTGCATCTTCTCCACCGCCCATGTGGGGACGGCCGCCCCCGGCCGCCCGACCGGGGCTTCAGCCCAGGATGAACTCCTAGCCCTCAAGTTCCGTTTCAATGCCTGGGCCAAATACTCCAACTGGCGCCACGACGAAAAAATCGGAACCTTGATGGCCAACGCCGCTCACGCCTCAGGAATCCGCCCGCTATCTCGAAAAACCCGTGTCGTCCTCGAGGGCGGCTCCGTCGACGTCAACGGACACGGCACCCTCCTCACCACTGAAGAATGCCTGCTCAGCAAAATCCAGCAACGCAATCCGGCCATGTCGCGCAAGGACTACGAGAAAGTTTTCGCCGATTACCTCGGCGCTCCGCACACGATCTGGCTCGGCCGCGGCATCTTCGGCGACGACACTCACGGCCACGTCGACGACCTCGTCCGCTTCGTCTCACCCGACACCGTCGTCACCGTGGTCGAGAGCAATCCGCGAGATGTGAATCACAAGCCGCTGCGCGATAATCTTCGCCGACTCCACGCCGCACGCGATCAGGCCGGCAAGCCGCTGAACATTGTTGAACTCCCCATGCCCGCTCCGGTCGTCTTCGAGCAGCGACGCCTGCCAGCCAGCTACGCCAATTTCTACATCGCGAACGGCATCGTGCTCGCGCCAGTGTTCAACGATCCCAACGACCGCATCGCCCTGAACACGCTGGCTGCGCTGTTCCCCACGCGAGAGGTTGTCCCGATCTATTCCGGCGACCTCATCTGGGGACTCGGCACCATACACTGCATGACGCAACAGCAGCCAGCTCCTTAACGAGGACAAGAGCGACTCACCACAGAGGCACAGAGACACAGGGAAAACCTGCGCGTTGGTTTTGCTTCTCTTTGTCTTGCGTGAAAGTCGAATCGTAGCTGTCTATGTCATATTGCTCAGATTAAGGGCCATCTGAGCAGTTACGGTATATAGCGTAGGGGTCGACAGATGATCGCCCCACCATGTTTACGACTAAGACAGCGAGGATAATTGAATGAACCGATTTAAGATCTTTGCGTTAGCTGCTGTCGCAGCAATCTGCTTCGCGGTAACTGCTGCCAAAACACAAGCTCAGGTAGCCGTTGAAATCGGAGCCGCGCCTGAATGTCCCTACGGCTATTACGACGTCGCGCCCTACGACTGCGCACCCTACGGCTATTACGGCCCGGAATGGTTTACCGGCGGCATCTTCATTGGCGCTGGCCCGTGGTTTCATGGCCCTGCTGGCTTCCACGGCCACGTAAATAACCATTTCCATCCCGAGCACGGCTATAACGGCCCAAAGCCAGCCCGCGGCGAGAAACCCGATCCGAATAAGCATCTCGATAAGATTGAGCACTTCAAAGGCAACGAAGTGCGCGATGGACGCGGTCACGTCGGCAAGAAGTAGCATCTTCTGAAAGCTGAGGGCTGACAGTTTCAATCGTTCGCGGCGAGCGAGAGGTCCATTCTCGCTCGCGTTCCTTTTCTCTAGTCGATCCTCACTCCCTTCTCTACTCCATTGTCATTCCGGGCAGAGTCCGAAGCCGAGCTTTGCTCGGCGAGGCGAGCGAGGAATCTGCTTTTTCTCGCGCTCCTTCCCTTTCTTTTCCTTTGCGGAATGAATCGAAAATGCCCATAGTCTTGCCGTCGACTAGTCTGAGTATTCCCGAACAGATGGAGAAACAAAAATTACTTCCGGTATTGCGTGGGCTGCGGACCTTTTTCCAGCGTCTCGCGGTCCCAGATCCAGCCTTGGCGGGTGTAGCTGGCGAGTTCAAAATCCTGCGTGAGTTCGAGAGCGTCGACGGGACAGGCGTCCTCGCAAAGGCCGCAGAACATGCAACGGCTCAGGTCATAAGTAAAGTTGGTGAGTTCCTTACGCCGCGTCTGCTCGTTGCGAGCGCTCGAGACCACGATCAGATTCTCCGGACAGGCCAACGCGCACAGGTCGCAGGCGATGCACATTGTCTCGTCGGTATCAGGATTGGTATTGAGCCGGGGCGCGCCACGGTAGCGTTCCGCCACCTGCGGCCGCTCCATGGGATATTGCTCCGTGCAAACTTCCTCGGGATCCTGATAGCGAAACGTGACTTTTAATCCCTGCAGAAGGTCGATGAGAAAAACTTTGCGTAGCAGGCTCGGCATCCCCATAACGAGGTAAGCATAACACTTGCCAGTTGCCAGTTACCAGCTGTCAGTGCATGCGATGGAACTTTTGCGGCTTAGCTTGCGTACTTCAAACCAGAGGATGCCATGCGAGACTATCTCGCCAGATTGACACCGAAAGCAAGCATGCTGCTGGCCATACCGCTCATCGCCATCGCCTATCCGGTGGTGATGATTCTCGTACCGGCAATCATTCGATCTTTGGTGCCAGATGTAGTGCGATCGGTGTTGAGCCTGATCTGATGGGGCTATTGCTACCCGGTAGCGCCTGTTCCCGCTGAATTGCGTCGTCTCAATGATAGTCTGCTTCACAGGACTGTCCCGTGGCAATCACCACCGACGAACTCTGGATGGAGGAGGCTTTGCGCTCGGCCCAGCGCGCGCTCGAAGCCGGAGAAGTTCCAGTCGGCGCCGTGGTTGTATGCGAGAGCCGCATCGTCGGCCGCGGATGGAATCGCAACATCACCGACTTCGATCCCACCGCCCATGCCGAGATCATTGCCCTGCGCGAGGCCGGTGCAACCGTCGGTAACCATCGTCTGGAAGACTGCGACCTGTTTGCTACAATTGAGCCGTGCGCGATGTGCGCTGGCGCGATGGTGCATGCACGGATCAAGCGTCTAGTTTATGGCGCAGACGATCCGAAGGCAGGCGCGGTCCAGTCAGTGATGCAGGTGCTGAAGCATCCCCAACTGAACCATCGCATGGAAGTTCGCGGCGGCGTGCTGGCAGGCCGCTGCGCAGAAGTCTTGCAGGAGTTTTTTAGAAACCGTCGCTAGTTGCTGCTTGGCTTCTTAAGGGATTGTCATTCCGAGCCAAGCGAGGAATCTGGGTTTTGCTGACGGCTGACAGCTTTTTCATGCGGAGAGGTGCGTGAGCGGTTGAAACGATCCGCCTCGAAAGCGGACATACCTTAACGGGTATCGTGGGTTCAAATCCCACCCTCTCCGCCATTCTTCTATCTGGCGGCGTGCGTTCTGGCAGACTTCCTCGACAGTTTGGGCGCGCTAGGGTCAGCGCGTCCGGGCCCTATGTCTTCCCTGCTTCGCTGCGCGCCCATCAGATCCCATCGGCAAAGAACGCAACGCATCGCCACGGTATAAACAAAGTGTGCGTAGGCCGGACACTTGCTGTTCGTACAAGCCTTGGTCATCATTTCGAACCGCCTCGCTAGTCCCGGCTCCCCGATAAAAGCCGAATTCAGATCTAGCGACGGTAGCATGCTTCCCTACCCGCCCAGACGCGGATTTTCAGCACCAGATTATCGGATTTGTTTCTGAGGTGCGGATGATTACAGATCAAACAAAAACGGATCGAATGAAAGCAGACGAGGGAGACCCGCCCTCACTTCCCTGCCAGAATTTTTTCGATCTGCTGCAGGTGGTTGATATCGTGCCCGGCAAACATGCGGACACTGTGCTCGATCGATTCCTGGCCACGCTCGGCGTGCATTCCATAATGCTTCCACTGCTCGGGCGTCAGAGATTTGAGCAATGCGAGATTGGCTTCCCGGAGCGCGCGAAATACCTCGAGAGACTTCCGCGGATCTCGTTTCTCGTAATGCCCGCTCGTAACCCATGCATCCTGATCGAAGGCCGCAATCGGAGTGCCCGGCGCGCCCAGAATCAGCCGCATTCGAAAACTGCCGACCGTTTCCGCGTCGGCAAGGTGCGCCAGAATCTCGCTGACCGACCACTTGTCAGGCGCCGGACGCTTGCGCAGTTTGGCCGTGGATTTGCCTTTGATCAATCGCTCGAGTTTCTTCGCCGTAGCCGCCTGCACCACCAGAGGCTGCTTGCCTTCGGTATAGCCATTGATGCGTTGAATGTATTGCTGTGCGGTTTCTTTCATTGTTTCTGCCCCGCTTGAAATTTCGTCCAAGGTCCCGCTTTCATGTCGTGTAGCAGCGGCTTTTGCCACGCATATTCCGGATGCCGTTCCAAGAAATCAGCCGCCACAAAATCCGCTCCGCAAGGATGCCCGGCCCGCGCGACGAAGCTCATGTTCGCTGCCATACTGCTGTCGGTGGCTTTGCCCTGGACCGCGCCTCCGGGATTATAAGCGTCCCATCCCCATTCCTTCACACCGCGCGACGAGGCGTCTACATGCCCGCAAAGCGAGCGCTCATTGGGCTGAGCCTTTTCAACATTCGAAGCGGTCTTCTCGAAGCTGTCGAAATGATCCGCCAGAAAATCCTCGGCCATCTCGACGTCAATCGTTCCCTTGGCATGCTGCACCAATTCGTCTGCGCGTGCATGCCGCGCATTCATCGAGGACGATGCATCGTTGGGATCGAATCCACTAGTCTCCTCACGAATCAGCTTCGGATCGCGCGGGAAGTTCGAGCTGACAAAGTATCCATCTTTCGTTCGCCACATCGGCGTGTTCTTCAAGCCGAGTTCGAGATAAGCGATCTCGCCCGTCTTGCGGTCGCCGATGAGCCAGTCGTTGGCGTATCCGCCGTTGTTTCCTTCCTTGATAATGCGCGCGTAGTCGTCGATGCTCTCGGCATACTGCAGGGCCTTGCGCGAGCGCATGAACTCAGGCTTACCCTTCGGATCCCAGCCTTCAAATTGTGTGATCGTCGTTTCGGTAATCATGATGCCGGCGGCATTCACGCCGAAATCATCGTCACTGGTGATCACTCCAGGAAGGCCGTCCATCAGAATGCGATGGCCGTGTTGCGGCAAAATATCGAAAACCACCACCCAGCGCTCGCCCGCCAGATAGCTCGTCCAATTGTTATGTGCAATGACGATCTGATGATCTTTGGTGTAAGCGCCCGTGGCGATAAACGCGCTGCAATTGCCCGGAGCCTTCAGCTTCGGCGCCCTGACTTGCTTCTCCCGCTTGTTCAGCCACGGCACATAGTAATCCGGGACTTCTTCAAACGCGTTGAGAGCGACAATGTCATACACATCAAGGTCGACCCCATGCGCCTTCACGCCATCGGCGATGCCCTGCAGTTCCTGCTGATATTCGGCGTCGATGTGCGGCCAAAGCATCTCGCGCGCCGTCTTGCGGAAGAACTCCCAATCGCGCTGCGTCTGGTGCGTGTCGAAAAGCTTGATTGCCTCAAGTGCATCAGCAATCTCCGGAGCCATCAGGTAGCCATGCTGATAGCCAATTTCGGAGGGCGAGCCTTCCAGATGAACATAAGTCCAACCGCCCTGCTGGAAGCGATAACTCTTTTCCAGACGCGCGTCAGAAGCTCCGGTGGCGGAAGTTTTCGGCGACGCCGCAAAAGCGCACGGTGCAAGTACTACTACCAAGCTGAAAAGAACGATGGCGGAATAACTTAGCGACAAAACGGTACGACCCTTGAACATTGACGTCCCTCTTGTTTCCGATCGGGCTTCCGAGAGATCGCCATTGTATCCGAATCCAGACACAAAAAAGCGGAGCGCATCTCGCGCCCCGCTCTGCACTTTTCTTTAACGATTAGATCAGCGTCCTCCACCGTGGCCGCCGCCTCCGCCTCCTCCATGGAATCCACCACCGTCGCCGCCGTGGAATCCACCACCGCCACGCGTGCCTCCTGAAGCCATCGCGGGCCCTGAATGAAAAGCTCCACGCTCCGCTCCTGCTCCGGTGTAAACGCCATGGGAATAAGCGCTGCTGGTTGCATAATGCTGACCCGGTCCCCAAGCGCGAACATTCGCCGCATTAAATGTGTGGTAGAAATGTCCGCCATAGAGCGGCGCCCGGTAGACGAATCCCGGTGAATAGAATCCCCAGCCAAACGGGCTGTAGAAAATTCCATCCATGGGCATGAAGGTGTAGGCCGAGAACCACGGATCCCAGTACCATCCGCCCCAGCCCCATCCTGGACCCCAGAAGCCAGCACCCCAGTAGCCCGGACCCCAGCCACCCGCGACCACAATCCGCGCCGCATCCACATTGGCTTCCGCCACGTAGTCCGACCGCAAACTGCTCCAACCATAAAGATCGTCGCCGTTCATGGCTTTCTTGTCGAACTTCTCTTCCTTGTCGAGTGCGTTGGCCGCCAAAGCCAATTCGCGGCCGGCCTTTAGTCTGATCTGCTTGTCGCCATCCTGCACCATGGCCTCGCCATCGAATACGCGCATCTGATTCTGTTGTAAATCAAAGTCGTAAAGTCCTGGCTTCAGAATTCTGGCGGTCGCCTTACCCATGACCACGCGCAGGTCATTCTGCGGATAGATTTGGTCCACTTCCACCATGGCATGGCCTTGGTCCAGTCTCAACTCCGTATCCGTGAGACCGGCCAAAACCATTTTTACGGACGTGTTGTCACCCACCCGCAGAAACACTCCCGGCGTCAGCAAAATTTCTGCCTTCCCCGTATCGGTATTAAGCGACTGGCCAACTTCGAGTGTAGTTTTACCAATTGAATTGTGGTCAAGGGGTTGGTCCGCAACATACGCCTGTCCCTCGACATAATTTACAGTTCCCGGCACAGCTGAATTTGAGCTCGCATTATTACTAGCCCATGCGGGCACAGATAAAAGCGCTGCCAGGAACAAGCTTGCTAATCCCTGTAACAGCTTCATAAAGTTACTCACCCTCCTTACCAATTCTTTCTTGGTGCTTACTGCATTAGATGATGGGAGACACGGTGCACGATGCCTGCGCATGCGGTTGAGCGCGCGTGAGTTAGGGGTGGTTGAAATGAACCAGTGAGGTTGAAATTAACCAGCTAGTTAGATGTCTGTACGTTGCTCGGTATGACGCTGTAGATACCAGCACGGCACGTATCCGGCGCGCGGGAAAAGCGAGTTCACGCAAGTTTGAGCTTGCGGAGGATTGAAGAGGAACTGGGTCTTGCCGTTTTTCTGGCGCACGGCGTCGTAACTTGTCACCGTGATCTGTCCGAAGGCCTTATTCGATGCCACCCGATAGCGGAACACACCATAATCCACGGCGTAAGCGATCAGGATCACCCCCGCCGCCGACAAAATCATCGCCCCCGCCAGACGCTTCAGAAAATGCCGGATTCTCGCGCTCAGCACTGGAGCCACGGCGTACAATTATAAGCGCCCGTGCCACTTTGGCCGGTCCGTCTCAGGGCACCTTCTAATGTTCCCTGCCAGCAGTCCGATGCTCTCGTTGACAATTCCTGTTTCCACAGGCAAACTACCGCATTCGCTGCATGCGGCGGGCGGCGAGGCGCTAGGGCAATTCAAGAGGATAGGTGCGGGTCTAAGCCGTAATCTATAGCCATGGAGCAACAGGTCTCCTATACCCTCGATTCCACGTTGGAAACGGTGGACCATGCGGAAGAAAGCGCTACCCGCATTGCCACCGAGTTGGGCTTTGGAGAAGAAGAAGTCATGCAGATTTCCATGGCGGTGCGCGAGGGCGCGGTAAACGCCGTACTGCATGGCAACAAATATGCCCCCGACAAAAAAGTAGTCCTGGCCTTCGAGCGAACGAGTGACGACCTCGTCATCACCATTCGCGATCAGGGCAAAGGCATTGATTTGAGCGGAATTCCCAATCCTCTGGCCCCGGAAAACCTGCTCAAGACTTCAGGTCGTGGCATTTTCCTCATGCGCTCTTTTATGGACGTGGTGGAAATCCGCCCGTCCCAGACAGGTACGGAAGTGAAGTTGATCAAGCACGTCCACGGGCCATCCGTGGGCGACAAGGAGGGTTCTCAGTGAGCATGAAACTTAGCAATCGGCAGGTGGATGGAGTCACCATTGTGGACTGCAGTGGACGGATCACTCTGGGTGAGGGCAGTGTCACCTTGCGCGACACCGTGCGCGAGCTGCTTTCCAAAGGCAACAAAAAGATCGTCTTGAACCTCGCCGAAGTCAACTACATCGACAGCTCCGGTATCGGCGAACTGGTCAGCGCCTTCACCACAACTAAAAACCAGGGTGGCGAACTCAAGCTGCTCCACCTCACCAAGAAGGTGCACGACCTGCTCCAGATCACCAAGCTCTACACCGTCTTCGATGTAAAGGACGACGAAGCCGCCGCCGTCAAGGGCTTCAAGTAGACCGTCGCCGTTTAGTCTCAGTGGCGAGAAAGAACACGGGGACTGGCCCGTCCGGTCCCTCAGCGTTCTTTTCCTTGGATTGATCCTGTGGGTCTCTCGCCCCGTCAAAAACCTGTAGCGTACTCCCGCGCTGGCGCAATCGGTCCTTCCATTCCGGGAAAGGCCTTCCGAAGAATTCTGCCCTTCCTTATCTAATAATGTTTAAGGATCGCCCTTCACCCCTAGACTCGGAGCAGAGGCCAGTTCGCGACATCTTCAGGGAGCAGTTCATGCGGCGTCACCATCGTATTTCGGCAGCATTTCTTAGGACGTTGCCCTGCTTTCTAGTCTTCTCAGCCATCCCTCTATTCGCTGCATCCGATTGCCTTCCCATACGCCAAGCCAGCCAGCACGTGGGCGAAACCAAATGCATTACCG
>Ga0116115_1001086_pt1 | contig 12261 bp, 8 predicted proteins | sample June2015DPH_10_1_2_FD_89789 | JGI IMG/M metagenome (GOLD analysis project Ga0116115, IMG submission 89789) | Peatland microbial communities from SPRUCE experiment site at the Marcell Experimental Forest, Minnesota, USA - June2015DPH_10_100 | ecosystem: Environmental > Terrestrial > Soil >... | reverse complement strand
TTTCTCTCGGAGTTCCAGCGGGGCCACGAGTGTGCTCTGCGCGCCTCCAAGCGTTGGCGTCACCAAGTAAGTGTGCGGTAGTCCCACGAGTTTTTGTTCGGTGCCGACGTCGCGCATATCAACGCCGAAGTACGACAAAATTTCGTCCAGACCCAGCCTGTAGATCAGGCTCAAGCTTTGAAGTCTGTAGATATTGATTTTTAACTTTCCCGCTTCGACATCGCCTAGCCAAGTGCGAGAGATGAAGAAGTCCGGAGCGTTCTTCTGGAGGGCGATCTCCCTACTGAGGCGTTCCACTTCGCGCGTGGACAGGCGCAAACGTTTCCGCGCAGCTCTGAGCCGCTTACCAGCATCCGTGGCCGATGTCGGGGGCAACATCGCACTACAACCTCGGAGTTGCGCTATGTTACCGCACTTTTGAGCCCCGTCCACAGGTTTAATAGACTATTTGTGAAAAACGGAATTCCTGTCGTTGGCGTCGAAGCCCGTGCTGCTGGCGGGATTCATCGTGTCTGACCTCAATTCTGGCCACCTATCTGACCGATGCATTCTCGCCTGGGTCATCAGAACCGTCCTGTTTCTTAGCGGTTCGGGCCCAACTGTCCCCAATCTGGGACAGGTTACAAACGTTTATGACGGTTTGCGAACTCGCATTTATACCGAACAAATCTCTGCGAGCTTGCAGTGTGGACGCGACCTGGATTCTTGTGTTTTCAGGCAATCCGTCTACGTACGACCATTTCTGCGGCTAGAGCCGACGCGCAACACGCACGCCTCGCGGGAAAGACATCGCCAGAGGCTTAGCCGTGGGCACCAAGCCAAATTCCGCCAGAGGCGCCGACCTCGCTGAGCGAGTCCGGTCCATCCTCGCGAGCAAACACCTTACCCTCTCTCAAATTTCCCAAGCATCTGCGGCGCGATTCGGCCGTTCTTCGCCCTACTTCCTTCCACACACTCTGTACCATGAGTTCCGGCTGGGAACCTTCAGCCCAAGCCTTCATCAGCTGTTTGCGCTCAGCCAGGTCTCCGGCTACCGGTTCTTTGATTGGCTGCGTGTGTTGGGATGTGATCTAGAAGACATTCCCCGATTGCAAGTTCTCCTGCCGTCAAAGCGCACGATGCTGCTCGATTCCTCTCTGGTCGATGCTGATGCAGGGATTCCTTGGCTCCGAAACCGCGCCAGCGGCGCTTCCGTGCCTCCGATTGCACCTCTAGCGCAGCTTCTGGAAGTCACTGCTCCCAGGCGACTTCGTCTCCTGTCCGAAATCGGCAATCGAGGCTTCTTGTACGCAAGGATTGGACGCCAAGATGCCCTGGCTTTCCCCGATCTGATTCCCGGAAGTATTGTCCGTGTGAATCCACGATTCTCGAACGGTCGTATCCCTAAAACAAATGGCACAACGTCCACCCAAATATTTTTGATCGAACACAACAAGGGCCTCTTTTGTTGCCGCTTGCGTGTTGCAGACAGGGGAATCATCGTTCCGATCGGTACGTCGCTCTCTTATGCCCAAGTCGAACTGCGAGTTCCACGCGAGGCGCGGATTGTAGGCGTTGTGGATCTGGAAATTCGACCCATGCTTCAGACCGAGCAGCCGGAAGTTCCAAAGGACTTGGGAAAACATTGGAGACCGCGACCGCTTGTCACGGACAAAGAACTTGGTCAACTCCTCCGTGCCTCACGTGCCAAGCTGCATCTATCTCTGCGGGAGGTTGCGGAAATGAGTCGCAACATCGCACGTCTGATTGGTGATAAAAGATATTTTGTTTCTCCCAGTTCTCTCTGCGATTACGAACTGTTCAACGCGCCACCGCGTCACTTTCACAAGGCTATTGTTCTCTGCTCACTGTACGGTCTGCGATTTCACGTCTTTCTGAAGGCGATTGGAATTGTCTTGGCAGAAGCCGGCACAGAGCCAATACCCGACCGTTTCGCTCGCAGAGTTCTAGACGCGGAGTCCGTCGAGAACTCGGACGACAACGACATGCCAGGTCGGAGTGGATTCCTTGAACGGATGCTTGAACGATGCGAGGAAATACCGTTCTTCCTGCGGGAATCCATCGGGTCATTGTCTGGACTGGAAGGCCCTTCTCTAGACGACTTCTTCTGGATCGGCGGAGAATATGATGTCCTCCATCCTTGCCTGGCCAACGGGCTGTTTGCCCTCGTGAATCGTCGCGATAAGAGGCCAATCCATTTCACGTCGAAACCGGCATGGCAACAGCCGGTGTATGTGATCCTAATGCGCAACGGGACATACTTGTGTGCATGTTGTGGCATCGAGAATGGCACGCTGGTCATCCATCCGTATTCCCCGCAGTTCCGTCGTTCCGAATATTTGCGCTACCACCACGATGCCGAGGTCGTCGGCCGAATTGTCACGGTGATAAGAAAGCTCGGCTGATCTTGTCGGTTTGCCGGACAAATGGAATCGCTGTCCTGCACGCGAATCCTACTGATTGCCGGGAAAGTCTATGTAGTTGAGAGAAAAGCGAACCCTTCACTCATTTTATGGACAAGCTTTCCGTACCCGGCTAACCTCGGTTTTCAGGTGGGACTGTTGTCCTCTCTCTCTCATGAACGAAGCCGTTGGCCGCCCTGGCTACCAAGCGAACTTCATTGGCTTTCGAGACAGATCCGACCGCTGCTGCACTGGCATCTGGCTAGTTTTCTGTGCATCACCGCCGGCAGTCTTCTAGCACTTCTCACTCCGCTCGTACTCAAGTGGCTCATCGATCAGATCATCCCGCAGAGAAAGATCGGACTACTTCTATTGGCGGTCGGGCTGATCTTCCTCGGTTATCAGGGCAGGATGGCACTCACGAGCCTGGGCAGTTACCTGATGCTAATTGCCGCCCAAAGGCTCACGCTCACGTTGAGAATGAGCCTACTTGGACGCCTCGACACGCTCTCGGCTGAGTATTACGAGGACACCCCGGTAGGTAGCGTGATGTACCCGCTCAAAGAGCCGATCGAAGAGGTCTCATATTTTGGATCCGACCTTCTGCCCGCAATCTTGCGCATGTTCCTGACGGCCAGTTTCACGCTGGCGACTATGTTCGTGCTCAGTCCTGTGCTTACGCTGGCCGTTCTCCCTCTCGTCCCGGTCTTTCTGATCGCGCGGCAGCACTTCCGCCGAAGGCTCGCGGCTAACGCGGACACCGTGCAGAGCAATCGGCTGGCGTGGAGCACATTCCTTGAGGAACATCTTTCCTCGGTGATTCCCATTCAACTTTTGGGACAAGAAAAACGCCAGGAACGAAGGGCCTTCCGGCTCCTGGCTCGTGGAGTCAGATCACAACAAAAGTTATTCACCACCAGCATTTGGTTTACGGTATCGAGTTCCATGGCGGTTGTTTTGGCCATGTGCGCTGTCATTGGCTACGGCGGCCAGATGGTGCTGTCAGGAACCTTCAGCGTCGGCGGGCTTGTGGCCTTCTATGGCTTGGTTACGCAACTCTTTGATCCTCTCAGTGGCGCCGCTGATCTCTACGCGAGAGCACAGAAAACCTTCGCCAGTGTCCGGCAGCTGAAGTCCGCGCTTGAGTTACGCCCGAGCGTGACGAACGCCGCTGCTGCCGTTTGTCTCTCGCCGGAGCACACTCCCCACATTCATCTTTCCGATGTCGGGTTTGGCTATCGAAGGCAAAAAAACATGCTTCACATCCCGTCGCTTCGAATCTTGCCGGGCGAACAGGTCGCCATCGCTGGGGAGAACGGTGCCGGAAAAACCACGCTTGCAAAACTCATAGCACGACTCTACGACCCTGATTCCGGTTCGATCCGCATCGGAAACGTAGATATCCGGAACATTCAACTCAAAGATCTGCGCCGGTACGTCTGCTATCTGCCACGTGACCCCGTCCTGTTCGATGGAACGTTGTCCTTCAACCTTCGCTTTGTGCGGCCGGCAGCGCCTGACGATGAACTACAAGAGGCCATTCGCAGCGTGGGCCTCGCGCAATTTGTTGCAGCATTGCCCGATGGCTTACGCCAACGGATCGGACCCGGAGGCTGCCAACTTTCTGGAGGTCAGCGCCAACGGCTTGCCCTCGCAAGAGCGATTCTGCAGCGACCTCGGATTTTGATATTGGATGAGGCAACTTCCTGTCTGGACCCTTCTTCAGAGAGAGTCGTTCTCGGGAACATTCGGCGTGGCCTCACAGCGTCAACGCTGATTGCTATCTCGCACCGCCCTTCAACATTCCCCACCTTCGGCAGAGTTCTTGTTCTTTCCCGCGGAGAAATCGTTGAAGACGGCAATCCCCATTCTCTCAAGTTTGCTGCGAGTCGCCCCTCCAACCAATCTTTTTCCACAGCCTCTACCATCGCCGAAGATCTCAGAGAAACTTCTCTGTAAATACAAGCTGCGGCGCCCTTTGTTCCTTGCCGCCCTGTCGTAGGGGACTTCAGGAACGGCAATGCTGATTAAAAGGCGGACACATTGATTTTTCCCACGCAAGAAGTCTGCAACGCATCTTGTTGTCATTAAGCAACTTCTCTTCGCCCATGTTGGTTTACCGGACCTTTTCACCTTTTACTGGCTTTCAAGTGGCAAAGGATGGCACAGTGCGCTCTAGGCATCCGATCTCTTTTACGAGAAGCAAGGGATGGGGCAGCAATGTACAGAGTTTCTGACACGGTGCGCAGCACACACAACCAGGACGGCGCAATTGTGCTGGATGTCCGGCAAGGTCAGATGTTCAACCTCAACTTCGTTGGATCGCGAATCCTCGAACTTCTGAAAAGCGGATCCACCGAGTCAGAGATCGTCGATGAGATCGGCCGGGAGTTTGGCGTGGGCCGAGAGCTTGCGGAGAACGATGTGCGGCACTTCCTCCAGGCCTTGACGAAATGTCACCTGGTCGAAGATCACGAACCGGGCGTGGTGCTCTGAGCTGGGACCAAGATCATGGAATCGACACGAGAATCCGATCGGGAGACCTATCGCGCCATTGTGCTCGGGCGGGGCAAGAATGAACTGCTCCCTGCCATGTGGCTTCTTGTCCTGCAAGCGTACCTGAGGTTGATTCGGTTCGACCTGTACCTAGCACGAGGAGATTTCGAGGCACTCCACAACAAGGTCAGAAACTACCCGATTGGCAAGAAGCCGACCTCACCCGATTCAGTCGAACCGATCTGTTCGGCCGTGGATATGGCTTGCATCTGGTATTGGAAGGAAGTGCTTTGTCTGCAGAGGTCAGCAGTTACGGCGTGCCTTCTCCGGGACTATGGCGTATCAGCGTATATGGTCTTCGGTGCACAACAAATGCCTTTCAAAGCGCACGCCTGGGTCGAAGTCGACGGCAAGGTCGTGAACGATAAGCAGTACGTGCGAGAGATATATGGAATCTTGGACCGATGTTAGTGGCTCCCCTTTGGGTATTCAGTTCGCCGAGGATAATACATGAGCGTCCAGTTTGGGACATGGAATCTCGACGGGAAGCCAGTCGATTGTCGTGGTCTTGAGAGAGTGGGCGCAGTCCTTGCCCCGTATGGACCAGATGGTGGAAGCTCCTACGCCGACAAAAACATCGCAATTCTGTATTACGCCTTCCATGCCACCAAGGAATCGTGTCGCGAAACGCAGCCTCACATTTCTCCGTCTGGCGCTGTCATCACTTGGGACGGCCGCCTGGACAACCACGCTGAGCTAATCACCGAGCTGCGCGATTCCCTGACCATCACCTCCACTGACGTTGCCATCGTCGCGGCAGCTTACGAAAAGTGGGGTATTAACTGTTTCGGCAAACTCATCGGCGATTGGGCGCTCTCCATCTGGAACTCCGACAACCGAACGCTGGTCCTGGCCAAAGACCCCATCGGCACTCGCCATCTTTACTACTCTTTCGACAACAATCAAGTTGCTTGGAGCACGATTCTCGATCCACTCATCCGGCTTGCGGGTAAAACCTTCGCTCTCAACGAAGAATACATCGCCGGTTGGTTCTCTATGTTCCCGGCCGTGCATTTGACACCCTGCGTCGGCATTCACTCCGTGCCGCCGTCTTCGTCCGTGCTCCTCAAACCCGGAAAACACGCAGTGAGCAAGTATTGGGATTTCGACCCAAAAAACAAAATCCGTTACCGCACTGACGCTGAATACGAGGAGCACTTCCGCGTCGTTTTCGCAAAAGCGGTCCAGCGCAAACTCCGTTCCGATAGACCAGTTCTCGCCGAGCTCAGCGGTGGCAGGGACTCCTCTTCCATCGTCTGCATGGCCGATACCATTGTCGCCCGCGGTGCCGCCGACACGCCTCGTCTCGATACCATCTCCTACTTCGACGACGCCGAACCTAACTGGAACGAGCGCCCCTATTTCACCAGAGTTGAACAAAAGCGCGGTCGCGCCGGATGGCACGTCAACGTCGGTGCGCGAGATCCGAAAGAAGAACCCGTGCTCCAACCACCTTCCGCATCTCCTCATGATCGCTTTGTGCCAACTCCCGGCTACGATGGCCGCACTTCTCCGCAAATCAGGATGTGTATGGCCTCGCAGGGAAATCGTGTCATTCTTTCCGGCATCGGTGGCGACGAAGTTATGGGCGGTGTGCCAACACCCGCACCCGAACTTGAGGATCTTTTTGCAAAAGCACAATTCGGCGCCCTTGCTCATCAGCTGAAAATCTGGGCGCTGGAAAAGAGAAAGCCCTGGTTCCATCTGTTCTGGGAAGCCGCCCGTGGATTCTTCCCTCCCGCCTTCGTGGGTGTCCCGAAACACATGCGGCCAGCCCCATGGCTGCAGTCCAGTTTTGTGAAACATCATTGGGGGGCGCTGACCGGTTATCCCTCGAGGACGAAGGTGTTCGGACCTCTGCCAAGCTTCCAGGAAAATATGAGTACACTTGACGCCTTGCGAAGGCAATTGGCGCGGACCGCTTTGCCTTTCGAACCACCCTACGACAAGCGGTATCCCTATCTGGACCTTGGCCTGCTGGAATTCATGTTCGCCGTCCCACGGGAACAACTGGTCCGCCCGACCCAACGCCGTTCCCTCATGCGCCGCGCACTCGTCGGTATCGTTCCGGACGAGATCTTGAACAGGAAGACGAAGGCGTTTGTTGCCCGGTCGCCATTGGTAGAGATCTCGACGGACTGGACCCATTTCGTGGAGATGACCCAGAAGATGCTGAGCAGTTCGCTCGGAATTGTGGACTCGGAACGTCTTTATGCCACCTTGCAGAAGGCTCGCCGTGGCGAGGTAGTCCCCGTTGTCACCTTGATGCGTACGATCCAGATCGAAGATTGGCTCAGGAATCTTCGCACGTTAGGAATTGTGAGCCTGGACACAACCCGGTAGCAGGAATTGATACTCCAGACTTCAACACAAGGTCACCCCGAAGAATAGAGGGACCGCGCCACTCAGGAACAAAGGCTTACCCTGAGGAACGAACGGAGCAAATCATGAGCGTCCAGTTCGGAAAATGGGATTTCGAAGGCCAACCGCCTGCCCCGGACTACATCGAGAAAGTCAGCGCGACTCTCGCTCCCTACGGCCCCGATAGCAACGAATCGTATTCTAAGGGTGGCCTAAGTATCCTCTATCGCGCCTTCCACACCACGAAGGAATCGCGCCGCGAAGTGCAACCGCACATTTGCCCGTCCGGTGCGGTTCTCGCCTGGGACGGTCGCTTGGACAATCGCGCTGACCTCATCAGCGAGCTGCGCGATTCTCTGACTATCACCTCCACTGACGTTGCCATCGTCGCGGTGGCCCATGAAAAGTGGGGGATTAATTGCCTTGCCAAACTCATCGGTGATTGGGCGCTGTCCATCTGGAATCCTCGCGAGCGCTCCGTGTTGCTGGCCAAAGACCCCATCGGCACAAAGCATCTTTATTATTCATTTGACGACAAACAGCTAACGTGGAGCACCATCCTCGATCCGCTCGTCTTGTTCGCGGGCAGAACCTTCGAAATCTGCGAAGAGTACATCGCCAGCTGGTTCGCGATCATGTTCCCCGCCGCACACCTCACACCTTACGTCAACATCCATGCGGTGCCGCCGTCATGTTCGGTACTGCTGCGATCAGGCAAACAAGGCGTGAGGCACATCGTCAGTAAGTATTGGGATTTTGATCCGGGCAAGCGCATCCGTTATCGCACCGACGGCGAATACGAAGAACACTTCCGCTCGGCGTTGGCCACAGCCGTCCAACGCCGCCTGCGCTCCGACCGCCCCGTCCTCGCCGAGCTCAGCGGCGGCATGGACTCCTCCTCCATCGTCTGCATGGCGGACGTAGTCATCGCCCGCGGCGAAGCAGAATGCCCGCACCTCGACACTATCACTTGGTACGATGAGTTCAAGCCCAACTGGGGTGAACTTCCCCATTTCACCAAAGTGGAAGAGAAGCGCGGCCGCGTCGGCCACCACATCGATGCCGGTGCCCTAAGAGAGGATCACTCGCAAATACCTTTCGGGGCCGAATTTGTGAGCAGTCGTTTTGCGCCGACTCCGATTCCCAACAGTCGTCAGTCTGAATTTTTCAACCAGAATGCTGCGTATATCAGGTCAGGGGGATATCGAGTCACACTCTCCGGAATCGGAGGCGAAGTCACTGGCGACGGCGTGCCGACGCCAACACCAGAGTTCCAGAATCTCCTAGCCGGAGCGCGTTTCCTTACACTCTCTCGCCAACTGAAGGCCTGGGCCGCGAAGATGAGAAAAGCTCGGCTTCCTCTGCTCTGGGAAGCAATTCGAGGATTTCTCCCGCTCGCCCTTCGGGAGATCCCAGAATACGCAAATCCAGCGGCACCGTGGTTCCTCCCGGGTTTCGTCCGACGGAATCGCGCGGCTCTTCGCGGTAGTCCCTTCAGCGTGAAGTTGTTTGGTCCTTTGCCAAGCTTTCAGCACAATCTTCGTACATTGGATATTCATCGAAAGCTATTCGCGCTGTACACACTCCGAAGAGAATTGCTCAGCGAGGTGCGCTATCCCTATCTTGACCGCGATCTGCGTGAATTTATGTACGCCATCCCCTGGGAACAGATCGTCGGCGTGGGCCAGCGCCGTTTCCTAATGAAGCGTGCCCTTGTGGCTATCGTCCCTGACGAGATCCTGAACCGAAAGAAGAAGACTGTTCCCCAAAAGACTTCAGACAACGTAACACCAGAAAGAGCGCCGATAGAATGGCCCAGCCTGATTGAGATCGGGCAGGAGATGATCAGCAGTTGCGTGGGCATCATCGATCCAGATCTATTTGAAAACGCGTTGCAGAAGGCTCGGCGCCACGAGGAAGCTCCCATCGAGAGCCTGAAGCGCACACTGACACTTGAATCCTGGCTACGTCACCTCGCAACCCAAGGAGTCCTGACGAACTCGACGGTAGCGAAGACACAAAACTACCCCTCGACCCTTGGGGCCAACGAAGTCAGAGTGCCGACGCAGCCCAAGAGTTTAGCTAGCTAGCTATGTACGTGAACTTGAACAAAGAAGGGAGGTGAAACCCATGAAATATGAAACCCCAGAAGTGACGGCACTGACGCCTGCGATCAATGCTATTCAGGACGTCAAGGGAGAGGTCGGTATTCTCGACGTACCGGCTACTCCTCTTCCGAGGGAATTCGGCGGTGCGTATGCAGACTGGGAGTAAGTAACCGGCTGCCGGAGCGTCTGAAATCGCAGACGCTTCGGCAGTCTGATTGCCAGCGAATGCAGCAGATTATGCGCTGCGCCATAGAATGGGTGTTTGTTGAGGTGAAAACCATGAAATATGAAAGCGCGGAAGTGAGGGTATTGACGCCTGCGATCACTGCCATTCAGTCATCAGGACCTACTAAGGGCTACATCGGTCAACTGGAGGTACCAACTACTGACCCGCCGAGGGAACCGCTCGGTGTGTATGAAGATTGGGAGTAACGAATCGGCTGCCGGAGCGTCCGAAATCGCGGACGCTTCGGCAGCTTTAACTTCGAACCTCGAATTATTTTGACACGGCTTTAGGCAGGCTCAGCTTATTGTCGTTCACCTTTTGCAATTCCCGTAAATCGCGCCAGCGGACGTATTGCTCAGCTTTAGTGGGGTCGAGATCTTCTTCGTCCTTTAGCCAGAAGCGGAACCAATCTACTGTTCCGCCCTGCGATACCATGCGTACGGCGGGATTGGTCTGAACGTGCTGGTCACTATTAAACATCATAATGTCTACTGGCCTATGCAGATAGCGGAGTCCGGCGTAGGGTTCCCACGCTAGGAGTAGGCCCGACGGAGAATTTCCGGCGACTAACAGAGGCGCCGTTATCTTATCGAGGTTGAAGCCTGGAGACTGCTTTAGCCACTGCTGCAAGCCTTCTCTGAAAGGAGGCGCTCCCATCATCGAATTCGCCTCGCGGGCAAAATCGTTCCCAAACCAATCCTCAGTTAGCAGGTATTGAGAATAAGTGTACGTTACGCCGTCTACGACCGATGCGGCTTTGAAGTGAAGAGAGCCAGTCGTGAGCGTCTCCATCACGTAGAAACATGTGCGGCTGAACCCAAGAATACCAATCCTTTCCGGGTCGACAAGTCCCTCTGACACCAACTGGTTTGCGCCAGATTCGTAACCACCGACAGCGCAAGGCCCTTCAGAAGGCAGCAATGAAGGACAATTACCTATGTCTCTCACTTGCAGCACGGCTATCCCTGCAGCAGCCAATGCTCTCGCCGCGAATGCTGTCGTGGTCAAACCGGAGGGCCTAAATTCCGATTCATCGAAGCCGTGCGTCTGAATCACCAGCGGATAGCGCTGCCCCGGCTGGTAGTTCACGGGTTTATACAGCCCGCCCCGCCAGTCGCGCCCTTCTTTGTCCTTCCATTTGTAAACGGTCGCCGCTCCCAATTCGATATTCTTAAGCTGCGGATTAGGGTCCCAGAGGACTCGCGATGCCTGTTCATCTGTGGCAACTAGCCTCGGAGGTTCGTTGAGCCCCTGCCTTATCGTCACCTCGAAACGGTTGTGCTCGACTTTGGCTTCACCTTTATAATGCTCAGCGATTTGCCAAGTACGGTCAGCGGTCCGTCGATACTCAGTGGTTTCAGTTGACCCGTCCCGGTGGTTCAAAAAGCTCACCAGGACGCGCTCCTTGTCTCCCCGGATAAAACGAGCATCCTTGATTAGCCGGTAGCCTTCATCGACACCGCTCTCGCTTTGGCCTTTCAACATCTCGACGCAGGTGCGCGTGTGGGAGGCGAGATCCACAATTGCAACGCAGGGTCTGGAAGGTACAGTCTCTTTGGATTTAAGGAATGTACCCGGTAACAGCACGGCTTGACCGTCGCTCGACCAACTCGGACTAGCCAATGACCACCAGCCGGCGTCATTGCCAGTCGGAGCGTCCGTCAAGGGTTGTACTGAACCTGTTTTCAGATTAATTCGAACGTACTGGCTTGCAGAGGTGCTGCCCGATTGGATATCCAGATGGCCGGCGCGAATTCGGTAGGGGGAGGATGAAAGGGGTGGTGGGTACAGCGTTTCCCATGAGCTCGGGACTTCGGGAACCGGTAACGTCGTGACCACTGATTGGCCGTCGGGCGACAGCGCAAGATCTCGTCCAGGAACAAGCGGATTGCCATCATGTTTGACCTCGAACGGTTTGCCGCCTACAACCGCCCAGAGCCTGTTTAGGGATGACGCCGAAATAAGCATGTTCGGATCATCCGGCCAAAGCAATGGAAAAAGGGAACGACCGGTAGCTACAATCGCCGGGGCCTTACGTTCAGCACGGGATTTTTGCCGCTCCGCCGAATCAGCGACAATATACACGTAGTGTTGCCGATCACGCGCATCAAACGCCTTGTACACTCCTGTTGCGGACGTCAACGATTGGACGTTCCTCTTTTTTAGATAGGCCAGGACGAGGCGTCGAGTCCCACCGGCGGTGCGTTCCAAGAACGCGACGCCACTGGAGTCAGACAGCCAACGACAATCGTCGATGATCGGACCTTCCCTGTCTGTCGAAAGACTAACCACCCAGGCCGGAGAGGGAGGCTGCCGGTCACCCGAATGCTCCAAAAAGTCCACGACATCTCGACAGCGGTAAAACCTGAGCGAATCCTCAGGGCGGTTCAGGTCCAGACGCCCACGGTCCGTATACACGACGAAATAGCTGCCGTCGGGCGAAACTTGGACTGGCCTGCACCCACCATATGGAGGTTGAAAATTAACCAGTCCTATGTCATCAGCAACGGTGAATGGTTTTCTGGCTTGTTGCGCATCGCAGAGCGTAAGAGCAAGGACGAAGCATGAAGCTACAATTAGAATTGATGCAAGATATAAGAACGAATTG
>Ga0116115_1001076_pt1 | contig 12328 bp, 12 predicted proteins | sample June2015DPH_10_1_2_FD_89789 | JGI IMG/M metagenome (GOLD analysis project Ga0116115, IMG submission 89789) | Peatland microbial communities from SPRUCE experiment site at the Marcell Experimental Forest, Minnesota, USA - June2015DPH_10_100 | ecosystem: Environmental > Terrestrial > Soil >... | reverse complement strand
GGGTATCGAAAGGGCCATCATCCGGTCGCCGGGGCCGCTCAGCGCCGAATAGAGGGCGAGGTTGGCGACCACCCCAGAGACCGGCCTGACGTCGACGTAGTCGGCCTTGAATAACTTCTTTCCGAGGGCGATAGCTTGTAACTCGATTTGGTCGATGTATTTGCATCCGGCGTAGACTCTTTCGCCTGGCCATCCCTCCGCGTATCTGTGGCCGAGGTCTGACGACATGACCTCCCTGACGTGCCTCGAGGCCACATTCTCGCTCGCGATCATCGGCAGACTCTGAGAGAACCACTTCTCATGCGCTCTGACCTTTCTGATGATCGACCTGAACTCAGAATCGTAGGATGGCATGAAACGAGATGAATGCTGTTCATAATTATACATTTGTAACAGGGCATACCGGTGGGCTCCCTTGTGTCAGTGGGCTCGAGTCGCTACGCTTAAGAAGCGAGGAAGTATCAGCGAATTCAATGAGTGACAAGAAGAAGAACGCGCCGATGCCCGCTTCGAGCGCAGGCCTCCTCACCTTCTTCAATGAGGCGACAAACGGAGTCAAGATCAGGCCTGAGCTAGTCCTAATTGGCTCGATAACCCTTATCGCTACATCAATTGTCATCAACGTCCTCTTCCGTTGAGCAGGAACCTCCTAGACGTTCGGCGACAGAGATTCTTGCCAGCCGCTACAGACACCTTTTCGTCCTGCCGTCCACCCTGACGTTACTGTTCTATTCAGCTGTAGCTTCCTTCCTCCTGGGCTTCGCGTCAAGGGGAACCAACGGGACCACCTCATACGTGTTGTTGTTCTTCATCTTCATCCTTTCAGCCACGGTCATTTCAAACGCCCTCCTGCTGGCCGACCGGAGGAACATCGCCGACTTTCGACGGATCTGTGGTGTCCTATTGGCTGGCGATGTCCTATGGATTGTATTCGTGGCCTGCGGGGTCGTCTTCGTTTGGCTGACAGGATCGGCCGGCGCGCTCAGCAATGTCTTTCTTTTCGGAGCTTTCATGTCTGCCGGACTCGAGTTCCTAGTAATTGACGGCGTCTTCACTGAGCGTAGTTGGCTGGCCGTAACCCTTGCCGTAATTCATCCTGCAGCGACCTTAGTCATCCTCAGATTCGCTGAGCTCTCGCTCGGGTTCGACCCTCTCCCCGCATTCTTCGGAGTCCTCGCTTACGCGATTATGGCCACTTTCATAATCCTGCTGAAAAGGAGGAAAACGAGTGAGGGTCACAGCGCCCTCGGTCTCTTCCGGGCGTTCATGAAGACGTGGGTTGGCGGTGAGGCCGCAGATCTTGAACGCATAATCGCCTCTCATTCAGAGGAGACGCAGGTCACTACCAAAGTGGTCAGGTTCCAAACCAAGGCCAGTGACGTGTTCTTAGTCCTGCCCGGCGTCCATCCAGGTCCGTTCTATCCGGTAGGTAGTTACGACCTGCCGGGGATCATCTCCAAGGCCTTCAAGGGACAGGGAACCGTGATGACATTTCACAGGCCCGGGGGACACGAACGGAACCTTGCCACTCGTGAAGAAACGAGCAGGTACGCGGTAGAGACGAGCAGATTCGCCCAGACTATCTCTCTGTCGGCCGCGGAAGCTAGCGCTAAGGGGCCGATTCAAACGCGCATCGGGAATGTCAACGTCGGCGCCACGGCTTTCTCTGCAGACATGATTCTCACTGTGTTCTTTGCTCCCTTGGGGTCCGATGACCTGAACGCGGAAATCGAGACAGAACTCTCAGGACTAGCTTCCGCCGCAGGGTTCAATGCCACGGTCATCGATGCCCACAATTCACTCAAAGACCATCAAGAATCGGTCGACTCGGCCGACCCCGGCTGGATACAGTTGTTCGAGCGGATGAAGCTGGCTGAGGCGATGCCCTTCAGAGTTGGCTACGCACACTCAAATGAGTTCGGGTTCGGGGCGCGTGAAGATCTAACAGAGAACGGCATCGGCCTAATCATGTTTGAGACCTCCCACAACAAGTCTGTCCTCGTCTTGGCCGACGCCAACAACGCCATTCCGTCCTTGCGGGCCGAGATCACCAAGGCTCTAGGCCCTCTGGGCTACGAGCTAATCGAGTTCTGCACCTCCGACAGCCACAACCTCGCCGCGAGAGGCCTGACTGTCTCGCGAGGTTACAGAGCACTCGGCGAGGCGACTCCAATCGAGTCGTTAGTCAAGCTGGTGGTAGACATCGCTAAGCTTGCCGAAACTAGGCTCTCGCAGAGCAGCTACGGATCTGGCCTGTTCACGAGCACGGTCAAGGTCTTCGGGGCCAAAGCGCTTGAGGAGTTCGCCGTAATCACCCAGTCCAGCTCAGCGCTAGCGAGGAGGTACTTCAGGTTCGCTACGGTTTCAGTCGTTATTCTGCTCGTCCTCTCGCTCGTCCTTTGAGAAAGGGATTTAGACGGACTAGGAAGCAATGCGCCCATGGACAGAGGCCCCAGGGGTTTTCTCATCAGCATCGAGGGAATCGACGCCGTGGGAAAGAGGACACAGACTTCAATCCTGAGCTCGTGGTTGCGTTCGAGGGGCCACAACACTCTCGCCATCTCCTTCCCTGACTATGGAACGACCCTCGGAAGGGAAATCAAGAGGTTCCTCCTCGGCACTAGGAACTACCCCCCAGAAGTCAGGCACATGCTCTTCGCCGCGAACCGTTGGGAGAAGAGAGACGAGCTGAAGTCAATCCTCACCAGGACCGACATAGTGATAGTCAACAGGTATTCCGAGTCAAACCTCGCGTATGGTCTCGCGAACGGCCTGAAGCTGGAATGGTTGGTCAACCTCGAGGCAGGCCTCCCAAAGCCTGACACAGTGATTGTCTTGGATGCTCCTCCAGTTGCACTCCATTTGCGACGCGGGTCCAATAAGGACGAGTACGAGCGGAACATCGGCCTCCAGGAAAGAACTCGAGAGGCGTACCTCAAGCTTGCCAGCGACTTCGGTTGGAAGGTGGTCAACGCAACCGGAGGGATGGATGCCACCAGCCAAGCGTTGGTCCACATAGTCTCAGATTCACTCAAAGCCGCCGGCCGAACCGTTTAAGACGATTAGAACTGGCTTCAAGCAGGCTTGATCCTTAAGGCGGTCGCGGAAATCCGAGACCCGGTCCACGGCTACGTCAAATTGACCGAGGTCGAGCGCGACCTCATAGACACGTCCTTCGTCCAGCGCCTCAGGAGGGTCCACCAACTCGCCGGCTCGTATCTCGTCTATCCGGGGGCGGTTCACACCAGGTTCGAGCACGTGGTGGGGGCAATGCACATAGCAGGTCAGATAGCCGAGTCTCTGGTGCCGACATCAGGAATAGGCCCCGACCAGGTTCAAGAAGTAAGAATTGCCGCGCTCCTCCACGACGTCGGGCACGGTCCCTTCTCCCACATGTACGAGGAGGTCCTGGCTGAGAGAACGGACGTGACCCACGAGGACATCTCACAGAGGATCGTGCTAGGGACGTCGATACGCGACGTCCTGGAGAGGCATGGCTTCTCCGCGAAAAAGATGTCGGCCTTCGCCGTGGGGAAGCAGAACAGGCGGCCTCTTTTCATGAACGAGATCATAGCTGGCGGGCTGAGCGCAGACATAATGGACTATCTACTCAGGGACTCCTACTTCACCGGAGTCGAATATGGAAGGGTTGACGTCAGGAGGGTGATAGACTCGCTGCAGGTCGCCAAGGGGCGTCTGGCCGTCGAGAACGCAGCCCTTTACGCCTTCGAGGCGCTCCTGCTTGCCCGATACGAGATGTTCAAAGCCGTCTACTTTCACAGGACAGTCAGGGCAGCCGAGTTGATGCTCGTGCAGTCCATGAAGTTCGCCGACAGCGTCCTCGGGTTGACGGACCTATCTGACCTCAACAACTACCTAGAGCTGACAGATGAGATCGTGCTGCAGAGGCTGACCACGTTGAGTCCCTCTACGCCCGAGTTGAAAGAGGCTAAGCGACTCGCCTTGGACTTCCGGAACCGGAATCTGGTCAAATGTGTCTTCGAGAGGCTGGTCCAGCGCAAGGACCAACTGGTCTCAAACCTTTTCGCGAAGGAGAGGGTCAGGGAGCAGGTCACTGCCGAGCTAGCAGAGGCCGCAGGCGTGGACAGGATGCACGTCTTCCTTGACGTTCCCACAACACCTTCGGTCCCATACACCTCGTCGAGGGAGGCCTTCACTTCGGTTCGGCTCGTGCAGACCAAGGGTGGGAGGCGGGTCGTGAAGTCTGTACCCCTGAATGAGCTGCCTCTGGTTGGGTCCATCGCAGGCTTCATGGATGTGCTGCGCATCTACACAACTGCGGAGAACAGGCGCGCGGTCGAGAGGGCCACGGTCGAGATGTTCAAGGACAAGAGCTTCATCACCAAAATCTCGGTCTGAGGAGGGCGGCATGATGGTGTTCGACCATGACCATCTATGAACACAGAAGTGGTCTTCGCTTAGGAATCCTCCCGTCAGGGCCAGAAGGAACTGACTAACCCTGTGGGTCTGCAAAACCTGATTCTCCGGAGAGACCCTCACCGCAGAAGCGACGACCGATTCAGCTCCGAGGTCATCATGGACCTTATACCCTCATTAAACGAGGAGGGACCTCGTCATCGATTGCTTCATGCCCGAAGATTTCGGGCGCTCACGCACCAATTCTGGGGCTCTTGAGGCTGACGACCTCGCCCTTCCGGAATGCTATCTTCGCTGCCGCACCCTGGTCTCCCTGGATTCCCCTCATCCTCGCTCGCCTGACCGACGTGCCGGATTCGTCGACCATCTCAATCACTGCATAAGGAGCCTCGAGTCTTAGTGACTCGATGAGCTTGTCCGCCATGGCGAGGTTGCCGTTCCCTATCCTAATCACGAACCTCTTCGCAGGCACGCCACGCATGAATGCCCCTACCCTGAGGCTGAGCTTCAGGGCAGAACTGAACGTACTATACTCCAAGCTGGTCTCCCCGTAAAAGACGGCCAGCCCGATTCTTATCCCCGGGTCGATCCCTACGAGCATCACATCACCGCACTCGTTCAGTCTTGAGAGCAGTTGACCCTTGAAGACCCCGGGGTTCTCGTCAAGGTCCTCCAAGGCGAGGGCCAGCCCGCCAAATTGCCCCGCCTCCCTTGCGCTGGTTATGATCAGGATACAATCCTCGCGGTCCGCATCGGGCAGCACACTGCTGAAGGGAAGGCCAGCCTTCCTCATCCTTGAAACGATTGCGTAGTACGTTGCCGGCTTCGAAGTCATCACACAGATCCGGTTCACTCTGAAATACCTGCGCTAGGAAGTGAAGACCCGCGGCACTAATGAGTTTCGGCGAGCAGCAAGCGTACCCATTCCTCGGGCCACTCAGGGGCAAGACTGCCACCTTCCTTGTCGACAGCAGACAGGTCAACCTTTCGTTTGCCAAGACCATCGTTTCGCTGACCGTAATGACTACGAGCGACTGTGCCATCTTCGACATCGACGCACTCTACTCGTCAAACTCCGACGAAATTCTGTCAGGCCTCTCTCTGAGCGCGGCAAGGTCGATACACGTCTTCGTCCCTGAGCCCGGGTCGAGCATCGAAACCGAGCTCTCCGGGCTCTTCAGGGCCTTATCAGGAGTCATCATAGTCGACAGCCTGAACACCCTCCACCATCTGTTCTCGTCGTCTGGTGTGAGCTCAAGGAGCAGGAAACTCGCGTTCGCCATGGCCAGCCTTTCGTACCTCGCCAGGACCAGCGGGAAGGCGGTCCTCTTCACGATGTACAGGCGGGAGAAGACGATGAGGAGCGGGGGTGGCAAATCCATCTCTGACCTTTCGGACACAACCATCTCCGTCAAAGGCAACGGATCGGGATTGCTGATGAAATGTGAGCGTGGAACCGCTTGGCCTGCGGGAATGTTCTCTCTCAGGATCACTTAAGCAGAAACAACTGTGTTCCTGCCAGTAACGAGACTACGAGCAGCAAGAGTGCGAGCCCTAGGTACATGTTGACTGCTCTCGCCTTTGTCGTCTGCCTTCCACTCATGTAGACCAAATAGATGCCTGCCCCACCGGTCAAGATCACAAACGAATCTATGATTGTCTCCGGAATCGTCTGCGCTCCCGAGCTTGGGTAGACCACAAGGCCTTGGTTCGGCACCTGTTGGACAATCGCGTTGACGAAACCGCCCAAGATTCCGACTAAGATGATCACGTAAACGACGGTCAGGAGGTTTCCCCTTCTCAGAATCGAGCCGAAAAGACCCCAGAAGATGCTCTTCAGGGTCCCTACCGTCCTTTCATATCCCGATTTGATGAACTCCCGAATCACTCTAAAGCCCTTCCAGCATTTCCGCTATCTCCTTTGCCCACTGGCCCGTTTGCCTGTTGCGTTTAACCTTATCCAGATAGTCCTTCCATTCCATCTCTCCATAAGCCTCGGTCCATAGACGGTAGCTAGCTTCGACCTTTCGCTTCGCCCCCTGGTGGTAGGTGCACAGGTCCGAGACCGCTTCCCTGCTGCAAAGCACGCACTTCATGCCTTCTTCCATTCACACTTCGCGGGACACATCGGGTTGACGCAGAGCCTCCACGGTATCCTTCCGGCCATTACGTGAACGACAGGCCAAGAGCAATGCGGACAGGCTTTGGGTGTCGTCCTGACGGTCCCTCTCTGCGGGAGTGGAGCCGACGCTCGGCATCCCAAGGCGTAATTCGAACAACCCACAAACCTCTTCTTTGTCTTCTTCGATCTAATTATTCTCAGCTGCCCCGACTTACAGACAGGACATGGCCCCAGGACGTATGAGGCCCCGACCGTCGCGGCCAGAGCGGCGTTAATCTCGCGGCCCACCGCGTCTTCGTTCTCACTGAGACCCACCAACTGTTGGGCTATCGAACGAATCGTCTCCCGTAGGAGTTCTGCTTCCCCCCGGACCTCATTCTCGACCTCCTCGAGTTTCTCCTCAATCGCCCGCGTCAGCTTCGTAGTTACAATCATGGGTGCGTACTTCTCCATAGTCTCGATGACCGCAAGGCCCAGGTCGGTCACCCTCATGTCATCTCCTTCGACGTAACCTCTTTCCACCATGGTCGAAATGATGTCGGCCCTGGTCGCCTTCGTCCCAATGTTCTCCCTTTCCATCTTCTCGAGAAGACTGCTCTGGTTGTACCTCGGCGGCCCCTCCTCGAACTTCTCCTCGACGGCCACCTTGACGACTCTGAACCTGTCGCCCTCGGCAACGCTCGGCACGTTCACGTCGCTGGCGCTCGCATATCTACCGTATGAGTCAATCCATCCTCGATACAGCGTTCTCCCACCACTGAGCAAGAACTCATGTCCTCCGACAGAGAGTCTCACAGTGGCCAGTTCCCTCCGGGCGGGAGGGCCGAAGGCAGCGAGGAATCTCCTACTGATCAGGTCGAAGACTGCAGCCTCAGGCGGGTTCAGGTGCCTGCGCGGCGCCTCTCCCGTTGGGTAGACTGCCGGATGTGCCGAGTCCGCTTTGGTTCCCTGTGTTGGATTTGGGGTACCTTCGAGGAGGTTCTTGGCCAGTTTCGCGTAACGGTCGAACCTTTCAAGCCCCCGGAGGATGGCCCTGTAGTTGATTGACGGTGGAAGGTGTTGGCTACTGGTCCTCGGGTACGAGATCAAGGCGTTCAGATAGAGTTTCTCAGCTATCGTAAGCGTCCGGCTCGGCGAGAACCCGAAGATTCTGTATGCCTCCTTCTGGAGGTCTCCCGTGTTGAAGGGAGGTGGAGGAGACACTTGGAGTGTACTCTTCACGACACTCGTCGCAACGCCTTCTTTTCCTTTGCAGTCATCCCTCACCCCTTCAGCCGTTGTCTTGGATTTGACCCTCCCCTTCGAGTATCTGGCGACGAAATGCATCCCGTTCCTTTCGAACTTTCCAGATACCCTCCAGAACGGCAAGGGCACAAATTCGCGTATCTCGGTCTCCCTTTTCACGAGGAATGCCAGCGTCGGCCCTTGGACCCTTCCCATACTTACCATCCTATACGTGTGTCCAGAACTCAACACCGATTGAGAGAGTACTCGGGAGAGGTTGACGCCCCAGACAAAATCAATGAGGTGCCTGGTCCTCCCCGCACGTGCCAGCCCCGCCCCAGCTTGAGGTTTTGCCTGCCTGAGTGCAACCAGCACATCATCTTTAGTCAATGTGGAGAACTTCGCCCGGAGGGCTTCCGTCTCCTTGTCTCCGCACGCATACCGGAGAACATTGAAGCCTATCGTCTCGCCTTCGGCGTCGAAGTCGCACGCATTGACGAACTTGGCCGCACTTCCTGCAAGCCTGCGGATTGCATCAATCCTGCGGGCGGCGCTGGTGTTCTTCTCTTCCACGAGATTGGATGGGTACCATTCGACATCGAAAACGGGATAGACTGCTCGCTCCCCGAAGGGGTCCGAGATTCCGTAGAGGTGTCCCTGCGCAGAACAGACCACAAAGTCTTCTCCCTGCCTAGTGAACCTGAATACCGTCACCCCATCTGCAGTCGAGCTTTGCGCGCCTCCGCCGGATAGGGCTTCAGCAATCCTCCAAGCTGCGTCAGGTTTTTCGCATAGCACCAACGTGTAACCCAAAGCAGCGGAGGTCAAACCAGACAACCTGAGTCGAAGGCAGGAGAGCTTGAGTCTTATGCGTCCGCTAGGAGTATGACCCGTCTATCTTCTTGACATTGACATGGAATCTGTCAGCGGAGAGTTTGGTCCCGCATTTCTTGCACTTGTAATCCACGGCCTTGAGCACGTCTCCTGGAGATCTCAGGTCGAACCCAGAGTACAACGACGTCCCGCACGACATGCAAACGATTTCGTAGGTCATTAGCGCACTCACACGAGCTGTCCTGCCTAAAAGCGTATTCAGGTTCTAGCTCAGAGGCAAGGCGTACCCAGAAACTCCGAAGATAAGCGCATCATGCATTCGTTCATGGTATGCATGAACCTCCGAGTCGGGTATTCGATGCTCCCAGTCAGGCTCCAGGTCAAACCCTGACAAGCGCGATTGGCGTCCCATCATTCGATTCTCTCACCAGCATCTCCGCGGTCGGATTCAGGTCGTTGGCTATCGTCTAGGTCAAACTTCCCGGAGAGCCACGACCTGCTCTTCCAAAATCACACCGATCTGCTCGATACGGTCGGTGCTTCTCTATTCTTCGAGATCCTTCCAGGCTTCTCTCCCATCCGCTCCACTGCGTCGAACCCGAAGCCCCTAGCAGGAGCTCGCATCGCTCCTTGAAAGCAACATCCTTAGAATGCGATGCCCTCTTAAATAGACTGAACGGTCGCTTGGGTGTGTTGAAGACGACACAGTTTCACCAATATCACTCGGAGCACGCGAAACTTACGGAGTTCGCGGGGTACGAGATGCCGCTCTGGTATACGACGACCATGGACGAACACTTGGCCGTCAGGAATAGTTCCGGGATCTTCGACGTCTCCCACATGGGTCGCTACATGGTCACAGGCGGACCCGTGGCCTCGTTCCTGGAGGAGCTAGTGCCCACCCAAGTCCAGAAGCAGCCGGTCGGCAGGGCATTCTATACACTCCTTCTCAATGACCAAGCTGGGATTGTCGACGACCTGGTTATTCTTCGATTGGGAGAGACTAGATTCTTGATGGTGGTCAACGCAGCGAACGCACGGACAGACATGGACCATATCAGGAACCGCGGCCCTCCTGAGAGTGTCGAGATTGAGGACCTGACTAGTTCCTCAGCGATGGTGGCGGTCCAAGGGCCGAATGCGCAACAGGTTCTGCAGCCGCTCACAGACCTGGACCTCGGTCAGCTGAAGAAGTTCCGATGCTCGGAGACGAAGGTCCTGGGTCAGCCTTCGATCATAACCAGGACCGGCTATACAGGCGAGGACGGCTTCGAGGTGATAGTCCTGGACTCTTCGAACGACAACCCGGGGAAGGCGACCGAGTTCTGGGAACGACTCGCGGTTGTGTCGAAACCATGCGGACTCGGGGCCAGGGATTCACTGAGGCTCGAGGCAGGACTCCCACTTCACGGTACGGATATCGACCAGCAGACCAACCCATTGCAGGCAGATCTCACTTGGGTCCTCTCGCCAGGGAAGACAGGGTACGTCGGCTCCGAAGCGGTCTCCGACTTGCGGTCCAGACCTCTGGATTTCGTGAGGAGAGGTGTAGTCGTCGAGCAGGGCATACCCAGGCATGGCTTTGATGTGCTCGGCGGCTCGGGTTCTGTAGGCAAGGTGACCAGCGGGACCTTTTCTCCGATTCTTCGGAAAGGAATCGCCCTCTGTCGCCTCCGGCCAGAAGGCACGGAGCCCGGGACCAGCGTTAAAGTCACTATTCGAGAGTCGGCCCAGAACGGGCAGACTGTCAAGCTTCCATTCTACGACGAACGGCAATACGGCTGGAGGAGACAGGGCAACGGTAATTAGTCTGCAGACTGCCTGCCTTACCGCATGAAACTCCAGAGCTACGACATCCCAGATGACCTTCTGTACACCAAGGAGCACGAATGGGCAAGAGAGGTGGGTCCTTCGGTGAGAGTGGGGATAACCGACTATGCTGCAAAGACGCTCAACGACGTCGTCTACGTGGCACCATCAAAGGTCAACGACAAGGTCGTCCAGTTCAAGTCCATAGGGACCGTCGAATCCATAAAGGCCGTTTCGGAGCTCTACTCTCCTCTTTCGGGGACCGTCACCAGGGTCAACACTGAACTCGACTCGCATCCGGAGCTGGTCAACAAGTCACCCTACTCTGAGGGCTGGCTCATGGAGGTAAAAGCCCTCGACTTCGCTTCAGACCGCAGACGGCTCCTCGACGCCAAGCAATACGCGGCTCACCTCGAGACGCTTCTCAAGAAGTAAAGCCACAATTAAAATACCCCAGAAGCACTCGGCGGACGAATTGGATTCTCCCCTCGGGGGCCTTGAGGCCGCGATAAGGAGGCCGACAGTGCCGCGGCGGGGCGTGATGATTTCAGTGGTTCTTTCAATTGTCTTCGTGATTGCAGTGACTATGAGGGCTTACGCCGCGAAGTACGGGCTCTATCTGAACGAATTCGACCCGTATTATGACTACTTCGCCGCCTCTCACATCGTGACTCTCGCGCAACAGCACAGCCTCTTCTACGCTCTCTTCAACAACCCGCCCGGCTGCGGACCGACAGTAATGACCGGTTGCCACAACCTGCAGGGTTACTTCCACTGGCACGACATCACGACGTGGTTCCCCGAAGGGAGGAACGTCGCTGCAACCTCTCAGGACGGTCTCCAGATTGCGGGAGCGGTGCTCTACCTTCTGGTGCACAACGTATTCGGCGTCCAGATATCACTGTACTACTTCCTCATCCTCCTTCCGGTCTTCGTTGGTGGGATTACATCCGTACTATTCTACTTCCTCGTCAGGAGGATAGGGGGAGACGCCGCAGGTCTCTTCGCGGCACTAATCTTCGCAGTTTCTCCGCCGCTCATAGAAAGAGGCAATCTCGGCTGGTTCAAGTCGGAGCCCCTTGCCATCTTCTGTTTCGTGTGCGCCAGCTACGTAATGCTGACGGTCTTCGACAAGGAGAGGACGATGCGCAGCAGGATTCTGAGGGCCCTCCTCGCCGGCGCCTTTGCGGGCTACGCCAGCTTGTCATGGGGTGGTGGGGACTACTTCACTGCCGCATTTGGACTTCTCTTCATCTTACTCCCATTCATGAACTTGGACCTTCCAAGTCTCTCTCCTGCGATAGTCTCCTTCACCGCCTCGGCAATCTTTGTCAGCGCCCTCTGCCCGAGGCCAGGCATAGGGATCGTCACCAACCCAGTCGGCCTCGCCGTAATAGGCGGCACTATCTTCGTTCTGATTGCCCAGTGGATCAAGTCATGGACCAGACCCGCAGACTACAGACGAACTTTAGTCAAACTCGTCTTCGGATTTGCCCTTGCAGGTCTAACTTTCATAAGCTTCGGCAGCATCGCCAGCTTGTCGGGCAGGTACCTGACCGTGATAGACCCCCTGATCAGAAGCGGCAACGCTCTCACACAGTCTGTCGCAGAGGAACAGCTTCCGACAGGCGCCGACTATTTCACATCGTACGCGCTAGTCCTTTCCTTCGGGATGGCTGGGACGCTGATTGCCTTCAAGCGGAGGGGCGTCCCTATGGCATACGCGCTTATCTTCGGACTGACGGCTATTTACTTCTCCGCGGCCTTCTCCCGTCTCCTGGTCTACTCGTCGATAGCTCTCGGAATCCTAGGAGGCATCGGCTTCGCAGAGCTCGTCTTCGCCCTGGTCAAGCCGAGCACTCCCACTCTGGTGAAGAAGAAACAGACAGTCGCGACTAGGAGCGAGATGAAGGTCGTCTTCACGATTGCCCTGATCGGACT
>Ga0116115_1001060_pt1 | contig 12442 bp, 9 predicted proteins | sample June2015DPH_10_1_2_FD_89789 | JGI IMG/M metagenome (GOLD analysis project Ga0116115, IMG submission 89789) | Peatland microbial communities from SPRUCE experiment site at the Marcell Experimental Forest, Minnesota, USA - June2015DPH_10_100 | ecosystem: Environmental > Terrestrial > Soil >... | reverse complement strand
GTCCGCGAGGCGGTGTTCAGCGACACCTACCGGCGGAAGATGAACCTCAGCACCGGCGGCGTGGTGATCGCCATGCTGCGTCCGCAGGCTGCCGCCCAGGCCGCAAAGCTCTCCGTCGAGGACCTGGTCCTGCAGATGAACGGCAAGCCGCTGACCGATCTGGATCAGTTCAAAAAGGATTACTTGCAGTTCCGCAAGGACAAGCCCACCGATGCCCTGGTGCTGGTGGTGTCGCGCGTGGACGGCAAGGAGCAGACGATCAACATCGAGCCGCCGCAGGATGCGGGCGCGGGCGGTCCCGGCGGGCAATGACGCATGGCCCAGTCGATCCAGCAGACATTGCAGGAGGCCATCGCCCGGTTCCAGTCCGGACAATGGAACGAAGCGCACACCCTGTGCCGGCAATTGCTTGCTTCCGCGCCCAATCACCCCGATGCTCTTCATCTTTTAGGACTGGTGACGTTTCAGCTTGGCCAAAAGGAGTCGGCCATCGACGCGCTTCGACAGGCGGTCGCCGCCGATCCCAGCCGTTGGGACTTTTGCGACACGCTGGGAGTGGCTCTCTTGGCGCTGAATCGGCACGAAGAGGCGATCGTGGCCCTGCGCCAGGCCGTCGCGGTCAAGCCGGATTCGGCTCCGGTCCTCTTTAACCTGGCCAACGCCCTGCACGCCCATCGGCAGCACATCGACGCCATCGCCGCCTACCGCCAGGCGATCAACCTCGATCCCAACTTTGCCGCCGCTTACGTCAACCTCGGAAACGCACTTGTGGCGATTGGCCAGCCGCACGAAGCCGTCTCCGCTTTTCGCCGCGGCGTCGGCCTGCAGGGCGATTCGGCCGACGCCTGGTACAACCTGGGCAACGCCCTGCGGGCCATCGGTCAACGCCAAGAAGCGATCGACGCCCTCCGCCGGGCCCTGGACCTCCAACCGGGCATGGCCGCGGCGCACATCAACCTGGCCAACACCCTGCGCGAAGAAGGCAAATTGGACGATGCCATTGCCGCCTATCGTCAGGCTCTGGCCTTGCAGCCGCAGCAAGCGCTGACGCATTTCCATCTTGGACTGACCCTGCGCGCCAAGGGCGATCATGAAGCGGCCGCCGCGGCGTTGGGCGCGGCATCGGCGCTGCGCCCGGGCGATGCGGACATGCTGCACCATCTGGCCAACGCCCTGCGGGCCGCCGGAAAGTTCGATCAGGCCATCGACGCCTACCAAAAAACCATCGACCTGCGGAAGGATTTGGCCGACGCTCATCTCAATCTCGGCGGCGCGCTCAAGGACATCGGCCAAATCCACCAAGCCATCGCCTGTTACGACCGGTTCCTGGCCCTTTGCCCCAATTCCCCGGCCGCCGACAGCCACCGCCTTTACGTGCTCCATCTCGACCCCGATTACCAGCCGGAAAAGGTTTTTCAACAGCACCTGCAATGGGATCGCCAATACGCCCAGCCCCTGGCCAAGACGATTGAGCCGCATCCCAATGACCGCTCGCCTCAGCGCCGACTGCGCATCGGTTACGTCTCGCCCGATTTTCATCTGCATCCGGTCGCGTTTTTCCTGGAAAACCTTCTGGCCCATCACGACCGCGACGCCGTCGAGGTTTTCTGCTACGCCGACCTGGGCCGGGCGGACGCGGTCACCGCCCGCCTGCAGCGGTCGGCGCATCACTGGCGCAACGTCCTGAATTTGGGCGACGCGCAGCTTGCCCGGCTCATCCGCGAAGATCGTATCGACATCCTGGTCGATCTCGCCGGCCACACGCCGGGCAATCGCCTCCTGCTCTTTGCCCGCAAGCCCGCGCCGATTGCGGTCACTTATCTGGGCTATCCGGACACCACGGGATTGACTTCAATCGACTATCGCCTGACCGACGCTTACGCCGATCCGCCCGGCATGACCGAGGCATTGCACACCGAGCAACTCGTGCGCCTGCCCGAAACGTTCCTCTGCCCGGGCCCCATGGACGGCGCCCCGGAGGTCAATCCCCTGCCCGCGGCCACCGCGGATCACGTCACCTTCGGCTCGTTCAACGCCCTGTCAAAAGTGAACGATCGCATCGCGGATTTATGGGCGCGGGTCGTGCGGCAGACGCCTAAAAGCCGCATGGTGATCAAGAGCCATAGCGGCCTGGACAATCCCTCGCCGCGAAAGCGCTTGCTGGACATTTTCGCCGCCCGCGGCATCGGTCCCGAACGAATCGAATTGCTCGATCGCACCGCCTCCCTCTCCAGCCACCTCGAGGCGTATCACCGCATCGACCTGGCGCTGGACACGTTTCCGTATCACGGCACCACGATCACCTGCGAAGCACTCTGGATGGGCGTGCCGACGATCGCGCTGGCCGGACGCTGGCACGCCAGCCGCGTGGCGGTGAGCCTTTTGTCCAACGCCGGCCTGGCCGATTGCGTCGCCGATACCCCCGAGCAGTTTGTGCGAATGGCGGTAAGCTTGGCCCAGCGTCCGGTCGACTTGGCCCGGATTCGCGCCTCGTTGCGGCAGAACATGGCCCAATCGCCCCTGACTGATGCCCGGCGCTTGGCGCGCAACGTCGAGGCCGCGTATCGCACCATGTGGCGCCGATGGTGCCAATCCTCCCCAATGGAAGACCGCGATTCTAGAACATCCGCGCCGTAGTTGGCGGCGGCTGCGAAGCACCGCGGGTTTCCGCAGCATTGCAGAATCACGGTGGGTCATTTAGAAAGGCTCTTTCAATGCCCGAAACACCCGTTGATCAACTGTTTGAGAGCGCGGTCAGCCACCATCAGGCCGGCAAGCTACAAGAGGCCGAGGCGGCCTACCGGCAAATCCTGGCCTCGCGCCCGAATGACGCCGATGTCATCCAACTGCTGGCGGTCGTCTCCTATCAACTTGGCCAAAAGGAGCCGGCCCTGCAGTTGCTGCGCCGCGCCCTGGAACTCAACCCGCAGGCTCCGGATGGTCACTACCACCTCGCCGTGGTCTTGGCCGACCTGGAGCAACATACAGAAGCGATCTCGTCCTTTCGTCAGGCGGTGACGCTCAAGCCCGATTTTGTCGAGGCGCATCACCTGCTGGGCGTATCGCTGCGGGCCGCGGGGCAATGGTCCGAAGCCGCCGAGGCCTTTCGCCGCGTGCTGGCGCTGAAGGCCGATCACTTCGAGGCGTGGAACAATCTGGGCACCGTGCTCAAAGCCATGGAGAAATTCGACGATGCGATCGTGGCCTACCGCCGGGCGCTGGCCCTGCGCAGCGACGTCGCCGCGATCCACAGCAATCTGGCCAACGCCATTGCCGCCAGCGGGCAATGGGCCGACGCCATCGTCGAATTCCGCCAGGCGCTGAGCCTGGAGCCGGCCAACTGGGCCGTCATGCTGGCTCTGGGCACGGCGCTGCAGGCCAGCGGCGACCTGAACGAAGCGATCGGGACCTATCGGCAGATTCTGGCATTGCGTCCCGATTCCGGCGAGGCCAGCGCGCGACTGGCCGATGCCTTGCGCTTGGCCGGCCAGTTGGACGAGGCTTGCATGGCCTGCCGCCAGGCCGTGGCGCTGATGCCCGACTCCCCCGCCGCTCACAACACCATGGGCTTGATCTACCACGCCCAGGGCCGCATGGAAGAAGCCGTCGCCGAGTATCACCAGGCGCTGGTGCGAAAGCCGGATTACGCCGATGCCTCCTACAACCTGGGCAACGTGCTGCTGGTGATGGGCCGGCTGGAAAACGCGGCCGTCGCCTTCCGCCAAGCCATCCGCCATCGGCGCGATTTTTTCATGGCCCACAACAATTTGGGCGCGGCGCTGAAGGAGATGCGACAGATCGAGCAGGCCATCGCCTGCTTCGACACGGCCATGTCCCTCGAGCCGCGCGAGCCCGCGTCGCACAGCAATCGGCTCTACACCTTGCACTACGCCTACGGCCAGGATCAGGCCACGATCTTTCAAGAGCATTTGCGCTGGGACGAGCATTACGGCCGGCCCCTGAGCCGGGAAATCCAACCGCATCGCAACGACCCCAACCCCGATCGCCGCCTGCGCATCGGCTACCTTTCCCCCTATTTCCACGAGCATTCCGTCGCCATTTTCCTGGAGAATCTCCTGCGCACCCACGACGCCGCCCAGGTGGACGTCTTCTGTTACGCCGACGTGTCCCGGCCGGATGACGTGACGCGCCGATTGCAGCAGGTGGCCCACCACTGGCGCGACATCACCCGCCGCAGTGACGCCGACGTGGCGCAAATGGTCCGCGACGACCAAATCGACCTCCTGGTGGACCTGGCCGGCCACGCTGCGGGATCACGCCTGCGCGTCTTCGCGCGCAAGCCGGCCCCCATCCAGATCACTTATCTGGGCTATCCCGACACCACCGGATTGCAGACGATGGACTATCGCCTGACCGACGCTTACGCCGATCCGCCGGGCCAGACCGAAAAGTTCCATACCGAGCAACTCTGGCGTCTGCCGCGGACCTTTTTGTGCTATTGCCCGCCGCCCGACGCCCCGCCGGTCGGCCCGCTGCCCGCCTCGGCAAGCGGCCGCGTCACCTTCGGCTCCTTCAACGCCCTGGCCAAGATCACCGCGCCCATCGTCGACGCCTGGTCGCAGATCCTTCGCCAAGTCCCGAGCAGCCGCATGATCATCAAGAGTCACAGCGGCCTGGCCGACCACGGCCCCCGACAATCCCTGCTGGACCTCTTCGCCGCCGGCGGCATCACCCCCGACCGCCTCGAGCTCCTGGCCAAAACGCCCACCATGGACGCCCATTTGAAACTCTACCAGCAAATCGACATCGCCCTGGACACCTATCCCTATCACGGCACGGCGACCACCTGCCAAGCCCTCTGGATGGGCGTCCCCGTGGTCACGCTGGCCGGAGCCATCCACGCCGGCCGCGTGGGGGTGAGCATTTTGTCCAACGCATCGTTGCCGCAACTGATCGCCGACACGCCGCAAAAATACGTCCAGATCGCCGTGGACTTGGCCAAGGATCTGCCGGCCCTGGCTCAGCTGCGCTCTTCGCTTCGCCAGCGCCTCTCCGCTTCGCCCCTGATGGATGGCGCCCAGTTTGCCCGCGACGTGGAAGCCGCCTATCGCCAGATGTGGCGCACCTGGTGCCAATCGCGTTGATCCCCTCTCCTTATGTACTCACGGGAAGCCATAAGGGGTCCTGACCGGCTCTGTCTCTACCCCGCAAATCAGTTCGGCGATTGTTCGGTAGCGCGGTCTATCCTGCATTGCGACAAGATGCAGGATGGAGACATCACGCTCGTCACGGACGGTGATACACCAAGCCTACGCACTGGCGAACGATATTTGGCCGTCCTACGCGCATCGGTTCAGTCGGCACGACTTCACGTTGCCGCAGTTGTTTGCCTGTCTCGTCGTGCGCGAGATGCTCCAGCTCAGTTACCGCAAGTGTGAAGATTTTCTGCGCGACGCGAGGGAGTGGCTGGCCGACATCGGCATGTCCAGGCCGCCGGACCATAACACGCTGTGGCGCGCCTTCGGCGTTTTGATCGCCGAGCGTCACGTCAGGTCCATGCTCGAATTGATGAGCGAGCATTTCCAGAAGGCGCGGTAACTGAAGCTGTCGAGCAAGCCGCTGGCCATTGACAGCACGTGTTACGAGCAGCGGCATCGCTCAAGACATTACGATCGCGTCTGCCGCAAGATGGGACTGGGCGAGGGAGAGAAATACGCAAAAACATCGGAAACAAAGGGCGAAACGCCCGCCCAAGTCAACCGCCGGCGATCCCGGGCGGTCCGGCAGATGCCCAAGCTGGCGCTGGCGGTGGCATCGAGTTGCCATCTGATCCTCGCTGCCCGCGCGCGCATCGGCAACGGCTCGGACATGCCTGACTTCCAGCCGCTGCTGCGTTCCGCCGGCAAGCGAGCCAAAGTCACAACGGTTGTCGCCGACGCGGGATACGACTTGGAAAGGAATCACCGCGCCGCGCGCATGAAGATGGGCGTGCGATCCATCATTCCACCGAGAATCGGCCGCCCCAGCGCCAAGCCGCCCCACGGCCGCTTCCGCCGGCTGATGAAACAACGCTTCGCACGCAAGGCCGACCGTAAACCCTACGGCCAGCGCAGCCAGAGCGAAACAGTTCACAGCATGATGAAACGCAACTTCGGCGACGCGTTGCGTTCCATCAAACCCGAACGGCGTCAACAGGAAATGCTTTTGCGGAGCCTGACCCACGACATCATGCTGTTCTGTAATCAAAACACGGGGTAGAGACAGAGCCGGTCCTGACCCCCTTTTTCCTTGACCTCCTTTCTCCTTTCTGAAACCGCCTCGCAACAGGCCCGTCACGTCCACCAGTTTAAGTCGATCTCATCCAACACGCTGTCGTGAGCGTCCATGTCCTGCATCTCGATTCTCTGCAAATCGCTCAGAGCCGCTGCGGCGGCGCACTGCTGGGCGATTTGCGAGGCTCGCTCGAAATTCGTCGCGTGCCCGGAAAACCGCTGAATCCCGTAGTCCACCGCCCCGCTGGTGTGCACCACGAACGGCCAATCGCTGGCCTGCAGCAAAAGCAATTGCCGCCCGGCTCGCCGCAGATGCTCCGCCACTGAATAGTCGCTCTTCCACGGCAACTGACGCACCATCTCCACCATGCTCCGCTCCGCCCGATATTCCACTTCCCACATCCAGCGCGTCTTGTCGTTCATCCAGACGCTGTGATTCCCTTTTTCACCCCAGGAACCTTCGGGCAGGCGCACCACCTTATCCGGCGGATGCCGATCCAGCGCCTCCTGCGCCGTCGACAGCGACACGGACGCCTCGTGCGACATCGTGAGGATGACATCCCGCAAAAATCGCGGACCTTCGAACCACCAGTGTCCGAACAACTCGGCGTCGAACGGCGCCACGCACACGCCGCGGCGGCCGGTGCGCTGGTGGTACTCCTGGAGCACCTGGCGCACCACCGAGCAAAAATGCGTCGCGTGCTCGTGGATTTTTCCCGCCACGTCGTCCGGCTGGTATAGGTCCTTCTTCCCCAAATCGCTCTTGTTGTCCGTGACCTTCCAATACCGCAGGCCGCGATGACCGTGCTTCTTGTGAAATTCCAGGTAGACCGAGTTGCCGGGATACCCCACCGAGCCGCTCCACACCTGCTCGCTGACGCCCGGATGCCGGCCCAGGGCAAAGCATCGCGGCGCCTGCGGCTCGCTGACCACCCCCACCGGTTCCAGGACCTCGCGCCAGCCCCGCTGCGTGTCCCAATGCACCTGCGCCGGCGCCACGCTCTGGAACCGCCCGCCGTCGAAGGTCCCCATCGCCTCGCTTTGCGTGATCAGATCGGTGTCCACGAAAAAATGCGTGATGCCGGCGTCAGCCATGAACGTTTCCAGACCAGGCCGGTCCCGGGCATCGCCGTATAGCACGGATGGCAGCCAATGGTCCCAATGCGGCCGGTAGGCGCATTCCGGCAGCCACAGGCCGCGCGCTTCGATGCCCAGCCGACGCCGCGTCACTGCCGTCCCCGCGGCGATCTGCGCGCGGATCGACTGGTCCGTCAGCACCAGCGGCAGGTACGCGTGCGTGACGCTGCTGGTCAGGACCTGAATGTGACCTTCGCTGACGCGCTGGGCAAACTCGCGCGGAATGTCGCGCCCGATGCGATGGAAATGCTCGAGGCGGTCCGCGTACCAGCTCTGCCACCATCGCGCCAGGTGCGCCTGGTGCGCCTGGCCGGATTTTTCAAACTCGCGCTGATCGTCGGAGGCGCGGGCCATGCGATGCTTCAGATACGCTTCCAGGCCCGTCTTGAAATCCTCGTGGGCCAACTGCTCCAGCAGCACGGGCGTCAGGCCGATGGTGATCGCCGGCCGCGCCTTCAGCAGGGCGCACTGGCCGATCAGGTCCAATAGCGGCAGGTAGGTTTCCGTCGCCGCCTCGTACAGCCATGCTTCGCCGTGCGGGTACGACCCGTGATGCAGCACGTAGGGCAGATGCCCGTGCAACACGATGCACAAGCTGCCCAGCGAATGACTCATAATCACGCTCCAGTCGGTTTCCCAGCCAACTTAATACCATCCCAAAAACGACCGAAAATCAATGATAGAGACGACTTAACGCTTGTTTGAACAGCGCACCGCGGTAGTATAGAGCTCCGGTCTCAAAAGGCTGATTTTCAAAAGCGCCGCGGTTTGGAACTGCGCCGTTCGTCGGACGAGGGCGTCCGGATGCAGCCGCAGCAACCTATCCTTCCCCAAATGCCGCAGGTCGGGCTTCCCGAATCGGAATACGCCATCCTCATTCGCGACGCCGATGCCAGCGGAAATCCCTTCGCCCACGAAGCGGCCAAGGTCGGACAGTACATCACCCTGGCGCTGGACTCCCACCTCGACTGGGATGCCAAAGTCCGGTATTTCCAGCACGCCCTCAACCGCCACTGCAAACCGCCGCCCGTGCCGGACGAGCCGGTCTGGTATTTTTATACTTCGCTGGCCAACTTGGTCCGCAAATACGCCGGCCAGGAAGCCCTGCGCCTGGCCAGCGCCGAGGATGATCTCTACGCCACGCGCCTGGAGATGGGCTCGAACCGCGAGATGATCGAAGCCGAAGCCGAAACCTTCTTCTCCAACTTGATGGGCGCCGGCGACAAACGCCCCAATTGGTTCAGCGAGGAGGATTGGGCGCAACTGAAACTGCTTCGCGATCAATGGTTTTGACGCCCCCGTACGCCGCCCATATCGCCACCAGCACCAAAACCAGCGTGTAGAGCTGAACCCCGCCGTACCGCGCCAGCGGCTGCGTAATCCACGGCGTCACAAACACCGCCGCCATCAGCCATGCCAGTTCCGCGCTCAGCCGGCCGTATTGCCGATACGACGCATCCGCCATCAACCACAAGACCGCCGCCACCAGCACTGTATCGTATATGCCCACGTAAAGATTCACCACGAGGGTCGCCCCAATGGCCCATGCCCACGCCGGGCGATTCACCACCGCCGACCCCCGCCGCACCAGCAGAACCATCAACCCCACCAGCAGGCCCACCATCCACAGCGACACCATTGGCCGATGCAGCGCCAACCGCACGAACGAGCACACATCCACGTACTTCCACGTCGGGAAACCATCGCCCGCTCCCACGGCCCGCGTGTACGTCCCCATCATCTTAAGGAACTGCCCGCACGCCGTTGGCCCAACGCTCCACACCGACGCCAGCGCCCCCACCGCCACCGTCGTGGCTAACCCCAAAAGCGTTTTCCACTGCCGGCTCAGCAGCACCGCCAGCGGGATCAGCACCAGCAGCGTCGGCTTATACGCCAAAACGCCCAGGGCGATTCCCGCGGCAAAAGTCCGCCCGCGCCGATCCAGAAAAATCGCCGCACAGACCGCCGCAAACGCCAGCGCCGAGATCTGCCCTCCATGAATGCATTCGAAGACAAACGGCTCAAACGCCAGCGAAATCCAAATCGCCAGCCATCGGTCCCGCCGCGGAATCGCGCCGCAGCTTTGCCACAGCAGCGCCAATCCAAGGGCGTACAATCCCGCCGACAGCCCCGCCCAGATCAGGGCCGCCGCCGCATACGGCAACCCCGACAGCGGCCACACCGCCACCGCCACAATCGGCGGATAGGCAAACGGAAGCCCCGCCTTTTCCCCCGGCATCAGCTGTAAAAACAATCGCGATTGCAGGGCAAGATCGTACAGATTTTTCGGCCCGTACTTGGTGAGAATCTGTCCCGCCACATAAAACTGCGGGAAGTCGCCGCCCAATCGCGTCCCCGCCGGCGTATGCCCGCCCCGCGCGAGCAAAAATGACGCCGCCAGCAGAACCACGCTGACAACGATCACGCACCAGGCCACGAACCGCACACGCCGCCGCGGCAGCAGATTCTCGACGCTCAAAAATCGTTTTTGTTCGCTCATTCAGCCCCAGGATTTATCGGCATATCCCCCCGTCGATCTGCCAATCTTGACGCCCCGAATGGCTGGCGTAGGATGCCCCAGAGCCACGCCCCCTTCGTCTAGTGGCCCAGGATATCTGGTTCTCAGCCAGAGGACAGGGGTTCGACTCCCCTAGGGGGTACTAATTTCCCGCGTTTCCGATCCCGGCGCGGAAGGGGCAAAGCTGTCGGTTCACTTCCCCGCGCCGCGTCCACGACGCAGTCCGAGCAAGGGCGCCCAATCCTAATCTTGCTCTTACTCCTGCTCTTAATCCTGTTCATAATCTTAATCTTCATCTTAATCTGACTCGTCTGTTCGCTGGCGCCATCCGAGCCAGGCTCTTGAAAGAGGGGGAGAAGAAGAAGGATTAGGATTAGGATTAAGATTAGGATTAGGAAGAGGATTAGGAGCAGGATTAAGATTAAGATTAGGATCTGAGGGATGGGCTTCTCCTTGGGAGACTGTGACCTTGTCCGTTCAGCGCAGCCACCATTCGTGGGGAAGCCCGCAGGCGGCGTCGCTGGTCGGGCCGGCGATGAGTCGAGTTCTCCAGGAACCCAAAAGACCGGAAGGAGAAACGATTATGAGCACTCAATTGAAACATCGTTGGCCAGTGGCGTTGGGCGCAACCGTCGGCGCGGCGGCGGTCATCGTCGTCTGCATTGTGATCGCCATGTCAGTTCTGCACATGTCCGCGCCCAAGGCTTTCGGAGTCGAGCAGGTTGTTGAGGCGCACAACAGCGTCCGCTTTTTGCACGTGAAGACCTTCGAGACCGGGGAGGCGGAACCGAACGAGTTCTGGATTCAATCGAATGACCAGGGCCAGGTGGAAAAGGCGCGCTATTACCTTCCGAAAACCGAGGACGGGGCAAAACTCATCACCTGGACGCCCCAAAGAACGGAACTCTGGTTCAAAAGCAAACGCCGTTTCCTGATTTTGCAGACCAAACGGATTGCGCCCTGGATGCAGAGCTTGCTGGATCAGAGCCAGCCTCAATTGGTCATGAAGGAAGTGCTGGCGGAGCAAAAGGCGGGCAAGGTGAATGTGGACGTACAGACACTGCCGGGGAAACAGGAGCCCGGCGTCATTGTCGTGACCTACAAGGACGCTCCCAATAAGGAAGTTTACCGCATCGACCCGAAAACCGATTTGATCAGCCGCATTGAATATTATCGCATCGAAGGGACCAAAGAGGTCCTGGAGTCCAGGTCGGAGTTTAGTGACTACAACGTTCCGATTCCGGAGAAATTCTTTTCCATCCGCGGCGAGCTGCCCAAGGATGTCAGAATCGCCGACCAACTCAACCAGCTCATCGGCGTGGCCCAGGAAAACATGACGGACGAGCAAGCCGCGGCGGAAACGGTCCGCCAGCTCTTCCAGGCGCTCGTGGACAAGGACTACAAGAAGGTGGGTTTGATCTGGTGCGGCGAGATCGAAGAATACGCCAAGGAGGAATTTGGCGGGCTCAATGTGGCCAAAATCATTTCCATCGGCCCTCCCGTGCCGCAGCCGGACTGGGACGCGCACGGTTTTAAAGTTCCCTGCGAATTGGAAGTCGTCAACCACGACAGACAAAAGGCGATTTGGAAGCCGGACGTGTACGTCAGACCCGGAGACGACGAAGCGCATCCCGACCGATGGAATATCACGGGCGGACTCCAAGGGTGGGAGACCGCCCAAATCGTGCCGGACAACGCGACAACGCAAAGCATGGAGAAATGACGCCGCGGCGTCCCGCGGACCGCTGGCGACTCTCGCCCTATCCGATAGAAGCCATCTCCTGTACACTGTGGCGGTGCGCCTGCGGGTCTATCGCGGCCCAGGTGTTTTAGCGGCGCTGCTAGCACATGCGGCGCCTCGTTCTACGAGTCGCCTCCGAAAATGTACTTATCCTTTGGGGCCGGCCTGAAAGCGGGGTGTTGCCATGCCTTAGAGCAATCGACGATCAGGCGTTCGCCGGTTTAGGCAGAGGGCGACAGTCTGCTTTTGCCGGTTTAGACAGACTGTCGAATCATTTTTAGCCCGCTTTTGGGCAGAGGAAGCGATGAATCTTTCAAGGGAAGAATTGGACAAGTTCACATCTGCGTCTTTAGACCCGAAGGCAGGGGGACCTGTTCGTAGACCCTTTGACAACGTGGACCTAACCGATGAGGAACTGGTCAGCAGGCTTAAAGAGCGTACTGGGGTAAAGCCAACATTTTTGCTTAGGGTGGAGTATGAGCGCAGGTTAAAGCAACGCGGCATTTGACCGGAAATAGGGGCATCAAAAGCGAAGAGTTGGGCGTCGCTTTTTCTTCGTCCCCTTTTCTTCGTCCCGGGATTGTCGCAATGGGACCGGCGGGGGACGCTGAAGGATCAGACCTATCCGTTCACTTCCCCGCGCCGCGTCCGTGCGGAGGTCCGAGGAAGATAGCCCAGTCCTAATCTTGCTGGGCTTCCCCACGAACGGTGGGCGCGCCGAACGGATTGTTTCAGGCTGCCTCGAACGATTCGGGGCTGACATAGCCTAACGAACTGTGCAATCGTTTGCGATTGTAAAACACCTCGATGTAT
>Ga0116115_1001059_pt1 | contig 12442 bp, 9 predicted proteins | sample June2015DPH_10_1_2_FD_89789 | JGI IMG/M metagenome (GOLD analysis project Ga0116115, IMG submission 89789) | Peatland microbial communities from SPRUCE experiment site at the Marcell Experimental Forest, Minnesota, USA - June2015DPH_10_100 | ecosystem: Environmental > Terrestrial > Soil >... | reverse complement strand
CGCGATATCGACATCGAAGCCGGCCATGCTGAATTTTCCCTGACCGCAACGCCTGAATTGGCCGGCACCGTGGACTTCAACGCTTACCTTTTCGGCCGCGACGCCCGGCCCGTCGGCGATCATCGTCTGGTCTTCGTGCAGCCGGCGGATGACCTAAAGATCAACGCCACAGCAGATTCGCCCATTTATAAACCCGGTGCCGAAGCCCGCATTCACTTCCGCGTGACCAACTCACGCGGCGAAGGTGTCCATGCCGCCCTCGGCCTGCAGGTGGTGGATGAGGCTGTCTTTGCGCTGGCGGAAAAGCAGCCCGGCTTTGCCAAGGTCTTCTTCTACCTCGAACAGGAAGTGATGAAGCCTCGCTATGAGATTCACTCCATCGGAGCTCCAGAGATTGTCGAACCAGCGGATGAGTCGAAACTCGAGCAAAGGGACCGCGCGGCGCGTGCGTTGTTTTCCGCTACCGAAATGGTGAATGCGAACAAGTTTGAAACCGAATTCGGCCGGGCTGTGCCGATGGCGAAATATCCCGAGTACGCCGGCCGCTATCAAGCGCGATTTCTTGCGCAGGTGCGCCGGCTGGCGGAAAGTCTCAGACGCTCTTACGCGCAGAACCCGGAGGGCGGCGACCTGACCAAGGTTTTCGCGAAGTTCGCGAGCGCCGGCGGAACCGATCTTAGCGATGCCTGGGGGACTGAGCTTCGTATTGAACGCGTCAAGTGGTATCGGGATAAGACGCACTACATCGTGCGCAGTGCAGGTGCCGATCACCGATTCGATACCGGGGACGACATGGCGGCGTACTTGGAAGTTCGCACCGGGAAAATCGTCGGTCGTCCCGACTCAGGCACTTTTTCGGGCTTCATCAATCTCGATATCGAACACGATCGCGGACCGTTCAATGGTCTGGCCGAGATCGCAGGAACCGTTACCGATCCCTCGGGTGCAATGGTGGCGGCAGCGAGCGTCGAAGTGCGGGAAGTCTCCACCGGAAAGACACGCAGTGCGAAGACAAACGCCGCCGGACAATTCAGTCTGTCGGCCGTACCCGCCGGTGACTACGAGGTTCGAGTCTCCTGCGCCGGATTCAAGACTGCAGCCCTGAAATTCGCGGTTCACGCGCGCGACCGCGCGGTGCTCTCCGCAAATCTGTCTATCGGTGCATCCTCTACGGTTGTCGAGGTTACAGGGGCGCAAGTGGTCCTTGAGGCGCGAGCCCAGAGAATCGGCGACGGGATGGCCGGAGGGGTTATCGGGGGCATTATCGGTGGCGTGCCTGGTGGCGTGCCCGCGCCTCAAGCCCTCCCCATGAACGCTCGAAACTTTACGGAACTCGCTCTGGTGGACCAGAAGGCCCAGGTAAACAGCGCAACCCTTGCTAAGGAAGACTCCGCTTCGCCCTCCGCCCACGTGCGCGCATACTTTCCTGAAGCACTCTATATTAATCCGGAAATCATCACAGATAAGGACGGCGTAGCCAGCATCACCATTCCGATCGCAGACTCTATCACCACCTGGCGGATGGCAATGCTTGCCTCTACGACCCACGGAGCCTTAGGCAGCGCAACCTCAAGCCTGAAAGTCTTCCAGGATTTCTTCGTCGATCTCGACCTGCCAGTCACCCTTACGCAGGGTGATCGAGTCTCCATCCCCGTGGCTGTATACAACTACTCAGGCGCGCGCGGAGACGTCAGCCTGAAGCTACAACGCGACGAGTGGTTTTCGCTGGTAGATGATGTCCCGGAGAAATCTGTCACGGTCGATTCCTCTCGCGTGGGCGGATCCCAGTTCACGCTGGAAGCCAAACGGATCGGCAAATTCAAGCTGACGCTCTCCGCTCGCATGAATGGCGAAGCCGGCCGCGCGGACATCGTTGTCCGCGAAATCGAAGTGATTCCCAACGGCCGCGAGCAGAACATGGTCTTTAACGGGCGTCTGGAAACTACCATTCAGCACGAATTGAACTTTCCCGCGACGGCCATCCCCGACGCCACCAAGATTTTCGTCAGGCTCTATCCCGGCCCGTTGAGCCAGGTTATCGAAGGCATGGACAGCATTCTTCGCATGCCCGGCGGATGCTTTGAGCAAACCTCTTCCAGCACTTACCCCAACGTGCTGGCGCTCGATTACATGAAACGCACGAAAAAGCTGACTCCGGAGGTTCACGCCAAAGCCGAGGGATATATCGCCAACGGCTATCAGCGGCTGCTGACCTTTGAGGTCCCCGGCGGCGGCTTCTCCTGGTTCGGCAACGCGCCGGCCAACAAGATATTGACGTCTTACGGGCTAATGGAGTTCAGCGATATGTCGAAAGTCTACGACGTGGATCCGAAGCTCATCGTGCGCACCCAGCAATGGCTTGCTGTGCAACAGCAGGCCGACGGTAGCTGGAAGCCCGACACATCCTTCATCAACGAGGGCGCCACGAACCGCTACAACTCTGATGTGCTCCGCATAACTGCTTACATCGCTTGGTCGCTGGAGAATACGGGATACCGGGGGCCCGCGGTAGAGAAGGCCAAACAGTTTATCGAGGCCCACATGAGCGCCAAGGTGGACGCCTATACTTTGGCAGTGGTCGCCAACTTCGCTGCGGACTACGGGAGCGCCGATCATTCAAAAGATCGCGATTTCACTCGTCAGGCGATGCAACTCCTGCTTGACGCACACACCGAAAAAGATGAGCAAGCCTGGTGGAGCGCAGAAGAAACCAGCGTCTACGCCAGAGGGACCAGCGCCAGTGTGGAGACCACGGGACTGGCGGTCCAGGCGCTGCTCAAGTGGGGCGAGGCGTCGGGCACCGCACGCAAGGCCATGAATTACATCGCTTCTAAGAAAGACGCATCCGGCGCGTGGGGCACAACGCAAGCCACCATCATGGCTCTTCGAGCACTGCTCCTCGCAACCGAAAAAGGAGCGGCGGACGTTCGCGGTACGCTTCAGGTTCTCCTGAACGGCAAGCCCGTCCAGCAACTCACGCTCACGCCGGACAACAACGATCTGCTGCATCAGTTCGTGTTCAAGGCTATCGAGCCTAAGAATATCGAGTCTAATAGCATCGCATCGAGGAATGTTGAATCGAGCCGCATTGAAGAACCGGGCCACACTAATACAGTTGAAATCCGCTTCGAGGGTAAGGGCGGATTGGCCTACCAGATTGTCGGAAGCTACTTCATTCCGTGGGACGAGAAACCGGCAAACGAAGCGCTTTCCATAAACGTTGCCTATGATCGCACTCACCTAGCGCAGGACGATGTCGCCGCTGCCACCGCCACCATCAAAAACAATCTGCCCAAGACTGCGAACATGGTGATGGTGGATCTCGGCATTCCTCCCGGATTTGACCTGCTCAGCGAAGACTTGCAGGCCTATGTGGAGCAGAGCGCGTCCCAAAGAACTGCTCGCCTGGAAAAATTCAGTCTGACGGCGACGCAGGCCATTCTCTATTTCAACTCGATTGCACCGGAGCAGATGGTCACGTTGCACTTTCGCTTGCGTGCCAAGTATCCTATCCGCGCCCGGACTTTCCAGTCCCGAGTCTATGAATATTATGATCCGGAGGTAAGCTCGCTCGCGCGTCCAGTGCAGTTGGAAGTGCGCGCACGCTAGCAAGATCTGCTGTGCTCGAATATAGATCTGCGGCCGCCCATCCTACTGAGGCTCACCGGATGAAGAGTGTGCCTCTGCCTGGGGAAGTGATCCGGAGACTTCCGTCGCGAAGAATCACAGATGACGAGTTCTCATTCCATCGGGAGACCGACGTAATTCTCCGCGAGAGTCTTGGCTGCGGCTCGAGAACTGGTCACGTAATCCAGTTCGGCAAGTTGGCGGCGATGGTCGAAGGGATTCTGATCTGGAAAGCGATGCAGCATGGAAGTCATCCACCACGAGAACCGTTGCACTTTCCAGACCCGCCGCAGGCACACTTCGGAATAGCTGTCGAGCAGGTCGCGACTTCCACTGTCATAAAAATGCTTGAGAGCCCGTGCCAGTATCTGAACATCGGCAACCGCGAGATTCAATCCCTTGGCTCCAGTTGGCGGGACGATATGCGCCGAGTCTCCAGCTAATAAGAGCCTGCCGTATTGCATGGGCTCGACCACGAAACTGCGCATGCCCGTAATAGCTTTCTGCAACACTTGCCCTTCCGTGAGCTTCCATCCGTCCGAGGCGAGACGGATCTGAAGCTCCTGCCAGATCTTCTCGTCGCTCCACAAATCAATGTTTTCATCGGGCTTGCATTGCAGGTACAAACGGCTAATGTGCGGCGTCCGCATGCTGAGCAAGGCAAAGCCGCGATCGTGGTGGGTATAGATCAGCTCTTCGGATGAGGGAGGCGCATCGGCCAGAATGCCAAGCCATCCGAAGGGATACTCCCGCTCATACTCCGTGAGCACTCCTGCCGGAATGCTGGGCCGACAGATGCCGTGAAAACCGTCGCATCCGGCGATGAAGTCGCAGGTCAATTCATAAGCGCTTCCGTCCTTCTGGTATCGGATCTTCGGGCTGGAGCCATCAAAGTCATGCACGCTGACACTTCGAACCTCAAAAAAGACCTGGCCGCCCGTCGCGACACGCGCATTGTTCAGGTCTTTCAAAACCTCGTGCTGCGCATAAATCGTAATTCCTTTTCCGCCGGTGAGGTCCTGAAAATCAATGCGGTGACCACGGCCTCCGAAGCGTAACTCGATCCCGTGATGGACCAAGCCTTCAGTTTTCATCCGTTCGCCAACCCCCATTTCTGTGAGCAGGTCAACCGTTCCTTGTTCTAGCACGCCAGCGCGGACGCGCTGCTCTGAATATTGGCGGCTGCGATTCTCCACCACGATGGAGTCAATCCCTTGCAGATACAAAAGGTGAGACAGTACAAGGCCAGCAGGACCCGCACCAACAATCCCGATTTGGGTTCGCAATGAGATCGGCACAGAATTAAATACCCCACGCGGCCGCTGGCTGCCGGGACGACTCCCAAGCCTACTCTAGAATGGATAATGCCGAGGCGTTGTCTGGATCGTGATCCACCGCAGCTCAGTGAACTCGTTCACCGCGGCTTTTCCTCCAAAACGGCCGTACCCGCTGGCCTTCACACCTCCAAAAGGCATCTGCGCCTCGTCGTGCACGGTGGGTCCGTTCACGTGACACATTCCCGAGTCGATGCGTTTGGCGACCTCCACGGCACGGGCAATGTCGCGTCCAAAAACCGCGGCCGAAAGTCCGTACTCAGTATCGTTCGCCAATGTGATCGCTTCTTCCACCGTTTTGAAGCGAGTGATTGAAACCGAGGGTCCGAACGACTCTTCGCGAAAAATCTGCATCTCGGGAGTGACGTAATCGACAATCACGGCTGGCATGATCGTGCCTTGCGCTTCGCCGGTCAAAAGAACTTTTGCGCCGCGAGCGACCGCATCTTTGACCAGCCCGCGTACTCGATCCACCGTTGGTATACCGACGACCGCGCCGATCACGACCTCACCTTTTCGCGGATCGCCGCACGGCAGATTCTTCACTTTGGCGACGAATTTCTGGGCGAAGGCGTCCGCCACCTTTTCATCGACGATGATTCGTTCCGTGGACATGCAAATCTGTCCCTGGTTCATGAATGCACCGAAGGCAGCAGCATCGACGGCGGCGTCGAGGTCAGCATCGTCGAGAATGATGAGCGGAGCTTTACCTCCCAGCTCAAGAAGAATCGGCTTCAGATGTTTCGCCGCAGTAACCGCAAGAATTTTTCCCACACGCGTGGAGCCGGTAAAGTTCACGCGACGCACCGCACGGTGAGCGATGAGAGTTTCAACAATCGTCGAGGCGCTCGCGGCATCGTGAGTCAACACGTTGACCACTCCGTGATCCAGCCCCGCTTCGCGAAGCACCGTTCCAATCAGTCGATGGGTCGCAGGACAGACTTCCGACGCTTTTAGAACCACCGTATTTCCGCAAGCAAGCGGCACCGCAATCGCACGCACGCCCAGAATGACCGGAGCGTTCCAGGGTGCGATCCCAAGGACGACGCCCACCGGCTGTCGGATCGAAAATGCGAGGCTACCGGGAATCTCAGAGGGAATAACCTCGCCTGATACTTGAGTGGTCATCGACGCCGCTTCGCGCAGCATTTGAGCCGCGAGGTAAACGTTGAAACCCGCCCATCCGGCTGTGGCGCCGATCTCGTCCATCATTACGGAGATAAAATCGGGAGTGCGGGCTTCGAGCAAGTCGGCGGCGCGCAAGAGCTTCTTGCGCCGTTCATGAGGGCCGAGCGCTGACCAAGCAGGGAAAGCCTCCGCGGCGGCTTCCGCCGCTGCGATCGCATCGTCGGCGCCGGCAGCGGCTGCGCGTGTGGCAACTTCACCAGAAATCGGGTTTTGCCGGACAAAGGTCGCCGCACTGCTTGCGGCGGTGTCACGATCACCGATGAGAAGCTGCACTTCAGTCATGGCCGTCTCCTCTTCTCAGAATTTGCCTTGGTTTGGCCGTCCGTTTCTTTTTTTTATCCATCTCTTGGAGAACTTCAGCTGCGATGTGAAACGCGGAGTTCGCCGCCGGCACGCCGCAATAGATGGCGGATTGCAGCAGCACTTCTTTGATCTGGTCGCGGGTGACGCCGTTATTGAAGGCGGCTTTCACGTGCATGCGAAATTCCTCACCACGATTCAAAGCGATCATCATCGCGAGCGTCAGCAGACTGCGAGTATGGCGGGGCAAGCCGGGGCGCGCCCATACGTCGCCCCAGGCGTTGCGGGTGATGAAGTCCTGAAAATCGCAGCTGAAGTCTGTTGTTGTGGCGAGTGCCCGGTCCACGTGTTCATCACCGAGGACAGCCCGCCGGATTTTCATGCCCTGCTGGTAGCGCTTGGTGTCATCCATTTTGCGTCGCCTCAGGTCCTCTTACGGGGAAAGGAAGTTACTCACTGCCTCCGTGAACGCGTTCGCCTGCTCGACATTCGAGAGGTGAGCAGCGGGGAGTTCAACCTCCGCCGCTCCCTGAATTCGGTCTGTGAGGAAGTGAGCCTCAGCGGTCGGTATGACTGAATCACTCCCGCCGTAGATCACGAGCGTTGGAACTTCGATCTGTGCAACCGTTTTGCGCTGATCCATATCGCGGATAGCGGCACAACATGCGGCATAACCCTCCGGGGACGTGTTCTCCAGCATGTGCTGTGCGCGGGCCACCTTTTCCGGGAACGATGCACGGAACCCCGATGTAAACCAGCGCTCGATGACCGCGCCGGCCACCGACTTCATCCCATCCCTTCGGGTGCTTGCGATGCGCGCGTTCCACATCTCTTTTGTGCCGATGCGTGCGGCAGTGTTGCAGAGCACCAGTCGATGCAGGCGGCTGGACGCGTGAATTCCCAACCAAATGCCGATCATGCCGCCCATCGAGAGCCCGCAGAAATGCACCCGGTCGAGGCGAAGCGAATCCAGCAGACCGAGGACGTCGCGACCCAGTTGCTCGATTGTGTATCCCCCCGGTGTTGCCGCAGACTGCCCGTGCCCGCGAGTGTCGTAACGCAGGATGCGGAAGCGCCGTCCCAGTTCCGCCATCTGCGGGTCCCACATGGAAAAATCGGTGCCCAGCGAATTGGAAAACACCAGCACCGGCTCCCCGTCTCCAGTGAGTGCGTAATGCGTTTTCAGTTCTCCAATGTCGACGAACGGCATTGCTTGACCTCTCTAGCGCTCACTATCAATGCTTCCGACTGGCATTGATGACGCGATCCACCAGTTCTTGGGCGACGCCTAGGTAGTTCTCTGGAGCGAACAGGCGATCCAGATCCGCCGAAGTCAGATGCTCGGTCACGACGCGATTCTGAGCCAGCACTTCGCGGAGATGCTTCCCCGACTGGCGCGCCTGCCGGCTTGCCACTTCCAGCAACTCATGAGCCGCGGATTTACCGAGATCCTTTCCCATGGTCATGGCGACGGCTTCGGCAAAAATCAGACCTTGGGTTGCATCAAGATTGCGCCTCATGCGCGCCACGTCGACTTCGAGATGAGGAACAATCGTCGCCATTTGGTGAAGCGCTCCGGCGGTCAGGTGGAAGATTTCCGGCAGCGTCTCCCATTCTGCGTGCCAATCGCCCAGACCGCGCTCATCTTCCTGTACCATGGCGCTCAGCATGGTACTGACCAGGCCGGGAACCCGCGTCGCGGCCGACAACACCACCGCGGCACTCACGGGGTTTCGCTTGTGCGGCATCGTCGAGGAACCGCCACGGCCCTCTCCTGCGGGTTCGAACACTTCCGCGATCTCGGTTTGCATGTGGAGGGAAATATCGCGCGCAATCTTGCCTAACGTGCCGGTGCAGAGGCCGAGCGTGGTTGCCACTTCCGCTACTCGGTCGCGCTGGGTGTGCCACGGCAAAGTAGGAAGCCCAAGTTGAAGTTCTGCCGCCAAAGCCTCAGCTACCTGCAATCCCTTTTCTCTTAGAGCCGCCAGCGTTCCCACGGCGCCCCCAAACTGCAGGACCAACACTCGTGTCCTGGTTTGTGCAAAGCGCTCGCGATGGCGATTCATGGCGTCCAGCCACCCGGCAACCTTGGCCCCGAAGGTCGTAGGCAGAGCATGCTGCATGAGGGTACGACCGGCCATTGGCGTGGAACGGTGTTCCTGGGCTAGTTTGGCCAGACCTCTGCAAAGGGCAACCAGATCAGCATCAAGAATGTCGAGAGCTTTCCGGATCTGTAAAACCAGGCCGGTATCGTTCGCGTCCTGGCTGGTTGTGCCCCAGTGGACGAACTGCGCAGCCTCGGGATCGTCTTTCGCGACCAGCGCGGTGAGCTGCTTGACCAACGGAATCGCGGGGTTCAGCGACGCAGCGGTCGCTGTAGCGAGTGCGTTGGCGTCGATCCGATTCGCCTTGCACTTCGAAGAGATCGCTGCGCCTGCGTCCGCGGGGATTACACCACAGCTGGCCTCGGCGCGCGCGAGCGCGGCTTCGAAGTCCAGCATGTGCTGGAGACGCGCGGCGTCCGAGAAGACTTCGCCCATCGCCGCTGAGCCGAACAGTGAATCGAGCAAGGGCATCCAGGTGGGTCTACAATGCCAACTCTACAATCCCAGGTCGAAGAATACCGTTTCGTCCGGTCCTTGCAAAACAACATTCCATTCCAGCGTACCGGGGCTGCCAGCGGTCTTCTTCGCGATCAAAGTCGAACGCCGCTCGGGTTCAACCAGGTTGAGAACAAAGTCTGTGGCATTGCGCGGTTCATCGGGGAAATAGATGCGCGTCACCAGCCGCCGGAGCACGCCGCGCATAAACACAGAAACGAGCAGATGCGGCGCCTGCTCGCTACCCTCGGGACCAGGCACTGGCCCCGGCTTGATCGTGGCAAAGCGAAACACTCCATCTGCGGCCACTGGCACACGACCGTAGCCTGTGAACCTAGGCTCCAGCGGCTTGTCCTGCGTGTCTTCCGGGTGAGCATATTTCCCGTGCGCATTCGCTTGCCAGATTTCCAGTATCGCATCCGGCACCGGAACTCCGTCGCCGTCGAAAACGCGCCCTTGAATAGTGACGCGCTCACCGGAGACCCCTTCGCCAGTCAGGTTGTCACGCTGCAGCCAGTCGAGACCAATCTTGAAATACGGGCCAACGGTCTGCGACGTTGTCGCTTGCAAACTCACCTATTCCTCCATCGGAGTGGCCTCGCGCCCTCGCAGGATGATATCGAACTTGTAACCCAGCGCGTGTTCCGGCAGCGTAGTTTCCCAGTCGAAAGCAGAGATGAGCCGGTTGCGGGCCTTTTCATCCGCCGTGCAGTTGAAGATCGGATCAAACGGAATCAGCGGATCGCCTGGAAAATACATCTGTGTAACCAGGCGTGTGGCAAACGCCGGACCGAACAGAGAAAAGTGAATGTGTGCCGGCCGCCAGGCGTTGTAGTGATTGCGCCAGGGATACTCGCCTGGACGAATCGTCACGAAGCGATAGCGGCCCTCGCCATCAGTTACGGCTTGTCCGCTCCCGGTGAAGTTCGGATCCAGCGGCGCCTGATGTTGATCGACCGCGTGCCGGTAGCGGCCCGCTGCATTCGCCTGCCAGATTTCGACCAGCGTGTTCGCCAGGGGACGACTATTTTCGTCGAGCACGCGACCGCTTACAATGATCCGCTCACCGAGCGGTTCTCCCGAGTGCCCGCTCGTCAAATCACTGGCCTTTGGGGCGACGACTTCGGGTCCGAACGATGGCCCGGTGACCTCGGACAAAGTGTAGGGAATACGTACCTGCGGTTTCGTAGGCGCACGTTTAATCGAGGACACATACGGCGAATGCAGATGATTTGGTTGCGTGCCCGGATACGGCGCGCGATAACCTGCAACCCGTTTCATGGTTCTTGTCCTCGTCGCCGTTCTCGAACTCAGAGACTATGCAAGCGAGAAGTCCGTGTCAAGCATGCCGAAGGCGCTTTAGAATGAATCTGCCTTTATCGCTGGATCTTGGTAATCACTCTTCACCATGAGCTGCTAGCCGTTGCTTGCCGGACCCATCACTTCACAGAATTGACGGAGTCAGGAGTGAGGAGAACGGCCTGGCATCCCGTGACGGTTGAACAGACCAGCATCGCGCGTCGCACGAGACGGGCGGAACTGCCCTCCCGGAAGGCGATCTGGAAATAGGTCTCCGATACGATCCAGCGCGCTAACCAGGAATGTTGACCCCACTCAGGAAACCGCCGAGGTGAGCGGTGAGAGCGACGACAACCGCGGCCAGGAGTTCCAGCGGGAGGTTGTAACCCGGAAGGGCAGAATCTGAGGCGCTTCGCCGCCGAAATTGAATCCACGCGACCAGACAGATAAGAAGAGCGGAGGTGCATCCCAGGACGAGGTGGAGCAGCAATAGTCCCCTCAGCTTCTTTCCCTCGAATTGCCACTGCCAAGCCACGAAACCGGTTGCGAGCGTGGGCAGCACAAAAACGGCGGACGCGAGCACGTTGAGACGTGCCGCTGCCGCCAGAGTTGCTCTCTTCGTCCAGCGGGCCGCAAAGTCGAAAGCGACTCCCGTCAGAAAAAGCGCAATCGGAAAGTGGACTAAGACAACATGTTGTGCATGTTTCGCGAGCAAGGCTGACTTGGGATCAAAGGGATGCACGAGGCCACCTACTCCACAACCACTTTGCCGGTCATCTTCGGGTGAATCGAACAGAAATAGGAGTACGTGCCGGGCTTGCTGGCCGTGAACGTGAACTTCTCGTCAGTGTCGAGCACTTTGGACTTAAAGCTCTGCGCGTCGCTGACCACGGTATGCGGAATGTCATCCCCATTCGTCCAAGTGATCTGTGTTCCCACTTTCACGGTGAGCGTTGCCGGCGTGAAACTGAAGTTATCAATCTTGACGTCTACGGCTGGTGGACCCGCGGCTATCGACTTCTCTACTGTGGGCAGTGCAGCCAAAGCCAGCACCATTGACGCTGCGACGCAAAGAATCCAGCTACGTTTTCTCATTGCTTGTTCCTTGTAAGGTCTATGACTACGATTTTCCAGATGTTCGAAAACAACTACGCCAACGTGGAATCGATTACCGCCAAGGCGTGACGTTTGCGTACGTAGTTCACATCGGTCACTCCCAGCAGCGCGCGCAACTGCTCTGCCGGAACCTTCATCGGGCCAGGGGAGGGTGCTGCTCCCGGATGGGGTTGAGGAAAGGCAGTCGAAGCTGCAGTGTGGAATGTGACATTGCCTTCCACCTTCTGCATGGTTTGATGAATGTGTCCGTTTAGAACGGTCACCGAGCCGAAGCGCTTCAGGTACGACAGCGCCTGTGCACTGTCGTCGGTTCCCCATCCCCATTCCGGATATATGTTCCATAGCGGCATGTGCGCGAACACAACCACGGGTGTGCTCTTGGAGAGATCTCTAACGTCGTGTTCCAGCCACTGCAGTTGTTCCGCCCCGAGCGAACCCATGCCTCCAGCTTTCAAATTCATCACGTTGACAAGTCCAATGAGGTGCACACCCTTCTTGTCAAAGCTGTACCAACCAGCTCCCTTTGTGTTCTTGCCGTAACGCTCAAGGTACTGCTTGCCGTCATCTTCCAGCACGTCGTGCTCACCAGGAACGAAGAACAAGTCCTTGGCAGACGCGGATTGAAGAATCTGGTCGACGGTGTCGAACTCCTCCGACTTCGACAGGTGGCTGATGTCGCCCGTGTGCAGAATGAACTCAGGAGGGACGGTTAGCGCGTTGATCTTCTGGACCGCGGCTTTTAGAGTGCCGACCACGTCCGGGTTCGCCGGCTTATTGAACCCCATGTGGCTATCGCTGATCTGTACAAAACTAAGTTCCCCCTTGGCGGCCTTGTCCAAATGTGAGGGATCGCTGAGGCTATAAGACTTCAGCACTCCGCCCTGAACCACGCAAAGCGCTCCCGTGCCGGCCCAAGCCATGCATTTCAGGAAGCCACGGCGGTCGATTCCGTCGTGGTTGTGGTCGAACAAGATTGCG